>ENA-UOJC01002589-UOJC01002589.1-human-gut-metagenome-genome-assembly--contig:-C104-NODE-2589-length-19141-cov-8.383999_pt1 | contig 19141 bp, 23 predicted proteins | sample MGYA00242339_ERZ723886 | MGnify/ENA metagenome assembly ERZ723886 | reverse complement strand
ATGATGGAATACAACTATTTGAAAAAGGAGATACAACAGGCAATACAGTTTATATTAGTCAAGACAATATGTACATAGTTGATCAAGAGCAAATCGATAATATTTACAATACCTTAAAAGACCTAGAATTTTACAGCTTCGAGGGTGAAAGCATAATAGACCCAGCACTGGATACAGGAGATATTGTTGTTATAGATGGCAAAAATGTAATATATCAAGGTTCAATGCAATTTTCAGGGCGTTGGATTGCAAGTATTGAAAGCAAAATACAATGTAAATCAAAAGAAGAAACAACCACTAGAACACCATCACAGAAAATCATAAACAGAAGGGTTCAGTCAAGCATAAATCAAATAGATGGAAAAATAACTCAACTAGCACAAGAAACTACTGAGAATACCGAAAAAGTAAATGAAATTCAAACTACTGTTGATGGAACAGTTCAAAAGGTGTCTGAGACAGAAACTAGACTAAACAATGACTATCTAACAGCTGAACAAATCGAAGCTGAAAATCAAACATTTAAAGATGATATAGACATCATCAAACAGCAACAAATGACAGTAACAACTACAGCTCAAGGACTGCAAATTCAAATAGATAAAATAAACAATGAAGGCGTGAAGTCTGTAAAAAACACAACTGTTGATATAAACGAGGCTGGTGTTAGCGTAGGTAAATCAGATAGTGAATTTAGCACTACAATGAACAATACTGGTACATATATGTATGCATACGGAAAACAGATAGCGAAATACGACAAAGATGGTATGGAAACAGCGGACTTAAAAGCAACAGGTGAAGTGGAAATGGGGTATTTAAAACTTATGAAAACAACTGTAAATAGTGAGAAAAGAACCCATATTCACTGGATAGGAGGATAGGATGGAAACAATTAGCTTTAACGGGAATATAGCAACTCCAACAAATGGATTTAATTTAGCAGTTGACGTGAGATATGAGCAAGACATAGCTACTAACAAAACAAAAATTATAGCAGTACAAGGCTACGTTAAGAGAAATAACAGTACATATCATCCATACAACTCAACATCAAGTGCAGTATTTACAGTAAAAAACACAGACGGAAGTCAATTATATTCAACAACTAAAAACCCTAAATATGATTTAGGCTCCAATGGGTATAAATCAGTATTGAATATAAGTCCAAATGCAGAAATTTCGCATTCAGCAGATGGCAAAAAAACAATTGTTATAACATTTTCTTTCGATGGAAAATTGAGTAGTTATTACCCAAATGGTAGCATAAGCAAAACAATAAAGTTACCGACAATTCCAAGAACAAGCTCTGTAACTTGTGCAGATGGAAACATTGGAAGTGCAACTACAATAAATATTAACAGAGCAAGTTCAACATTTGCTCATACTCTTACATACAGTTTTCAAGGATTAACAGGAACAATTGCTACTAAAACAGCTAACACAAGCATAGGATGGACAATTCCAACATCTTTTTATACAAAAATACCAAATGCAAATTCAGGGAAAGGAACAATAACTTGTAGCACATATTCAGGAAATACACTAATTGGAACATCAACTTGTACATTCAATGCCTTTGTTGTAAATAGTAATCCAACGATTGCTGGTACAGTAGAAGATACAAATACTTCAGCAATAACTGCAACAGGAGATAAAAATAAACTAATTAGATATATATCAAACGCAAAAGTAGTTATAACGGCAACAGCTAAGAATAGTGCGACAATTTCTTTAGTAAAAGCTGTAAATGGTAGCCAAACAAAAACAACATCAACATCAACTATAAATTCAGTTGATAGTGGAACATTTAGCTTAAGCTGTGTTGATAGTAGAGGATTATCAGCAAGTGCTACAGTAACTAAAACATTAGTACAATATATTAAGCCTGTCATAACAGGTGTAATATTGAATAGACCAAGCACTACATCAAATATAATAAATGCAAGTGTTCAAGGTTTGTGTTTCAATGGGAATTTTGGAATAGGAAATAATACTTTTGAATTAAAATGGCGATATAAAAAATCTACTGAAACAACTTGGAGTTCCTACACGGTAGTAACGGCAACAAGAACTGGCAACAACTTTACTTTTTCAGGAGAACTAGGAAAGAATTTCAGCTATACAGAAGCGTTTAATTTTGAATTTGTGTTAAGCGATTACTTTATGAGTAACACATATAGTGCCACCGTCACAAGAGGTTTACCTATTATCGACATAGGAAAAGATGATATAAATGTAAATGGAGAGCTTAATGAGAATGGCAAAAGAGTTATTACGACTAACGGGGGAACTATAAGTGGACAATTAAACTGTCAATTTATAAATCCTACTAGAGGAAATGAATGGAATTTCGTACCAAGTGACAGTTCTGCAACTGATATGAATGTGGGTTATAGGTCTTGTAATACAAGTGGAAAAGATACAGCTAATGCCCTAAATGTATATAAATTTCGCAACGGACAGAAAGGTTGGTCAAATGTTCAAGCAAAAGAAATAGAGGCAGTTGCAGGACTATTAAAATCAACGAGCAATGGCAATGTAGTATCAATAGGCTCACAAAATTCAAGCTGGTGCCATATTTACAATTCGGCTAATATACCATTTTATTTTAATCGAATTGTTTATGCCAACAATGGTCATAGGCTCATAGGCTATAAAGAAATATATTCAAATAACACTGGTGTTACAGGAACAATAACATTAAGTGAAAGTGCAGCGAATTTTAATATGCTAGAGATTTTTTATCATGGCGACACAGATACTTATTCAAGTGTAAGAATTTGGTCACCTAACGGAAAAAGAGTAGCATTAGATTTGTCATATATCAATCCAGATAATCATTGGATACAAGGTGTAAATAAAAGTATATCAGGAACGAGTATAAGTACTATACATGCTTCAGAAACTAAGATTTCAGTGTCTCCACCTGGAGTTGCTAAAAAAGATTATATAAAAATAACAAAAGTTTTAGGATGGTATTAAGGAGGAATATATATGGGACTAAGAAAAGGAATAACATTAAGTAATGGAGTAAGCGTGAGTTATCATAGAATAGTTAGTATAAATAATATCACAAATGTATCTACTATAATTGAAGTAGGTTCATATACATCTGAAGAAAAACGAGAGGAAGAAAAAGTTGCTATACAAAATGCACAATCTATAGATGTATTTATAGATACTGAATATATCAATAAAGATTATACAGAAAATATGACTATAGAACAAGCATATGATTATTTAAAAACATTAGATAAATTTAAGAGCTCAGAAGATTATTAGAAAGGAGAAACTTATGGAAGAAACGAATAATCTCATAAATATTCTTCTATCAAACGGAGGAACTGTCACGATGGCAGTCCTTTTTATTATCTTTTTGTACCTTGACAGGAAAGACCGAAAAGATAAAGAAGCTCAAGATGAGGTAAAAAGGAAAGAAGAACAAGAAGAGAAAAAAGCAGAAAGAGAAGCTACTAGCAAATTGTTGGGTGAACTGTCAGCATCTAATAGAAATATAGCAGAAAGCTTAAATCTGTTAAAAACTAGCATGGATAACACAAATACAGAATTTAAACAACATGACGAAAGAGCTATCGCCGGTTTTCAGGCAATACATGAAGATTTGATAATCTTAAAAGAAAGGAGAGAATAGCAATGTTAGAAAAATTAGCAAAACTTATCAATGTAAAAAGTATAGTTACATTAGCATTAACAATAGTAGTAGCAATACTTGCTTTAAAAGGAAATTTCGATATAAAAGAAATTTACTTAATGATAATTGCATTCTACTTTGGAACACAACTTAAAGAAAATAAGGAGGAAAAATAAATGGAAGATGAAAAAATAGAAGTAATGAAGCCTGTAGAAGAACCTACAGAGGAAATTTTTGAGGAAATAAAAGACGAAATCGAGGTGACAGAAGATGAGTAGAGTATTTAAGAATAAAGGCAATGTGATTACACAAGCGTTTAAAAAAGGGGTACATAATGGTATTGACTTAGTTGGCACTGGCTATACCTTAGACTATATTACAGCGCACACAGAAGGAACAGTAGTAGCCGTTAGAAACAACTATAAAACTAACGATAGATATGGTTGCTCTTATGGAAATTACGTTAAAATAAAACACAATGGATATTATACACTATATGCACACATGAAATATAATAGCGTAACAGTTAGAGTAGGACAAAAAGTATCGAAAGGACAAGTTATTGGTTACATGGGAAATACTGGTCACAGCTTTGGAGCACATTTGCATTTTGAAGTAAGAGACAAAAAAGATAATTTTATAAACCCAACACCATATATAAACGCAGATTTACCAGTAAACAATCCAGTTGAACCAGACTACACAGGAGTAATCACTTATCAAGTCTATAGTGGAGAATGGCTACCAGAAGTAAATAAATGCTATAATACAGCGGATGGTTACGCAGGTATTTATAAAAAACCTATTTCTGGCTTTAGATGTAAGCCAGAATATGGAGATATTATTTACGAGGCCCACTTAAAGGGTGGCAATTGGCTTGGTGCTGTAAACTCAAAAGATTATGCTAAAAATGATACTAGCAATCCAAATTCTTATGCAGGTGTATATGGAAAAGCTATTGACGGAATAAGAATTAAATCAACAAAAGGTTATGTAGACTATAGAGCACATACTATAGAAGATGGTTGGTTACCATGGGCTAGAGGCTTTGGAGAAAATGGTAATGAATATGCAGGAATATACGGCCACACAATAGATGGTATTCAAATGAAATAATAAGCTAGGCTATATGCCTAGCTTATTTTTATACAATTTTGTATATAGCATTGCCTTGCTCATCGTAAAGCAATTCAAAATCCTCGTAGTGAGAATCGTTATCTTTAGAAGTACCGATATTTATCAGCAACTTCTATACATGTTTCATATCTTCTAGGAAAGATGCAATCACCTAAGGCGAAGAATCTATTTCCATCACTTATTATAGGGATAGAGTTATTCTTCAAATCAGTTCCGACAATGACAAATAAATTACTGCACATAAAAATCCTCCTTTCATATATATAAACTACTAGTAACATTATACGTTAATATTGTTATGAATACAAATACCAAATATAAAAATAGTCTTTTTTTGAGCCATAAAACTATATGTCTCAAAAATAAAAACGCCTTAAAATCGATTCTGGAGCGTCGATTTTCCTTTGATTTTACGCAATTTTCTAGTCGACACAGTTCGACACAAATATTTTACAAAATATGCTATAATGAATCAAGGAGAGTGATGTATATGAAAGAACTATATCAAAAATCTCTGCAAATGATAAAAGAATTATCAAAGATACTAACTGAAAAAGAATGGAATAAATATGCAGTTGAAAATAATTTACTTAGTTCGATAAGTTTGAAATACATAAGTGGAAGAAGTTTTACAACTCTCTGCAAAGAAGTGAGAGCTAATATTTAGTTAGCTCTCTTTCATTTTGACGTTTATTAACAGATCTATAATTTGACTAACTTCAAGAACTTCTTTTGAATCTAGTCCAAAAATTTCAATTCTATTGTGCATTTCTTCGCGTAACTTTTCTAGATCTAATTCGCTATAAAATAGATCATCTACTTTAACGTCAAGAGCATTTGCTATCTTATATATAGTTTTAAGTGAAGGATTAAATTTTCTATTATTTTCTAGCTCTACCAAATATGTTCGAGAGATATTTGTTATTTTACTTAATCGATATATAGTTAAGGACTTTTTTAATCTAATATTTTTAATTACGAATACAAACATAAAATTACCTCTAAAATTATTATGCCCATATTTTAATATAATTATTTTATTATTTCTACGTGTCGCTCCCAGCGAACTATCTAAAAGTGGTAAATGTTGATACAGGCACATTTATTTTTCGACAAATGCCCCAAAGTGCTTGAAATCACTATGTTTTGTCGAAATATTTTTGTTGACAACGCAGAAATTTGTTGTATAATTTAATCAAATAAAAAAAGAAACGCGTTTCTCTGTAAAAGGAGAAGAATATGGAAATAATAGAAATAGTAAAAGATAGAGTAAAATTAAATGAAAAATTATTTAGTGAGGAAGAAACAAAAATGATTTTAGATAATATTGAAGTATTTTCTAGAATTTATTTATTAGGATTGCTCGATAAGAATTAAATGTAAGTTTTTTACATTTGATTTTCCCACTTTTTTCCCACTCGAGTTTTGAAACTTTATATAACATTGTATAAGTTATAATTAGAAAAACGTTGATATTTAAACGATTACAGAGATTTTGTAAAACAATGAAAAAGCATTAAAATGAATCATGGGTTCGATTCCCGTAGGGGTCACCAAATATAAAGACTTAGAAAGCTAAAAAAATAGTTATTTCTAAGTCTTTTACTTTGTAAAAAAGTATGCAGTAGACATGCAAAATAGAAGGAAATGCAATTTGCATTTCCTTCTGTTTTTTGGTTACTTAGGAGCCTTTACCTGACGGGCTTTGGTAACTACTTTTTTTCCTGTGCTTTCCTTCACTTTTTTTGAGGTCGTCTCCGGAGTCAGAAACTCAGGAACTTGCCGAGAAGCATCAAGTTTGATTTTGTCAATAATCTCTTTATTGACACTACCAGGGGTCAACTTCAAGTTGTCTGTAGCCATGATATGCTCCTTTCCAAATATAGTCACATTAAGTGAATGCAAAAATTATATCATATTTTTTAGGGAAAGTAAATAAAAGTAGTTGACAAAACAAAAATTTGGTATATAATACAAATATACAAACAATAATTCGTATAAAGGAGATAGAAATGGTTACTACATTACATATAAAAAATGTTGGAATTATAGATGATTTGAGCCTTGATTTGAATGAAGGCTTTAATGTATTAACAGGAGAAACTGGTGCAGGAAAAACCTTAATAATTGGTTCACTTGCAATTTTAGCAGGTGGTAGATTCTCAAAAGAGATGATCAGAAATGGAGAAGAATTTTCATTTGTAGAAGCAAATTTTTATTGTCCAGATAATGAATTAGCAATAGACAATAATATTATAGTATCAAGAGAAATACACCTAAATGGTAGAAATTTATGTAAAATAAATGGAAGATTAGTTACTGTAAATGAGTTAAAAGAATTTATGAGCAAAATACTTGATATTCATGGACAACATGATAGTCAATTAATTTTGAACCCTATGCAACATATTATATATTTAGATAAGTTTATCGGCAAAGAATTAGAAGATAACCTAAATAAATATAAAGTAAAACTTGCAGAATATAACACTTTAAAACAAGAGCTAAAAAACACATATGGAGAAGATCAGGAAAAAGAAAGAAGACTTGACTTACTACGTTATCAATATAACGAAATTGAACAAGCAAACTTAAAAGAAAATGAAGAGGAAGAGCTTGAAGAAAAACACAAAATGATGCAAAATGCAGAAAAATTAAAAGATAACTTATGTGAAGTTGATAATGAATTAAATGAAAATGCAGTAGTTGCAATAAGTAATGCGATTCGCAGTTTAGAGAAAATACAAGACTGTGGTAGCAAATATACTGAGAAATTAAGTATACTAAAAAGCAGTTACTATGATATACAAGAACTAGCAAGGGATCTAAGTTATATGAGAGAGGACGTTAACTTTGACGAAGAAGAAAGAAATCAAATAGAAAATAGACTAGATTTAATTTATTCATTAAAAAGAAAATATGGAAATACAATTTCAGAAATACTAAAATATTCAAGCAAAGTAGAAGAAGAAATACATAAAATTGAGAATTTAGATGAATATCACAAAAAAATAAAAGCAAAAATAAATGTATTAAAACAAGAATTACTTGAAATTGCAAACAATATGACAAATACTAGAAAAAAATATGCAAAGGAATTATCTACTAAAATAAACAAAGAATTAAAAGACTTAGAAATGCCAAATGCTAGATTTGAAATACAAGTAGATACAGCAGACAAATTCTACGAAACAGGAATAGATGAGGTGGAATTTATGATTTGCACCAATATTGGAGAAGAATTAAAACCACTTGTAAAAATAGCTTCAGGAGGAGAAATGGCAAGAATTATGCTTGCAATAAAAAATGTGTTAGCAGATGTTGATGAAGTAAGTACATTAGTGTTTGACGAAATTGACACAGGAATTAGTGGCAAAGCTTCAAAAGCAGTAGCAGAAAAAATGAAATCAATAGCAAAATCACATCAAGTAATTTGCATTACACATTTACCATCAATTGCGGCAAAAGGAGACCATAACTATTATATAAGTAAACAAACTAAGGAAAACAAAACATATACGCAAATTAAAAAACTAAGTGAAGAAGAAACAATTGAAGAAATTGCAAGAATTTCATCAGGAGAAGTTACGGAAATTGCTAAAGCACATGCACAAGAATTAAGAAAAGCTTCATAATAAAAGTTTTCATAAATTTTCTTCCAAATGTTTACATATTGACAATTTTGATATATAATATGAAATATTATAAAATTTAACGAAAAAGGGGAATTGTGTATGGAAGAAAACAACGTAAACAACCAAGAACAAGAGTTAGACTTAAATCAACTTATGAAAGTAAGAAGAGAAAAGTTGGAGGAACTACAAAAAAGTGGTAAAAACCCATTTGAAATTACTAAATATGATAGAACAGAAGTAGCTAGTCAAATAAAAGAAAACTATGAAGCTTTTGAAGGAAAAGATGTATCAATAGCTGGTAGAATTATGGCCAAACGTATAATGGGAAAAGCATCATTCTGTACAATTCAAGATTCAACAGGTAGAATTCAAAGTTATGTTAGTATAAATGATCTAGGTGAAGAAAGTTACAAACTATTCAAAACTTATGATATAGGAGATATCATAGGAATAAAAGGTTTTGTATTTAAAACAAAAACAGAAGAAATATCTGTACATGCAAAAGAAGTTATATTACTTTCAAAATCTTTAAGACCATTACCAGAAAAATTCCATGGATTAAAAGATACAGAAATTCGTTATAGACAGAGATATATAGACTTAATAGTAAACCCAGAAGTTAGAAGGACTTTTGAACTAAGAAGCAAAATAATAAAAGAAGTAAGAAAGTTTATGGATGAAAAAGGATATATGGAAGTTGAAACACCAACACTTACAACAGTAGCAACAGGTGATGCAGCAAGACCATTTATCACACACCATAATACTTTAGACTTAGATATGTACTTAAGAATTGCACCAGAGTTAAACCTAAAAAGATTAACAGTTGGTGGAATTGACAAAGTATTTGAAATTGGTAAAAACTTTAGAAATGAAGGAATGGATATAAAACACAATCCAGAATTTACTAATATGGAATGGTATTCAGCATATGAAGATTATAATGATATGATGAATATGTCAGAAGAATTAATTTCTACTGTTGCTAAAAACGTACTAGGAACAACAAAAATAACATATCAAGGAACACCGATTGACTTAACTCCAAGCTGGAGAAGAGTAACAATGATTGACTCAATAAAAGAAGTTACAGGCATTGATTTCAATACTATTCAAACAGATGAGGAAGCTAGAAAAATAGCAGACGAAAAAGGTGTAGAATATGAAGAATTAAAAAATACAAGAGGACATATTATAAATGAATTTTTTGATACTTTTGTTGAAGATACATTAATACAACCAACATTTATAATAGACTATCCAGTAGAAATATCACCACTTACAAAAAGAAGAAAAGATGATCCAAGATTAGTAGAAAGATTTGAATTATTTATTGGTGGTAGAGAATATGGAAATGCATATTCAGAATTAAATGACCCAATAGATCAATATGAAAGATTAGCAAAACAAGCGGAAGCAAAAGAAAAAGGTGACGAAGAAGCTGGTGGAATGGACGAGGATTTTGTTACTGCATTAGAAATTGGTTTACCACCAACAGGAGGAATGGGCATAGGACTAGACAGGTTAATAATGTTACTTACAGACTCAGCATCTATAAGAGATGTATTATTCTTCCCAACAATGAAACCTTTAGACTAATTTTTAGATGGAAACTACAATAAAACAAGTGGCTGAGAAATTAAGATAAATTTTTTGTGCGAAATAAATAAAAAATGGGGCAAATAATATGAAATTAAAAAAATTATTATTAGTAATAGAAATTATATTAGCAATATTTTTAATTATTGGTATAGTATACCTGTCTTATAAGCTTTATCTTAAAGTTATGGGCATTCAAGATTATGCACAAGTTGGTAATAGAGAAATATTTTATACCTGCGGGAGTAAATACGGAGATGCCACAATTTATGAAAATGGTTTAATGATTATTAAAGATGGCATGAAAGAAAAGGCTAAAATTAATCTAAGTAAAGATGAAATAAAAGAATTAAAAAAATTAATAAATAAAGACAAAAAAGATCACATTGAAGAAACTTTTCCGGATTCCGGAAACGGTTGGATAAATACAGACAGAGTCGTTAAATGTTATGGCTATTATTATAGCATTCTAGATCCAGCAATACCAAGGACAGTATATAATGGTGATTATTCAGAAAAATATGTATTTAAATTATTAGAAAAATACTCAAATAATTAAAATAAAAGGGGAAACGAAAAGAAAGGTAATTTTTAATGAATTTTGATACTAGATATTTATATATAATCTTAGGACTTATTGTTATAATGAACTTATTCAGTGGAAGTTTTGACATACTAGGTGTGCTCCTTACATTACCAGGAGTACTTGTAGCAATAACTTTCCACGAATATGCTCATGCATTAGCAGCATATAAACTAGGAGATGATACTCCAAAAGTACAGGGAAGGCTTAACCTAAATCCACTAACACACCTAGACCCAATAGCTGTAGTATTATTAGTGTTTACTCATATAGGATGGGGAAAACCAGTAGAAATAAATCCTAATAATTTTGATAGAAAAATATCTGCTAGGGCAGGAGAAGCAATAGTTGCTGCAGCAGGACCAATAATGAATATCTTACTAGCATTTGTAATTGCAATTATATTTTATGCATTACAAGTATTTGCTACAGGTTTTGCAATTGGAACACAAACAGGTATGATTATAATGACAATGCTACAATATGCTGTAATTGTAAATGTGGGCTTAGGAGTATTCAATTTAATACCATTGCCACCACTTGATGGCTCAAAAGTATTGATGGGATTTTTACCATATAATGCAAAAAGATGGTTTGAAGAGCACGAAAAAGTATTTTATATAATATTCCTTGTGATTTGGATTACACCAATAGCAAGCCTAATTATTTCTCCAGCAATTGATGCAATAACATCTGGAATAGATAGTTTAGTTAGTGGACTCTTTAGTTTATTTATGTAAAAGGAAATTTAAAATGAAAGATATAATAACTTTAGGAATTGAATCAAGTTGTGATGAAACTTCTGCTTCTATTGTAAAAAATGGAAGGGAAGTTCTTTCTAATGTAATAAATTCACAAATAAAAATACATGAACAATTTGGTGGAGTAGTGCCAGAAATAGCCTCTAGAAATCATATAGAGGCTATTTCAAATGTAGTAAAAGAAGCTATAAACCAAGCTGATATTACTATGGATGACATAGATATAATTGCTTGTACCTATGGACCTGGATTAGTAGGAGCCTTGTTAGTAGGCGTATCATATGCAAAAGCACTAAGTTATGCACTAAATAAGCCACTAGTAGGAACAAACCATATACATGGTCATATAGCAGCAAACTATATTACACACCCAGAACTTGAACCACCATTATTATGTTTGGTAATTTCAGGTGGACATACACACTTAGTACATATAAAAAGTTATTCGGAATTTGAAGTACTAGGAAGAACTAGAGATGATGCAGTAGGAGAGGCTTTTGATAAAGTCGCAAGAGTAATTGGCTTAGGTTATCCAGGTGGACCAAAAGTGGACAAACTTGCAAAAGAAGGAAATCCAAACATAGAACTTCCAAAGACACATATAGAAAATTTAGATTTTAGTTTTAGTGGTATAAAAACTGCAATTATAAACCTACACCACAAAAATCCAGATATAAACAAAGCTGATTTGTGTAATAGCTTTGAAAAAACTATTACAGAGGTGTTAATAGATCATACAATAAGAGCAGCAAAAGAGTTAAATATAAATAAAATAGCACTAGCAGGAGGAGTATCTGCAAATTCATATATAAGAAGTGAATTCTTAAAACTAAAGGATAAAGGATATGATATATATTATCCAGAACCAATATTATGTACAGATAATGCAGCAATGATAGCATCAGCAGGATATTACACATATATGACAGGAAATACATCAGACTTAAGCCTAAATGCAGTACCAAACTTAGGCATAAATTAAAGAAAGGAAAATCAAATGGCAATATACGTAATTGCTGATTTGCACCTTTCATTTTCACAAGATAAGCCTATGAGCATATTTGGAGAAAACTGGGAGGGACACAGCGAAAAGATTAAAAATAATTGGATATCTAAAGTTAAACCAGAGGATACAGTTGTATTGCCGGGCGATTTTTCATGGGCTATGTATTTACAAGATACCTACAAAGACTTTGAATACCTGAATTCATTACCAGGAAAAAAATTGTTATTAAAAGGAAACCATGACTATTGGTGGACAACAGTAACAAATATGAGAAATTTCTTGGAAGAAAATAAATTTAAAAATATTGACTTTATATATAACAATAGTTACTTAGTAGAGAATAAAATATTAACAGGAACTAGAGGTTGGAATTTACTAGACACAGAAAATAGTAGCAAAATGATAAAAAGAGAAAGTATTCGTTTACAGTTAGCTATTGAAGATGGAATAAAAAAATATGGAGATGATAAGGAAATAATAGTATTTATGCATTACCCACCAATATCAAATACAAATAAAAAATCGGATTTTTTAAAAATACTAAAACAATACGATATAAAAAGATGCTATTATGGCCATTTGCATGGAAAATCACATCAAGATGCAGTAGAAGGAATTGTTGACGGAATAGAATTTAAACTAATAAGTGCAGATTATTTAAACTTTGATGTAATTAAAGTTACATAAACACTTGAAATACTTGAAAAATGTGGTATAATATAAAAGCTAAATTATTTTTTTGAAAGGAAGATTATAAAATGAGTGTAAAAGTAGAAAACACAGAAAACAAAAATGAAGTAAAATTAAGTTTCGTAATAGAAGCAGAAAAATTTGATGAAGCAATGAAAAAAGTATATGCAAAAACAGCTAAATACTTTACAATTCCAGGCTTTAGAAAAGGTAAAGCACCAATGCAAATGGTAGAAAAACAATATGGAACAGAAATATTCCATGAAGACACATTTAACGAATTAGTACCAGATATTTTTGATGCAGCAATTAAAGAAAACAATATCCAAGCTGTAAGCCAACCAGATATTGACATTACTCAAATTGGTAAAGGAAAAGACCTTATATTCACAGCAGTAGTACAAGTAAAACCAGAAATTAAATTAGGAAAATATAAAGGTATAGAATTAGAAAAAATTGAGTATAATGTATCTGATCATGACATAGAACATGAACTAGGACATATGGCTGAACATAATGCAAGATTAGTAAGTGTTGAAGATAGACCAGTAGAAAAAGGAGATATAACAGTTATCGACTTTGAAGGTTCTATAGATGGTGTTCCATTTGAAGGTGGAAAAGCAGAAAAGCATGAACTAGAAATCGGAAGCAACACATTTATTCCAGGTTTTGAAGATCAAATAATTGGAATGAAATTAGATGAAGAAAAAGATATTACAGTTACTTTCCCAGAAGACTATTTCTCTAAAGAATTAGCAGGAAAACCAGCTGTATTCAAAGTAAAACTTCATGAAATAAAGAAAAAAGAACTTCCAAAAATGGATGACGAATTTGCAAAAGACGTTAGCGAATTTGATACATTAGAAGAATTAAAAAATAGCATTAAAGAAAAAATGCAAAAAACAAATGAGCAAAGAGCAGAATATGAAACAGAAGAAGCTGCTATAAATGCAGTTTGCGACAATGTTGAAGTGGAAATTCCATCAGGAATGATTGACAGCGAAGTAGAAAACATGATGAAAGACGTTGAACAAAGATTACAATATCAAGGTTTGACATTACAACAATACTTTATGCTATCTGGAAAAACAGAAGCACAAGTAAAAGATGAAATGAAAGAACAAGCTGAAAAAGCTGTTAAATCAAGATTAGTAATAGAAGCTATTATCAAAGAAGAAGACATTAAGCCAGAAGAAAAAGAAGTTGAAGAAAAACTTAAAGAAATGGCTAAAAACTATGGCAAAACTGAAGAAGAAATGCTTAAAAATGAATATGTAAAAGAATATATCGAAAACAATATGAAATTTGAAAAAGCTATTAAGTTCATAGTTGATAATGCAAAATTTAAAAAATAATTATTATCTAGTTTTGGCAAAATGCATTTAATGTATTTTGCCTTACTATGAAATCCAAAGAGAAAGGTTGGTACAAATATGAAAGAACAAAACAGTTTGGTTCCTTATGTTATTGAACAAACAGCAAAAGGAGAAAGATCATATGATATTTTCTCAAGACTATTAAAAGATAGAATTATATTTTTAGGAGAAGATGTTAACCAAACCTCAGCAAGTTTAGTAATTGCACAATTATTATTCTTAGAGTCAGAAGACCCAGATAAAGAAATTCATTTATATATCAATAGCCCAGGCGGATCTATTACAGATGGAATGGGAATTGTAGATACAATGAATTATATAAAATGTCCAGTTTCAACTATATGTATTGGAATGGCTGCAAGTATGGGAGCTGTACTTTTAGCAGCAGGTGAAAAAGGCAAAAGATTTGCAACACCAAATGCAGAAATTTTAATCCATCAACCACTAATTGGTGGTGGCGGCTTATCTGGCCAAACAACAGAAATTAAAATCCATGCAGACCATATGGTTAAAACAAGAGAAAAATTAAATAAATTCTTAAGTGAAAGAACTGGTCAACCATTAGAAGTAATTAACAAAGATACTGAAAGAGATAATTATATGACAGCAGAAGAAGCACTAAAATATGGACTTATTGATGGTATTATGGAAAAAAGAGTTTAATTATATAAAATGGAAAGGAAATTAGCTAAAAATGGCAAATAAAACTAAAGGTGTAAAATGCTCTTTTTGTGGTAAATCACAAGAAGCAGTAGGCAGAATTATTGCAGGACCTGGAGTATATATTTGTGATGAATGTATAAAGGTATGTAATAATATTTTAGAAGAAGAAATATATGAAGATGCCGAAATTACGTATACAACCAAAGTGGGAGACGAATTACCTAAACCAACTGAAATAAAAGAGGTTTTAGATTCATATGTAATTGGCCAAGATGAAGCTAAAAAGACACTATCTGTTGCAGTATACAACCATTACAAAAGAATAAATCATCAAGACGAACCAGATGATGTAGAGTTACAAAAAAGTAATGTTTTATTACTAGGACCAACAGGCTGTGGTAAAACTTTATTAGCACAAACATTGGCAAAAATCTTGCAAGTACCTTTTGCAATTGCTGATGCAACAACATTAACAGAAGCAGGATATGTTGGAGAAGATGTAGAAAACATTTTATTAAAACTTATCCAAGCAGCTGACTATGACATTGAAAGAGCAGAAAAAGGTATTATATATATTGACGAAATAGACAAAATTTCAAGAAAATCAGAAAATCCATCAATTACAAGAGATGTTAGTGGAGAGGGAGTACAACAAGCCTTACTAAAAATTGTAGAAGGAACTGTTGCATCTGTACCACCACAAGGTGGCAGAAAACATCCACACCAAGAATTTATACAAATAGATACATCAAATATACTATTTATTTGTGGTGGAGCATTTGAAGGACTTGAAAAAATAGTAAAAGATAGAATTGGTCAAAAATCAATAGGCTTTGGAGCAAAAATAGAAAGCAACAAAGACATAGACAAATACAAAGTATTTGAACAATTACTACCACAAGATTTATTAAAATTTGGTTTAATACCAGAATTTGTAGGTAGATTACCAATTATAGCCACGTTGCAAGAATTAGACAGAGAAGCTTTAATTGATATTGTAACAAAACCTAAAAATGCATTAGTAAAACAATATCAAAAACTATTCAAGCTAGACAATGTTGAACTTGAATTTGAAAAAGAAGCTCTAGAGTCAATAGTAGACAAAGCAATAGAAAGAAAAACAGGGGCTAGAGGTTTACGTTCTATTATAGAAGAAATTATGAGAGACATAATGTTCGAAATTCCTTCTAATCCTAAGATAGAAAAATGTATAATAACTAAAGCAACTGTAGAAAATGGAGAACCTCCAAAGATTATTATAAACAATAATAGAGAGGTACCAGAAGTAAAACCAGTAAAAGCCAAAAGACAGGCAACAACTAAAAAAACAGAAACAGCATAAAGAAATATAAAATTAAAAAACAGAAAATGTCAAATATTTGTTTGACATTTTTTTGTTTGTGTGTTATTATATAAAAGGATATGAAAAATGGTTATATTAACCAATTAAACAAATAAATAAGGAGTGATGTTATTTTGGCTAGAAAAAAAGATCCAATGGCAATAAATAAAAGAGAAAAAGCAATATTAAAATTTATTCAAAAACAAGTTGAAGAAAACGGATATGCACCATCTGTAAGAGAAATAGGAAAAGCAGTAGGACTAAAATCAACAGCAACAGTACATGGATACTTAGCAAAATTATCTGAAAAAGGTTATATTAAAAAAGAAGACCAAAAAGGTAGAACTTTACGTCTATTAAAAGGTGGAGACGGAGAACCAGTTAAAAAACATGAAGACAAAAACTATTATACAGGTAGAGAAATGGTTGAAGTACCTGTTATTGGTAAAATAACAGCAGGAGAACCAATTTTAGCTGTAGAAAATATTACAGATACATTCCCTATCCCAATTGATTTTGTTGGAAATAGTGAAAGCTTTATGCTTACAGTTCGTGGCGAAAGTATGATTGAAGCAGGAATTTTAAATGGAGATTATATTTTAGTTAAAAAACAAAACACAGCAATAAATGGAGAAATAGTTGTAGCACTAATTGGAGATGAAGCAACAGTAAAAACCTTCTATAAAGAAAAAGACCATATTAGATTACAACCACAAAATAGTACAATGGACCCAATAATTGTACCAACATGCGAAATCTTAGGAAAAGTAGCAGGGGTATTTAGAAAACTATAAAATAAAGAAAGAGGAGTATATATGAGCGATTATTTATCAATATGGATATTTAATAGTAGACCTAGAATGAAAGTATTATTTTGCTATGTACTTTTATTTATAACAGTCTTCGTATTTTCAGATATAATGATATACTTATACACTAAGTCATTATATCAACCAATGGAAAAATATGAAGTAAATATAGAAGCACCACAAGTAACAATAAATGTAGCAGAAGCATCAAATGTAAATGGAAATGTAAAAGGTACTATTAAAAATACTACACAAGAAAAAATTACAGATAAATACATAAGATTTGACTTTTATACACCAAGAGAAGTTAATGTAGGAACTAAATACTTGAAAATAGATGGATTAGAAGTAAATGAAGAAAAACAATTTGAATTAGGTTTTAAATATGATAATGTAAGTAATGTAAAAGTTTCAATGGCAGGAGAGGACGATTTACTAAAAGCAACCCCAGAAGAACTAGAAGTTACTCCAGCATTTGGACCAGCAGGAATATTACAATTGTTACTTTTAGGACGCCTATTTGTATAAACTAAGTAAAACATGGAAAAAATAGAGTATGTAAAAACATATTCTATTTTTTTACTAAAATATTGAAAAATAGATTGCTATTTTGATTACTTTGTAATATAATTGTAACGAAAACGTAACAAAAATGAAATATACTTTGTCGAAAGGAAAGATTCAAATGTTTAAGTATGGACAAGATATAGGAATAGATTTAGGTACAGCAACCGTAATTGCCTATGCTAAAGGTAAAGGAATAGTGCTAAGAGAGCCTTCTGTAGTTGCAGTTGATAATAATACAGGAGAAGTATTAGCAGTAGGAAAAGAAGCCAGAAGAATGCTAGGAAGAACACCAGGAAATATAGTAGCAACAAGACCTCTAAGAGATGGCGTAATTTCAAATTATACTGTAACAGAAAAAATGCTTAAATATTTCATAAACCGTGTTTGTGGTAATTTTATATTTGCACCAAGAATTATGATTTGTATACCTTCACAAGTAACAGAGGTAGAAAAAAAGGCAGTTATAGATGCAGCATCACAAGCAGGTGCAAGAAAAGTATATTTAATTGAAGAACCAATTGCAGCAGCTATTGGAGCAGGAATAGATATATCTAAACCATGTGGAAACATGGTAGTTGATATTGGAGGAGGAACAACAGATATAGCAGTTATATCTTTAGGCGGTTCAGTAGTTAGCACTTCAATAAAAGTGGCAGGAGACAAGTTTGACGAGGCAATAGTAAGATATATTAAAAAGAAATATAATACAATTATAGGAGAAAGAACAGCTGAGGATTTAAAAATAAACATAGGCTGTGTATATCCTAAAATTCAAGATATGGAAATGGATATTAGGGGAAGAGATTTAGCAACAGGACTTCCAAAAACAATAACAGTTCGTTCAAGTGAAATGCTAGAAGCATTAATAGAACCTGCAATGCAAGTAGTAGATGCAGTTCATAGTGTGTTAGAAAAAACGCCACCTGAACTTGCAGCAGACATAAGTGATAGAGGAGTATATATGACAGGTGGAGGATGTCTAATAGATGGATTAGACAAACTTTTACAAGAACAACTAGGACTAAATGTAATGATAGCACAAGATGCAGTATCATGCGTAGCACTAGGAACCGGAAAAGCATTAGATAACTTAGATGCATTAGATAGAAAAAGAAAATAAATAATAGGGTAGGGAGTGTGAAAACACTCTCTATTAATTTTCACTTGACGAAGAAAATAAGTTGATAAAAATTGTAGAAAAGTATTGAAAATAAAAAAGTGGTATGGTATCCTAATATAGAAAAATATGTACAAAAATTTAAAAAAAGCACATTGAAAATTTAATAGAGTAAACCTAAAAAGATGAAAATTTAAGCTA
>ENA-UOJC01002565-UOJC01002565.1-human-gut-metagenome-genome-assembly--contig:-C104-NODE-2565-length-19284-cov-45.310677_pt1 | contig 19284 bp, 17 predicted proteins | sample MGYA00242339_ERZ723886 | MGnify/ENA metagenome assembly ERZ723886 | reverse complement strand
GGGAGCACGGCTCCGGCCCCTGCGGCCCCTGCTCCGAGATCTACTATGACCGCGGACCGGAGTACGGCTGCGGCAAGCCCGGCTGCACCGTGGGCTGCGACTGCGACCGCTATATCGAGATATGGAACAACGTGTTCTCCCAGTTCGACAACGACGGCCACAACAACTACACCGAGCTGAAGCAGAAGAATATCGACACCGGTATGGGTCTGGAGCGTCTGGCCTGCGTGTGCCAGAACGTGGACAGCCTGTTCGACGTGGACACGGTGATGAACATCACCCACAAGGTCAGCGAACTGACCGGCGCCCACTACGGCGAGAGCTACAAGCGGGACGTGAGCCTGCGCGTTATCACCGACCACATCCGGTCTGCCACGTTTATGATCTGCGACGGTATCCTGCCCAGCAACGAGGGCCGCGGCTACGTGCTGCGCCGCCTGCTGCGCCGCGCCGCCCGCCACGGCAAGCTGCTGGGCGTCAACGAGCCGTTCCTGTACAAGGTGGTGGACACCGTGGTACACGAGAACGAGGGGCAGTACCCCGACCTGAAGGAAAAGCAGAGCTACATCACCAAGGTCATCCGCACCGAGGAGGAGAACTTCGCCCGCACCATCGACGGCGGCATCCGCATCTACAACGAGATGCTGGCCTCCCACAAGGAGAAGGGCGAGACGGTGTTCTCCGGCGCTGACGCCTTTAAGCTGTACGATACGTTCGGCTTCCCCATCGACTTGACGGCCGAGATGGCCGCCGAGGAGGGCATGACTGTGGACGAGGACGCCTTCCAGTCCCTGATGACCCAGCAGAAGGAGCGTGCCCGCGAAGCCCGCAAGGCGCTGGGCGATCTGGGCTGGGCCGGCGTGGAGTTCGGCAAGGACATGCCGGCCACAGAGTTCGTGGGCTATGACCACGATACGGTAAACGGCGCGAAGGTGCTGGGTATCGTGGCCGAGGGCGAGCTGGTGGACGAGATCGTGTCCGGTATGGAGGCCATCCTGGTGCTGGACAAGACCCCCTTCTACGCCGAAATGGGCGGTCAGGTGGCCGACCACGGCATGATCACCGGCGACGGCATGGAGTTCGTGGTCAGCGATGTGCAGAAGAACAAGGGCGGCAAGTTCATGCACTACGGCAAGTTGCTCAGCGGCAGCGTGGCCGTGGGCGACAGTGTGACGGCGTCCATCGACACCGACCGCCGCGCCGCCATCCGCCGCGCCCACAGCGCCACCCATCTGCTGGATGCGGCGCTGGTGAAGGTGCTGGGCGACCATGTGCATCAGGCTGGCTCTCTGGTGGAGCCGGATCGCCTGCGCTTCGACTTCACCCACTTCGAGGGCATTACGCCCAAGCAGCTGGACGAGGTGGAGGATATGGTCAACGACGCTATTCTGTCCGGGCTGCTCATTACCACCGAAGAACTGCCCATCGCCGAGGCTAAGGCCCGGGGCGCGGTGGCTACCTTCGGCGAAAAATATGGTCAGACCGTGCGGGTGGTGACCATGGGTGATTTCTCCATGGAACTGTGCGGCGGCACTCATCTGGACAACACCGCCAAAGCCGGTCCGTTCCGTATTAAGAGCGAGAGTAGTGTGGCCTCCGGTGTACGCCGTATCGAGGCCACCACTGGCAAGGTCACCATGGAGGACATGCGCCGCAGCCGCGGGCTGCTGAACCGGGCGTCCCAGTTCTTCAAGTCCGCGCCGGAGACGCTGATGGAGCGTCTGGAGCAGCAGGCCAGCGAGATGAAGGCGCTGCGGCAGGCGCTGGAGAAATTCAAGAGCGAGGCGTCCATGGGCGAGGCCAAGCAGATTCTGGCCTCAGCCAAGACCGTGGACGGGCTGCACGTCATCACCGGCACCCGTCAGGGTCTGGACGCAAACGCCTTGCGGCTGATGGGCGACTTCCTGCGGGATAAGGATCCCCATGTGGTAGGCGTGCTGGCCAGCATCGTGGGCGAGAAGGTCACGTTCCTGGCGGTGTGCGGCAAGGAGGCCGTGGCGCGGGGCGTGAAGGCCGGCGATCTGGTCAGGACCGTGTCCGCCGTGTGCGGCGGCAAGGGCGGCGGCAAGCCGGACAGCGCCATGGGCGGCGGCACCGACCTGCTGAAGGTGGACGACGCGCTGGCGGCCGTGGACGATTTCGTGGCGGAAAAGTTGAAATAATGCGCTGTATTATGAAAAAATAAGTCCCAATTCGACTTTGTGTTCCAAACGGCTCCAAAGCCTTGCATCTTCAAGGGCTCAAGAGCGCGCAGGAACACAAAAGGGAATTGGGAGAAAAATAACAACAAAAACATATGTGAAAGGAGATGCGACATGAAGAACGATTGCCTGTTCTGCGCCATTATTGACGGAGAGATCCCCAGCAAAAAGGTGTATGAGGACGAACAATGCTATGCCTTTTATGATATCGAGCCGCAGGCACCGGTACACTTTTTGGTGGTGCCCAAGGCACATATCTGCTGCGCCAATGCCATCACGGCGGACAACAGCGGTGTGGTGGCCCATTGCTTCGAGGTCATCGCCAAGATCTGCAGGGAGTTGGGTGTGGAGAGCTACCGAATCGTCAACAACTGCGGCGATCAGGCGGGACAGACCGTGAAGCACCTGCACTTCCATGTGCTGGCGGGGCGGGATATGACCTGGCCTCCGGGCTAAAGGAGAACAGAAAAAGGGCCGGCGGGAGCCGGCCCTTTTTTCTGTGCGGCGGTGCGGGGCGGGACGGGGGCGTTTTACGCCGCTGTGCGGCTACACCTTATCCACCCCCTGCGGGGGCACCTGTCTCCCTACGGGTCGGTCGGTTCGCGGATCTGACAGGCCACCGGCCTGTCATTCAACACCGCGAACCCCAGGGGGAAGGCTTAGGGGGGCGTGCCCTCAAGGGGAAGGCTGGGGGAAAATTTGGGGGGTGTTGCCCGTTTGCGGGCAACTTTTTTGCTTTTCGGGGATGGGGGCAGACGATCTTGATAAGGGGGTACGGATATGAAGTACAGAAAGAACGGGACGGACGCGGTGTGCGGACAGTGCGACCTGTGCGGCGGAGAGCTGCGGCGGGGAGAGCGATACTACCGGATCAGCGGTGAGAACGTGTGCAGGGGCTGCCTGGCAGATTTCGCGGCGCAGATACTGGCGGCGTATGAGGTGGTCGGAGGTGAGGCGGATGCATAAGACGGCGGCACCCTGGGAGGAACTGCGGGAGAAGTACGAGGCGGGCGGATATACCTATATGCAGCTGGCGAAGGAATACGGCGTTTCGGTGCAGAGCGTGGGGCGGCACGCGCGGAAGGAGAACTGGGTCAGCGGGTGCCGGAACGAGAGACGGCGCAGGGCGGAGAGCAGGGATTGCCTGCTGGAAATGACGCGGGCGCTGATGCGGGGCGCGAAGCGGGCGGCCGAGGAGGCGGAAAAAGGTGAGGCGTGCACCAAGGAGCTGAAGGAGCTGGCGGGGATATTGCAGACGCTGGCGGGGCTGGAGAAGGAGCTGGGCGGCGGGACCGCGGCGCAGACGGTGCAGGTGCTGATGGGAGAGGAGGTACGGGCGCTGAGCGAGTAAGCGCAGAGAGAGAAGAGAGACAAGGGGGAGAGAACATGGAGGATATATACATCGGGACGCCGAACGCAAAGCAGGACGAATTTCTGCGGTGCAAAAAGAAGTACGTCGCTTTCGGCGGGGCACGGGGCGGCGGGAAAAGCTGGGCGGTGCGGTGCAAGGCCAAGCTGCTGGCGCAGCGGTATCCGGGGATACGGATGCTGCTGGTGCGGCGGACCATGCCGGAGATCGAGGCAAACCATTTGGAGACGCTGCGGCTGGAGCTGGCGGGTACGGCCGTATACCGGGCGGAGGAGAGACGGTTCGTGTTCGGGAACGGGAGCGTATTGCAGTTCGGATACTGCAGCTGCGACCGGGACGCGGATCGCTATCAGGGCGCGGAGTACGACGTGATCTTCTTCGACGAGGCCACGCAGCTGAAGGAGCAGTGGATGCGGAAGCTGGCGGCGTGCGTGCGCGGCGTGAACGGATTTCCCAAGCGCATTTACTACACGTGCAACCCGGGCGGGCCGGGGCATGGGTATATCAAGCGGCTGTTTATCGACCGGCGGTATGAGCCGGGGGAGAACGGGGGCGAGTACGCGTTCATACCGGCGCGGGTGACGGACAATGGGGCGCTGCTGGCGCGGCAGCCGGAGTATATACGGCAGCTGGAGGCGCTGCCGCCGAAGCTGCGGGCGGCGTGGCTGGAGGGGCGGTGGGACGTGCTGGCGGGACAGGTGTTCCAGGAGTTCACGGACGACCCGGCGCACTACGCGGACCGGCGGTGGACGCATGTGATCCGGCCCTTTGACATCCCACGGGAGTGGAATGTGTACAGAAGCTACGACTTCGGTTACGCCAAGCCCTTTTCCTGCGGCTGGTGGGCGGTGGACTTCGACGGGTGCGTGTACCGGATATTGGAGCTGTACGGCTGCACGGGAACGCCGGACGAGGGCGTGCTGTGGACACCGGAGCGGCAGTTCGCGGAGATACGGCGGATGGAGGACGAGCACCCATATCTGCGGGGACGGACCATACGGGGGGTGGCGGACCCGGCCATCTGGGACGCCAGCCGGGGCGAGAGCATCTATGAGACGGCGCTGAAGCACCGGCTGTTTTTTGAGAAGGGGGACAACCGTCGGATACCGGGGTGGATGCAGCTGCACTACCGGATGAGCTTTGACGGGGAGGGGTACCCCATGCTGTATGTGTTCGAAAACTGCCGGGCGTTCATACGGACGGTACCGGGGCTGTCGTACAGCACCACGGCGCCGGAGGATGTGGACACGGGACAGGAGGACCACGCGGCGGACGAGAGCCGGTATTTCTGCATGATGCGGCCCATCGCGCCCCGGGAGAGGACGGAGATACGGCGGGAGCCGTGAGAAACCGGGGGAGGGGCTGCGCCCCTCCCCCGGTCCAAATTCCATAAATGACGAAAATGCGGAATTTTACACAAAGGGGCTGGACAAATTATGCAGCTGTGCTATAATATGACTATCCGCAGAGGTACCTCTGCTTTGGCGTTTTAAGCTTGTTAAAACGAAGCACCCTGCGGAAATCTAAAAAACCCGGGGTAAGAAAAATGAAAAAGATATTGGCAACCATTTTGGCGCTGGTGTTGGCGATCGGCGTCACGACGATGGCGTGGGCGACGGAGACGGCGGCTGAGAAGGTCGCAAAAGTCGGAGAGACTAAGTATGCGACGCTGCAGGAGGCGGTGAATGCTGCGGACGGTAAGACCGTTCAGCTGCTACAGGATGTTACTGCCAGCATCACTATCGAGAGCGGTAAGACGGTCACGCTGGACCTGAATGGTAAGACGCTGACCAATGAAGATGGTCAGCATACCATTACCAATAATGGTACGCTGACGATCGTTGATACCAGTGCAGCGAAGAGCGGCACGGTGGATAATGTGACACACGCAAAGGGTGCTATCGTAAACTATGGTGTTACGGTGTTAAATGGCGGTACGTTTGAGCGTTCTCAGGAAAAAGGAACATACTCGCCCTACGGGAATGGTGGCAATAGCTGGTATACTATTGCCAACTATGGAAAGATGGAAATCAATGCGGGTGTTACCGTGTATAATAATGGCGGTTACTCCAGCATGATTCGCAACGTTGGTGAAGGCCCTGATGCTTCTACCCTGACCATCAACGGAGGTACGTTCAGCGGCGGTGTCAACACGGTCAAGAACGACGAGGGCGGTGTGCTGGTCGTAAATGGCGGTAACTTTTCCAACACTGCGCAGTATGTTATCATGAACTGGCACAAGACTACTATTAACAACGGAACCTTTAAGACTCTGAATACTGCAAAGGCGGTGTTGTTCACGTCCAACTATGGCGGTGAAGCGAACGCCGCAGCTTCTGCGGGTGAACTGACTATTACAGGCGGTACATTTAAGCGCGCGACCGACACGCAGAAGATGATCGTGGATGCCTATGACGCGAACAATACGGGTACTGCTTCTATTTCCGGCGGTACCTTTGACGCCGATGTGAGCCAGTACCTGGAGAGCGGCAAGCAGCAGAACGCTGACGGCTCCGTGGGCAACATCCCCCGCTACTACTACAACTCCACTACCACCACCGACACCAAGAAGGACGACAACAAGGGCACCAGCCCCAAGACCTTTGACGCGGGCGTGGGTATCTACGCCGTGACGGCGGTGCTGTCCGTGACCGGTATGGCGTGGACCGCTAAAAAGCGTCACTAAGAGCAAATAAAAAAGAAAGCCCGTAAGGGCTTTCTTTTTTTGCGCTTTTTTTGGTGGGAAGGCTGGGGAAAAAAATTTGGGGTGTTGCACGTTTGCGGGCAACTTTCGGGCTGGGCGGTGGCAGGGACAGAACATGAAAGGGAGGTGCTCGGATGGAGCAGGAGACAAGGACCGCGCGGGACGCCGGTGCTCCGGTGAAGATCGGGGCGGAGGCGGTACGGGCCGCGGCGGAGGTGCTGCGGCGCTATCGCGCGGGCAAGCAAAATCTGGACAGGCGCATCATCGACAACGAGCAGTTCTGGAAGCTGCGGCACTGGGAGCAGATGGAGAAGGCGGGCGAGGGCGGCAATCCGGAGGACGTGCGGCCGGCCAGCGGCTGGCTGGTGAACTGCATCCTCAGCAAGCACGCGGACGCCATGGACTGCTATCCGGAGCCGACGGTGCTGCCCCGGGAGCCGGGAGACCGGCAGGAGGCAGAGACGCTGAGCCGTATCCTGCCGGTGCTGCTGAAAAACGACCGGTTCAGGCGGACGTATTCCAAGGCGTGGTGGGACAAGCTGAAGTCCGGGTGCGCCGTGTACGGCGTGTTCTGGGACAACGAAAAGCTGCACGGGCTGGGCGACGTGAGCATCCGCAGCATGGACGTGCTGAACCTGTTTTGGGAGCCGGGGGTCACGGACATACAGGAGTCGGAGCACTTTTTCTGCACGGAGCTGGTGCCCAACAACCATCTGGTGCGGAGATGGCCGGAGCTGGAGGGGAAGCTGGGGCGCGGCGGCGCGCAGGTGAGCCGGTATCTGTTCGACGACAAGGTGGACACGTCGGAGCAGTCGCTGGTGGTGGACTGGTACTACCACACGGAGCGTGAGGGACGGCAGGTGCTGCAGTACTGCAAGTTCGTGGGGGAGAATGTGCTGTATGCCACGGAGAACGACCCGGAGATGGCGGCGCGGGGCTGGTACGACCACGGGAAGTACCCGTTCGTGTTCGATACGCTGTTTCCCGAGGAGGGGACGCCCTGCGGGTATGGGTATGTGGATCTGTGCAAGTCGGCGCAGAAGCAGATCGACCTGATGAACCAGGCTATTCTGAAAAACACGCTGGCGGCGGCGACGCCGCGGTTTTTCATCCGGGCGGACGGCGCGGTGAACGAGAACGAGTATGCCGACTGGACGAGGCCCTTCGTGCACACCAACGGAAACCTGGGCGCGGACTCCATCGCGCCGATCCGGGTGCCGGCGCTGGACAGCGTATATGTGGCGGTGCTGCAGAACAAGATCGCGGAGATGAAGGAGACGGCGGGCAACCGGGACGTGATGAGCGGCGGCACCGCCGGCGGCGTGACGGCGGCCACGGCTATTGCGGCTTTGCAGGAGGCGGGCGGCAAGCTGTCGCGGAACATGATCGACGACGGGTATGAGGCGTTTTCACAGGTGGTGACGCTGTGCATTGAGCTGATCCGGCAGTTTTACGACGTGCCGCGGCAGTTCCGGCTGCTGGGCCGGGACGGCGGGGCGTTTGTCGCCTACGGCAACGGGGGCCTGCGGCCCAGGGCGCTGCTGACCGGGGGCTATCGCGTGCCGGAGTTTGATCTGGAGGTGATGGCACAGGACGAGACGCCGTACCAGACCATGGAGTACAACCAGTTGGCCCTGCAGCTGTTCCAGATGGGGTTCTTCCGCAGCGATATGGCGGAGCAGGCGCTGCGGTGCCTGGAGCTGATGCAGTTCCGCAGCAAGGACACGCTGGCGGAGGTCATCCGGCAGGGACAGAAGGAGACGGACCAGAAGGCGTGGCTGACGGAGGCGCTGCGGCGGGCGGTGACGCTGCTGGACAAGAGCCAGGGGACCCATCTGGCGGAGGCGCTGGAACGGGAACTGGAAAAACGGGAGAGCAGCGGCGGAAAGGCGGCGGTGCACCGGAGCAGCGACGCTGTGACGCGGCAGCGGCAGGCCACGCGGCAGGCGGTACGGCCCAGATGATACGGGCCAGCTGCGGCGGCGCGCACCTTACGGTGCGGGGCCACGCCGGGTACGGCGAGTATGGGAAGGACATCGTATGCGCGGCTGCGTCCGCGCTGGTGTACGCGCTGGCGGGGAGATTGCGGGAGACGGGACGGCTGGAACGGTTCCAAGGCGCGCCGGGATACGCGGAGATCGCGGGGACAGGGGACTGTGCCCGGGAGTTCGCGCTGGTGCGGTGCGGGCTGGAGCTGCTGGCGCGGCAATACCCCGGCAGGGTGGAAGTTGGGTCGTGACCTACCACGGGGAGGAGAGTTCGGATGGACGAGCTGGAAAAGACGGCGCAGGAGACTGCGGAGGAGACGGGCGGAATGGCTCCCGACGCCGGGGAGCAGCAGGTACCTGCCGGGGAACAGGGGGTACCCGGCGGGGAAGAGGACTTCGAGACGCTGATACGCGGCCGGTACAAGGGGGAATTCGACGCACGGGTGCGGCGAATACTGGACGGACGGCTGCGGGGACTGCGGCAGGAGAACGAGAGGCTGCGGGAGATGGCGGCCGCGGCGGAGACGGCGCGGCAGCGGGAGCAGGAGGCGCAGCTGCAGGCCGCGATGGAATTCGCGGTGATCCGGGCGCGGCAGCAGATGGCCCAGGCCATCGCCAGCGGCGGCAGCCGCGTGGCGGAGAACGGCGGACGGCGCAGGAGCGTCAGCCGCTGGGACCCGAGGGGGCTCAGCGGTGCGGAGCTGGCGGCGATACGGAAGAGAGTACAGGATGGAGAGAAGATCAGATTTTAGAAAGGGAGAGAAAACATGGAGATGAATTTGCAGATGTTTGCGGAGAACACCCAGACCACGGCAGGCCTGAGCGCGGAGATGAAGACCTACTACGGCATGGAGCTGCTGGAGAACGCCAAGCCGCAGCTGGTGCACAACCAGTTCGCGGCCACGAAGGGCCTGCCTGCCGGCGGCGGCAAGACCGTGGAGTGGCGTAAGTTCGGCGCCTTTGACAAGGCGCTGAAGCCCCTGACCGAGGGCGTGACGCCCGATGGCAGCGGTATCTCCGTCAGCTACATCACCAAGGAGCTGGCGCAGTACGGCGACTACACCACCGTGTCGGATATGCTGGATCTGACGGCCATCGACGACGTGGTGCTGGAGATCACTGACCGCCACGGCAGCAATATGGGCCTGACGCTGGACACGGTGACCCGAAACGAGATCCAGCAGGGCAAGCAGGTGATCTACGCGCCCAAGATCGGCAGCGACGGCACCAAGACCGACGTGACCAGCCGCATGACGCTGGACAAGGACTGCCGCATGACCAGCGAGCTGGTGGCCAAGGCGGCGACCCAGCTGAAGAAGATGAACGCGCCCACCTTTGACGGCAAGTATGTGTGCATCATCCACCCCAGCGTGGCCTTTGACCTGCGCCAGGACGAGGCGTGGATCGCCGCACACCAATATGCCGGGGCCACGGAGCTGTTCTCCGGCGAGATCGGTGAGCTGCACGGCGTGCGCTTCGTGGAGACCACGGAGGCGAAGATCTATCGCGGTGAGGACCTGGCCGCCGACAGCCGCACGCTGAAGGTGAACGGCAACGTTATGGCCAGCACCGACGTGACCTTCAACGGCGGCACTGTGGCCGCCGGCGCACTGGCGGGCCGCTATGTGGTGCTGGGCGGCACCCGCTGCCGGGTGGTGAGCAACACCGACGCGAAGCTGGTGCTGGACAAGACCGTCACCGTGGGCGACAAGGAGGTCATCTACCCCGGTGAGGGCGGCAAGCAGGGCTGCGCCGTGTACGGCTGCCTGTTCCTGGGCAAGGGCGCCTATGGCGTGGTGGACCTGAGCGAGGGCACGGAGGTCATCGTGAAGCCCCGCGGCAGCTCCGGCACCGCCGACCCCCTGGACCAGCGCTCCAGCGTGGGCTGGAAGGGCGTACACGCCGCAGCTATCCTGTACGACGAGTACATGGTGCGCGTGGAGTGCGGCAGCAGCTATTCGGACGAGGACAAGGCGAACTGAGGGGGAAAGCCGGGGCGGTGCGCCGCCCCGGACACCTTTCCCGCAGGAGAGGCTTTTGAAAGCGGAAAGGAGAGGCGATGAAGGAGAAAATGACAACGGTGCTGCTGCCCAGGGGCAGAAAGCAGGAGGAGAATTTTGTCATCGTGTCCGTCAACGGACGCAGCTGGAAGATCATGCGCGGCGTGGAGGTGCGCGTACCGGTGTGCGTGGCGGAGGTGCTGGAAAACGCCGCCATGATGGCGGAGGCGGCCCGGCGCTATGTGGACGAGAGAGCGTCCTGAGGTGACGGCCATGGCAAGGACGACGGCAAAACAGGTGCTGGACCGGGTGGACGCGCTGCTGCCCAATGGGTATGCGCGCGCGGAGAAGCTGCGGTGGCTGGCCCAGGCGGAGGGCTTCGTGCGGCGGGAGCTGTGCCGGGAGACGGGGGAACTGCCGGTGCTGACCGAGGAGACGGAGCTGACGGCGGCACCGCCCTTTGACGAGCTGTACCGGCACTATGTGGAGGCGCAGGTGCACTATGCCAACGGGGAGACGGCGCGGTACAACAGCGCGGCGGGCCTGTGGAACAACGCGTTTCTGACCTATCGGGACTACCGGGCCAGGACGGCGGTGCCGGAGGGCGGCGCGTCGGCGCTGCGGCTGTGCTGAAAGGGGGCGGCGGAGATGTATTTTCCCAAGCTGAAGGCGGCGGCGCAGCAGCGGGCAGGCGTAGAGCAGTTCGGGGGACTGGACCGCCGTCCGGGCAGCGGCGCGGGGAGCCTGGAGCATATGGAGAACCTGTGGAGCAGCGGGTATCCGGCGCTGGAGACGCGGCCCCTGCGGCGGACGGTGACGCAGCTGGCGAAGCCCAACGGCATGACGGAGAAGGACGGACTGTTCTGGGTGGATGGTACGGCGTTGTATGTGAACGGCGCGAAAACGGGGTTGGTGCTGACGGACAGCCGGAAGCAGCTGGTGAGCATGGGGGCGTATCTGCTGATCTTTCCGGACAAGAAGTACATCAATACCCAGGATCTGACGGATTTCGGGAGCATGGAGAACGTGCGGACCACCACGGGAGAGGTGACGTTCACCCTGTGCGACGGGACGGGGGAGAGCCTGAGCAGCTACGCGGCGGGCACGGAGGCACCCCAGGAGCCCCGGACGGGGGATCTGTGGCTGGACACGGAGCGATCGGAGAGCGTGATGCGGCGGTATGACGGCAGCACATGGACGGCGCTGACGGAGGTGTACACAAAGATCGCCGCTGTGGGCGTGGGACTGGGCTTCCGCGCCGGGGACGGCGTGACGGTGGCAGGCTGCGGCGCGGCGGAGCTGAACGGCCTGCACATATTGCAGGCGGCGGAGGACGACTGGGTGCTGGTGCCGGCGCTGTGCCGGACGCTGGACAGCCAGACGGCTGCGGTGACGGTGATGCGGCTGATGCCGGAGATGGACTTTGTGGTGGAGCAGGGCAACCGGCTGTGGGGGTGCAAATACGGCATCGTGGATGGACAGGCGGTGAACGAGATATACGCCTGCGCGCTGGGGGATTTCCGCAACTGGAACAGCTTTGCGGGGCTGAGCACCGACAGCTACGCCGCCGCCAGAGGCTCGGACGGACCCTTTACCGGGGCGGCGGCCTGCATGGGCGGCGTGGTGTTCTTCAAGGAGAGCTGCATGGAGCGTATCTATCCGGCGGCGGGCGGCGGGCACCAGATCGTGACGGTGCCGTGCAGCGGCGTGCGGAAGGGTGCGGAGAGGACCGTGGCCGTGGCGGACGGTGTGGTGTACTATCTGGGGAACGACGGGGTGTACGCCTTTGACGGAAGTATGCCGGTGTGCGTATCCCGGGCGCTGGGCGACAAGCGGTATACCGGCGGCGTGGCCGGCGGGGAAAGCGGCCGGTACTGGCTGTCCGCCGTGGACGCGGCGGGAGAGACGGAGCTGCTGGTGTACGACACGCAGAAGCGGCTGTGGCACCGACAGGACGATACGGCGGCGGTGGCCTTCGCCCGGTGGAACGGGGAGATGACAGTACTGTGCAGCGACGGACGGCTGCTGGATACAAGCGGTACATTGGGAACGGTGGAGACGGGGTTCTCCTGGAGCGCCGAAAGCGGCGACCTGGGACTGTACACGCCGGAGCACAAGTATCTCTCGCGGCTGGAGCTGCGGCTGAAGGCGGCGGCCGGGAGCACAGTGAAGGCGTACGTCTGCTATGACGGGGACAACGTCTGGGAACAGGTGGGCGGTGTATCCGGCGAGGCGGGGCAGACCCGCGGCGCGGTGCTGCAGGTGCGGCCCCGGCGGTGCGGACACCTGCGGCTGAAGCTGGCCGGGGACGGACCGTGCCGGGTGTACAGCGCGGCAGCGGTGTATGAGAAGGGAAGTGACGGGCCATGAGCGTGCTTGCCCTGCCGATGGCACCGGCGGGATCGGTGCAGGAGCAGGTGACGCAGCAGTATGCGTATCTGGTGCAGATGGCCCAGCAGCTCAACCTGGCGCTGGGACAGCTGGAGGCGCTGGGCGGCGGGGCCGGAGAGGCCTCCGCCCGGCGGCAGGCCAACGGGCGCTTGGGCACGGCGGCATCGGAGACGGCGGACGGGCAGTATGAGACGCTGCGGAGTATGATCCTGAAGACGGCGGACCAGGTACAGAAGACCACGGCGGCATTGACGGCGAAGCTGGAGGAGGAATATGTGGCGAGCTCGGACTTCGGCAGCTATGTGGCGAAGCTCAGCGCCCAGCTGGAGGCGGCACCGGAGGCGGTGACGCAGTATTACAGCTTTTTCTCCGACCTGCAGGCCAACGTGGAGAAGGTGGACGCGGCCTTCGCGCACTATAAGCTGGACACGGAGGGGTATATCCGCACGGGTATTGTGTACTACGACGGGGCCGCGCCGGTGTACGGCGTGGCTGTGGGACAGGACCTGACGTGCAGAGAGGTGGACGGCGAAAAGGTGGTGGAGCAGAACAACTTTCGCGCGGTGTTCACCGCCACGCGGCTGTCCTTCTGGCAGGACGCCACGGAGGTGGCCTATGTGTCCAACAACCGGCTGTACATCACGAACATCACGGTGCTGGGCGGTATCGATGTAGGGCAGTGGAGCATGGAGGCGGCGGAGGGCGGACTGGCCTTCCGGTGGATCGGAGGGTGAGTGTGTGAGCTATACGGCGTTGGACAGCATCCAGTGGGGCGGCGTGCCGAAGATCGGCGTCAGCTTCGGCTATGACAGTCGACGCAGCGGCAGCGCGATGCAGTACAGGATCTATGTGACCGTGGCGCCGCTGACAGGGGCATCGTATTTTGGATATCCCATCTACTTGTCGGTGACGGTGGACGGCGGAAGTGTGTGCAGCGGGCATACGCTGAAGGCGGCATCGCCCAGCCGGTGGAGCAGCGCGATCGAGTACGACAGCGGCTGGGTGACGGCGGCGGGGGCGGTGGGCACCGCGCCGCTGGGGATACGGCTGTACAGCGGCTCCGGGTCTGCCAGAGACGACAGCTACGGCTATGCGCTGCCGGTGGAGCGCGTGGAGGACATTGGAGATTTCTCGCTGACGGCGGGGGACGCGGTGATCGGACAGACGGGGACGCTGACGCTGACGCGGCCCGGGTATGGGTACAGCTTTACGTTCAGCTATGTGCTGGGGTCGGCCTCCGGAACGCTGAGCAGCGGCGCGCTGCGGACGGTGAGCAGCAGCGCGGGGCGCGTGGTGTACCAGTGGACGGTGCCGGAGTCGCTGGCCGGGGAGCTGCCGGAGACGACGCACGGCACCGGGACGGTGACGGTGAAGGTGTACAGCGGCGGTACGCCGGTGGGGAGCCTGAGCGCGGCGTTCACGGCCTATGTGCCGGAGACCATGCGGCCCACGGCGGCGCTGACCACGGAGGTGGTAAACGACGGTACGGCAGCGGAGAGCTGGGGGCTGTGTGTGCAGGGCATCAGCCGGATACGGTACGCGGTGACGGCGGCGGCACAGGGCGGCGCGTCCGTGCGGTCGGTGCAGTTCCGCTTTGCGGGGCAGGAGCTGACCGGCACTGCCGGGACGACGGCGGTCATCGGCATCAGCGGGACGCTGCGGCCCACGGTCACGGTGACGGACAGCCGGGGACGGTCGGCGACGGCGACAGGCGAGGCGGTGACGGTGGCGGCGTACTATCCGCCAGCCATCACGGCGTCTATGGCGGCGCGGTGCGCCGCGGACGGCACAGAGAAGGATGACGGGGCGTATCTGAAGGTGAAGTGCGCGGCACAGTGCGCCGATGTGCAGGGGCACAATACGGTGGTCCTGCGGGCGCGCTTCCGGCCCGTGGGCGGCGCGTGGAACGGCTATGTGACATTGCTGCCGGGGGCAGAGCAGCTGCTGGGCGGCGGGCTGGACGGCGGGACCTCCTATGAGGTGGAGCTGAGCGCGGAGGACACGGTGGGCAACGTGCGGGTGGTGCGGTATACGGCGGCCACCAGCCGGGTGACGCTGCATCTGCGCGCCGGCGGAATGGGCGCGGCCTTCGGCAAATACGCGGAGCAGGAGGCGCTGGAGTGCGTGTGGCCGGCGGTGTTTTATGGGGATGTGGCGGTATCCGGCGCACTGACGGTGAACGGACAGACAGTGGAGGCGATGCTGTTTCCGGTGGGCAGCGTACGCCTGACAGACAGCCCTGCGGCGCCGGAGACACCGGCAGGCGCAGCGTGGGAGAGCGTGGAGACAGGCATCGCCGGCGTGTATGGCTGGCGGCGCACGACATGACGAGGAGGAGAGAGGCATGGCATCGACGTATACGATGGTGGCGTACGGTTCACAGGGCAGCGCGGTGCGGCAGCTGCAGAATGAATTGAACAAGCGGGGGTACAGCCTGGACCAGGATGGTATCTTCGGCAAGAAGACGAGAGCCGCGGTACGGGACTATCAGAAGAAGAACGGGCTGACGATGGTGGACGGCATTGCCGGCGATGAGACGTGGGGGAGCCTGCTGTCCGCGCCTACGGCGGCGGAGCAGGCGGCGCAGGCCGCCGCGGCAGCAGAGGCGGCGGCACCCAGGGCGGAGGTCACGGCGGGCACGGCGCGGCGTCTGCAGGAGCTGGAGAGGGGCTATACGCCATCAGACGAGGTGACGGCGGCGCAGGCCTACCGGGACAGCGTGGCGGCGCTGGAGCCGGAGGCGTACCGGTCCCGGTTCGAGGAACGTTTGCAGGCGCTGTATGACCAGATCGCGGGGCGGGAGGCCTTCGACTACGATCCGGAGGAGGATGAGTCGTACCAGCGGTATGCCAGACTGTATGCCGCCCGCGGCGCGGCGGCCATGGAGGACACGCTGGGCAAGGCGGCGGCCCTGACCGGCGGGTATGCCTCCAGCTACGCCCAGAGCGCGGGGCAGCAGGCGTACAACGGCTATTTGCAGGAGCTGGCAGCGCTGGTGCCGGAGCTGCGGCAGGCAGCGCTGGCGGAGTATCAGCAGGAGGGAAAGGCTTTGCAGAACCAGTACAGTATGCTGGACGCGCAGGAAAAGGCGGACTATGACCGCTGGCAGGAGGCGCGTGGCGACTGGCAGAAGCAGCTGGAGGCGGCTCAGGCGGCGTATGAGGACGCGGGCAGTCAGGACCAGAAGCTGTATCAGACGCTGCTGGCACATTTTTCCGACAAAGCGGAGCAGGAGAGGAAACTTTCCGCCTCCGGCGTCCGTCTTACAGATAGTGGAGATACCGGCAGCAGGGGCGAGAGCCTGAGCTCTACGGCGGCGGAGAGCCTGCAGCGGGCCGTGGGGAACTATCTGAAGCGGGGCAACGGCGACCTGGCCCAGGCGCTGGCGGCGCAGTATACGGCCCGCATGACACCGGCGCAGCGGCAGCGGTTCGAGAAGCTGCTGGGCCAGTACGGCATGACGCTGGCATAAGGGTCGGATAGGGGAAAAGTGCTTGCAATCAGGGGCGCTGTATGGTATCATATCAAAGTATATTGCAACGCGGCGGACACGCCGCAGCGGCTCGAGAGGAAGAGAGGAGCCGCGGGAAGGAGCAGCAATGGAGAAGATGAAGAAGCACTTTTTACGCCGAATGGCGCTTGTGATGGCGCTGCTGACGCTGGGCTCTGCCGTGCTGGTGGGCTGCGGCGGGCAGAAGGAGCCGGAACCGGACCCCAAGGATGAGGTCATCGTGGAGCCGGAGCCCATCCAGCTGCCGGACGGTGTCAGCTTTGACGAGAAGAAGTACCCGGACGTGTTCGGGTTCATCCAGATCCCTAACGCCACCCAGTGCGCCATCAGCAAGGGCCACTATCTGGCGCAGAGTCCCAAGTCCACTAAGAGCAGCACCGGGTATGACGACGATTACTACCTGCAGCGCGATTTGGACGGCAAGACCAACAAGGCCGGCTCGCTGTACATCCAGGCGTACTACAACAAGTCTGACCTCAGCGACCCCATGACGGTGATCTACGGCCACAACATGGCCAACCGGACCATGTTCGGCGGTTTGCAGAGCTACGGCGAGACGCTGAAGTTCGACGACAACGCCGTGATGTACATCTATCAGCCGGGCCGTCAGTTGACCTATAAGTTCTTCGCATGCATCCCCTATGATACCAGCCACATCCTGTACTACCACGACTTCAAGGACGAGAAGGTGTTTAACGCATTCTTTGAGGCGCTGGGCAAGGCGGCCAGCGATCCTAAGTACAAGAGCGACACCAACCAGAACGCCTTTTACAGTGCCGAGGGCTGCGTGAACGTGGACAAGACCAACCTGCCCCAGGCGGGCGACAAGGTGGTGGTGCTGTCCGTGTGCAAGAACGGCGACGATCATCACCGCTATCTGCTGATGGCAAAGCTGGTGGAGGACTCTGCCGCGCCCATTACTATGACCCGCGGTGAGGCCGAGGCTGCCGGTATCCCGGCGGACCGCATCCAGGACAAGGCAGCGGCAGACGCCGCGGCCGCTGCCGCGAATGTCTCCGCGGTGGAGGATGCTGCCGCCAATAAGACCGACACTGCCAGCAAGACGGATACGGCCAAGACGGAGCACAAGGGCTGAGTCGGACCTGAAAAGTAAAAAACTCCCGGACCGTGGCGGTCCGGGAGTTTTTTCGATGCATTTTCAGAGAGCGTTGCCGTCGGTCTGCGTCAGGAGATCGGCCAGGGAGACACTGTCCAGATAGTCGTTGATGATGGTGTCCAGCTTTTCCCACATGGGGAGCGTGGTGCAGTGACCGGCGCGGGGGCAGGTGTTTTCGTCGCCCTCCAGGCAGGTGACGGGGGCCAGAGAACCCTCGGTGAGGCGGAGGATCTGGCCCACGGAATAGTCGGCGGCGGGGCGGTTCAGGCGGTAGCCGCCGCCCTTGCCACGGAGACCGTCCACCAGGCCGGCCTTGGACAGCACGGAGATGATGCTCTCCAGATATTTTTCAGAGATGCCCTGCCGTTCGGCAATGGCGGGCAGGGGGAGATAGTCGGCGCTGTCGTCCTGAGCCAGCTCCAGCATGACCCGGAGGGCGTAACGGCCTTTGGTAGATACGAGCATGGGAAGACCTCCCTTATGTTAGTAAACATAGTATAGCACTATGTTTATGCGATTGCAAGGGGAAAACGCTCACATATAGTGGTACTTATTCCGCTTGAGCACCAGAAAGACGCCGGAGATGATAAAGGCAAAGATCTCGGCGGCGGTGATGGCCCACCAGATACCGTCCACGCCCAGAAGTATGGGCAGGACGACGACGGAGCCGGCTTGGAACACCAGCGTTCGCAGGAAGGAGATGGCGGCGGAGACGGCACCGTTGTTCAGGGCGGTGAAGAAGCCGGAGGCGAAGATGTTGAAGCCTGCCAGTAGGAACGACCAGCAGAACAGCCGGAAGGCATGGGTGGTCAGGGCGTAGAGGCTGGCATCGTAGCCCACAAACAGCCGGGACAAGGGGGCGGCCAGCACACGGGCCAGGACCGTCAGGGTCACGCCGCCGATGGCCATCAGCAGGGCGCTTTTCCGCAGGAGGTTTTTCAGCTCACTGTGGTGCTGCGCGCCGTAGTGGAAGCTGACCACCGGCGCGCTGCCGATGGAGTAGCCGATGAAGATGGCTACGAAGATGAACTGGACGTACATCAGAACGCCGTAGGCGGAGACGCCGTCCTCGCCGATCAGGCGCATGAGCTGGAAGTTGTAGAGCATACCTACCAGGGAGGAGGAGATGTTGCTCATCAGCTCGGAGGAGCCGTTGCCGCAGGACTGGAGGATGGGGCGCAGACGCAGGGCGGCGGGCCGCAGGCGCAGCAGGCTGGTGTTGGGCCGCAGGAAGTAGATCAGGGGCAGTACGCCGCCCACACACTGGCTCAGGCCGGTGGCGATGGCCGCGCCGGCCACACCCCAGTTAAAAACGGCGATGAAGAGTGCGTCCAGGACCATGTTGGTGATGCCGGCGGCCACGGTGACGAAAAGGCCCAGGCGGGGCTTTTCGGCGGCGATGAAGAAGCTCTGGAACACATTTTGCAGCATGAAGGCGAAGGTGAAGCCGGTGACGATGCGGCCATAGAGGACGCAGTCGGCTATCATGGCGTCAGACGCGCCCAGCAGACGGGACACTGCGGGCATGGTGATGATGCCCACGGCGGACAGCACTGCGCCCAACAGCAGTGTGAACAGTACCAGCATGGAGAAGGTGCGGTGGGCTTCGTCCGGCTTGCCCTCGCCCAGCAGCTTGGACACCAGGGCGGTGCCGCCGGTGCCGATCATAAAGCCCATGCCGCCCAGGATCATCACGAAGGGCATGACCAGGTTTACGGCGGCAAAGGGCGTTTTGCCCACGAAATTGGAGACGAACAGACCATCCACCACGCCGTAGATGGACGTGAAGACCATCATGCAGATGGAGGGAAGCGTGAAGCGCAGCAGCTTGCCATACGTGAAATGATCGGACAGCCGTATGAGCTTGGACATAAAAACCTCCTGTCGAAAAAAGTAGCTCCATCATGAAGATGGAGCTAAATCATCCCACCAAACGGTGGAGTTTGAACTTGGTGACCCGTACCGGATTCGAACCGATGTTAAAGGCGTGAGAGGCCTCTGTC
>ENA-UOJC01002562-UOJC01002562.1-human-gut-metagenome-genome-assembly--contig:-C104-NODE-2562-length-19313-cov-18.622754_pt1 | contig 19313 bp, 15 predicted proteins | sample MGYA00242339_ERZ723886 | MGnify/ENA metagenome assembly ERZ723886 | reverse complement strand
GCGATTCCTCCCGCGTCTGAAGACGCGGGTTTCCTCGCGGAATTTCTATGAAAAAGCCTCGCCACCTTTGATTGTGGTCGAGGCTTTTTCTTATTTGACGCCGTTCAAAACCCAATATTTGTTCTTGCCCGGATTTTTTTCATTCTTCACTTCAAGAAGTGCTTTTGTTTGGGTTTCACTTGTCTCGAAGGTGGCTTTGCCGTTGGCATCGTAAATCACGGTCAACGAGAACTTGGTCGCGTCGATGCGATGGTCCTTGTTGGATACATTGACATCCGCCTTGTCTGCGAGGAGGATGTCGATTGTTCCGCGACAGCTCTTGCCGTATCGGCATCCACGCCATCCTTCTCGGCTGATGCGCCAAATGACGTTGCTGACGTCAAGACCTGCATTGGCCATGGCACCGGCAACGACGGCGGTAAGGGTGGTCTTGTACTTTCCTGCTTCCGAATCCAACTCAGCGCCTGTGCCTCTGACAAAGAGATCGGTCAGGCTCTTGTATGAGCCCAAATCCATCGGGTCATGGAACGCAGACTTGAACCAATCCACGAAGGCCATGCCGTCCGTGCGCGTGACGATCATTGAGCCCGGCGCATGAATGGAGCAGGCGACAGTGAAGTAGAAGCCCTTGTCGTTTCCTGCGGGAGTCGTTTTGATGGTAACGATGCCGCCGCTCGGGCAAGCGGTTTCCTTTTGACCTGCCGGATACATGTCATTAAGGATGTGTTGAGCCGAAGCAGCCGCACCCGTCTGGGACTTGTAGTCGAAGATGCCGACATCCTTGCTGTAGCGGGCGAGCGTTTCCTGTTTTTCGATGGTGCTGGCAATGACCGCACGGTTGTGCTCGCATACCTTGACCCGTCCTGATTCCTGAAGGTCGAAATATTTCGGGATGGCGACGGCTGCGAGAATGCCAAGCAGAACGAGCACCAGAACGATTTCAATCATCGTGAAGCCCTGCTTGCGGGGCTGAGGAAGGAGGGTGGTAGCGGGGGGTTTTGTTGGAATAGAAATGGCCGACATGGAGTGGAGCGGGCATGAGAGTTGCAATCCTTTGAGGATACGCAATTTTGGTCTCGAATGCTCTCCCAGTGAGGCGGTTTTGATGGATTTTTTTAGATGCTGCCTGCTCTGTTCCTCCTGGACGGCTCTTCTTCCAAGTCAGAATCACAAGGGCTCGGTTTCGGATGTGCTTCCTCTTTGCAAGCACGGAATCCCCGGGCGGGTGGACGGGAGATTTCCAGAAAGCAGGATTTGCTTTCTAGCGCGTCGGAGGGGCGTTGTAAGACTTTCCTTCCTGATTACCGTAAAGATCAACATGCGTGGAGTCGACATCAATGATCAGTACCGGAGTCTTCCTGGCCCCGGCCCTGGGAAAGATGCGATGCTTTCGGTTGGCCCGAAGCAGTGCGTCCAAAAAACAGCAGTTGAGGCGATCAAGATCGTGTCGGGTTATTGAGTTTTCAAATCTGCAGAGGGTTGAGCTACCTGCAGCATCATTAACCCCGAGCGCGGAAAGAAAGCCTTCGTCTTCTGTGATGACGTCGTGATCAGCCAAATCCTCAAATCCGCAGATCGGCGACGGGCAGCAGCCCCGTCATCATGGTGGCGACAAACCGCCCGTTGGTGATCTGCACGCTGCGGCCGAACCCATCAGTTGTTGCTGTTCGAGTAAAACTCATGGAAAGGTCTTTTGTTTTGATTTTTTGTGGTAGAAAAAATATTAACAAAAAGACCTTTTTTCTTTATTAAAATCAGAATTTAAGCAACAAAATGAGTGCCGTTTTTTCAGCGCTCATGCAAAATTCAGGTTAGCGTGTTCCGTTATATACCGTTTGACGGTCTCTGTATCAGCGGGGACTTCAACAGAATGCTGAGGCTTATCAAAAAGCCCGCGGTAACTTGCCGGAATTTCCGGTTCAAACCCAACGGCTTCTTTAATCGTTGCCGCAAACTTTGCGGGAAGCGCCGTTTCCAGGGTCATCATGGGGATACCCGCCCTCTGATGTTCGCGTGCGGCTTTGAGGCCGTCCGCGGTATGCGGGTCGATGAGGACCTTGTCACTCTTCCAGAGCCCGGCGATTGTCGCGAGGCGGTCGGCGTGCGTGCTTTTGCCGGAAACAAAGCCTGAGGCCTTCACGCGGGCAAATTCTTCTGCGGTCAGCGTAAAGCCGCCTTTTTCGGCCACATCGCGCCAGAGTTCCTTCACGCGCGCGGGATTGCGCACGACAATATCGAAGATATAGCGCTCGAAGTTACTCGCCTTTGAGATATCCATCGACGGGGAACTCGTCACATAGGTGTGCGCACTGTCACGCACGCGGTAGGTGCCGGTTTTAAAGAATTCGTCGAGGACATCGTTTTCGTTCGTGGCCACCACAAGCTGCCCCAGAGGCAATCCCATTTGCTTCGCAATCCACCCGGCAAGGATATTTCCGAAGTTACCCGACGGCACCGTCACGTCCACCGTGTCACCGGGTTTAGCGGCCACCTGCAGGTAACCCGCAAAGTAGTAGACGACCTGAGCGGCCACACGCGCCCAGTTGATGGAATTCACGGTCCCGATACTGTGCGCGGCCTTATAGGCGTGATCGTTACTCACGGCCTTCACGATGTCCTGCGCATCATCAAATGTGCCTTTGACGGCAATATTGAAGATGTTTTTGTCCGCAAGCGTATACATCTGCGCGCGCTGAAAGGCGCTCATGCGGCCCGCGGGCGACAGCATAAAGACGCGGATTCCTTTCCTGCCGCGCATCGCGTATTCGGCGGCAGACCCCGTGTCGCCTGACGTTGCTCCGAGAATATTGAGCTCCTGCCCGGTCTTTGCGAGCAAATACTCAAAAAGGGCGCCGAGGTACTGCATCGCCATGTCTTTAAAGGCAAGCGTGGGGCCGTCGGAGAGTTCCAGAAGCCAGAGGTTCTCGGCGAGTTTTTTGACGGGCGTAATGCGCGCCGCATCCTCCCCCTCCCGGACGTTACAGTAGACGTCGGCGCGGTACACGGACGCCGTGAGTTTTTTAAGATCCGCCGCCGGAATATCATCCGCAAAGCGCGAAAGGATTTCGTACGCGAGTTCCGCGTACGTAAGTTCCTTAAAGCGCGCAAGATCTTCAACCGTCACTTGGGGGTACGTGGCTGGCATAAAAAGTCCGCCGTCCGCAGCCAGTCCCTTTAAAACAATCGAAGCATAGGTCGCGCCGTCGTTTTCACCGCGCGTGGAAAGGTAGGTCATCGCCATGGGTGTTTACCAGCCAATCAGTTGAGTTCTTCTTTACGCAAAAGGACAATGCGCGCGCAGACGCTCTCAAGCGCTTCAATCGCCGCCACGGCCTTACGCACGTTCCCCTCACGGGCCGAATGTGTCATCAGAACCACGTCGGTACGGTCTTCTCCGATCACCGCTTCCCGCTGCACGAGGCATTCAATCGAAATCGCGTTGTCGGCAAAGATGCGGGAGACTTCGGCCAAGACCCCGGGGCGGTCAACGACAGTGATTCTTAAGTAATAGGAACTCACCGTCTCGTCCATATCAAGCCACGCCACCGACGTGTCGGGCTCTGAAAACCCAAGCACCGGCACCTGGTGCTCTCGTCCGGCGTCAAGCATCCGCACGACGTCGAGCAAATCCGCGATCACCGCAGACGCCGTTGCCCGGCCGCCTGCGCCCGGGCCGTAGTAGAGGGTGCTTCCGACCGCGTCGCCCTTTACAACCACGGCGTTCATGACGCCGTCGACGTTTGCGAGGAGCCTGCGCATCGGAACGAGCGTCGGATGCACGCGCTGTTCAATGCCTTTGGCGGTACGCTTGGCAATCCCGAGAAGCTTGATGCGGTAGCCGAAGTTTTCAGCGTAGGCAATGTCTTCCTGCGAGAGCGTGCTGATGCCTTCCTCACTCACCTTTTCAAAGTTAATGGGGGTACCGAAAGCAATGGAGGAAATGAGCGACAACTTGTGCGCCGCATCCACCCCTTCCACGTCAAACGTGGGGTCAGCCTCGGCGTAGCCCGCCGCCTGTGCGGCGGCCAGGGCTTCGGCAAAACTCACCCTCTTTTCCCGCATCATCGTGAGAATGAAGTTACTCGTGCCGTTGATGATCCCGACCACCCACTCGATGCGGTTGGCGGCAAGACCTTCGCGCAGGGCCTTAATGATCGGAACGCCCCCGGCCACGGCCGCTTCATAGGCAACAATGACGCCCTTGGCGCGGGCGGCGGCGAAGATTTCGTTGCCGTGGTGCGCCAAAAGCGCTTTGTTGGCGGTAATGACGTGCTTTCCGGCGGCAATCGCGGCCAAGATGTAGCTTTTGGCCGGTTCAATGCCGCCCATGAGTTCGACCGCAACGTCAATTTCGGGGTCGTTTACGACCGCATGCCAGTCACCGGTCACGGTGGTTTCGGGGCCCACCTTGGCGCGGGCCTTCTCGAGACTGCGGCACACCACGGTCTTCACGCGAAACTGCACGCCGCTTCGCTGCGTCAAAACCGCCGCGTTTTCCTTTAAGACATCGTAGACGGCGCCGCCGACCGTGCCGAAACCGGCCAAACCGATCACCACGGAGCGCTTGGCTTCGTTTGCTTCACTCATCACAAAAACTCCTCGTCATTACCTTTGGCGGGGGTGCCGCCCGTGCGTGTTATTCGGCCTTGGCTTTTTTAAGCTGCGGATTAAACGCGTCCGGGTCAATAAGCCCGTCCTTACGGAACATCTGCTTGATGCCGTGCAGGGCCTGACGCGTACGGTATTCGTTTTCGATCAAGGCAAAACGCACGTGATCGTCGCCGTACTCGCCGAACCCGATTCCGGGGCTCACGGCGACCTTGGCGTCTTCAAGAAGGCGCTTGGAGAATTCCAGGGACCCCAAATGCAGGTACGGTTCCGGGATCTTGGCCCAGATGTACATCGAGGCCTTCGGGCACTCCACGGGCCAGCCGATTTCGTTTAAGCCCTTCACAAGGAGATCACGGCGCTTCTGATACTTTTCGCGCACTTCCTCCACGCACGTCTGATCGCCTTCAAGCGCTTCAATGGCAGCGACCTGCAACGGCGTAAAGGTGCCGTAGTCGTGGTAACTCTTAATCCGCGCAAGGGCATGCACGAGATCCGGGTTACCGACCATGTACCCAAGGCGCCAGCCCGCCATGTTGTAGCTCTTACTCATCGTGAAGAACTCAACGGCAACGTCCTTGGCGCCCGGCACCTGAAGAATCGAAGGCGCCTTATAGCCGTCAAAGCAGATGTCGGCGTACGCAAGATCGTGCACGACCCAGACGCCGTAGCGCTTGGCGAGCGCCACCACTTTTTCAAAAAATTCCAGATCCACGCACTGCGCGGTGGGGTTCGAAGGGAACCCCAGAATCATCATCTTCGGGCGCGGCACGGTTTCCACGATGGCGCGCTCCAGTTCCTGCAGGAAATCCACGCCCGGAATCATTTTCACGGACCGGATGTCGGCGCCCGCGATAATGGCGCCGTAAATGTGGATGGGATACGAGGGGTTCGGAACAAGGACCGTATCGCCGCGGTCGCAGCAGGCCAGCATCAGATGCGCGAGCCCCTCTTTGGAGCCGATCGTGACGATTGCTTCCTTATCCGGATCGAGGTCAACGTCATAGCGCCGTTTATACCAGTTGCACATCGCCTTTCTGAGGCGCCAGATCCCTTTGGAGACAGAGTAGCCGTGGGTGTTTTCTTTTCTCGCCGACTCAATCATCTTGTCGACGATGTGCTGCGGTGTGGGACCGTCAGGATTACCCATGGAAAAATCGATGATGTCCTCACCGCGGTGACGTGCTGCCATCTTGAGTTCGCCGGTGATGTTGAACACATAAGGGGGCAACCGTTTAATGCGCGGAAATTCGGTATTCATGATTTTTCCTTTTCTCAAAAAGTTCTGCTTAATCTCGTTGATTGGAGCGGGACAGGTGATCCCGTCCCGTGCAACTCTTAATCTACAGATTTTTAGACGTCTCGGGCGAGTGTTTTCTAAGTCAAAGTGCCTAAAAATCAGCATCTTCTGGCTTTCGGGCCGAAAAATATCTGTCTCTTTCCCTTGGCCGCCCGCTTTTGTTGTGCCGCAAAACCGTGCCGCTCCCGCCCAATTGAGGCAAAATCCGTCTCAAAGCGGGTATTAAAGGCCCGCGCTGATGACAAAATTGGCGGAGACTAAAAATGAACGTCGGAGATAACCTCCTTCCCCTGACTGCCCCGAGCACCGCGGGCACCTTTGATTTGGCTGAGCACAAGGGCCGCTGGGTTGTGTTCTACTTTTACCCCAAGGACAACACCTCGGCCTGTACGCTGGAAGCGCGGACCTTTTCCTCAGCCAAAGACGAATTCGCCGCTGAGGGCTGCGACATCGTGGGCATCTCGCGCGACACCGTGGGCGTGCATCAGGGCTTTTGCAAACGCCAGGACCTCACCATTGAACTCGCAAGCGACAAGGAAGAAGTCCTCTGCAACCGTTTCGGCGTGATTAAAGACAAGATCATGTACGGAAAACCCTGCCGCGGCATTGTGCGCTCGACCTTTCTCATTGCCCCGGACGGGACGCTTGCCCGCGAGTGGAGAGGCGTGAAGGTCCCGGGCCACATCGAAGCGGTGCTTGCGGCCCTCAAGGACGCCAAAAAGCCGCGAAGTAACGCGGACATACTTTTCACAACAAACCGGTAAACACCCATGAGCGTTTTTCTCTCCCAGATCCCCTGCTACGGCATCACGGCTGAAATGACCGAAGCGGGCGCGGACCTTGTCCGCAAGGCGTCCGTCGTTATCCGCAGCTACTATCCGGCCCCGATCGGAGAGAAACTTCTCAAGACCAAGAAACTGCGCATCGTGCATCACTTTGATGCGCTTCCGGCACGCATTAAGTACGCCGCCGACAGTTCGGGCTTTGATCACGCCGCCTGGTTTGATGAGGAGGAAGACGCCGTGTGGGTGGACGCCCGTCACGCCGACGCCCCGGACTTTATGGCCGAAATCACGGCGTGCGCGGCCTTTGCCCGAAGCGAGCCCGATGATCCGGAACTCTCCGAGAGCCTCACCCGGCATCTCACAACGGCCGATCTTCTCGACATTGAAGGAACCGGTACCAAAGAGGTCACGGTCTTTCATCAGGTGGAAAAAACGCTTGCGGCCCTGGAAGGCCTCACGCCCGCAGATGCCCCTTACTATCAGACGCTCAGAGTTTACCGGCTCGCGTTGATCGGCCTCACGGACTTTCAGATTCCGATCGCGGAACTCTTGTCCGACAAAAAAGCGGCTGCCTGGATTAAGTCCCGCAAGCCCCCGAAACTCTCTGTTTTTGAAGAACTGCGGTTTTCTGCGGCCCTGGCGCTCATGCGCGTTAAGACTTGGGCAAAAGCTAAGGACGATGATGCCCCGGTCTTTATTCACCGCCAAAAGGTGAGGCCCGATCCCCTGGCGATTCCGGGTGTCCCCGCCCGCAACGTCGCAAGCTTCACCCAATCCGTCTTTCCGGCGCCCGAAGCCTTTTTTGGCGAAAAAGCCGCGGAAGAAATCGCCCGGACCACGGACTTTGTGGCGCCCGGCATCCGTATGGGTGACCCGGTGAATCACTGTCTTGACGTGAGTGACGTCGACCTTGAGCCCGCCGAGATCACGGAAGCAAGTAAACCCCTTGCGGGTTTTGACGTGCGGCCCTGGGCCTACTTTAAGGGCGAGTGCTGCCGCGGAGAGAAACTTGCGAAGGACTCGTTTTTAGCAGCCCTTTTCGGGCGCTTTTACGCGCCGCAGCTCAATGAATACGCCGACGGCGTCATCATTCCGAGAGCCACCGCCAAAGTCAGACGCAAGGCCGTTTTGACCCACGTGCAGGTGGCGCCGCGCCTGGACTGGGCGGAACTCACCTTCCGCTCCGGCAGCAAAAAAAGTGCGGCCGGGTGCTTTTTCACCGCGTTTGCGGGCCTTTGGTGCATGCAGGCCGGGAAATTAAGAGCCCGCACACCGGTAAACCTTGACCTCATTGTCTGGGCTGAAAAAGTTGAGGCGGTTTCCTCTGAAACGGGACTGAAGGCCTTTGCCCCCGCTGCAGGCGGCAAAACGTCGGATGCGTACGTTGCGGGCATTGCTGAGGTCACCGCCAGCAGCACGGAAGGCATTTTGGGCGGCGAAAAGTACCTGAGGCTGACCTGTAAGACGCACGCGACGGGGCGTCCCGCCGTGATTGACGTCCTCGTGCGAGAAAGCCTTTTTGCTGCGCCGGTGACAGAAAAGATGCGCGTGAAAATCACGGGGTGGCTCATTGCCGGGGAAATGGAACTCATCGACGCCGTGCCCGCTCAACTGCGTGACTTTCCGGAAAAAGACGACATGGTTGCTGAAGGCCTCTCGCATCCGGGCGTGCGGCGCAGACTACGCTTAAGAGGCACAACGCTTGATGTTCTGAAACTCGCCGCCTCAACGTCCGCACGCAATGTGCTTCTCCGCAGAAAGGTTTACGAAGGGCTCACGCACATTGCGCAGAAGTCGCCCGCGGCCCTGGCGATGGCCGCCATCATGAACCACAAGCACCACGTTGATACGCTCATTGAGGATGAGTTTCATTCTTACCGGGAACTGGGTCGTGCGGTACTTGCCGCGGTCCCGCAGGCCGCGGGGCTCCTGGGCTTTGCCCCGGACGTAAAATTCGGATTAAAGCGCCTTATCGGCGCAAATCTTGAGCGGCAGCTTTTCCTCTGGACCCGCATGCCCAAGGCACTCCTTAAGTATTCCATCCCCTTTAAGGACTATGCGCCCGGCACGATGAGCAAAGAGGCACAGATTGAACTTAATGTTCTCACGACTGCCGCGGGCCTGGGCGACACGTTTGTGCCGCGGGAAACCGCGCGCCGCATTGCGCTCGGAATCGGCACGCAGGCCGACAACGATCTTGCGCTTGAGATTTTGTCGCTTGCCGTTGAAACGCCCTCGGGGATGTTGGACGCCACAGCCTTTTCGACCCTGGGGCCCGAAAGCCTCTCGATGAGCGACACGGAGCTTGTGAAGCGCTTTAAGGCGCTCTGCCGGGAAGACGCTTCACCCAGGAATCTTCTGACGCTCGTTTTGGCGCTTGCGCGCGGCGGCCGTGAGGCCGATCCTCAGGCGATGCTTCTGGGGCTCAAAATCATTGAGTTCGTTTCGGAAAAAACGGCGCTTCCCGTGCTGCTGGACATCCGCTCGATCTTTGAAACGGGACTGACGCCCGAAGAGAAAAAAGAGTTCCCGACCTTTGACATCAAAGCGGCGTTAAATCTTGAGAGCCTGCCGGAACTTAACTTTGACAGCTTCACGACAACAGTGAGCGACCCCGCAGAGGGCATGCTCTTCAGTTACTCGGGGTTTGTAAAGGAACTCACGCAGGGGCGCGATGAGGCGGCGCTTTTTCAGTATCTCGACTTCATGATGGAGAACGCGGCTGCCTTTTCCGATCCCGTGATCCGACTGCAGAAAGAAGCCGAAGACTCTCCCTATGAATTCTGGCAGTGGGTGGACGCTGATACCGCGGAACATCCCGCGCCCGTGCCGCGGCTTTTGGTCGTGGCCGATAAGGTGCAGGGAGCTCACGCGCAAACCGGCGTCAAGGGCGCCATGCGCGGCATGTACCCCTTCTTTGCCGCGGGCACCGGGGCGCTCATCAAACCCATGAAAGCGATACAGACCGAAAACGAGGCAATGGGACAGTTTGTCACGGAACTCATGAGTCTCGCGGCCGATTCCGGCGCCGTGATCGTGCACGCTGTGGACGCCCTCTGGGCCGCCAACCGCCCGACCTATAAGCCCGGGACCTGGTGGCAGGCTCAGGTCGCGGGCATTGTCATGGACCTTGGCGCAGGGGCGGATGCCGCCGCCCGCAAAATGGCGGTGCAGGTCCCGAACTTCACGGAACTGATGCCCGGGATGCTCTTTCTGACGGGCCGCATCCTTGAAGTGAACGAACACTGGGCAAGCATTGCGGGTGTGGCGTTTGCGCGCATTTTGATGAAGCTTGAGGGAGAGCTCGCGTTTGACACCTTCCCCCTTTACTGCCCGCAGGCGATGTTTGATGAAAGCCGCAAAGTCGTCAAAGTCGCACCGGGCGAAATGTTCACCGCCGTCGCGATGCTACAGCTTTACGTCACGCAGGAAGCCTATGCCGTTACCGATGCGAAGAAAACGCTGCATTAAGGCGCTTTCCGCGGTGCTTCTCACTGCGTTTGCCACAGGCAGCGCTTCAGCAATCGAAAGCCGCCTCACTGAAGCCTTAAGCGCACCGAAGCCGCTGACGGTTTCTGCGGCAGCTCAAGACGCTGCCGCGCTGGTGGGGGCGGCGCTTGCCTCCTCGGGCGAAGCCCTCTGGCGCCGTAACCTCGCGTCCTTTTTATCGGGGCGCCCCGCAGACGGCACAGCGGGCGGCATTGCCGCGCTGCGCACGGGGCTCACGACCTTCGGGTTTTCGCCCGCAGCCTTAACGCCCCTGCCGCAAACACTTAAGTCTGAGGACAAAGCAGGAACCCCGGTTTTGGCACTTCAAAACGGCGTCTGCGTGCGGCGGCCGGGAAAGCTCTCTGACGCCCCTGCTCTTTTGATTTCCGTTCCCGTGCGGCCCGGAACAGAAGCCGCGCAGGCCCTCTTATTTTCCCTTGCGCACGTCTGGCAGGAAAAGAGGGCGGCCGTGACCGCCTCACCCGTCTTCTTTTGCGGGTTTAAAGCCTCGGGCGACGCGGGCACGGCGGCCGCGCAGGAATTTGCGGAGGCAGCACAAAAAGCCCTCCCTGCGGGGCTTGCCGCACACATTGAACTCGCGGGCGACCCCCGCTGCTCATACGTGAACTTTTTGGGCTCTCATACGGTGACACTCACCCTTACCGACCGCAGGCTTCACTGGCAGGGGCGGGACACGGGAAAATCAACGGCCGCAGAGGTTCTGAAAAACCTCAAGACAACGCTTGCCTCCGTCACAACACCGTGGAGTGAAAACCGTGAGACGCCGCGCGTGGAAGTGAGGACCGGCGACGTGTCCTGCGCCGCAGGCGTCACGCAGTTTGTAAGGCCCGTCTGTTCCCTCCCCGTGACGATTCTGTCGCGCTCGCGCGTTGCAACGGACAAAACCCGCGAAAAGCTCCTCGTCGCCGCCTTTGCCGCCGTGGAAAAAATGAACGAGATCCGCGCGGGACGCAGCGACTTTGTGCTCGGGTTTGACAATGTTTCGCGCACCCTTCCCGCGGCCGGCGATCCCGCGGGGCCCGCACTTACTGCCTGGCAGGCGGCCTTTGCCGCCGTTTCACAAAGCGTGGTGTCAACGCGCTTTGTGACGGGCGCTGCGGGTCAGAGCGCCCATCAGGGGATAGCGTCGATAAAGCTCGGGGATGCTGCCCATCCCTTAAAAGACACCGCGGCCGATGACGCTTCGCTTCTCAAAGCCCTCACCGAAACCGTGACGGGACTTGACGTCCTTTTGACCGCGGAGAAAGCCCCATGAAGCTTTTTATCGCGGAAAAGCCGTCGCTTGCGAAAGCCATTGCCGAAGAGATCGGCGTGAAAAGCCGCTCCGGGGGTTCGATTGCCTGCAATAACGACACCGTCGTCACCTGGTGCTTCGGTCATCTTTTGGAGCAGGCTGAGCCCGATGAGTACCTCCCCGACGGCATTCCGCTTACGAGCAAAGGGAAAAAACGCTGGCGGCTCAAGGACCTCCCGATATTTCCGAAAGAATGGGTGGTGGAACCCAAAAACGATGCGGGCGTCACGCGCCAGTTAAAGCTGATCGGGGAGTTGATCGGACGGGCTGAAACGGTTGTCAACGCCGGCGACCCGGACCGTGAGGGGCAGCTTCTCGTTGATGAAGTGATTGAGCATTTCGGCTGCACAAAACCGGTGGAGCGCTTCTGGGTTTCCGCCGTTGACCCGGCGTCGATCCGCAAGGGCCTCAAAGACCTCCGGGAAAACGCGCGCTACGCCGGCATGCGCGACGCGGCACGGGCGCGCTCCAGAGCCGACTGGCTTCTCGGGATGAATCTTTCGCGCGCCTATACGCTTTTAAATAAGGTTCCCCAGGGGGAAAACAACCTCATCACCGTGGGGCGCGTGCAGACGCCGACGCTCACCATGGTCGCGCGCCGCGACTATGCCGTCCGTAACTTCAAACCCGTCCCCTACCTCGTGATCGGCGTGGTCCTCACGGCCAAAGACCGCACCTTTACCGCGCGCCACAAACCCCGTGACGACCAGAAAGGTTTGGACGCGGAAGGCAAGTACTTCATTAATCTCGATCTGGCCCGGGCACTTGCTGAAAAACTTAAGAGCGAAACCACCGCTACGGTAGTCTCTGCTGAAACCAAACGCCGGAAACTGCAGCCCCCCAAAGCTTATTCGCTTGCCGACATCCAGGTCGAAGCCAACCGGACTCTGGGGCTTTCCGCCGAAGACACGCTTAACGTCTGTCAGTCGCTTTATGAAGTGCATAAGATCACGAGTTACCCCCGTACCGACTGCGGGTACCTGCCGGAATCCCAGCACGCCGAGGCCCCGGACGTTTTAAAGGCGATTGCAGCGACCTTCCCGGCGGCAGCCGCAGCCTGCGCCAAGGCTGATCCGAAATTGAAAAGCCAGACCTTTAACGACAAAAAGATCTCGGCCCACCACGGCATTGTGCCTGTAGCCAACACCGCGGACTGGTCGCGCCTTAACGACCGGGAAAAAGCGGTGTACCGGTTAATCGCCAAGCGCTACATCGCGCAGTTTTATCCGGTGCACACCTATGACGCCACCGAAATCGTCTTTACGATCGGCGGCGAAACTTTTACTTCCAAAGGCAAAGTCATTATCGACAAGGGCTGGAAGCTTCTTTACGAAAAGCCCGAAAAACCGGTGAAGACTGAGGAGCCCAAAGACGCGGGTAAGACAGAATCCGCCGAAGACGATCAGACGCTTCCCAAACTCAAAAAGGGGGAAACGGCTCAAGTGAACGAAATCACCACGCGCGAAGACAAAACCAAGCCCCCGCTTTACTTTACGGAAGGTACGCTCATTGCCGCAATGGAAAACATCTGGCGCGCCTTTGAAGACGAAAATCTGCAAAAGCAGCTCAAAGACGCCGGAGGCATCGGGACACCCGCGACACGCGCCGCGATCATCTCAGAACTCAAACGCCGCGGGTTTCTCGAGACCGAAGGCAAAAAACTGCACTGCTCCACGGTAGGACGCAACCTTCTTTTAAAGGTAAGTCCCAAGATCCGCAGTGCGGTGATGACCGCGCGGTTTGAGGAAATGCTCAAAGAAGTTGAGGCCGGGAAGGCCGGTGTAAACGACTTTGTCGCACAGTACGAGGCCTTTATCCTCACGGAAATCAATGAGGCCAAACGGCAGGCCTGGGGTGATCCTTTTTAAAGGCGAATTCAGGCACGGCTTCCCGGCTTTTGTTCCTTTGAATTGCCTTGATTTTCCGTACGGCAGAATTTGCCCGGACTGCATCCTTCCACTCTTCCGGATTGCTCGGAGCAACATCGGAATAGTCAATGTCTTCATCGCGTATGCTCTCAAGGCGCATACGCTCTTCCTTCGTCATGGGCTTGAGATTTCCTTTGTTGGGAAGCGTGCCGCAGACTGCTTGCTCTCTGGCAATCCTGAGCCAGTACGAGATCGTTGATTTGCCGATCGAGTACTGCTCCACGGCTTCAGAGATGCTGAGCTCCTTGCTCAGCAGGCGCGCTACGACGTTGTCTTTGAACTCCTGCGAATATCGCATGTTTTGCCACTCCATGAAAGGTTGAAGGGGGGGGGGCGAAAGGTAGTATGACATCTAATGGTTACACGGCACACGTTGCACGGGTGATTGCTGCCTCGACCGGCGCGGACGTCTTTGAAGTGGAAACGGCGGAACCCTATCCGGCCGGTTACCGCAAAACAACGGATGTCGTGCAGGACGAGTTTGACCGCAAGATTTACCGTGTCCTCAAAAAGCCGCTTCCGGACCTCTCCGCTTACGACATGGTCTTTATCGGGCACCCGATCTGGTGGGGGCGTATTCCGCCGTTTTTATACAAGGCACTGTCAGAGGCAGATCTCTCCGGCAAAACCGTCGTGCACTTCGTAACGCACGGCGGCAGCGGCTTCGGAAGTTCAGACCGGGAACTGCGTGAGATTGCCCCCAAAGCCCGGTTTTTAAAGGGCCTCGCGCTTTACGGGGAAGAAGTCGAAAGCTCAGAAGCCGAAATCAAAACCTGGCTCAAAGAACTGAAATTCATAAAGTAAGCCCGGCCGCAGGCATGAAAAAAGCAGGAACAACGCCTGCTTTTTTCGCCCCTTAAGAACGCATCAGTCCGGAAGAAGTTTTCCGGGATTGAGAATCCCCTTGGGATCAAGCGCCTTTTTGATTTTCACCATCACCGCGACTTCCGCGGGGTTTTTAAGTTCAAGAAAGTGCGCGCGCTTTAACTGCCCGATCCCGTGTTCAGCTGAAATCGAGCCGTTATGCGCCGCAACGCGCTCGTAGACCGTTTCCCGGATCCCCTCTTCGTTTTCAAAGGCAAGCGGCGCGGGAACCGAGCCCACGTTAAAGTGCAGGTTTCCGTCCCCGAGGTGCCCGAAGACCGACGGATCCACCCACGCAAAGCGCTTTTGCAGTGCCGTGAGCGTCTCTTCCACAAAATCCGGAATCTCACTGATCTCAAGACTCACGTCGTTATGGAGGTTTCCGCCGACGTGGGCGTCTGCGCTCGGAATGGACTCGCGGATTGCCCAAAAGCTCTTGCTTTCCTTTTCGGACTGCGCAAGAAACGCGTCCACCGCAACGCCGTCTTCAAAGGCTTTTTCCAGCACGCTTTCCAGGGGATGGCCCTCGGGCTCACGGCTGTAACTTAATTCAATAAGACTCCACCAGGGAGCGCCCGAGACGTCCCCGGGAACCGTCACGGCGTCAATTTCTTTGCCGACGCGCTCAATGCATTTGGCCTGCATGAGTTCAAACCCGGTCAAAGCCGGGCCCGCGGCTTCTTTGACGCGCTTTAAGAGTTCACAGGCAGAACGCACGTCGGGCGTCCCCGCGAGCGCCGTAAAGCGGACCTTCGGGAGCGGAAAGAGCTTCACAACCGCGCGGGTAATAACACCCAAGGTCCCTTCACTTGCCATGAAAAGGTGCTTTAAGTCGTAGCCGGTGTTGTCTTTTCTCAAGCCCCGGAGCATGTTCAAAACCGTGCCGTCCGCAAGCACCACTTCGATCCCGAGCACCAGGTCACGGGTGTTGCCGTAACGGAGCACCGCCGTACCCCCCGCGTTCGTTGCGAGGCACCCGCCGATACAGGCCGAGCCCTCAGAAGCAAAACTCAGGGGGAAAAGCCGCCCGTGCGCGCGCGCCGCTTCCTGGGCCTTCTGCAAAATGACGCCCGCGTCCACGACCATCGTATCATTGACGGCATCGATTCTCTCGACCTTATTCATGCGCTGCAGCGACAGCAAGACGGCCTTGCCGTCAGCCGTCGGAGTGCCGCCCCCCACAAGACTCGTGTTTCCTGACTGCGCCACCACCGGGACATTGTTGTCGTTAGCCCACTTTAAAACCGCAGAGACTTCGGCGGTATCAGCCGGTTTCACAATCGCCAGGGGCCTGCCGTGAAAGCGGTTGGTCCAGTCCGACAGAAGGTTTACGGAGGCAAAGGGCTCAACTTCCACCCATTTTTCACCCACGATTTCAGAAAGCGCAAGGCGCGCAGAATCAGCGGACATGGTCAACCCCATCCTGATTGAGTAAGTATTGAGAGAAAATCTGACGGTGAGCGGCACCCGCCGCCCACGACTGAGACGGGCAACTTAAACGTAGTTGCCCGAAAGCATGGCGAGCACGCGGTCGCAGTGCGACACGCGCGCGGTCTCCTGACGGCTGCAGGCCTTTGCCTGCACCTGACCTGTGGCACGAACCCGGCTCTTACCGGCGGCCTTACGAACCTTGACGCTGCCGTCGGCATCGATATAAAACTCGACGGCACTTGACCCCATCGTCAGGCCAAGGAAATCACGCACGTTCTTCGGAATAGTGACCTGGCCTTTGATTGTCAGACGATTGCTCATTTTGATGTTCACCTCTTTTAGCCTTGTTCGCCGACACGGCAGGTCAGGCAATTTGTGAGTTAAATCCACCTGCGGCACTTTGTCCTCTCCCGGCGACCGCCCGCCGATTTTTCTTCACTTCGAAAGTCAAAAAAACCGTCCGATCCATTTCGATACCGGACGGTCTCATCGACCCGCTTGGTTGTTTTCCGGCCGCGCCGGAAAGCCGCATCCGCTTGAGCGTTTCCACCTTGCCCGGGTAAGGCAGGTTGGCGTGAGAATCACTCTCACCTCGAAATGTCCGCTTATTGTGACAGGGACAAAGTGAAAACGCAATAAGGCAATGCGCCTAGCGAAAAAGCTTATTTGCCTTCGGGAACGAGTTTTTCAACGCCGTTCATGTAGGGGCGCAGCGCCTCGGGCACCGTGACCGAGCCGTCGGCGTTCTGGTAGTTTTCCAGAACCGCAACGAGCGTGCGGCCGACGGCGAGCCCTGAGCCGTTTAACGTGTGCACGTACTGGGGCTTACCGTTTTCATCCTTAAAGCGCGTGCCCATGCGGCGGGCCTGGAAACCCTCGCAGTTGGAGCACGAACTGATTTCACGGTACGTGTTCTGTGCAGGAAGCCACACTTCAAGGTCATAGGTCTTCGCAGAGGAAAAGCCCATGTCCCCGGTGCAAAGGAGCACCACACGGTAGGGAAGCCCCAGGCGCTGAAGAATGTCTTCGGCGTTTGCGGTGAGTTCCTCAAGGTGCTTGTAGCTGTCTTCAGGACGGACGATTCTCACCATTTCGACCTTATCAAACTGGTGCTGACGGATCATGCCGCGGGTGTCGCGCCCGTAGGCACCGGCTTCACTTCTAAAGCACGGCGTGTGCGCCGTCACAAGAATCGGCAGGTCCGAGGCCTTCAGCATCTGCCCGGACACCGAGTTCGTCAGCGTCACTTCGGCGGTCGGAATGAGGTACAGCGGATCGCCCTTACCCTGCTGACCGCCCTTTTTGGCGGCAAAGAGGTCTTCTTCAAACTTCGGCAGCTGCCCGGTGCCGCGCATCGTGTCGGCCGTGACGATATAGGGCGTGTAGCACTCGGTGTAGCCGTGCTCGCGGGTGTGGACGTCCAGCATGAACTGCGCAATGGCGCGGTGCAGATGCGCGACCTGCCCCTTCATGAAACAGAAACGTGTGCCGGAAAGTTTCGCGGCCGTATCAAAGTCCATCCCGAGGGGAGCGCCCACATCGACGTGGTCCTTGATCGGGAAGTCAAACGTGCGGGGCGTACCCCAGCGGCGCTGCTCCACATTGTCGCGATCATCGCGCCCCGTCGGAACGGATTCGTGCGGCAGATTGGGGATACTCATGAGGAGCTCATTTAACTGATCGCGAATCGTACCGAGACGTTCCTGCAGTTCGTTTAACTTTTCAGGAATCGCTGCGGCTTCGGCCATCAGATGCGAAGCATCCCCGCCGCTTTTCTTGGCGTTGCCGATTTCCTTGGAAAGCTGATTTCTCAGAGCCTGCAGCTCTTCAGTCTGCGTCTGCACGGCCTTGCGTTCGTTTTCGAGCGCATTGAATTCTTTTTCCGGAAATGCAAAGGGACGCGTTGCAAGGCGTGCAATCACGTCCGGGAGCTGCTTGCGCAGCATATTGATGTCGAGCATGGTCTTCCCTTCTGAGCTCAGTAATTCTTTTTTGTTGAGACGCCGCGCAGGCGCTCAAACACACTGAAACTGAAATTTTTGCGCGTTTAGCCTAAAAGTGCAACAAAAACGGGCAATATCCGCTGGTTATGAGCGCGCCTTGAGCGCTTTTTTTCGGGCTTCATCGTTAAGCGCCTTTAGTCGCTCCATCTTTTCTTTAATCTTGAGTTCCAGGCCCCGGTCTGTGGGCTCGTACCAGTGCATGTCCGCGATCTCAGGCGGCAGATACACTTCGCCCGCGGCAAACGCTCCCTCTTCGTCGTGCGCGTAGCGGTAGCCCTTGTGATACCCCAATTCCTTCATAAGTTTTGTGGGAGCGTTTCTTAAGTGCATCGGCACGGGGCGCGTGCCGTCTTCCTTCACGAAACTTCTCACCGCGTTATAGGCCGAATAAACCGCGTTACTCTTGGGGGCGACCGCGAGATACACCACGGCCTGCGCGATCGCCAGTTCACCTTCCGGAGACCCCAGGCGCTCATAAATGTCTGCGGCTTCAAGGGCCAGCTGCGTCCCTCTGGGATCAGCCAGCGAAATGTCTTCTATCGCCATCCTCACCACGCGCCGCGCGATGTAGCGGGGGTCGCAGCCGCCGTCCAACATCCGGCACATCCAGTAAAGGGCGGCGTCGGGGTCGCTGCCGCGTACGCTTTTATGCAGCGCACTGATCTGGTCGTAAAAGTTCTCCCCACCCTTATCAAAGCGCCGTACGGTTGACGGAAGCGTCTTACGCAGAAAGTCCGCGTCCACGGTTTCCATGTGGCGGTCTTTGGCCATGCCGGTCGCAACGTCAAGGGCATTTAAGAGCCTTCTGGCGTCACCGTCCGCAAGATCAATCAGAATCTCCCGGGCTTCGGGCGTAATCGTCACCCCCTTAACGACTTCATTAAGCGCCCGGTCGATGAGCTCATTTAACTCATCGTGCGAGAGGCTCTCCAAGACATAAACCGCGGAGCGTGACAAAAGAGCGGAATTCACTTCAAAGGAAGGGTTCTCTGTCGTTGCGCCCACAAACACAAAAAGCCCGCTTTCCACGTGCGGCAAAAACGCATCCTGCTGGCTTTTATTAAAGCGGTGCACCTCGTCGACAAACACAAGCGTGGGTTTGCCGGTTGCAGTCATATGGGCTTTGGCAGCCTCCACGGCCTCACGGATTTCTTTGACGCCGGAGAGTACCGCGCTGATCGCGATAAAAGGGAGCCCAAAGGCATCGGCCATCAGGCGCGCCAGCGTCGTCTTTCCCACCCCGGGCGGCCCCCAGAGAATCATCGAGTGCGGCCGGTGCGTTTCAAACGCCACTCTCAGAGGCTGCCCCGGCCCCAGAAGTTTCTTCTGACCGATCACCTCATCAATCGTACGGGGCCGCAGACGCTCTGCCAAAGGCATCATCGTATTTTCTACGGGCGCTTTTGTACTCCGCGGAGCTGTCACCGCAGGCATTGCGTCATCGCCAAAAAGATCACCGGTCGTCATAAGAAAAGAAATTTCATCGCGCTGAGACTGAGCATCTTAACGAAAAGGCGGGCCGTGCGCCTGCCTCTAAAACTTTCAGGCAAAGAAAAACCCCCGAGACCGTTTTGATCCCGAGGGTTTTAA
>ENA-UOJC01002559-UOJC01002559.1-human-gut-metagenome-genome-assembly--contig:-C104-NODE-2559-length-19326-cov-12.441077_pt1 | contig 19326 bp, 21 predicted proteins | sample MGYA00242339_ERZ723886 | MGnify/ENA metagenome assembly ERZ723886 | reverse complement strand
TTAGGGGAATTTTTTCTGTAATATCGAAAACCCCACTGTCACTTCGTGTCACCTCTCTTACGAAGGAAGGCTGTTTGCTAAAAAAAATGCCGAGCGTGTGCGATAGCACGATAGCGAGGCAGAAAGGTGAAAAACTCTGTTTTTCACGGCGTCATTTTGAATAAAGCAATGCAAAGCATTGCCGTAATATAGCATGTTTCTCTTTCTTCTGTCTGTTCTTTCTCTTTGCATCGCAACAAAGAGAAAGAACAGACTACAAAAAATACATATTAAAATAATATGAAGTAAAAACCCTCTGCCACTTCGTGGCACCTCCCTTATAAAGGGAGGCATTATTGCTCCCCTTTTGTAAAGGGGGTTAGGGGGATTTTTTCTGTAATATCGAAAACCCCTCTGCCACTTCGTGGCACCTCCCTTATAAAGGGAGGCATTATTGGCCCCCTTTGTAAAGGGGGTTAGGGGGATTTTTTTACAATAATGAAACCCCACCGCCACTTTGTGGCACCTCCTTTACAAAATGGGCAATGAAACTTGTGTATTACTAACTATGAGTACATTTTTAATGTTCGCTCAATGTTTTTGCTGATGACATTCTTGATAGTGTCGTATTCTGTTTGTAATGCACTGTGTTCAGTATCAAGACGTCTTATCATATTATCGTATTGCTTATCTTTAGCTTCAATGTCTTTGAGCGTTTGTTCGTATTTAACTTCAGCTTTGGTAATGGCTTTTTCGTTTTCTTCCTCAGAGATATCCAGAGCATTTGTATAGATAATGGATGTCCAGGTTGCCTGTTCAATACCGGAACCGTCTTCTGTAGGTTCTGTGAAGTTGACTCGTTCAAGTGTCAGAGTACCGTTTTTCAATCCGTAATTAAGGTAATCAGCACTATTCATAAGTCCGTCTTCAAGAACTGTCCATAACAGTTTTCCGTTATCTGTCAGACCGTTAATGAGGGAATTATCCATCTGGGCATATTTTTCTTCTTCTTCCAGCTGTCCGAGATAATGTTCGGTAGGATGCGTTCCGTTATCAACCCCGTCAATGGTGACTTTGTAATCGGAAGCCCCGTTCATTCTGTGCCATAGGTTTACATACCATTGTGCCTGATCCGCATCGGTATATGTTATCTGGTCATCGGTTAAGTATCTCTCCAGACCGTTCAAAACTTCAAGGGCCTGTTCCATAGCCAGCTGCCATTTGTCGTGGTCTTTTTTCCAGGCTTCTTCGTCAGGTACACTATCTGCTTTATATTCTTTCAGTTTCATATCTTCCTGAAATCTTTCAATAGCTTCTATCAAGGTTGTGTCAAAATCAACACCTAAGCTATGGCGGTTTTCTGTTACATAGTATAAATCAATGATTTTTTGTTTTAAAGTTTTTAATTGAGTTTCTCCGTTTTCATCAGTGTAGTAGTTACTCAATAATTGTTCTACCAGTAAATCATTACCTGTAAGCCCTGATGTTGCAAGACTTTCATAATGTGCTTTATCCGCTTCATCTTCCGCTGCGTGATAGACTTTGCCGCTTTCATTACAAACGGCATCAGAAACTTCTTTCATGTCAAGAGTTTTGTTGTGAGGAATTCCTATTCCATAAATATTAGACGATGTTATTTGACCTGTACCAACTTTTATTGGTTGCCCGTAGGTTGTAGTAAATTCTTTTGGATATGCGGCGGAGTTTATTGTTCCGGTGTTCTCATCCACGTCAAGCTCCAGAAGGTGTGCCAGTACGTGTAAATAACAATCTTCTCCTGAACCTTGTTTATTGTAACAATGGTCCAAACATCCCTTTGATGCATTTACAAATTTTGGATACAAGGTTTCATCTATAGTTTCAGTCCATACTACTTTATTGTAATCTGGAAGCATTGGTTGAAGACCTTGTAGCCCTCCAGCTGTACTTTCATCTGCTGTACCATCAATCCATTCTTTCCAGTTGGAACCGTAAATGTAAATTGCCTGTTCAACATATTCAGGGTTGTCAACCTGAACATTTTCTACGGTTGCAACACCGTATTTTTCCAAAAATTCGCCCAGTGTTGCACTTTCCAAATAATTCTGTGCATCTATTTCGGAAACCATTATTTGCCCGTCTGTATTAATAATACCGTATTGATTTTTTAACGGTGCATATTGTGATAGACAGGCTGCAGTCAGTGATTCTTTTACTTTATTTCCGTCTTCATCATAGGTTGAAAAGAACATATTCGTTTCATCCAGTGCTGCAAGATATTCCTGACTTGCCTGACTTGTCTTGTTTGCAAGTGCAGTCTTTGCATTGGTTATCGTCTGTGAACGAAGTTCATTGTCCGATATCCTTGATGTTATGCTTAATAATCTGGCCTGTGATGCCGATAAACCCATTTGAAACTCTGTCCTTTCCAATCAGTTTATAAGTTTACACCATGGTTTACGGCTTATTCCGGCTTTTTCTTTAATTATTTTTGAAAATTGTTAAAGTTTGTTTACATTAATTTAAATATATTTTTTTTAACAATTTGCAAAAGTCTGATTTGTTGCTACCATTATATTATGGGTTATATTTTATTAGTATCTGACAGAACAGAGATTAAGGAACATTTAATGCAACTTTTTTCCGCAAACAAATTTGAGTTTGCTGTGTGTGCTGATGAGACTTATCTTTACGATTCTATAAGTGTCAGAAAACCTGATATTATTATTTTTGATTTTTTGTCTGAAAATATTAATTTTAAAACTCTGGCTAAAAAGATAAAACCTTTATGCGAAAATTCTTCTGTTATTTTAAATACTGATAACTCAGTAATTGATAAAGAGCTGTTAAAAATTGCTAACGCAATTATTAACGATAATATGTGTGATGAACTGGTGCTTGCTACGATTGATATGAATTTAAGAATGAAAAAATCTCTGGAACAGCTTTCTGAGACAAACAAAGATTTAGCAGGCAGTTTGTATAGATTAAATGCTTTGTATGATACCAGTTCTCGTTTTGCAGGAACTCTTGATAAGAAAAAACTTATTAATTATATGATTGAAGGCATTGATAAGTCTTTGAGTTTTTCGCTTACTTGTACACTTTCCTTATGTTCGGAAGATAAACCTGTTTTGTTGATAAATTCGCTCTACGATTTATCCGATGAACTTATTAATGCTTTAAAGCTGCGGACAGTTTTGCATTACAAATCAATGTTTGAAGATAATAAATATCCATTTGCACTTGATGCAGAGTCTTTAAGGGTGATAAAACATATTAAGTATCCGGCAAATAAATTTAACTTTAATTTATTTCAGTATGATAATATGTTTGCCCCGGTTAAACTTGGAGATACGGTTTTCGGGTGTATAGAAATTTTTAAAGACGTACCGTTTTCAACGGAAGACGCAACATGTTTTCAAACAATAGCTCAGCAGGTAACTCTGCCGTTGAAAAGTGCAACGTTGTATCAGGAGATTAAAGAAACTAATCTGAAACTCGAAAAGCTTGAGCGGCTCAAATCTGAATTTATATCAATAGTTTCACATGAACTGAGAACGCCTTTGACTTCAATCAAAAATTCTCTGGATATTCTTTTGACAGGTAAATGCGGGGAGATTAACGAGTCGGGAAATAAATTTCTTGATATGGCAAAACGAAATGTTCAACGCCTCTCCGGAATTATAAATGACCTGCTTGATTTATCGAAAATTGAAGCAGGAAAGATGGATTTTCATTTTAAAAATATTAATATTCATCAGGTTATTGAGTATGTAAAATCTACTATCTCAATTCTTGCAAAAGAAAAAGGGCTTAATTTGAATATAGTTGAGGCAGAAGATTTGCCTGAAATTTATGCTGATTCGCAAAGACTGGAACAGGTGCTTACTAATCTTGTTTCTAATGCAATTAAATTTACTCCGGAAGGGAAAAATATCACAATTACGTCTGAATTGAAGAATGCAGACGATATTTCGGTTCATCCGTACTTTCAGGATGAAATTGCAAATCTTAATGGTGATTACATTGTTGTTTCGGTGAAAGATGAAGGTATTGGTATTGCAGAGACCGATTTGCTGCGTGCTTTTGATAAGTTTGCACAGATAGAGAACTCCCTGTCAAGGAAAGCCGGCGGTTCCGGACTCGGACTTCCGATTGCAAAACAACTTCTGGATGCCCATAAAGGAGCAATCTGGTGCGACAGCCAGCTTGAAAAGGGTTCAAATTTCTGTTTTGCAATCCCTGTGGCTTCACAAAAATCCGTTAAAACAGAAGAATTTTCCGTTTTAAGCCGTTGAATTTATTTACCACGGGTAGTCATCTTTAATTTCCCAGTTGTCAAGAAAAATTACAGCACCGCAAAATAGTCCAGCCCGAGTACAGCTTCTGGTTTCTCCCGACATTAAAGCCTTTCTTGATTTATCCCTGTTTGTATTTGTAAATTCGCCTGTCACTCTGCCCAGGCCATAAGGGAGAAGTTTTTCATTTGTAGGATCAAGAGAAAAAATAAATGTATCTTTACCGTAAGTGCTGAAATTTTTTAATCCGTTTAAATCTATTGTGATTGTAAGCCAAACATAGTTTTCTGTCGTTGTATCAATATCCATAGAGAGCATCATGCCATTTTTGAGGATAATTTTTTGTGCATTTTTAAAGCTTCCGTAATTGTCACATGTTGTGCCGTCCATGCAGTAATGATGAAATCCTGCCGGTAAATCCCCTTTTTCATATACTTTTAGCACATCATAATACGGTTTTATGTATTTATTTGTAAAATCATCTTTATCCCGAAATGTCCAATCTTTTACCGCTCCATAGTCGGATTCCGCACGTTCTATTCCCTGTGATATCAAGGAATATGCCGTTTTTAACTTGTTAACCGTGACAAGCTTGTGCCATTTGCCAATAAGTGCCGGTAGGGTCATTGCTGCTACTATACCGATTATTCCTAATGTGATAAGGGTTTCAGCAAGGGTAAATGCTAGTTGGGATGTACTTTTAAGGATATTCTTTCGATGTGTAATTCTGATTTTAGTCAAAATAAATACCTCCTGGTACACTATTATAATAGTATAGAATGCACATTGTCAATAGTATATGATTTGCATATGTCTGATTACATTGATGTTTTAAAGAAAATCGGATTGAATTTTCGTGTCGAAAGAATAAAAAGACGACTGTCGCAGGAAAAGTTTGCAGAACTTGCCAATGTTCATACGAATTACATAGGTAAAGTAGAACGCGGGGAACAGAACCTTACTATAAAAAAGGTAGTTGTTCTTGCTGATTCTCTCGGTGTTCCTGTTGAGAATATTTTTCATTTAAATGAATAAAACAAACCTGCATTTGTATTTTACAGGTTTGTTTTATAATTGTATTTTATGAAGTTATTAATCAAGGTTTACGTTATTATTTAAAAAGTCAACAATATCAAAAGAGCTGCCTTTTTTGTTCATCATTTCAGCAACATCTTTTACGGTTTCCATATTCTTTTCAACCTGTGCAACAGGTGTATTGGAGCGTATAAAACTGTCAAGATACAGCATATTTTCACCCGGTAGTTCATCGGCTACTTTTGTTAATTTCGGCAGCAGAGCAATTTTTTCAGGTTTTGATTCTCTGTTAATTAAAGTGGCAATGAAATCCATAAAGTTTTTCTGTTTGCTGAAGTCCATTGTATAACCACCGCTGAGAGTTTGTTCAGCAATATTTTTTACTATAGGGATAGAAGCTTTTAAATGTTGTGCAAATTCAGTTTTGAGTGCGTTGTCCGGAAAACTTGCCAAAAAATACTTTGCTGTTGTTGAGTCTGTGTTGTTAATAACTTCTTTTGTAAAATCAATGATTGCAGGATTTTCTTTTGAAGCTTTGGGTAAAATGTTAAGTACCGCTTGTAGCAGAGATTTTCCGGTTTGTGGATTTTTTTGATTCATATCTATATTTGTTGGAAGCATTTCATGCATTCTTGCAAGTTCCATTGTATCTGCTGCAAGTTTTTGATGTTCCGGATTCATCTTTTTAAGTTCTGTCATAAATTCTGCGATATCAGGATTCCTTTTTGCAAGGTCTTCCATTGTCGCAAGAACCTGTCCCGGAGTTCTGGTGTCGGCAGGTCTGACCTGAGCACCCATTGTTTGAAAGGTTTCGTTAAATCTGTAAACAGGTTTTTCTTTTGATATCTTTTGAGCAGCTTCTTGAATAGCTTTTCTGCCTAATTTCCCGAACATAATGATTTCTCCTATATTTCTTTTTAACTTTCATAAAACACGTGAATACTCTAATTTGCCTTCATATTGTTCACTTTTTACAAATTGTAATATATTAGAAGATGTGTTTTGATATGTTATAATGAAATTACGAACGAATTTTATTTGTTTTATTAAGATTAGGGGAAATTATGAAAAAGATTCTCATTGTAGATGATGAACAAGATATTGTTGAAAGCCTTAAATTTGTTCTTGAAGTAGAAGATTATACCTGCTACTGTGCTTATAACGGCGAAGACGGGCTTAGACTGGCTAAAGAAATTATGCCGGATTTGATTATTCTGGATGTTATGATGCCGAAGATTAACGGGTATAAAATCAGCCGCCTTTTGAAGTTTGATAACAAATACAAAAATATTCCCATTTTGATGATTACTGCACGTTCTCAGGAAGAAGACAAGCTCATAGGAGAAGAAACAGGAGCAGATGAATATATTACAAAACCGTTTGAGCTGGAAGAAGTTGTGAAAAAAGTTAATGAATATTTGAAATAGGCTTTTATTTATGGAAACCGTTACTAACAAAACTCTTGAAAAATTGAAATACGATTTAGTCAGAGCCGGACTCGTGCCTTATGAAACAATAGAACAGGCGGAGGAAATTGCGTCCGCACAAAATATTAATATCGGTCAGGCTCTTATAAATTCAGGAATTTTAACAGAGGAGACAATTATAAAATTTCTTGAAAGTAAACTGCATATTCCGTCTGTTAATCTTGATGATTATACTCTTGATAAAAATTGTCTTAAGTTTATAAATTTTTCCGATGCAAAAAAATACAGGATTATTCCGCTGTTTAAAATTGAAGATACTCTGACTGTTGCAATGGCCGATCCTCTGGATTTATTTGCAATAGACAGAATAATTGAATCTGCGGAATGTTCTATTGAACCTGTTATTGCTACGGAAGCAAGTATTTTGAAAAAGATTGACGAATATTATAAAACAGATATTACAGTAGGTGAAATATACACCAATAGTGAATATATTAATTTTGACTGGAGAGAAGAACTCCACAGTGAGGATTTGAGCGATAATCATATACAAAAAATTATCCGTGCAATTCTTAAACAGGCAATTCTGGAAAATGTTCATGAAATAACATTTCAACATGAAGATTCTGGATTAGCTGTGAATTTTAAACTTAACGGCGAAATTAACGTTAAAGGTACTATTCCTAATGTTTTGATTTCATCATTTATTGCAAAGTTAAAAACTCTTGCTGAGCTTGATCCTTCTGTTTCCGAAGTGCCACAGCTCGGGAAATTATCTTTTAAAGTGGATGATATTGACTTAATAGCAAGTGTTTCCACCTTCCCGACCATTATGGGCGAGAGAATTTTTCTTAAAATTTATAAACCTCCTAAAAAGTTATCCTCAATATTAAAAACAGACAGTCAGCTGAAGACAATTAATTACGCCATTAATGAACCAGGAATTATCCTTGTTTGCGGGTCTCCATTAAGCGGAAAAACTCACATTATCTATTCTCTGTTACTGGAAATAGCTTCAAGATATAAAAACAAAAATATTATGACTCTTGAAAGTATTGCAAAATACAATTTGAAAGGTGTAAACCAGTGTGAACTTAATGAAAATGTAAGCTTTAATATGGATAAAGCGTCAAGGTTTATCGAGTTCCAATCACCTGATATCATCTATCTTGAAGGGGTCAAGACTAAAGAGATTTTTGATTACTTTTCAGGTCTGGTTTTTGATAATAAGATTATTATCATGGAATTTCTGGCAAATAATATGGAAGATTTACGGAATAAAATGGCATTTTCCGATTTTGAAACTCTGAAATCTCTTTTAAGCTGTATGATATTTATTCATTCACAGGAGAGTATTGAAGTTTTTGATAAGACTACATTACAAAAGTATCTTGTATAAAGCTTTTTTGTATGCATAAAAGCAGATTAAACAGGCAAGGAGCTATACAGTTCAAAATATAGTCCAGAGTTAAATTTTTAATGAAATAAATATGTCAAAATAACGCTGATGTTGGCCGAATCAGGTGAGCTTGCCCCTCAGATGACAACTTTTTGCAAGATTGCAGAAGCATTCTATTTGAAACCGGAAAAACTTTTGCAGATGATATATGAAGAGTTTCCGGAAAATTGGACTCTTATTGAGTAAATACTTTTATTTTGCTATATAGAAAATTAAATTTATAATGAAGTCGGCAAAGAGTATATAGATTGTTGACAGTATTGCCGCCTGTGTTGTTGAATTCCCGACTTCTTTAGCTCCGCCCTTTGTTTCATATCCCTGGGTAGCACAGACAAGAGATATTAATACCCCGAATACAGAAGCTTTCAAAAGGCTTATGTAAATATCTTTTGTAGCAAGCCATGCCCAGACTGAATACATATATCGGTTAGGATGCAAACCTATTGTTAGGTTAGAAACAAGCAGTCCTCCTCCGACACCGACAACTTCCGCAAGAAGGACTACCATTGGAACTGTTATTGCTGCCGCAGTAAGTCTGGGTGTAAAATAATAACCTACAGGGTCAACTTTTAGTGTTTTTATTGCATCAACCTGAGACGTAACCTGCATGTTTGCAATTTCAGCAGATATAGCGGTTCCGGCTCTTGCACCTATTGCAAGTGCAACAAAACCGGGTGCAATTTCTCTTATCATTACAATCGCAATAGTCCCGCCAATATAAGCTTCTGCTCCTGTCATAAGGAACTGTTTTGCAACCTGAATTGCTATTACAGCCGCAGCTATGAATGCTATAATTAATGAAATCGGAAGTGATTCATAACCGATAGCTACAGCTTGATTTATTACCGACTCAAATCGCATCTGTCCGGTGAACAGATATTTCAAACTTCTTATTAAATTTTGAACGCATAGACCAAAAAATTTAATCATCTTTTTTATTATAAACGGCGGGGATAATCCCCGCCATAATCATTTTTAGTAAACAGGCATGCACCAGTGTTTATATTTTGCGACTTTGCCTCTTACAACATCAAAGTAAAGTTTTTGAAGTTTCGTAACTATAGGCCCGACTTTACCGTCACCGAGTTTTCTGCTGTCTATTTCAGTAATAGGACTAATTTGAGCACCTGTACCACAGTAGAATGCTTCATCAGAAATATAAAGTTCGGTTCTGTCGATTGCTCTTTCTTCTGTTTCAATGCCGAGTTCATTTTTAGCTATTTCAATAATAGTATTTCTTGTAACACCGACAAGTATGTTATCAGTTTTCATTGTTGTAACAAGTTTCCCGTTTTGAACGAGGAACAGATTCATTGCGGAACCTTCCGTTACTCTGCCTTCTTCATCCAGTACAACAGCGTCGTCGAAACCTGCATTGTGTGCATCTGTTTTTATTAAAGCTGAATTTGCATAAGCTCCTGCAACTTTTGCTCTAGGAGGAATAGCGTTGTCGCTGTTTCTTCTCCAGCTTGAAACACAAACTTTTAATCCTTTAGAAGTATCAATATAATCTCCCATTTTGTTTGAAACAATCATAAAGGAGTCTTCGTTATCATAAAGACCCGGACCTACTTTTTGTGCTGATTTGTACAATGTCGGACGCATATATGCGTCTTGTTTGTACTCATTTTTAGCCATTAATTTTTTAGTTATTTCACAGCACTCATCAACTGTATAAGGGCATTCCATATACATAATTTTAGCACTTCTTTCAAGTCTTTCGTAATGCTCTTTAGCCCTGAAAACGTATAACTGTTTTTCTTCTTCGTTCCAGTAAGCTCTGATACCTTCAAAAACTGCGGTACCATATAAAAAAGCATGTGTTCTGACAGGGATAACAGCCTTTTCAGCTTCTACATATTCCCCGTTCATAAAATAATACTCAGTCATACTATCCTCCTTATTCCATTAATATACCACGAAATAATTTTTATTTATTTAAAGGTTAAATAATATTACATTAAGTGAAGTTTGGGTGGCGGAAACAGGTAAAACATTTTAAATATTCTGAATGCGTAAAATCCTATCTTTGGAAACTTATATAAAACTGCCGTTTCATGTAAAACGGCAGTAAGGGGTTATTTTTTGTCAATTTGAGCTAACTGAATGAATTTTTTTGCATCGTTTATAGGGATTGCAAAACCTATTCCGATATTTGATATATTATTATCCGGATTGTATATTGACTGGTTAATCCCGATAACTTCTCCGGCTGAATTCAGCAGTGGGCCTCCGGAACATCCGGGATTAATTGCTGCATCTGTTTGTATTTTGTTTTTTGTGTAATCTATTCTTGAAATAATTCCCTGTGTTAGCGTTCCGGAGAATCCAAAAGGGTTGCCTATTGCAAGAACTTTCTGACCTACTTTACAGGTTGAGGAATCTCCGAATTTTATTGTTTGAAGCGGTTTTTTAGGCGTAATTTTTATAAGTGCAAGATCTTTGTTTTTACCCATTTTAGATACTATCTGAGCTTTGTAAACCTGTCCGTTGTATGTTGTAACTTCAATGTTATGTCCGCCTTCAATAACATGCGACCCGGTTAGTATAAGCCCGTCAGAGGTCACGATACAACCGGTTCCGGCGGATACTCCGTCATCTATGTCGGCTTCTATTGATACTATTGCCGGATTTATTGACTCATAAACCGTGATATTTATTTGTTCATCGTTTGCATAATCAGCACTGAATACGGGGGATATTACTAGCATATTGGTGCTTATCGCAGCAAAAACCAAAAATATTCTCAAGTAATTCATAAGCTTTTCCTTTACAATATTAATTATTTATCTTTTTGCCTGTTTTTCATTCGTAAAATATAAATATACGGGGTTAGTTATTGAAATTATTAAAATTTTAATGTATAATTCAGGAAGTAAAATAATGACAATCATATGCTTTAGTATAAAAAAAGGAGAAAACAATGAGCAGAATTGAATCATTTAAAAGAGACTTAGAAGCTAAAAAGGCTGTTAAAATTATTGCAGGTATTGATAATTTTGATATTGAAAATATTAAAAAAGTTGTTACTGCCGCTGAACAGGCAGGTGCAAGTGCTGTTGATATTTGTGCTGATTCAGATATCGTTAAAGAAATCAGAAGTATGACAGATTTGCCTTTATTTGTATCTTCAATCGTTCCGGAAGAACTTGCAAAAGCTGTTGAACTCGGTGCCGATGCTATTGAACTCGGCAACTTTGACGTTTTGTACAAAAAAGGTGCATCTTTCTCAAGAGAAGATGTTCTTGCACTTGTAAAAAGAACTCTTGAAATCATTGATGAAAAAGTATTCTTTAGTGTAACAATCCCTGGAGAAATTTCTGTTTCAGATCAGATTGAACTTGCAAGAGAATTGGAAGCTATGGGTATTGACCTTATTCAAACTGAAGGTCATTTCTCAAAAGAACAGGCTGACGGTGTCAGAGGCTTGATGGAAAGAGCAGAACTTACACTTTCTAATACTATCGAACTTTCAAGAAATGTTGAAATGCCTATTATGACTGCAACCGGTATTAACCCTACAACAGCTCCGTTTGCATTTGCTGCCGGTGCAAGTGCTATTGGCTGCGGTTCTTGCATAAATAAAATGAATTCTGAAATTTCTATGCTTGCAACAGCAAAACAATTAGTTGAAATTGCTGCTAAAAATGCTGAAAAAATTGCTGCTTTAGTTTAGGTCATTATAAACATTTAATGAGATAAAAAATATAAAAGGCCATCCGTTTAGGGTGGCTTTTTTGTGTTAATAATTTGTACTGTCCGATTAGTGAATGTTTTTCCTTTACTGATAATTTATTCTCTCTGTAAATCAGAGGAGTAAATTTATGAAAAATATTTTTGTATTAATTTTAGGACTTATTTTCAGTATAAATACTGCATTTGCAACAAGATATGTTACACACACTTACACAACGCCTAAACGTTATAATCATCGGTATAACTATAATCCTGGTGTTTATAACCATAGAATTAACAGCAACTTTAATTCAGCCAGACTTGCTGATGTTGAGCGTTCGCTATATGGCAGAACTTATGACAGGCAAAGTTCAAAGGCCAGGCTAAACAGATTGGAAAAAAGTGTTTTTCACAGAACATATCCCGGCATGCCGTTGAATCAGCGTATGGATAATCTTATTATGAATTATAATAACAGTTACCCTAATTCATTTACAAGAAATACAACAAGAACAGGCAAGTTAACTAATATGATTAACGGGTTAAATAATATGTTTTACGGAACACCAACGGGATTTACACCTCAGATTCAGCCTTATTACGGTTACGGAGTTTCTCCGAATTCTTCTGATTGGGGCCGCCAATCAAGTTATTCCGGAAATAACGGCTGGGCAATTCACAACGAACAGGTCGGGAGCGGTGTCGGTATAAAAATACTTGACTAATCAGAAAATATCATTAAATATATCATACGTTTAGATGGTTCAAACCTTGCGGATATAGGTCATAATATCAGCAAGAAAGTGTAGTCTGAAATGCCTTTTCGATATCGATTACAGAAAGTCCTTGATTTCCGAATCAGAAAGAAAGAAGAACAGTTACAAGTCGTACAAAAAGCTCAACAGGCTGTATTTGAAGCTGAAGAGAACATAAGAAAGAATAACGAAGAAATTGAGGCTACAAAAACCAACATGCGTAAGGCGGATCCTATGATGTATGAAACTTATGATAAATATTTGATACATTTATGGGAAAAGGCTGAACAACTTGAACAAATCAGAATAGAGGCTCAGCGAATACTTGATTTGGAAAAAGCAAAACTGGTCAAGTTAGAGCAGGCCGTAAAAGTTCTTGAAAAACACAAAGAAAAAAACAGAGAAGCTTACATAGCGGAAGAAAAAGCCGCTGAATTAAAACAATATTCCGAACTGGGTGTAACAAGATACTTCCATCAAAACCTTGAAAGACAGGAAGAAGAAGAGAAAGAAATCTTGAAACAGCTGGAACAACTGGAGGCAGGATTATAAGATGAATTTCGAGTCAAACGTAACAAATGCAGCTGGAGCAATATTAAGCGGTTCCGAAGTCAACAGCAGTATATCGGTGCAAAACCGTAAAAATTCTTATAACAATTCTTCTTTTCAGGATGAATTAAGCAGTGCTGCAAAGGATGAATCTTCTGAAGTTAAAGAAACAGAAGATGCAAATTCAACTGATAAAGCTGCCGAAAATAAATCTTCCGAAAAAGCTGATAAAAAGGCTGTAAAAGAAAATTCCAAAGAGAAAAATCCCGAAGTTCAAAAATCTGAACAAAATTCTCAAAATCAGCTTACCGGCGGTGTGACTGTTGATGCTGCTCAAAACGGAGATGCCTATGCTATGCTTTCAGAGCAAATGAAAAACTATGTTTTGAAAAACGGTACCCAGTTTAATATAAATAATAATCTTATGACCGCGAATACGCGTGCTGAAATCTCATCAGTTCAGCCGAAAGTTGACTATACTTCAATTCAGATGAGTGATAGTGACGCAATGTTTTTTTCAAATCTGGTGAAGAATACAGATATGTCGATGCAGAGCATTGCTTCCGAATTTCAAAAGACACTTGCCCGCGGACAGGTTCAGCAGGCTCAATCCACAGCAAAGGCCTCTGCTGCTTTAATTGCTGCATTACAGGAATCATCCAAAACAAATCAGCCGTTTAGAATTGATTTTGATAAAGATGTTTCAGTTATTTTGAAAGTTGATAAAGAAGGTAAAATAAATGCCAACTTTATTCCGGGGGATAAGGCCGTTGAAGCTTATTTGAGAAATAATATAGATTTTCTCAGACAAAGATTTAATGAGGAAAATATTGCATACGGTGATTTAAATTATTCTAAATCCCGTCAGGAAAAACAAGAGCAGGAGCAAAGAAATAAAAAAAGGAGCGACAGCGATGAATGATTCCTTTACAACCGCGATAAACACGCAAAAATCAACCCAGAACTGGATGGATGTTATTGCAGATAACATGTCCAACGTCTATACTCCGGGGTTCAGGGAAAAACAAGTTAATTTTAAAACCTTTCTCGGAGGGGCTATTTCAGATGACTATGACAAAAAAATTGATCAGGGTAAATCAACTCCGGGTACTTCCCAGTCGAATTTATTTTTGGAGGGAAAAGGCTTTTTCCTGACAAAAACAGCAGACGGAAAGAGTGTTTATACACGCCTTGGAGAATTTACGTTTGATGGAGAAGGTGTTTATCGTGCAAGAAACGGTAATACTGTTCAGGGTTACATTTTGAATGATAAAGGCGAGATTATGCAGGGTACGAAGTCAATTTCTGCTGATCTTTATCAGGAAACAGCTCTTAGAGGCGGAGCATTGGATATCCCTACAACGAACATAAAGTTGTGGATTGATCCTAATAACGGGAAATATTTGGGTAAATACGACGATTATGAAATTAAGAATGACGGAACGATTTATGGAAAAGCTGATAACGGTAAACGTTCCGTACCTTTATACAGGATAACTACAAGAAATTTCCACAACGCGGCCGGACTTTTGGAAGTAAATGACGGAGAATTTCTTGAGACCGAAGAGTCAGGTAAGCCTCTATTAGGTTACGGCGAAATCCGATCAGGGCTTTTAGAATTATCAAACGCTGATTTTAAAGCAAATATTTCATATTTCCAGATGGCAAAATTACAGATGGAAGTTTCCAATAAACTGATATCTACAAATAAAGAACTTCTGGAAGAAGCTTTAAGGCTTGTAGGTTCTTAATTTTTTGCGTTAATATTTCAAACTCCATTTGCTAAAGGGACTTTCATGTCCCTTTTATTTTTTGTTGGGAGTAATTTCAAGAGTGCAGTCTATGATATCTGCTATAATTTTCATCTCTCTGTATGTAATTGTTTCGTTACGTAATTTATTTGAGAGATTTGCAAGTGTATAAGTTTTGCCGACTTTTTTACCGAGTTCTTCCGCAACATATTTTAACGTAAGACCTTTGCTGTATAAAATTTCTTTTAATTCGGTAACAATTCTCATACTTAATATCATTGCATGTTTAGGGAAATTAATGACTTTATAATTAAATAATATTGACTATATTAAATGAATATGTTTATAATACATGTATTAATTTAATATTGTAATAGGAGGATATTGTTATGAAAAGGAATACAGTTACCATGTTGCGAGGTTTTTCAGAAGTCTTTGAACAGAAACGAGTACCAGCATTTACTTTGGCTGAAGTTCTTATAACACTTGGTATAATCGGTGTTGTGGCCGCGATGACTTTGCCGTCGGTTATTTCTTCCTATAAGCAAAAAGAAGCTATATCACGGTTGAAAAAATTCTACAGTACAATGCAACAGGCAATTATGCTTTCTGAAATTGATAATGCTGAAGTCATGTACTGGAATAAGGAAGGTGAACATATGGGGGATGATGCTGATGAAAACAAACTTGCCAATGCACAGGCAAGTTATAATTACTTTATGTCATACATTGGACCGTATTTGAAATATCTTTCTGTTGATAAGGCTGAAGAAGTCGAAGAAGGAGAAGAGATGAAGAATTATGAGCTTAGAATAATAATGCTTGACGGGTCTATTGTTTATTTTCATAATGGTTCTTGTATCGATATGACTATAGATATCAACGGGAATAAGAATCCTAATAAAAGCGGATATGACAGGTTTATATTTTTGTTATGTAAAGAGCCTTATCAAAAATCGTATTGCGGAAATAATAAACACTGGTGTTCTTATATTCCTGTAAAAGCACCTACAAGAGAAAAGGCATTCCAAATGTGTAAAACTAATGCTGCATATTGTTCAACACTGTTGCTTTACGATAACTGGGAGTTCAAAGATGATTACCCGTATAAGCTTTAATATTTAACAAATCGTAAAATTTTGCACTATAAGTGAATTTGAGCTATCCTATTAGTATGATAAAACAATTACGGTTGAAAGATTATATACTTATAGACGAACTTACCGCAAATTTTCATGAGGGCTTAAATGTTATAACAGGTGAAACCGGGGCGGGTAAGAGTATTTTGATTAGTGCTATTGATCTTGCTTTTGCTCCGCGTGTATCAAAAGAAGTTATCAAAAACGGCCGTGAAAAAGCTGTAATTGAACTTGTCATAGAAAATACAAAACACGATTTAAAACCGCTTTTTGAAGAATATGCTATTGATGATTTTGGTACCGAAATTGTTCTATCAAAAGAAATTACACAGAGTTCAGTCAGAACACGTATCAACGGAACGTTGATTAATCAGGAATTTTTAAAGCAGATTAAATCTTTGTTTTTGGATATTCACTCCCAGCATCAAACATATGTGTTTATGCAGCCAAAATACCATATTACATTGCTTGATAACTATGCAAAAGATGTTTACGGTCATATTTTGGAAGAATATAGAGAGCTTTATAAAAAATATCTTGATACAAAAAATCTCCTTGATGCCGCAAAAAATTCCGCTGATACGACAGAATCACAGATTGAGTTTTTGAAATTTCAGGTTCAGGAGATTGAAGCTGCCGAAATCCAGTCTGAAACAGAGGATGAAGAATTGGCGGCAGAACTTGAAGTGCTTGAAAATGCTGAAAAGTTAAAAGAGCTTACGGGTTCTTCATATTGGGCAATCAACGGGGATGACGGTTCTATACTTGAGGCTCTTGGTAAGATTAAACAAAATCTTTCAAAAGCTGTTGATATGGACAAAAATCTTGAGGAATCCGAACAAAATCTTGTTGATGTGATTGAGCGATTGAGGGATGTCGGTTCGGAATTGAGAGAATACAGCCAGAATCTTGATAATGATGAAGAAAGATTGAATGAAATTCAGGAAAGGCTGTTTTTACTCGATAAATTGAAACGCAAGTACGGTTCTACCTTAGCGGAAGTTTTGGAAACTTATAAAAAACTGGCAGATGAACTTGCCGGTATTGAGTATTCCACACAAAATATTGAAGAGCTGGAAAAATCATTAAAAGAACAATATGATGTTCTTGTTCAAAAAGCTTCTGTAATTAGCGAAAAACGTCAGGATTATGCAAAAGTCCTTTCTGTTTATATTCAGGAGCGGTTGGAAAAACTGGAATTGCCAAAGGCACGTTTTGAAATTTGTGTTACGCCAAAGGAGCTTGCTGCAGACGGTGCGGATAATGTGGAATTTTTGATTTCAACTAATGTTTCGGAAGACTTGAAACCGCTTGCAAAAGTTGCATCCGGCGGTGAAATTTCCAGAGTCATGCTTGCAATAAAATCAATTTTTGCACAGTCTGATGATATTGATACTGTTATTTTTGATGAGATTGATACGGGTATTTCCGGTAAAGCTTCCCAGAGTGTTGCCGACGAAATAAAGGATTTGTCAAAATATCATCAAATAATATTGATTACTCACCAGCCAATCATTGCATCAAAAGCTGATAAACATTTCTATGTAAGAAAATCACAGAGTGATGAAACAAAAGTCGAGGTTTATGTGCTGACTGGTGAAAACAGGGTTAAAGCTCTTGCTGAACTCGCAGGCGGAGAGATTAATGAACAATCCGTAGAGTTTGCTAAATCGCTTATAGAGGCGTAATTTACTTAAAAATAAGAATGGGGGAGAGTTTATGAATTGTCCAAAATGTAATATTGAGTTAACCGGTTATAACCGTAACGGTCTAAATATCTATTATTGCAAAAACTGTAAAGCTGTGTGGATTTCCTTTGCGGCATTACAAAAAATAGGCGAATGGCTGGACTTAAAGGCTCCGCTTGTAAATCCTGTAGATATGGAACCTTTAAAGATAAAAGAAGAGTTGAGAAATTGTCCTACCTGTGCAAAAACTATGCATAAAGTCTTTTTTAACGGAATTATTGCTGATAAATGTGTGGATTGTAAAAGTGTATGGTTTGATAACGGAGAGCTTTCAAAGTATTTTAGTCTATTTATGAAACAACCTGCAGGTGTTATTGATAACCTCGTTTTTCTTGAAAAAGTTTGTTCTTCCGCCAAACCTAAGTCTGTTCAGCCAACGTCTAAACAGGAATCTGCGGAAGAAAAAATAGTGGAACATGAACAAAAACCGGTACAGGAAACAAATACGGATGTTGAGAAAGAGCATTCTGTCCATAATGAAAATCATACTATTAACTCTTCAATTTCACCTATTCAAGGAAAGGAAGAGGAACGTAAAGTTATATCCATAAACGGATTTTTTATGTTATTTGTATTCTTTATAATTGCGTTATTTGCATGGCTGTTTTTCTCGATAGGACTCGGGTTTATCGGTGTAATTCTTGTTGTTTTAATTGTTTTTGGTTTCATGGGATTCAAGCTCTTAAAACCGCAGGAAGCAATGGTTCTTACGGTATTCGGTAAATATATCGGAACTTTGAAAGGTGCAGGCTTTCACTGGGTTAACCCTCTTGCACAGAGCATAACGCCTTTTGTGCCGATTTCATTAAAAGCAAGAACTCTTGAAAACGGCAAACAAAAAATTAACGATGAGCTTGGTAATCCGATAGAAGTTGGTATTATTGTAATCTGGGAAGTGCAGGATACGGCAAAAGCAATGTTTAATGTAAATGATTATAATACTTTTCTTTCTGCTCAGGCTGATTCTGCATTGAGAAATATCGTAAGAACTTATCCTTATGATGCAACGGAAGATTCCGGAAAACAAACATTGAGAGGTGACAGTCAGGAAATTTCGGCTAAATTGAAAGCAGAAATTCAAAAAAATGTTCGTGTCGCGGGTTTAAATATTATTGATGCAAAAATAACACATCTGGCTTATGCTCCGGAAATTGCTGCTGCTATGCTTCAAAGACAGCAGGCTGCCGCAATTATTGATGCAAAAAGAGCTATAGTTGACGGTGCAGTTGGTATGGTCGAAATGGCTTTAAATAGATTAAACGAGCATAATGTTGTTAATTTGAGTGATGCTGATAAAGCAAAAATGGTTAATAACCTCTTGGTAGTTCTTTGCGGAAATAAAGAAGCTCAGCCCGTTTTGAAAAATGATATATAGAAAAAAGAAAGGCGAAACTTGAAAGAACAGCCTCCCTTGCAAAGGGAGGCTGTTTGCTAAAAAAATGCCGAGTGTGTGCGATAGCACGATAGCGAGGCAGAAAGGTGAAAAACTCTGTTTTTCACGGCGTCATTTTGAATAAAGCAATGCAAAG
>ENA-UOJC01002551-UOJC01002551.1-human-gut-metagenome-genome-assembly--contig:-C104-NODE-2551-length-19386-cov-19.668201_pt1 | contig 19386 bp, 18 predicted proteins | sample MGYA00242339_ERZ723886 | MGnify/ENA metagenome assembly ERZ723886 | reverse complement strand
TCACGGCCTCCTTCAAGACGGCCACCACGGGCGGCGGAGACCAGGGCGGCGGCACGCTGGGCGATTAAACCCCACGGGGCGGGTCGGCAGGCCTCACGGCCCAATGAGCAGCAGAACATCTGCGTCTAGTCACAGCTCTTGCAGCTACATCTGCTTGCCGCCACGGCTGCACCAGCCGCTGACCCTGCCATCCGCCCTGCGTAAAGGGGGAGAGCGAAGCCCTGGGGCTTCCCACGGGCCACCCGCCCACGGCGCCTACTAAAGGAAATTCGCCACACGATCGGAACGACCCTTGCAATCTCGCCCTCTCCCTCTCGTTTATCGCCTGCTGAGGAGGAAAAACAACAAATACAACATTTACAACTATGAACAAACGCTTCGCGGGGGACAACACACGCTACGCGTGTAACAAGCCTTCTGCAAGGTAAACAACAAGATACAACAGCTTCGCGGGGACATGCGCAGAACTGAGCTTGCTCAAGTTATGCCATGGCGAGAAAGAATGCCATGGAATGGAACGGCTTCGCGGGGACAAAACACACGCTATGCGTGTAACAAGCCTTCTGCAAGGTAAACAACAAGAAACTACGCTTCGCGGGGACATGCGCAGAACTGAGCTTGCTCAAGTTATGCTATGGCGAGAAAGAGTGCCATGGAATGGAACAGCTTCGCGGGGACACATGGCTAAGCGGACAATACTATGCAGGAAATGCGTCAAGTTGTGAGCAAGGCGAAGCGTTGTAAAATGTTGTTTCGCAACAAGCAACCCTTGGTTTGCTAGAGCCTCGAAGAGGCAATGTCCTGGCGAAGCGTTGTTACTTGTTGTAAAGGTTGTTTGAGTTGTTTTCTTAACTTATCCTAATGACAATGAGAATATTGAGTGGACAAAGCAAGCTTGGTTGTAAAACATTGTAAAAGTTGTTTTAGTTTGTCTTCTTCTCTTGTCCTCGCGTTGCCACCGAAAGCAGAGAGAAAAGTACTCATTAGTCAAACCCTTAAACGAAAAGAAAAATCATGGATGAAAAGAAAAGACAGGTATGGCGCTTCGTCATTCAGACCGCCATCTCGATCCTCACGGCCATAGCCACGGCCCTCGGCGTGACGAGCTGCATGGCAGGCGTATAGCCACGGCAAGACCACAACAAAACAAGGGCACCCGTCAATTTGCCGACGGGTGCCCTGTTAGCTATTCGTTTAAGATAAAAAGTTACATAGGCTCGTATGCATCCAGTTTGTCCACAAGTTTGCAAAGAGGTCGCTAAAAAGCTTTCCTAAACCTCTCTTGCAACTCCTTGATTCGCTCTATAAGTCTTTCGAATGATAAAGTCTGACCATAGATAAAGTGATTACACATCTCTGCATAATCATCCTTCCAATCCTTCACCAACTCTTGTTTAGGAACGAAATCAATCTCACTCGGCATCAACTTAGAATAATCTACATACCCTACAGCATAGTATATGGAACGATGCTTGACAATGCGCTCGTACAAGTCCATATCCAGCAAGGCTTGTCTGCCAAATCCAGTATCCATCAAGCGTTCGAGATCATAAAGATGTCGAGACATTCGGACATAACGCGGAGTCTGTTTCTGAAATTCCTCGCATAGCAAAAAGGCCTTCTCTAGGAATGTTCGTGTAGGCACAACTGTTCTGATAGTCGCTGTAGCCGCCTCATCTTCTCCTGGGAAAGTCTGCTCAATATATGATGAAATCAAACGGTCTTCCGTAGGCTCGTTCATAGACAAGCAACTAATCTCTATCTTTACTCTTGGCGGAATATACTCTATCGTATGACCAAGCATAGACTCATAATGAACGAGAATGACAGATGGATCCTTATCACTTGCAACGGGACTTGCCTTACCATCCTCATCAATTTCCTCTACTACATTTTCTATATGGTATCCTTCCACACCAAGTTTCTTTAGATTTTCATCCAACTCTGCTGAAACTGTATCAAGAAAATACCTACGTGCCTTCTTGCGAAGTTTTTCACGCTGATTCTTTGTCGTCTTCTCTATACCGAAGAATTCATGGCTTACAGATAAGTCTATATCCTCACTGAATCTTTCTATCAAATTCCATCCTTTACTGAGACTTGTACCTCCCTTAAAGATGAGTTGATCTGCACATGAACATTTGAAAAGAGCGTTGAGCACCACAGTTACCCACCAGTCCTTTTCAATTGCAACCTGATTAATACGAAACTTCTCTTCCGCACGTTGCAACATTGCTATTCGTTCATCTATTGTGTGATTTAACCAAAGTGTCATAACGCTCGTTTTTATCTATTATATCGGTTATCAGCTTTCTCATCCATACTGGCATGAGAGCAAGATCTTGTATAAACAAGTCTTTATGTATCTCTTCATTGGCCAATTTTCTAATGGTAGCGAGTTCTTGATCGCCTACATTCTTTTGTCCTAATGTCCTAAGAGCTTGTACAAGCAGCGCTGCCAACATGGTCCGAAAAGCAAAGTTCTTAGGAACACTTCTTTTCAACACTATGGTCCGATTACCAAGAGTCAAGACTCTGCCGCTTCCCGATGTCAGATAAGTGTATTTTGTCGGCACCTGTGTGGAGAGCCCCAGTTTGTTGAGCGCTGTAACTCCTGATGGTTGTATTTGTACCTTGTCTCGCTTGGCTATAGCCATCACCATTTCATCTATTGACGGATAGACGATCCCAAATCGGGTATTTTTAGGGCGAAGATAAACCCCATTGGCTAATCGTACTATATTCCCCTTTTTTTCTTCTACAGAAAGTGCACGACTCACCACCTTCTCATTGTCATTGATGTCTGAGAAGTCTGAGAGGAAGAGAATCTGCCCTTCGCTTGTCTTGTATATACGGTTAGCTATCTCTGCCATATCGTCCCCTTCTTTGATGGTGCAAAAATACAAAAAATCAGCGATACGCACAACGCTTCATTGCTCAAATTAACATTTCTTATGTAGAAAACTTTGCAAAAATTTTCTACAACCGCTTTCGTCTTATACGCTCATTGCTGTCCCCGTTGAAATCGGGACCAGTTGAATATGAATCAAATAACCCAGGAAAGAGGGGACAAAGCCCCGTATCTCTCAGCCATGGAGCGCTCGCCCATCATCGACCTCTAACTTCAAAAGGGGGGCGAATTCGACCCCTTTGAAATGAGGGTTGTTCAACTGTTCCCAAAGTCCCAAATACTCCAAGGTGTTTTTGGAGCGTAGCCAATTCTTTACCACATCTTTAGGCTCAACTGGATTCTTCTGCCTTGCTATGTCGGTAATGCAGATGTAGTCAACTCCATTTTTTGTTAGAGTCTTTATCGTTTGGTTTCTTACAATAATCTTTGCCATAAGGAATTTGTTTTTGCATTCATTCTATGCTACTCAAATCAATGCTGCTCCCAACTTATATAAAGCAGCATCGAACAATCTTTTTCTGATTTACTCCAACTCGATAACGTTGTCATCTCCATCAGACATGGCCATTCCCGAAAAGTGACATTAGTGTCAACTTTCGGGAATGCAAAGGTACGTTTTTTACTGGAAAAGAAAGAATCAATTCCCGAAAAGTGTCATTAATGACAAAAATCGGGAATGGAAATGGCCTTATATGTGGTTTACATTCAAAACCTCATACTGTTCGAGCCCAAAACACATTGAGAAGCAGTGGCATTTTGTGATAACTTGCATTACCAGCTTAAAGCAGAGTTCTTCTTTCCCATTTTATTCTATAGCTATTACAAGATAAGTTTTCACCAAAGAACATTATATGATACTTTTTCTTGTTTAATCCCAAAACATTTCTTACCTTTGCACAAAAAGTACAATATAATACACTACTTGATATGAAAATTCAAGAAGTAATGAAATTGCAGCGCAAGGCCTTGGGGATTACCCAGCAAGACCTCGCTGACATGTCCGAGATAGCCATTTCGACCATCAAGAAAATAGAGAGCGGCAAAGGAAACCCTTCCCTGTCGACGGTTGAAAAAATCATGGACATCCTTGGCATGGAGGTTAAATATGTGATTCGTCAAACGGTTTAAATAAAGTAAGTTATGAGAAAAGCTATCGTTTATTGCCACGACACAGAGGCAGGACTCTTAGAGGAGTCAACTCCGGGCAGAGGTTATACCTTTACATACGACAAGCAATATATGATGGATAGGACCCATGATCCGGTCTCGCTTACCATGCCTTTCAGGGAAGCCCCCTATCAATCTGATTATCTATTCCCGGTTTTTACCAATATGCTTCCAGAAGGAGCAAACAGAAAGATAGTCTGCAGAAGTTGGCGATTGGACGAGAAGGACTTCTTTGGACTTCTTCTGAAGATAGCAACCCATGATACGATAGGAGCAATAACCGTAAAAGAAGTAGAATCATGAAAGAATTCAGAGATTCAATCGTAAATCAGAATGAGAAATATTTTGCTTAGGAGAGGTGTCTATCCACGGACAATCTCCCCTGAGCCATAGAAATGGCCTTTTTATGGTTCTTCTCGAAAATGGAGTGATTCGACGTGGACACATGGAAAACAACTTGAACAACTTTTACAACAAGTAACAGTGGCATTTTACCTATTCATTCCCGAAAACTGACACAAATGACAAAAATCGGGAATGGGCTCTATGTGTTGGTCTTGCTCAATGAGAATGCACATGGCTGCCACACATGGCTGCAACACAGAACAAACCATCGCAACACGATCCGTCTCTGATAGTTCATATACCATACCTTTTGCTGGCGAACAAGAACCAAAAATGTGATAAAAAGGTTTCAAAACCATGGTGCGAATGTCAAGCCAAATCGTTGTAAATGAGAGAGTAAAGAACAAAGCCGTGACACAGTTCTGTTCGCACCACCTCAATATATAGTAAATGTATGTTTCAACGTACGTTCTTGATAATCGACCTCTATTGCCTCGATATTACCCATGCCATTGACCTGCCGGTTGTCGCATAGATAGAAACCGGCCTTCGGCGTAGGGAAAATCTCCGTGGGTAGCCTCACGCTTATTTGATGCTTGATAGAACGCTCACCTTCTTGGCCATCCTTGTCAGGAATGGAGTCCAGATGTTTCTTTAATGGTTCAAAAGATGACTCCGAGAATAGATAGAGATATTCCTCATGATCATGACTACTTGTTTGCAGCAGTGTAAAGTCATCACCGAAATCAAACCCAATAACATTTTTAATTATACTCGCAACCTGAGCTTTTGATAGAGGCCGATAGGATGCTAAGGCATAAAAAAACAAAGCAACAATCCAAACAGGTATCATGATGATAGTGATGGGTATCATAATCCACCATGATAGATTCTGAAATCCTAAAAACAAACAAATGATACTGGCTACAACGGCTATGGCTATAACTATTTGTACCGATTTGTTGGCAGAAATCTCCGCCTGTACATCGCTGTCAATTATTTCTGTATATTGATGATTTGGTGTGAAGTCTATCATATTGTATCGGTAGTTCCCCTTGCTGGATTCTGTTGCTGCAAAGATACAACTTTATCCTTAAAAGCGATAGTTTTCTACGGAGAATATTTGTTTTGTCCGTTCAAAACTATCGTATTTTACAGTTCTACTGCTTTCATATCTGCACACAAACAAGAGAAATATCTGCCATAGAGGTTTGTAGCTTCCTGAATGCAGCTGATGGCTATCCCTCGTAAACTTCTTGGTGGCCCGCAGCTGGCAGCGCATCATTCTGTCTCGCCGTCATGTCATCATGTCGTCATGTCATCATGTCATCATGCCGTTAAGGATTTCAGCATGATCCACACAAACAAAAAACAAGGGCACTCGTCGGCAGAAGACGGGTGCCTTGTTGGTTATCCAAAGAAATGCAATCTATACCTGTTTGCTTGGGAAGCAAAGAGGGTAGGGGATGAGGGAAGGCTACCCCCTACGCGCTCTCTGCGGTTCTCGTGCCGCCCCCCTGCGATCACTCGCCGAGACTTTGGAGCTGGCCCTGGCCCTCCTCCATAAACTTCTTGGCGGCCCGCAACTGGTGGCGCATGACGCTCAGCAGCTGCTGCGTCTCCTGCAGGAGATTGAGATAGACCAGGTCCACCTGTATCATCTTGGTGCCGTGGCTCTTCTGCATGCGGTTGAGGTGCTCCTTGCGCACGAGCGACAAGTCGTCCTTGCAGCCGTCGGCCTCGGCCAGCGTGGCGCGGTAGTTGGCGTATTGTCCTGTGGAGATTTGCTCGTAGGTGGCGCGCATCAGTTCGTTGACCCTGCGGCGTATCGGCTCATACTCCGTCTCGTAGGCCTTCGGGAGCGGGTTGAAGTTGTTGTCGACGTGCTCCTTGATGGGGGCGAGCATGCGGCGCAGCGTGTAGACGTACTGCTGGTCGCTGTTGATGCCGACGTGGAACCACGTGTTGCGCTCGATGGCCAAGTCCATCGGCGAGCGGCGCAGGCCCAGCATCTCCTGGCGGCGATACTTCTTCAGCAGGTCCAGTTCGCGGCGCATGCTCTTTTGGCTCAGCCGCAGCGCCCGCACGTTCTGCGCGGCAAAGGCCTCGACGATGGCGTTGTATTGCTCCATGATATACTTGCAGACCGTGCTCTGCGTGTCGCGCACGTGGCTGCGCAGCATCTCCCAGACCAGCTCCGGGTCGCGCGTGCGCATCATCAGGCGGAAAGTGTCGTCCTCCTGCTTGGCCTTGGCGCTCTTCGCCTTGTACTGGCGGTTGCTGCGGTAGAGCAGGAAGACCACGAGCGCCATGAAGCCACACTGCACGACGACGCCGCCAAACCACATGGCGAGGCAGACCAGGGCGCAGGCGATGAAGGCCACGCCCGCCGTGATAAACCAGCCGCCGATGACGCTCAGCACGCCCGTGACGCGGAAGACGGCGCTCTCGCGGCTCCAGGCGCGGTCGGCCAGACTCGTGCCCATGGCCACCATGAAGGTGACGTAGGTCGTGGAGAGGGGCAGCTGATGGTTGGTGCCGAAGGTGATGAGCATGGAGGCGATGACCAGGTTGATGGCGGCGCGCACCACGTCGAAGGCGGCCTTGTCGTCCTGGAGCTCCACCTCGTTGGTGTTGAAGCGCGTGCCCACCCAGCGGCGCAGGCCGGCGGGGAAGAGGCGCTTGCCGCCCTCGATCAGGTTTTGGGAGCAGCGGACGATGGCGCGGGCGGCGCGGCTCGAACCAAACATCTCGTCGCCCTCGTCCTGGCGGGAGAGATCGACGGAGGTCTGAATGACGTGCTGCGCCTTCTTGGAGGTGGCCATGGCGAAGATCATCACCAGGCCCGCCAGGATTAGGTAGAGGGGCGGCGTCGTGGCGCTCTCCATCAGCGAGGACATCATGAAGGTGTCGATGGTCTCGCCCTGGGCGTGGGCCGTGAAGTCCTGGTAGGAGTCGAGGCCGGCCAGCGGCACGCCGATGAAGTTGACGAGGTCGTTGCCGGCAAAGGCCATGGCGAGGCCAAACGTGCCCATGAGCACCGTGAACTTGAAGATGTTGACGCGCAGCAGGTGGAGCGCCTGCATCGCGACGGTAGAGACGAGGAAGGTGCAGAGCAGCAGCCAGTTGGTGTGCTCCTCGATGTAGTCGCGCAGGCTCTCGGGCAGGTAGGGGCTCTTGCCCATGCCCTTGATGAAGATGAAGTAGGAGAGGGCCGTGAAGGCGATGCCGCCGAAGATGGCGATGCTATAGCGGCTGTGCTTCGAATAGTGGAACGTGAAGACGATGCGGCTCAGCCACATCACCAACATGCCGATGACAAAGGAGATGGCCACCGAGACGAAGATGGCGATGATCACCTGCAAGGCCTTGTCGGAGTTGAGCAGGTCGGCGTATTCCAGCGTGGGGTCGCCCATCACCTTGAGCAGCGCGAGCATCGCCGTGCCGCCCAGCAGCTCGAAGACGAGCGAGACGGTGGTGGAGGTGGGCATGCCGAGCGTGTTGAAAGCGTCGAGCACGATGATGTCCGTCACCATCACGGCCAGCATGATGGTCATCACCTCGTGGAAGGAATAGTGGGCCGGCATCATGATGCCGTGGCGGGCCACGTCCATCATGCCCGAGGACATCACGGCGCCGAGCATCACGCCCACCGAGGCAATGATGAGGATGGTGCGAAACGACGCCACGCGGGCGCCGACGGCCGATTGCAAGAAGTTGACCGCATCGTTGCTCACGCCGACAAACAAGTCGAAGACGGCCAGGCAGAGCAGGAAGATGACGATACACAGATAAATGGTCTCCATGTGTTGTAAATGTTATGTTTGTTAATTTCTTCGGGTGCAAAGTTACGCCGACGATGCTACAAACTTTTTGCTATCGCGTTACAATACGGTTACAACGCCGCGGCAGGCCCTCGTTTCTCCCCCTCCTTCTCCCGCGGATAGCGCTTGTCACACAAAATACTGTTTTTGTGACAAAAAACATTAAAAAGAGTAGTAGCTTCGTATGGTCGCATGGAGTCGCATTGTTACATGTTACATGTTACATGTTACATGTTACGTTAAGGCCTCTCCCACTTCCATCTCCTCCTCCTCGCGAAGCAAGGACAAGGTCGTGTAAGCGTATCTTCTCAGACACACGTCGCATTGGTCGCATTGGTCGCATTGGTCGCATGGAGTCGCATTGTTACATGTTACATGTTACGTTAAGGCTTCCCCCACTTCCATCTCCGCCTCCTCGCGAAGCAAGGACAAGTCGTGTAAGCGTTAAGGATAATAAGGAAACCAACCAAGTTTTTCGATAATAATAAAAATAACCACGTTTCAATAATAATAAAAATAACCAAAAACAACTTTTACAACACATTACAACCAAGTGTCGGTTGAAGCGGGCTGAAAGCCCAAAAAGCTCCTAGCCCAGGGCATCGCCCTGGGTATAATAGCAATCAACAAGACGCCCTGTAAGGGCAAAAGAATTGTTTATAGCCTGCTTCTTTAACGCTTTTGCCCTTTCAGGGCGACAGGTTGGCGTTCATAATTACCCAGGGCGATGCCCTGGGCTAGGAACTTCTGCCCTTTCAGGGCGTATTGGATCATTGCTGGAAAAGCAGGAGATGGACCTGATATAGGCATGCAGAGTATGGAAAGAAACCAGTTTTGCACCAAAAACGCGACAACCAAAATTAGGAAAAGACAATCCGTTGTACTTGTTTTAGTTGTTTTTCCTGCTGACCTTTGTTTTTTATTCCTTGGCCAGGGAGAAGTCAAACTGCAGTCCGCCTCCCTCGCGGTTGCTGACGCGTATGCTGCCGCGGTGGAGGATGACGGCGTTCTTGACGATGGCGAGCCCCAGTCCTGTGCCTCCGAGCGACCGGCTTCGTCCCTTGTCGACGCGGTAGAAGCGCTCGAAGAGGCGCGGCAGATGCTCCTCGGGCACGCCGCGACCCGTGTCGGCGATGGTAAACTGCCAATAGTTGTCCTCGGCACGAGCCTTGACATAGACGGTCGTCTCCTCTCCCGCATAGGCCAGGGCGTTGTCGATGAGGTTGCGGAAGATACTGTAGAGCATGCTCCTCACGCCCCTCACCGTCAGCTCGGCGGGCAGAGAGACGAGGAGCCTCATCTGCCTTTGCTGAAACTGCAATGCCGTCTCCTGCTCTATCTCCCGGACCATGCGCGCGATGTCCACCGTCTCCTTGCCGTGCAGGTCCTTCACCTCGTCCATGACGTTGAGCGTCGAGATGTCGGCCAGCAGCGAGGAGAGCCGCTGGCTCTGCGCGTAGCAGCGGTCGAAAAACATTTGGCGCGTCTTCTCGTCGATCGTGGGATGGTTGATGAGCGTCTCCAGGTAGCCCTGGATGCTCGCCACGGGCGTCTTCAGCTCGTGGGCGATGTTGTGGGTGAGCTGGCGTTTGAGTTCGTCCTGCTCCCTGCGCGTGCGCTGGTAGCGCTTATAGACCTTGATGATGCGCTCGGCGATGTCGCCCAGCTCGTCGTCGGGAAAGACCGCCAGGTCCTTGATGTCGAGCGACTCGTTGTGGTCGGCCCGCGAGGCGAAGAGCCGCAGTTTGGTGATGTTGTTGCCCAGTCGGCGCGTGAAGTTGTAGAGCAGGAGCGTCAGCAGCACGACGGCGCCGAGCGAGAACCAAAGATAGTTTTTGTCCGTGTTGAGCACGCTGGCGAGGTTGTCGTTGTAGGGCAGGGCGCTGCGGACGATGTAGCGGTGGGAGGGGAAATAGGTGGCGGAGTAGAAGAAAGCCTGCGGCACGGTGGCGCTCTTGCGCTCGATGGCGTGGCCGCTGCCGTCGTCGAGGGCCTGGCGCACCTCCTGGCGGTTGGCGTGGTTGTGGATGTGGCTCAGGTCCTTCTGCCACGTGTCGTAGAAGACCGTGCCGTCGGGGCGGATGAGCGTCACGCGCAGCCCCCTCATGTCGTTGTCGACGATGTAGCGGTCGATAAACGGTTTGATGTCCTTCGGCGACGAGGTGATGGCCTCGCTCATCTGCACGTTGAAGTCCTGGAGGCGCGCGTCGAGCACCGACACCTTGTAGTCCTTCTCCCGTCGCTGCTGATAGACGATGAAGGTGAAGGCAAAGAGCAGGAAGATGGAGAGCACCCCGAGGTAGAGGCGCATTCCCACGGGGATGCGGGTGCGCAGCGGCGCGAAGGGAGGAAGCCCCGTGGGCCCCTGGGCGGTCCCTTGGTTGTCCCCTTGCGTAGTCCCTTGGTTAGTTCCTTGCGTAGTCCCTTGGATGTTCCCTTGGTTGTCCCCTTGGTTGTTCCCTTGCGTAGTCTGCGGGTTGTTCCTTTGCGTAGTCTCTTGGTTGTTCTGTCTCATCCTTCCGTCTCCCATCATCCCGTCAGTTGGTCTTCACCTCAAATCCGTAGCCGAACCCCTGCCGCGTCACGATATGCTCGGCGTAGGCCTTCACCTTGCGGCGCAGCCGCGTGATGTTGACGTCCACGGTGCGGTCGAGCACGATCACGTCGTGGGGCCACACATGATTGATGAGCTGCTGGCGGCTCAGGATCTTCCCCCTGTTCTCCAGCATCATCAGCAGCAGCGAATACTCGATGCGCGTGAGCGCGACGTGCTCCCCGTCGACCCACACCTCCTTGCGGTTGTCGTCGAGGACGAGCCCCTGGAAGCGGATCACGCCCTCCTCGTCCTGCGCCTGCGCCTCCTGCGACGTGCGGCGCAGCACCGCCTTGACACGGGCCAGCACCTCGCGCAGCGAGAAAGGCTTCGAGATGTAGTCGTCGGCGCCGAGGTTGAGGCCCTCCACGGTGTCGTCCTCCGTGTCGCGCGCGGTCAGAAAGATGATGGGCGTCTGCTTCGTCAGCGGGTTGTCCTTCACTCTTCTGGCCATCTCGAAACCCGACATCTCGCCCATCATCACGTCCAGCAGCAGCAGGTCGTAGGCGGCAATGTCCAGCGTCAGCGCCTCTTCGGCGGAGTAGGCCACGTCGGTCCGGTAGCCCTCCGCCTCCAGGTTGAACTGAAGAATCTCGCAGAGGTCGGCCTCGTCGTCGACCACCAGTATGCGATAATGCTTGTCTTCCATATTTGCGATATGTTCATGAATCGGGGGCAAAGTTAGGCAAAAAATGTGGAACGCGGCGCGCTTTGCGGGTTACGATTTGATGACAACGAGTGGTGAGGCTCAAAACTTCGGATGCTTGATTTATGACAAGAAGTAGGTATTTTTGTTAAAAAAACAAGTCGGTGACGTTTCGTTTCATGGAAAAAATGTACTTTTGTCGGCGAAAATTGTTTGCAGAATAACAAAAAGTTAATGACCTATGAAGAAAATCAGAGCCGCCGTAGTTGGCTACGGCAACATCGGACGTTACACGGTCGAGTCTCTTGAGGCTGCCCCCGATTTTGAGATTGCAGGCGTAGTACGCCGTCAGGGTGACAAGGACAAACCACTCGAACTGACCCCCTACGAGGTGGTCGACGACATCACGAAGCTCAAGGAGGTCGACGTGGCCTTCCTCTGCACGCCGACACGCTCCTGCCCCGACTACGCCGAGCGCCTGGTGGCCTTGGGCATTAACACCGTCGACAGCTTCGACATCCACACCAGCATCCTCGAGTATCGCACGCGACAGATGGAAAACTGCAAGAAGGCGGGCCGCGTCAGCGTCATCGCCGCTGGATGGGACCCGGGAAGCGACTCCGTGGTGCGCGTGCTCCTGGAGGCACTCGCCCCGAAGGGCCTCACCTACACCAACTTCGGTCCGGGTATGTCGATGGGCCACAGCGTCGTGGCTCGCTCCAAGAAGGGCGTCAAGAACGCGCTCTCCATGACAATTCCCCTGGGCGAGGGCATCCATCGCCGCATGGTCTATGTGGAACTGGAGGACGGCTACACCGTGGCGCAGGTCGAGGCGGAACTCAAGGCCGACGACTACTTCGCCCACGACGAGCTCCACGTCTTCGCCGTGAAGTCGGTGGACGACGTGCGCGATATGGGCCACGGCGTACACCTCACCCGCAAGGGCACGAGCGGCAAGACGCCCAACCAGCGTATGTCCTTCGATATGAGCATCAACAACCCGGCGCTCACGGCGCAGATCCTGGTCGGGGTGGCCCGCGCCTCCTTCCGACTGGCCCCGGGATGCTACACCCTGCCCGAGATACCGGTCATCGACCTGCTCCCGCAGTCGCGCGAGGAGGTGGTGGCTACCCTCGTGTAACTCGTATAAGCTATCGCGCTCTACGGGCGACCGTGTGACGGGCCACGGCCCATGCTGGCCATATCATCAACCCGAGGATCTCATGGAATCAACCCGAGGATCTCATGGAATCAACCCGAGGATCTCACGGAGCGCCAGTAGGACAGATGAAATAAAGTCTAAAATCCCTCATTTTGGCAAGGAAGTCGGTCGGCTTCTTCCCAAAATGAGGGATTTTGTTTACACATTTGCACGGATTTGTGCACATCTTTGTCGTTTTTGTGCACAATGTTTGCCCATAACGGGGAAAATAACTACCTTTGCAGCGGTTCTTTTAGGATACATCACTCAGGTTGTTTCACGAATAGCGGTATGGTGGAATACAAAACGGTGAAAAGACTGGAGGATAAGATAGAAATAAGAAAATAAGTAACACATACAGGATTTATGAGTTTAAAGATTGTTGTACTTGCCAAGCAAGTACCCGACACGAGAAACGTGGGCAAAGATGCGATGACGGCCGAAGGAACGGTGAATCGCGCCGCTTTGCCCGCCATCTTCAATCCCGAAGACCTTAATGCGCTGGAGCAGGCCTTGCGCCTCAAGGAGCAGCACCCGGGGAGCACGGTAGGCCTGCTGACGATGGGCCCCCCGCGCGCGGGCGAGATCATCCGCCAGGGATTGTACCGAGGTGCCGATACTGGCTGGCTGCTGACGGACCGCCTCTTCGCAGGTGCCGATACGCTGGCCACATCCTATGCACTGGCCACGGCCATCCAAAAGATTGGCGATGTGGATATCGTCATCGGTGGCCGACAGGCTATCGACGGCGACACGGCCCAGGTGGGCCCGCAGGTAGCACAGAAGCTGGGGCTCAACCAGGTGACCTATGCTGAGGAGATCCTCAAGGTGGAGGAGGGCAAGGCCACGATCCGCCGCCATATCGACGGAGGTGTGGAGACGGTGGAGACACCGCTGCCCGTCGTCGTCACCGTCAATGGATCGGCTGCACCGTGCCGCCCGTGCAACGCCAAGCTCGTGATGAAGTACAAGTATGCCACCTGCCCCATGGAGCGCACGGGCGAGGAGCCCTGGAGCAAGCTCTATGAGGAGCGCCCCTACCTGACGCTCCACCAGTGGAGCGTGGCCGATGTCGATGGCGACCCCTCACAGTGTGGTCTCAGCGGATCGCCCACCAAGGTCAAGGCCGTGAAGAACATCGTCTTCCAGGCCAAGGAGAGCAAGACGCTGACCGGCGAGGACAAGGATATCGAGAGCCTCGTAAGGGAATTGTTGGACGAAAAGATTATTGGCTAAGACAAACGACAAGATGAATAACGTATTTGTTTATTGCGAGATAGAGGGCACGAAGGTGGCCGAGGTGTCACAGGAGTTGCTCACCAAGGGCCGCAAACTGGCCAATCAGCAGGGCGTGGAGCTCCACGCCATCGTAGCCGGAAAGGACATCAAGGGAAAGGTCGAGGAGCAGATCCTGCCGTATGGTGTGGACAAACTGTTTGTCTTCGACGGCGAGGGTCTCTTCCCCTATACCTCCGCTCCCCATACCGACATCCTGGTCAACCTCTTCAAGGAGGAGCAGCCGCAGATCGCGCTGATGGGCGCCACGGTCATCGGACGCGACCTGGGACCGCGCGTGTCGTCGTCGCTGACGAGCGGACTGACCGCCGACTGTACCGAACTGGAGATCGGCGACTTCGACGACCGCAAGGCCGGAAAGCACTATGATGGACTCCTCTATCAGATTCGTCCCGCCTTCGGTGGCAACATCGTCGCCACGATCGTCAATCCTGAGCACCGCCCGCAGATGGCCACGGTGCGTCCGGGCGTGATGCAGAAGGCCCTCTATGAGGGCAAGGCCAAGGGCGAGGTGGTCTATCCCGAGGTGGCCAAGTATGTGCCGGCAGAGGACTATGTCGTCAAGGTGCTCGACCGCCACGTCGAGGAGGCCAAGCACAACCTCAAGGGCGCGCCGATCGTCGTGGCTGGTGGCTACGGCGTGGGATCAAAGGAAAACTTCGACCTGCTCTTTGAGTTGGCCAACCTCCTGCATGGAGAGGTCGGCGCAAGCCGCGCGGCCGTGGACGCAGGATGGGTCGATAGCGATCGTCAGATCGGTCAGACCGGCATCACGGTCCACCCGAAGGTCTATATCGCCTGCGGTATCTCGGGACAGATCCAGCATATCGCTGGTATGCAGGACTCGGGCATCATCATCTCGGTCAACACCGACCCCGAGGCGCCCATCAACCGCATTGCCGACTATGTGATCACGGGCAGCGTAGAGGAGGTGGTTCCCAAGCTGATTAAATATTATAAGGAAAATACTAAGTAAAAAAGACCCCCTCATGCCGGGCTTCTAAGGGCCGGGCGGCAGGGAATTCATATTATGGCAAATTACTATACCGACCATCCGGAGATTGAGTTCCACCTCGATCACCCGTTGATGAAGCGCATCGTGGAGCTGAAGGAGAAGGGCTATGCTGACAAGGATCAGTTTGCCGACGCTCCCGTCTGCTACGAAGATGCGATAGAGAACTATAAGCGCGTGTTGGACATTACGGGCGACGTGGCCGCCAACATCATCGAGCCGAACAGTGAGTCGGTCGATTTGGAAGGTCCGCACCTCGTCGATGGACGCATGGTCTATGCGAGCAAGACGGTCGAGAATATCGACGCTACCTGCAAGGCGGGCCTGTGGGGTGTCTCCATGCCGCGTAAGTACGGTGGCCTGAACCTCCCCAACGTGGTCTTCTCCATGCTCTCCGAGGTCATCTCGGCGGCCGATGCGGGTTTCCAGAACATTTGGAGCCTGCAGAGCTGCATCGACACGCTCTATGAGTTTGGATCGGAGGAGCAGCGACAGAAGTACATCCCCCGCGTCTGCGAGGGTGCCTCGATGTCCATGGACCTCACGGAGCCCGACGCTGGCAGCGATCTGCAGCGCGTCATGCTCAAGGCCACACAGGACGAGGACGGCACGTGGCGTCTGAACGGTGTGAAGCGATTCATCACCAATGGCGACTCTGATATCCACCTGGTGCTTGCCCGCTCTGAGGAGGGCACACACGACGGACGCGGCCTCTCGATGTTCATCTACGACAAGCAGAGTGGCGGCGTCACGGTGCGCCACATCGAGCACAAACTCGGTATCCACGGTTCGCCCACCTGCGAGCTGGTCTTCAAGAACGCCAAGGCAGAGCTCTGTGGCAGCACACGCATGGGTCTCATCAAGTATGTGATGGCCTTGATGAATGGTGCGCGCCTGGGCATTGCCGCACAAAGCGTCGGCGTGGAGCAGGAGGCTTACAACGAGGGCCTCTCCTACGCCAAGGAGCGCATGCAGTTTGGCAAGAAGATCATCAGCTTCCCCGCCGTCTATGACATGCTCTCGCGCATGAAGGCCAAGCTCGACGCGGGTCGCTCCCTGCTCTATCAGACGGCACGCTATGTCGATCTCTACAAGGCACTGGAGGATATCGGCCGCGACCGCAAACTGACGCCCGAGGAGCGTCAGGAACTGAAGAAGTGGAACCGACTGGCTGATGCTTTCACGCCGCTGGCCAAGGGCACCAACTCCGAGTGGGCCAACCAGAATGCTTACGACGCCATCTCCATCCACGGTGGTTCGGGCTTCATCATGGAGTATAAGTCGCAGCGACTCTTCCGCGACGCGCGTATCTTCTCTATCTATGAGGGTACGACCCAGTTGCAGGTAGTGGCTGCCATCCGCTACATCACCAATGGCACCTACCTCAACATCATGAAGGAGATGCTGCAGGGTGAGGTCTCCGAGAGTCTCAAGCCGCTGCAGGAGCGCGTGGCCAAACTCGTGGCTACCTACGAGGCTTGCCTCGACAAGGTCAAGGCGGGCGCCAACCAGGACGAGCACGACTTCCTGGGCCGTCGTCTCTACGACATGACTGCCGACATCGTCGCTTCCCTGCTCATCCTCGACGACGCAACGCGCGCGCCGGAGTTGTTCGAGAAGAGTGCCAACGTCTTTGTGCGCATGGCCGAGGAGGAGGTGATGGGCAAGGCCGCCTATATCCAGGCCTTCCAAGCTGACGACTTGAAGAACTTCGAAGCTTAATATTTGACATCCTTTCGTCCCCAATCGCATGGTGGACTCCCGCTTGTCTCATTCTATATAGGACTGTAGAAAGGACTATATAGGACGCAACAAAGACTATATAGGATACAAGAAGGAAGATCATGCGCTTGGGGATTTCTTTTTCTTTCTAAAAAACGCAGATGGAGAATTTTATTGAAGTGAGAAATGTCACCAAGGCGTTCGACCGTCACGTCGCGCTCAGCGATGTCTCGCTGACCATGCGTCGTGGCCGCGTCTTCGGACTCCTTGGTCCCAACGGTGCGGGCAAGACCACCTTGATCCGTATCCTCAACCGCATCACTGCTCCCGACAGGGGCGAGGTGATCTTCGACGGACGCCAGATGCAGCCCGCTGACGTGGCCCGCATCGGCTATCTGCCCGAGGAGCGCGGACTCTATCGAAAGATGAAGGTGGGCGAGCAGGCGGTCTATTTGGCCCGACTCAAAGGGCTCACAAGGCGCGAGGCCGAGACCCGCCTCAAGGAGTGGTTTCGGAAGTTTGGCATCATGCCCTGGTGGAACCGCAAACTCGAAGAATTGTCCAAGGGAATGGCGCAGAAGGTGCAGTTTATCATCACCGTCCTCCACGAGCCCGACCTTCTCATCTTCGACGAGCCGTTCTCGGGCTTCGACCCGGTCAACGCCGAGCAACTCAAGCAGGAGATTCTCCAACTCAAGGAGAAGGGACACACCATCATCTTCTCGACCCACAACATGGCCAGCGTGGAGGAGATCTGCGACGACATAGCGCTCATTAACCACTCCGAGGTGGTGCTCAAGGGCGACATGAGGCAGATCAAGGAGGCTCACCGCACGGGCCTCTATGAGCTTCAGACGCCCGACGTGCTCTCTGTGGAGCCTGACAGCCCCTTTGACATAGTTCGCCAGGAGGAGCGCGCAGGTATCCACTCCTACTTGCTCAAGGCTCACGGCGACGCCACGGGCAACCAACTGGTCGGCTATCTGGCCGGCAAGGTGGAGGTGCGCGCTTTTGCCGAACAGATCCCGTCGATGAACGACATCTTCCTCCAGCTGATCGGCAAAGACGCGCAGTGGGCCGATGAGCAGATAGAAAACCGTCAGCAGTCGCCAAAGGAAGACGGCGAGCAGACAGTGAATCATCGGCAGTCGCCAAAGGAAGAAAATGGCAATTCCGTCAGCAATCTTTAACCCCCCGCAACCATGAACAAAATATTGATAATCATCGAGCGCGAGTTTCTCAAGCGCATTCAGAAGAAGAGTTTCATCGTGCTCACCATCGTCTCGCCACTCATCATGGCCGCGCTCATCTTTGTGCCGCTTTGGCTCTCGTCGATCGAGAACGACGAGCAGCAGCACGTGGCCGTCATCGATCCCTCGGGACAATACTTCAAGGCGCTGAAGGAGACGGAGACCTTCCACTTCACGCTGGTGCCAAGTCTCAACAACGAGATGCGTAGCGAGGAATCTCCCTACGACGCCGTGGTGAGCATTCCCCGCGGACTGCTCGACAACAAGGCGAAGGTTTGTATCTATAGTAGGAAGGAGGTGCCTGTCAACTTGCTCTCCTACGTCCAAACGACCCTGGACGATCAGGTGAGGCAGCAGCGGCTGAAAGCCTCGGGCATTGCCCAGCTCGACAAGATCATCAGCGAGGTGGAAAAAGGTACGAAGGTGGAGACCGTGAAGTGGAACGACCAGGGCGACGAGACCATCTCCAGCGGTGTCGTAGCCATGGTGGTGGGATTCCTGTTCACGTTCCTCATCTATATGTTCGTCGTAGGCTATGGAGGCCAGGTGATGCAGAGCGTCATCGAGGAGAAGGCCAACCGCATCGTCGAACTGATGGTGAGCAGTGTCAAGCCTTTTGAACTGATGATGGGAAAGATTATTGGCGTGATGCTCGTAGGTCTCCTTCAAATGGCTATTTGGGCCATCCTGCTTGTGGTGATTCTCTCGGGCGTGTCCGTCTATTTCGGTATCAACGCCATGGACACGATGTCTGCTGCCAATCCTGCCGTGATGCAGGCGGCTCAGGCCCAGCCCAATGTCGAGGCGCAGGAGATGCTTTCTATGCTTGGCAACTTGCCTTTGGCCGAACTGGCCATCATGTTCCTGCTCATGTTTGTCGGAGGCTACCTCCTCTATGCGAGTTTCTTCGCTGCCACGGGAGCCAGTATCAACGAGCAGGAGGACAGTTCGCAGTTTGTCATTCCCGTCACGATGATCACCCTCTTCGGTCTTTACGCCGCCATGTACAGTGTCGAGAATACCGATGGTCCGCTGGCTTTCTGGACCTCTCTGTTTCCCCTGACCTCTCCCATCGTCATGATGGTGCGCATCCCCTTTGGCGTGCCTTTGTGGCAGGAATTGCTGAGCGTCGTCTTGCTCTACGCCACGGCCTTCTTTATGGTTTGGGCTGGTGGCAAGATCTATCGTGTCGGCATCCTCATGTACGGCAAAAAGCCGAGCATGAAGGAGATCATCAAGTGGATGCGCTACAAATGATGGCGGACTGACAAAGTGGTTCTGTAAGATCAGTAATCGGTAAGCAACAAAGGCTGCGTGGTGTCGAAAGAAGACCAGCGCAGCCTTTTCTGTCTGTGGCGAGCAACTTTCCTGACTTCGTCAATGCGCCACCCAAATTAAAAATGGTCTTTTGATAGGTCG
>ENA-UOJC01002545-UOJC01002545.1-human-gut-metagenome-genome-assembly--contig:-C104-NODE-2545-length-19442-cov-4.573787_pt1 | contig 19442 bp, 19 predicted proteins | sample MGYA00242339_ERZ723886 | MGnify/ENA metagenome assembly ERZ723886 | reverse complement strand
TATATTCAAAGGTAATAGCGGTATGCTCCACATAGGGGGCATATATTTTTAATAGTTTCGGTGCATCCTGCAAAGTGGCGAGACGTATGTTCATAATGGAAATCCTCTTTGTAAAAAATGTAGTATCTGATTATGTAAAAATACTACTGCCCCAAGGGGCGTAAGTCAATGGAGATTTGGACACAGTTTATATTTTTTTTACAGATATGGAAGGTCTTTCCCTAGACAAAGTTTGAAAATTTGGTTATAATTTACCATGAATTCTGTTATTGAACTGGATAATTTTGTTAAAAAATGCACAAGCAGAAAAAACTTGTCGAATTATCAACACTGGAAGGAACGTGTGTATATGAAGCGGAAAAAACGCTATGATAAAAGTGTATATCGTTCTTTTGTCCTGGTGACACAATTTGGGATTAATATGCTGGTGCCTATCTGTATGATGACGGCATTGGGAATTTTTTTGGATAATAAACTGGGAACGTCCTTTTGGGTAGTTATTTTGTTTTTTGCAGGCGCTATAGCGGGTGGACAGAACATTTACCGCATGTCGAAGCGTATATTTGACGAGCCGTCCGAGAGGGACAGGCAAAAGGAGCAGAGAAGCGGGAATGCAGATTATCGAGACACTAAAAAAGAAAAATAGAACGCTTTTAGAAATGTTTACGGGCATTCTGTTCTGGGGGATTGTCTGTCAGATTGTGGGAGCAATATTTGTACACAGCAGGCTCTATTATGCAGTAAGTCTTTGGTTCGGTATTCTGCTTGCTTTGATAAGCACGGTTCATATGTACCGCTGCCTTGACCGCGCACTGGACTATGACGAGAAAGATGCCAGTAAGTTGATTCTCCGCGGATATATTATCCGCTATGTATCATTTGCAGTGATTTTGTGTATCACTATGATAACGGAGATTATGAATCCGCTTGTCGTATTTCTGGCATATATGGGATTGAAAGTAACGGCTTTCCTACAGCCGATTACTCATAAATTATGTAACAAGGTGTTCCATGAGACTGACCCAATACCGGAGCCGCTTCCGGAAGAAGTCTCAGGCGAGGATGAAAATCCTTGCGAAAAATAAGTGAGAGGGAGGTGAAATTATGGGACATGGTATTTTGTTATCCGCATCAGATATTGATTTCATGATTCACGGATTGTTCAAATATTCTTTCTTTGGTCATGAAGTGTGGATAACAACGACACATGTGTGTATCCTGATTGTCCTGTTAATTCTCATTGGATTTGCCATCGCTGCCAACAGATGTATCGCAAAGGCGAGCGAAGTTCCGTCCGGATTTCAGAATGTAGTGGAGTTGATTGTAGAGAAATTGGATGGCATGATTGATGGAACCATGGGAAAAAGTGCTCCGAAATTTTACAATTACATCGGAACAATTTTTATTTTTATCCTGGTCAGCAATATTTCAGGCTTATTGGGATTGCGCCCGCCTACGGCAGATTACGGCGTGACATTGCCGCTTGGTCTTTTGACTTTTACATTGATATGGTTTAATAAGATTAAGCATAATAAGCCGAAGGCACTTTGGGTAGACATGTGTTCTCCACTGCCGCCGTGGCTTCCGATTTGGTTCCCGATTAACGTAATCAGTGAGATTGCAGTACCGATATCCTTGTCTTTGCGTTTGTTCGCAAACGTATTGTCTGGTACGGTTATGATGGCGCTGATTTACGGACTGCTGGGATGGATAGCGACGATATGGCCGGCAGCGCTGCACGTATACTTTGACTTGTTCTCAGGAGCAATTCAGACCTATGTATTCTGTATGCTGACAATGACCTATATTTCCAACGCAATCGGAGACACCGAGTAGGGGGCGGAGATTGCGTTTGCAATCAGGAGACGCCGAATAGGCGGTAAATAGCAATAACAATTAAATAATAATACAGTCTGCAAGACAGACGACAATAGGAGGAAAGAAAATGGAATTTAATGAAAACTTTATTTTAGGATGTTCCGCAATCGGTGCAGGATTAGCAGTAATCGCAGGTATCGGACCCGGTGTTGGTCAGGGTATTGCAGCAGGACATGCGGCAGCAGCAGTTGGACGTAATCCCGGTGCAAAATCTTCCATCACCTCAACCATGTTGCTTGGTCAGGCAGTTGCAGAGACAACCGGTTTGTATGGTTTGCTGATTGCCATGCTGTTATTGTTCGTAAAACCTCTGTTACCATAATTTATCCGCAAGGATTTTGGATAAAAATTTATCCCAGGTGCGTGGATAAATGTGGAAAGGAGGCAAAGAATGATACTTTTAACAGGGGGCGAGTCCATGGAAAGACTGTTTAATCTGGACTGGCAGCTTATAGCAGATTCCTGTCTCACAATCATTGCGATTTTTGTACTTTTCCTTGCACTCAGTTATTTTCTGTTCAATCCGGCAAGAAAAATGCTGAACAGTCGTACCGAGAAGATTCGGGGCGAGCTGGATGATGCAAAGGAAAATATGGAGCAGGCGCAGGCGTTGAAGGCTGATTATGAAGAGAAGCTGCAAAACGTGGAAAAAGAAGCGGAAGCTATCTTGAGTGAGGCGCGCAGAAAAGCATTAGCAAATGAAAATCAGATTATCGCACAGGCAAAAGAGGAAGCAGCGCGAATCTTAGAGAGAGCGCGTGTGGAGGCTGAGCTTGAAAAGCAGAAGATGGCTGATGATGTGAAGAAGGAAATGATTTCTATCGCATCTATGATGGCAGGTAAGGTTGTTTCTGCATCTATCGATACGACAGTTCAGAACCAGTTGATTGACGAAACTCTGAAGGAAATGGGTGAAAACACATGGCTAAAATAGTTTCTAAGACATACGGAGAGGCTTTGTTCGAGATTGCGATGGAGAAGGATAAGACCAGGGAGCTTATGGAGGAGATTCAGGGCATTCAGGAAGTGCTTGCACAGAACCCTGAGCTTGACAAAATGATGAAGCATCCCGGTATCCCGAAGCAGGAGAAGGTCAAAGTCGTGGAAAATGTCTTTAAGGGACGTGTGAGCGATGAGTTGACCGGTTTTTTGGAGATTGTAATTTCTAAGGAGCGTTATGGAGCACTGCAGGCGATATTTGACTACTTTATCGACAAGGTAAAGGAAGAGCAGAGAATCGGCGTGGCGTATGTGACCACGGCAGTGGAGCTTAATGAAGCCCGGAAGGAAGAAGTGAAGAACAGGCTGCTTGAGACAACATCCTATGTGAGCATGGAAATGCACTACAGTGTGGATGCTTCTCTGATTGCGGGCATGGTAATCCGTATCGGAGACAGAGTTGTAGACAGCAGTGTTCGGACAAAAATTGAAGAGTTAACAAAACAATTATTACAGATCCAGTTGGGATAACAACTGGAAGAAAGGTGCTACAGAACAATGAATTTAAGACCAGAAGAAATAAGTTCTGTAATCAAGGAGCAGATTGAAAAATATGCGTCTTCGCTTGATGTATCCGATGTGGGTACTGTGATTCAGGTGGCAGACGGTATTGCCCGCGTACATGGTCTGGAAAATGCAATGCAGGGCGAGCTGCTGGAATTTCCGGGCGATGTTTATGGCATGGTGCTTAACCTGGAAGAAGACAATGTTGGTGTAGTACTGCTCGGCAGCAGCAAGAACATTAATGAGGGAGACACCGTAAAAACCACGGGACGAGTTGTAGAGGTTCCTGTCGGAGACGCCATGCTTGGCAGAGTTGTCAATTCACTGGGACAGCCTATTGACGGCAAGGGTCCTGTTCAGACAACCAAATTCCGCAAGATTGAGCGTGTCGCAAGCGGCGTTATTACCAGACAGAGCGTAGATACTCCTTTACAGACAGGTATTAAGGCGATTGACTCCATGGTGCCCATCGGAAGAGGACAGCGTGAGTTGATTATCGGAGACCGTCAGACAGGTAAAACTGCGATTGCGATTGATACCATTATCAATCAAAAAGGACAGAACGTAAAATGTATTTATGTTGCAATCGGTCAGAAGGCATCTACCGTTGCAAATATTGTAAAGACCTTGGAAGAGTTCGGAGCTATGGCTTATACCACAGTCGTGGTATCTACCGCCAGTGATTTGGCTCCCTTACAGTACATTGCTCCTTATTCCGGCTGTGCTATCGGAGAGGAGTGGATGGAGAACGGAGAGGATGTACTGGTAGTATATGATGACTTAAGCAAACATGCTACCGCATACCGTACACTCTCTTTGCTGCTTCGCCGTCCGCCCGGACGTGAGGCATATCCCGGTGATGTATTCTATCTGCATTCAAGACTTTTGGAGCGTGCAGCGAGAATGAGTGACGAGTACGGCGGAGGTTCCCTGACGGCGCTTCCGATTATTGAGACACAGGCGGGCGATGTATCCGCTTATATCCCGACCAACGTTATCTCCATTACCGACGGACAGATTTATCTTGAGACGGAGATGTTCAATGCGGGCTTCCGTCCTGCGGTAAATGCGGGACTTTCTGTTTCCCGTGTTGGTGGTGCGGCTCAGATTAAGGCAATGAAGAAGATTGCGGCGCCTATCCGTACAGAGCTGGCGCAGTACCGCGAGCTGGCTTCCTTCGCACAGTTCGGTTCCGAGCTGGATGCGGATACCAAGGAAAAGCTGGCACAGGGCGAGCGTATCAAGGAAGTATTGAAGCAGCCCCAGTATCAGCCGATGCCGGTACAGTATCAGGTTATCATTATTTATGCCGTAACCCGTAAATATCTTTTGGATGTGCCCGTAGAAGAGATTACCACCTTTGAAAAGGAGTTCTTTGAATTCCTGGATACCAAGTATCCTGAGGTTCCCGGTAATATCGCTTCCGAGCAGGTAATTTCCGATGAGACGGAAAGTTTACTGAAAAAGGCACTGGAAGAGTTCAAAGCAACGATGAAATATTAGGAAGAAATGAGGGCGAACTATGGCATCAATGCGTGATATAAAACGCCGTAGGAGCAGTATACAGGGCACACAGCAGATTACAAAGGCTATGAAGCTCGTATCCACGGTAAAATTACAGCGCGCCAGAGCCGGTGCGGAACGCTCCAAAGCATATTTCGATTGCATGTATGAGACAGTAGGCAATATTTTGTCAAAAGTAGGCAGCGTGGAACATAAGTATCTGGTTCCGGGAGAGTCCGAAAAGAAGGCAGTGATTGTAATCACCTCCAACCGCGGACTGGCAGGAGGCTACAACTCCAACGTTACCAAGCTGGTCACGAGACACGAGAGCTGGAACAAGGAGGATGTCCTTGTCTATGCCATTGGAAACAAGGGCAGGGAGACGCTCAAGCGTGAGGGCTACCAGATTCAGGAAGAATTACCTGAGGTAATTGAAGAGCCGGCTTATATGGATGCGCTGCTTCTGACAAACAGACTGCTTGAGGCGTTTGCCAGGGATGAGATTGGCGAAATCTACCTTGCGTACACTGCTTTTAAAAATACTGTCAGTCATGAGCCGAAGCTGATTCGTCTGCTGCCCGTAGAACGTAAGGCGGAGCAGGAGGAAGCACCCGCAGAACAGAGTGCAATCATGAACTTTGAGCCGGAGGACGAGGAAGCGCTGGATATGATTATCCCCAAATATATCACAAGTCTGATATATGGAGCGTTAATGGAAGCGGTGGCAAGCGAAAACGGTGCGCGTATGCAGGCAATGGATAGCGCGACCAGCAACGCGGAAGAAATGATTAGCGATTTGGCATTGAAATATAACAGGGCAAGACAGGGTTCCATCACACAGGAACTGACAGAAATTATTGCAGGTGCGGAGGCACTGGGGTGAAAAGAATATCCGAGGCAAAAGTACGCTGCCTAAGATATTCTATGTTTCACCCGGAAGAATCGCACAGCGAATGAAATATTTATGCCCGCTCCGGCGGGCAGGAAAGAGGTAAAAATGGCAGGAGAGAATAAAGGAAAGGTTACCCAGGTCATCGGTGCGGTATTGGATGTACGCTTCGATGAGGGAAAGCTTCCTGAAATTAACGAAGCAATTCGTATCCCTACCAGAGAGGGCGGCGAGCTTGTCGTAGAGGTTTCCCAGCATTTAGGTGACGATACGGTCAGATGTATTGCTATGGGTACTACCGACGGACTTGTCAGAGGTATGGATGCGATTGCCACAGGCGCGCCCATCTCCGTTCCGGTAGGTGAGAATACGCTGGGACGAATCTTCAATGTTTTGGGTCAGCCGATAGATAATAAGCCTGCTCCTGAGGGAGTAACCTATGAGCCGATTCACAGAGCGGCGCCCACCTTTGAAGAGCAGTCCACAGAGACAGAGCTTTTGGAGACAGGTATCAAGGTCGTTGACCTTCTGTGTCCTTATCAGAAGGGTGGTAAAATCGGTCTGTTCGGCGGCGCCGGTGTAGGTAAGACCGTTTTGATTCAGGAACTGATTCGTAATATTGCGACGGAGCACGGCGGCTATTCCGTATTTACCGGTGTAGGCGAGCGTACCCGTGAGGGTAACGACCTGTACCATGAAATGACGGAGTCAGGCGTTATCGACAAGACCACCATGGTATTCGGACAGATGAACGAGCCCCCCGGAGCGAGAATGCGTGTAGGTTTAACAGGACTTACCATGGCAGAGTATTTCCGTGATAAAGGCGGTAAGGATGTTCTGCTTTTCATTGATAATATTTTCCGTTTCACACAGGCAGGTAGTGAGGTGTCCGCACTGTTGGGACGTATGCCCTCTGCGGTAGGTTATCAGCCCACTTTGCAGACGGAAATGGGCGCCCTTCAGGAGCGAATCACTTCCACCAAGAACGGATCCATTACATCCGTACAGGCTGTTTACGTTCCTGCGGACGATTTGACAGACCCTGCGCCTGCAACCACATTCGCACACCTGGATGCAACCACCGTATTGTCCCGTTCTATCGTAGAGCTGGGTATTTACCCTGCGGTTGATCCGTTAGAGTCTACCTCCCGTATTCTGGCCCCCAGAATCGTTGGTGAGGAGCATTACCGGACTGCCCGCGGCGTGCAGGAAATTTTGCAGAGATACAAGGAATTACAGGATATTATTGCAATCCTTGGTATGGATGAATTGTCTGAGGAGGATAAGCTGGTGGTATCCCGTGCCCGTAAGGTGCAGAGATTCCTGTCCCAGCCGTTCTTCGTAGCAGGACAGTTTACCGGTCTCGAAGGAAAGTATGTGCCTGTTAATGAGACTATCCGCGGCTTTAAGGAGATACTGGAAGGAAAACATGATAACATTCCTGAAAGCTATTTCTTAAATGCAGGCGGCATAGACGATGTTGTAGCCAAGTATGAGAATCGTGCTTCTGGCAATTAGCGTTAGGAAAGGCATGGTGCAGGTATGGCAGACGGCAGAGACTTTAAGCTGCGAATCATTACACCGGACAGAATATTTTATGAAGGCGATGTGGAAATGGTAGAATTCAACACTACTGAAGGTGAAATCGGAATTCTGCCGGGACATATTCCCCTGACAGTTATCGTAAAACCCGGAATCCTGTATATTCACGAGGAAGAAGGAGAGAAGGAAGCTGCTCTCCATGCCGGATTTGCGGAGATACTTCCGGAGAGCGTGACGATTCTGGCGGAAATTATTGAATGGCCGAATGAAATTGACGAAGACCGTGCGGAGGCTGCACGCCATCGTGCGGAGGAGCGGCTTCGCAGCAAAACACCGGAAACGGATATTGCGCGGGCAGAGACGGCTTTGCAGCGTGCAATGGCTCGTATTCAGGTATTAAAGTAAAGATATGAACAGAAGATACGCAGTGCGCATATGTTATAATAAAATAACTATGAGGCACTGCGTATGGATTTTAAACCAGGAACAATGCAAAGCTTTCCGGGTAATATTCCTCTTCCTTTTTATATGACCTATCCCGGCTATCTGAGACAGGAGCAGGAAAGTGCGGTTTTGAAGGATTTGGAGTATTTACAGCAGACTTACCCTAATGAAGTGAAACGCTATCAGCGAAAGGTAGCTGAAATATTGGACAAATTGGATTACGAAGGCAGCATGATATACGATGAGTACCCTGACAGCTACAGTATCGGACATCTGGCGAGGACAATTGTGGGTATGCTGAAAAAAGAAGAAGAGGAAGCACAGAACTGTGAAGCGGCAAATTCTGAGAAATGGATTTGGATGGAAAATATGATGCAGGTTCTTCTGTGCAATGAAATATATAAGAGAAGACACGGCGGCAGAAGAGGTTTTCTAAAATTTTAGTTGTGTAATGAATGGAAAGTTATTACAATATAGTCATGATTGGAAGCATCTATATTGTAGTAACTTTCGTTATGTATGTAGTTGTGGAGGAAGTTTTCCCTTGTTAAATGATGCGGAAGCGGCGAACGCATGACTCTATACATAGAAATGAGGATTTGAATGGATGAATTGAAAAAAATGTTACAGCTAATGCTGAATAGAAATCTGACGCAGGCTGTACTTAGCAATACAAGGGATGCGGAGCAGGCAAGTAAGGTGAAGCTTCGCCCCGTGCTGATAAAAGGCGAACTTTATTTTCAGGAAACCCTGTACCGCGGCACCCAGGTATTCCATGAAAATTTTAGTGTTCAGGAAATGTCTGACAGAATCGTGGATTATCTGACCAGGCTCTTTAAACAGGGCGAGTTTAAGTCGCAGGATGGGGAAGCCGTTGTGCTTGTCAGCAAAAAAGGTAAGGTAACGGTCAAATATAAACAGAAACAGGGAGAGAAGCGTGAGGACAGTGGAAACGACGAGACGCTTTCTCATAACCGCAGGAAGCAGTACATTTTGCAGGAAGGCTCGCCGGTGGATTTTCTGGTGGGGCTTGGCGTGCAGACGCCGGATGGCAGGATTGCCAGGGCAAGATACGATAAGTTTCGCCAGATAAACCGATATCTGGAGTTTATCGAGGATGTTTTGGACGAGCTTCCAAAGTACAGAAAACTGCGGATTATCGACTTTGGCTGCGGCAAGTCTTATCTGACTTTCGCCATGTATTACTATTTACACGAATTACAGCATAGGGATATAGAGGTTACGGGACTGGATTTGAAGACGGATGTGATAGACCACTGCAATCAACTCGCGGAGAAGCTGCATTATGAAGGACTGCATTTTGAGCGAGGGGATATCAGTACCTACGAGGGCGCGGATGCCGTGGATATGGTGGTGTCCCTGCACGCCTGCGATACTGCCACGGATTATGCGCTGGAAAAAGCGGTAAAGTGGGGAGCGAGCGTCATTATGGCTGTGCCCTGCTGCCAGCATGAGTTGAACCGGCAGATAAAATGCGATACCCTGAAGCCTGTCCTGAAATACGGTGTGATTAAGGAAAGAATGTCCGCGCTGATTACGGATGCACTGCGGGCGAATCTTTTGGAGCAGTGCGGCTATGATACGCAGATACTGGAATTTATTGATATGGAGCATACGCCCAAGAATCTGTTAATCCGCGGTGTGCGCAGAAAAGGAATGCGTCCCGGCGGCAGACAGAAGGATATCGGTGAAGTAACGGAGTTTTTGCAGGTTTCACCTACTCTTGAGCGTCTTTTGAGGAATTAGGGAATAATATGAAGAAAACAATAATTAAACTGTCCGTTTTTTTGCTGACCTTTATCGCGGCGTTGATAGTGGGAAGCAAAATCATGAATAAGGGACATAATAACATGACCATGGAGATGGCGGAGGCAACCCTTCCCGTGGTTACAATGAAAACGGATGATTCAGATTATAATAGATTGTATGGCTATAGGGAAGCAAGCAGCACGGCTTTTCAGCGGGATACCGTTACGGTATTAGGGGAAAACCGTGATACGGAGTTTGTGGTTACTACTTATGGAAGAGAGATTACAGCGATTTCCATGGAGGTCAGAAGCATAGACGGCTCCCGTCTGATTGAGGATACTCCTGTAACGGATTACAGTATTGCGGCAAATGAAATTCGTGCAGGCATTGCGTTAAAGGATTTGATAGAAAAGGATACCGAATATTCCCTTGCTATTGTGCTGGAGCTGGAGGGGGAAGAGAAGGTTCGTTATTATACCAGAGCAGTGTGGGGCGACAGTCTGTATTTTGCGGAAAAGCTCGATTTTGTCATGGATTTTCATGAACGATTGTATGATAAGGAAGCGGCGAAAGAGATTACCAAGTATCTGGAGACCAATTCTCAGTTAGAGGATAATAAATCCTTCCATAAGGTCAATATCCATTCCAGTTTTCAGCAGATTACCTGGGGGGATTTGGCAGTGACGGAGACTATAGAGCCTACGGTACAACTGACGGAGATTGCCAGTCAGACAGCTTCTTTTCTGCTGGATAATATCGTATCCACCACGGAGGGGAAGCAGACCAGCTATTATCATGTGAAAGAACATTATCGTGTGCGATATACCTCTGACAGAATGTATTTGCTGGATTATGAGAGAACCATGACACAGATTCCGGATGTGGAGCACATGTATGCCAATGATAAGATTTTGCTTGGCATCACGGGTGAGGATGTTCCAATGGTGGAGAGTGAGGATGGTAATATTGTAGTATTTGAGCAGGAAAATCAGCTTCTCAGCTATAATGTCACCACGAATAAGCTGACGGTTATCTTTAGCTTTTATGACAGTTTAAACTGTGATGTGCGCGCTATGAATGACAATCATTCCATAAAAATTCTTGATGTGGACGAGACGGGGGGCGTTCGTTTTGCGGTATATGGTTATATGAACCGCGGCAGGCATGAAGGCGAAGTGGGCATTCAGATATATACTTATGACAGTACGTTAAACACCATTGAAGAGCTTGTATATATTCCTTATCATAAGGCGTATGCTGTGCTTGCGAAGGAAATGGAGCAGCTTCTGTATCTGAACAGGGACCAAAAGCTGTATCTGTTTTTAGAGGACGCCGTATATGGTATCAACCTGACGGAGAAAACTTATCAGAAGATGGTTAATATCACACAGGACGACAGTCTGCAGGTGTCGGAAAATCATAAGATTATTGTATGGCAGGAGGGCGATGACATTTATGACTGCCGGCAATTGAAGGTCAGAAACCTTAGCTCGGATACGGAGTGGGAGATATCTGTAAGCGGACAGGAAGCCATCCGTCCGCTGGGCTTTATGGGCGAGGATATTGTGTATGGCGTTGCCAAAAAAGCGGATATTGTCAATGAAAGCTCCGGCAGAGTATTTTTCCCCATGTATAAAGTGTGTATCAGTGATTCCGCCGGAACGATTTTAAAGGAATACAGGCAGGACGGAATTTACATTGCGGACTGTACGATGGTGGATAATCAGATTACGCTGGGGCGTCTGATGCGGCTGGAGGACGGCTCCTACAGGGAGACCACCGACGATCACATTATGGATAATACCGAAGAGGTGGCTGGCAAAAATATTATTGTGACTGCGGATATCGACAAGTATAAGCGTTATGTGCAGATTCAGACCAAGAAGAATATAGACAGCAAGACCATAAAGATTCTTACACCCAAGGAAGTTGTTTTTGAGGGTGGACGTGAGCTGCAGTTGGATTTGGATAATGAGGCTGTCAGATATTATGTTTACGGGGCATATGGAGTAGACGGAATTTACAGTGCACCCGCCGGGGCGGTAAACCGGGCATATGAGATTGCAGGTGTGGTCATCAATGAAAAGGGCGACTGCGTATGGCTGAAGGGCAACCGTGTTACCAGAAATCAGATTATGGCAATTAAGAAGGCGGATGTCACGGAGGACAAAAACAGTCTTGCGGTCTGCCTGGATACAATTCTTGGCTTTGAAGGCATTGTCCGCAATTCCGCGGACCTGCTGGCACGGGGACAGACTGTGATGGAGATTTTGGAAGAGAATCTGGAAAATGCACAGATATTGGATTTGACTGGCTGCAATCTGGATTCCGTACTCTATTATGTGAATCAGGATATTCCGGTGCTTGCTATGCTGGATAATGGTGAGGCGGTGCTGGTGACAGGCTTTAATGAATTTAATGTGGTAATTATGGACCCTGTCAGCGGAACTCTTGAAAAGAAAGGCATGAATGATTCGGCGAAATGGTTTGAGGAGAACGGAAATCATTTTGTGACATATATCAGGATGGAATAGAGGCAGAAAGAAAAGGCGGATACCGGTGTAAGGTATCCGCCTTCAGCTTATGCGGGAAAAATATATTTCTTATATTTTTGCAGTACATTCAGTAAAATCATTCCCAGCACGCCGCAAGAAATCACCTCGCCGATTCCTACAGTCACCATAAAGTAGGGGATGGAGCCTTCAAAGCAGTATACATAGGCAAGCACAAACGGAACAATTAAGATGTTGGCTATAATGGGACATACGGGCGCCAGCCATTTGCTGAATTTGCGCAGGTAATAGGTTCCCAATGCACCAAGCAGGGTTGCAAGACTGCCGAAGATGACGTCTAAGGGCAGACAGCCTGTCAGCAGATTGCTTAAAATACAGCCCACAAATAATCCCGGTATGGCGGCAGGGGTAAAAAAGGGAAGGACGGTCAAGCTTTCTGAAAAGCGGACCTGGATGGCGTAATTTGCCAATCCCAGAGCGTTGGCTAACAATGTGAGCACAACATAAAGAGCAGCGATGACCGCTGCGTGGACGATAAACAGTACTTTCTTGTTCATTTTTATTCTCCTTTAGTTTTGTTTAAGGTGAGGAAGGTCTCGAACTCACCGTATTTGTATTTTTGCAAAGCAGATTTACAAAACTTTGCAACCACATAAGAATAGCACAGGGCAGTATAAAAATCAATTGTCATATAATTGACAAAATAACCAAAAAATTTACTTGTTTCTTGCGCGTATTGTGTATATTATATAAGTATAGGTGTAAAGTACCAGAAAGCGAAAATATTATTTTGAGAGAGGTAACTGTATGGAAAAGACACAAATGAATGAAAAGAAACCAATTTCAAAGAGTACTATTTATAAGGTCATGCTGTATGCGACGTATCTTGTGGCGGGAGCTATCTTTATCAAGAATATTATTGCGGGCAGTATACAGGGAATGTTGGTAATCGGGATTGCATTGCTTGTTTTTACGGTAATGCTGCTCGTTATGAAGGTGAGAAACGTGGCAGTGGAAAAAAAGCAGATGGCGGTTTCCATGAGTCTTATTTTTCTTGTCTTTATTATTTCTTTGTTCAGCGGTGAGTCCTATAGCGATGATTTTTGTTTGTATCTGGCTGTCATGGGACTGACCGGAATGTATCTGCGTCCGAAATATACGGCAATCCAGGGGGTGTTGTGTGATGTTCTGTTGATTATTCAATATCTTCTGCATCCCGAAAAGGCAGAAACGTTGGGACAGTTTATTTTGTGCTGCGTCATGTTTTCATTGGCTGCATTCATGTTTTATATGGCAATCAAAAGAGGACGGGGCTTTATTCAGATTAGTGAGAGAAGAGCGGAAGAGGCGGAACGTCTTTTAAATTCCCTGAAAGAGATGGGGGAGAGCTGGAAAAAAGTGTGGAAAGCTCCACAGAGGGCATTGCGGGACTGGAAAAAGCAAGCTGCGAGCTGAACAGCAATGCGGACGAGCTGAAACAGGGTTCCGTGAGCATTTCACAGGGTACGCAGGCGGTTTCCGATACCTGCGAGGATGTACATGTAAAAATTCAGGAGACAGAGAAGCAGGTTGATGCTTTGACGGATGGCGTGCGCAACTTTGAGGACTCTTTAAGACTGAATCGAAAGAATATGGATGAAATGAGCCGGCAGATGGAGACTGTTCAGGTGACGATGCAGCAGGCAGATGAGGTATTCCATTTATTGGCGGAGAAAATGCAGGAGATTGTAGCCGTGACGGAACAGTTGAACGGTATTTCCTCCAGTACCACAATGCTTGCGCTGAATGCTTCTATCGAGGCGGCAAGGGCAGGTCAGAGCGGCGCGGGTTTTGCGGTAGTTGCAAGCAAGGTGCAGCAGCTTGCTGTAGACAGTAACCAGTGTTCGGGTCAGGTGGCAGGTGTGGTCGCACAAATGCAGAGACAGATTCAGGATACTACGGAGCAGATGACAGAAAGCGGACAGGCGATTAATGAATCCCTGAACGCACTGCAGGGCTTGCAGAATGGTTTTGACCGGTTGACGGAACAGTTTGACGCGCTGTATCAGAATATTGAGCGGCAGAATAATAATATTAATCAGATGGATGACATTTTTGACAAACTGAAGGGTAAGGTTGCAGAGATGAACCAATATTCGTCTGATAATCAGGGAGCGGTAGACGCGATAGCAGAGGCGATGCTGGTTTATCAGGAGAGCATGAAGCGAATGATTGATGATACAAATCATGTAAACGAGTTATCTGCATCTATGTTGAATTTTTCAGCACAACAGATATAAAAGGGATACAAAAAGGAAAAGACAGGCTTTCGTCTGTCTTTTCCTTTTTGTAATATGTCTTATAATTCGCCTGCCTTATATCTTGCGACAATGTTCTGGATTCTTTCATTGGGATTCAGCAAATCGCTGATGGAAGAATCATGATTCAGGGTGTCAATGATATATGCAATATATTTGCTCATATCGCAGTTGATATACCAGTCGCGCTTCAAAAGTTCGGGAGTCTGGTAAATCAGATTCGTGGTAAGTACTTTATCAATAATACCGTCCTCGTATGCTTTATCGAATTTGTCGAGACCGCTGGTAAATAAACCGAAGGTTGCAAAGACAAAAATCTTGTTTGCCTTGCGCTTCTTTAAGCCTGCCGCAACTTCTAATACGCTTTCGCCGGAGGAGATCATATCGTCTATAATAATCATATCCTTACCCTCCACACTGGTTCCGAGGAACTCGTGTGCAACAATAGGGTTGCGTCCGTTTACTACCTGGGTATAGTCGCGTCGTTTGTAGAACATAACCCAGTTAAGAAAAACCTCAATTGCGATATAAAAAGAACTTCCCATACCCCCATCATATGGGCAGATAAACAACAAGTGAACGGAATCAATCTGTAAATCCTTTACGTTGTGAAGCAGACCCTTAACAAACTGATATGCAGGCTGTATAGTCTCGAAGCCGTGAAGAGGGATTGCGTTCTGTACTCTGGGGTCGTGTGCATCGAAGGTAATGATATTGTCCACACCCATAGCGACCAGTTCCTGCAAAGCAAGCGCGCAGTCAAGGGATTCTCTTGCAGTTCTCTTGTGCTGTCTGCTTTCATAAAGGAAAGGCATAATTACTGTGATACGGCGCGCTTTACCGCCAAGTGCGGCGATAATACGCTTTAAATCCTGATAATGGTCATCGGGAGACATATGATTCTCGTGACCGCACAGGGAATATGTCATGGAATAATTCAGAACGTCTACCAACAGATAGAGATCGCAGCCGCGGACGGATTCCAGAATCATACCCTTAGCTTCGCCGGAACCAAAGCGGGGAACCTTTGTCTGTATCAGATAGGAATCTCTCTGATAGCCTGAAAAAGCAAGGGAGTCTTTGTGTTCGCTTTCGCGCTCGGCTCTCCATTTCACAAGATACTTGTCTACTTTTTCGCCCAGCAGCCTGCATCCCTCCAGAGAAATAATGCCCAGGGATCCAACGGGGATGGTCTCCAAATTTCGTTTTTCTTCGCGGTTGCCCATGAAAATATCCTCACTTTCTATCATTCAATGAATTGCGTTACGTTTTTTCAGCATCCTGATATCAGGACCTGTCAGTTTGCACAGCGTATAATTGCTGGTAATTCTGGAAAATACCCTGTCTGAGTAACGGTCACGAAGCTCCTCCAGACTTAAATTGGTGGAAATTATGGTGGCGTTTTTGCGCAACTGACGCTCATTAAGACAGGAAAATAGCTGGGAAGCTACGAATGAATTGGTCATTTCAGTTCCCAGGTCATCAATGATTACCAAATCACAATTATATAGGTCATCGTAAAAATCGTAAAGAGCTTCTTTTAAATTGCTGCTAAAGGAATAGTGCGCCAGTGTTTCAAACAATCGGGAGGCGCTGAAGTAGATAACGGAATAGCCTTTTTGCAGGAGTTCGTTCGCCACACAGCCCGACAGGAAGCTTTTACCAGTTCCTACTGTACCATAAAAAAACAGATTGTGGTAGTCCTGTTTGAAGTTTTGTACAAAATCCCTGCAGATATTCACAGCTTTTTGAAAACGTTCCAGGTCTTCTCCGCAATAAAATGCGTAAGAAAGTGTAGAAAAATTCTCTGCACCGATAATGCTGCGGATATTGGACTGGTCATACAGCAGTGTGATTTCCTGATTGCGGAAGCAGTGGCATTTCTTTTTCAGACCTTCTTCGTCTGTAAAAAAGCCCGTATCCTGACAATCGGGACAGTCGTAGACCGGTTCCAGGTAATTCTCAGGATATCCCGCATCATGCAGCAGCTTTTTTTTACGCATGGAAACATCATGCAGGGAAGAATGAACCTTCTGCATGGCGTCTTTTTCTCCGTCGATAACGAGCCTTGTGAGAGAGGCGGAGATTCCCGCTGCGGCTTCATCCAGCTCCCGGTATCCGGGAACCCGCGCATAAACCATACTGCGTCGTTCCTCCAAAAGATGCCGGTTGCGGTCCCTTGTCTGTTCGTAACCTTTTATGATGGATTCGTACTGTGTTTTATTTAATGCCACAATGTACCTCCTTCCCGACACGGCAATGTGTGATGATATGCAAAAGGAGCTTAGTTGCTGAGAAGCTCCTTCTCCAGCTCCTCAAAATTATAATTATTCTGGGTAAACTGGTTAAATTTATTGGAGGACGAGGTCTGCTTTGCGCCTGCGCTCTGACGGCGTTTCTGATAGTTAGTGTCAATTTTGCGGATATCCGCCTTGTGGCGGACATTCTCGCGCTTCCAACTGCTCAGAATCCCTTCCGCATACTCAAAACGATGGCGGTCTGTCGCCATAACGGTGCGTTCACATGCCTCTATAATAATGTCTGTTGTAAAACCATATTCCTTTGTCCAGCGGTTGATATATTCCATCTCCTTGGGCGTGGGAGCGCCGTTCCTGCCCAGCTCATTCATAATAGTATAGACATTCTTGTCATACCTGGACGAATATTTCTGCGCCTGTCTGGGTGTGGTAATGCCTTCCTCCGCCCAGTTGACGGCAACTTTTTCTATGTATTTAAAGTCTTTCTTGCCGCGGTCCACGCAGTATTGAAGAAGATAATCAATCAGGTCGTCGGAGAAATGAAGCACATCCGTAAAAAACAGAATGGATTTCATTTCGGAAGGAGTCAGCGGTTTGCCGATATAGGACTCCGCAAAAAACAAAAGCTGTGAATTATGCTCACGGCTCTTGAATTCCCGAAGCTGGTCGGGAGAGTAGGTGGGCTTTACAAATGCGGGCGCCGCCTGTCCGCCGGATGCTTCTGATGCGGAGAACGTTTCCGGTACAGAGGAAATTCCCGATACAGAGAAGGATTCCGGTACAGAGGCGGTTCCCGGTGCGAAGGAGCCTTCCGGTGCGGCTGTCGCCGCAGCGCGCGGAGGTGTTACAATGCGCGGTATGACAGGCGCTGGGGCAGCGGATAATGCGACATTGCCCTGTGCTGTGGAATCCGCAGCAGCATTCAAATCACGAAGGTGAATGCCCACAAGATTCCTGTCCTCGTCATAGTCCAGATTGAGCAGTTCCTTCTTTTCCCAATATTTCAATGCACGGTTAACGTCCTTTTCCGTATGATTAAACTTGTCCGCGATATCGGACACACTGATAGCCTGATTGGCATTCAGCATACGAATCAGATAGAGATAGATTTTCAACTGAGCGTCGTTCGCGTCCTTCATATACTCATCAATAAAACGGTTGGACACAACAGTGGAATCTACATAGTTGTCCCTGTAAATAGTTAAGCGTGCCATAAGTACCCCAATCCTTTCCGAAAACCTCGCTTTTTGCGAGCAAATCAAAGTATAGCATAAGGTTTAAAAAAAGAAAATAGTAAAATTTCCGAAACCATTGAAAACACTGGGTTTGCGCTAAAATGTGGATAGTGTGGAAAATGTGGATAAAAAAGTCTGTCTTTATTTGTGATGCCGAGAACAAAAGGGTTCTGTGACAAAAACAGACAAAAAAATATCCACAGTCAAAATAAAAAATATCCACAGAGGGAAATCCTGTGTTATGTCCTTTCCGCCTGTGGATAATGTGGAAAACTAAATTCCAAGAAGATTTTCTCCGATTTTATGCACATCTCCGGCACCCATAGTTATCAACAGGTCGCCGTTTATGCAATTTTCCAGTAGAAAATTTTCAATCTCATCAAAGGTCGGGAAATAAAATGCCTCATGTCCCAGCGCCTCTATTTCCTGTTTCAGAGTCTCCGAGCTGATTCCCAGATTGTCTGTTTCTCTTGCGGCGTAAATGTCAGCCAGCACTACCTTATCTGCCAGAGAAAGAGCTTTTGCAAAGTCCTTCAGAAAAGCTTTTGTGCGGGTGTAGGTGTGAGGCTGGAATACGCACCAGAGGGTTTTGTGGGGATAATTTGCCGCTGCGGACAAAGTTGCAGTAATTTCTGTGGGGTGATGCGCATAATCATCTATTATAGACACGCCTCCGATGGAGCCTTTATATTCAAAGCGTCTGTCGGTTCCGCTGAAGGAGTGGAGCGCTTTGGCAGTAATCTCCCGGTCAATTCCCAGCAAATCTGCAAGAGCAATCGCAGCCAGAGCGTTGCTGATATTGTGCTCTCCCGGAACACGCAGGTCAAAAGAGCGGACAGGTTTCTCGCCATGATAAAGCAGGAAGGAGGGATGACCGTATTCGTCATGCGTGATGTCCGCAGGGTAGTAATCTGCGGGAATTCCCTCAACGGTGACGGCAGAATTACAATACGTAATCACTTTACAGGAAAGCCCTTCGGTGATTTCGCTGTAATCCGGAATCGCTCCATTGATAATCAGATATCCGTCAGAGGGAAGCAGCTTTGCAAACTCATGGAAAGAGTGACGAATATCGTTTATGTCCTTAAAGAAGTCCAGGTGGTCTTCTTCTATATTAAGTATGATTCCGATTTTCGGGAAAAAGCTTAAAAAGCTGTTGGTGTATTCACACGCCTCGGTAACAAAATACTCGGATTTGCCCACGCGGATATTACCGCCGATGGATTTTAATATACCGCCGATAGACAGTGTGGGGTCGGTGTCCGCCTGCAGCAGGATTTCGCTGACCATGGAGGTTGTCGTCGTTTTGCCATGGGTGCCGCTGATGGCAATGGGGGTGTTGTAATTTTTCATAATCTGTCCCAAAAGCTCTGCGCGGGACAGGTAAGGAATGTTTTTTTCCCGGATTGCCTTAAACTCCAGATTGTTTTCATGGACAGCGCTGGTAAGTACGGCACAGTCGATATCGTCCGTAACATGGTCGCCGCTTTCGCCGTATTTGACCGAAATTCCCTTTTCCTCCAGAGCTTTGGTGATAGGGGAAGCGTGCCAGTCGGAACCGGACACACGGAAGCCCGCCTGATGAAGAATCTCTGCAAGCCCGCTCATGC
>ENA-UOJC01002535-UOJC01002535.1-human-gut-metagenome-genome-assembly--contig:-C104-NODE-2535-length-19525-cov-45.007601_pt1 | contig 19525 bp, 19 predicted proteins | sample MGYA00242339_ERZ723886 | MGnify/ENA metagenome assembly ERZ723886 | reverse complement strand
TCACATCTGTTCTTCTCATAACGACCATGATTAAATAAACGCTGTTGCCCAGCGCCTTATATCGTGCGCTGTCAGATGCGCCGGGGATATCTGTCCAGCCATCCGGAAAGCCCTGCAGCCTCTCACATTCCAACGGCGTAAGGCGGCGGATGAGCAGAATGGGCAGATCCTTGTCGCCCATCAGTTCGCAGGTATGGAGTATCAGGTCAGTGGCGTCCTTGCTCTGCCGGGCGCTCTGGGTACCGGCGATCTCGTCGGTGGTAAATGCATCCACACGCTGGCGGCGGAATACCGCGTGCCGGTCAAAGCCGGTCAGTGTGTAGGCCACATTCTCCTGATACCCGATGCCATTGCCGCCGTTCTCCGGCTCGCGGTCTATCGTATTCCCCGCAAGGCAGTAAACCTGCTCCCCCACAAGCGGTACATTGTTACCGCCGGTGCCGCAGCGTGCCGACATGGCCGGAGCCACACTGCCCATCTGTCGATAGCGAGCGTCCATACCGTGGCTCTCAAATATCAGTGGCTGGTGGTTGTCCATCTGCGCCCGAAGCGTGGCGGTTTTATCTACCGTCACGTCCATACGCTCGCCGCCCTGATCGTTGATGCACAGGACGGTTGGCATACTGTTTCCGCTGCCGCCGGCCTTCAGTGTCGGCGCAACGCCCTCGCGGTAACCGATGCCGCCCGCACTGGCTCCTGCACCAGCGGAGAATCCGGCGACAAACGTCTGCTGCTTCATCCCCGGCTGCGCACCCAACGCGCCGGCTTTATCGCCCAGATCACGGATTTCATCCCGCTGGTTTGCCGCAAAAGCCACCGATGTGCCGGCCACGAATGTCTGCATCTGCAAATTGGAGGTCGCCATCAACGCCCCCGCCGTATCGCCCAGATCGATACCCTCGTTCCTCTGGTTGATATGGTACGCCTTGATAAGCCCCATCTGCGCCAATATTACCAAATCGATCATCCGCAGGCCGCTCTGCATTTCCAACGCCAACTTCAGCGTTGCAGGCAACTCCTTCCCGCGCTTCCGCGCTCTACGGAGAATGCCCAGGCAGGCTTTCCGGCTCAAATAGTATTTGCGCTGAGGATGGGGCTCCAAGATCTGCCACAAGGAAGATCCGCTTACGACTCTGGGGCACACCCCAGTATTGAGCGTCGAGGACTCGCCAACATAGGGAGACAAAATCTCCCAATATGGCTGCCCCAGAATATCGCCATCCCCAAGGGTGATTTTCAGGAACATGAATTCCTGATACACCAATTCCGAGTGTTTCCTCCAGAACGACCCGGAAGTCATCTCCCTTTTGCTGCCCGCTGGAGAATGCGCCGGGGACATTTTCCCAGCACATGAATCGGGGGCGAACATGGATACCTGTTCGTCCTCGTAAAACATCTGCATCTCGCATCTCCTTTATGATCCTGATTTGTTCCATAAATAGACCGGAACGCTCACCGGCAAGCCCCGCCCTCGCTCCAGCCACGGACAAGTCCTGACAGGGGCTGCCGCCGCAGATAATGTCCACGGGCGGCAGCTCGTCCCCACGCAGCTTCGTGATATCCCCGTAGTGCAGCATCCCCGGCAGGCGTTCCCGTGTGACGCGGATGGGGAAAGCCTCGATCTCGCTGGCCCACAGGGGCACAACGCCGTTATGGATGGCCGCCAGAGGGAAGCCTCCTATTCCATCGAAAAGACTTCCCATGGTGATAACTCTCATTTCACCGCGGCCACCACCGTCCGCGTCATACTGACCGTGCTCTGCGCTGTGTAGACAGCTGAGGAGATATTGGCCCGCGTGGTGGTATCCAGCCCGAACGCACCGGCGATACGAGGGATCTCACCGGCAGATAGCATGAGTCCCAGGCCCAGCAGCGCGTGATCCTTAAACACCATCAAGCCAGCTACAAGGATGGTGGCCTGCAAAAAAGCCGTGAGACACAGTCCCACGACCTGCTTACACCACTGTATGAATCCGTCGCCATAGCCGCGCGGTACAGAGAACATATACAGACTGCCCACCGCGATCTGAATGAGCAAAATACCGCCGCGCTTAAGGTTGGCGAAGAACACCTTAATGACCGCGTAGGCCATCAGCGCAAGGCAGAAGATGACCATAAGTCCGCTGGTCACCGGGCCAAAGCCCCGCAAAATGATTTGCCCGGAAGATGTCAGACTCTCCACGGCGTTGAAATCCTCCAGCGCCGCTTTTGCCGCGTCTCCGATGCTGGTTGTCCCAAAGCCGGTGATGCCTGCCGTCAGGTCGGCCTGCAGCGATACCGCCAGCTCATACAAACGCACCGGCACCTGCGAAAAAAGGGATACCGCCAGAAAACCTTTCATGGCATTCAAAGCCGTTTCCTTAACATTGCCGTGGCCACCGGAATATTCCACGCCGCACTCGAAGCAGGCTACCACCAGCCCTATGGCAAACAGGGCCCAGCCCAGATAGGAGAAAAACAACACCACGCTCTGTACCCAGCTCATGGCAAAGAGCTCGGCGCCCATGTTTCCCATCTCTGAAAAGAAATTGCCGAGAAAGCCCACGATCTGACCGTAGAACCAGTCCACGATCTGACCCAGCACTGTATCGGCTACAAAGTCCCAAATAAAAATAAGCTCTCACCTCCATAAACGCAGGAAGCACTCTGCCGTCAGCAGAGTGCTTCCTGTTATCGTATTATGCTGCAGGTCACAGTTCCATCTTAAAGCCGTAGTCCTGCGCCCTGTCCTGTTCCACATCCTGTGCCACGTCATCCTCCTGCCGCTGCACCTTCGCCAAGACCATCAGCTGTCCAAGCCGGGAGGAAAACGCAGAGATGATCGCAGCCTTACGGCTCTCGTCCACATACTCACCGGCCTGATCCAAGATGTCCCGGATATCCTGCTCAACGCCCCTCAGCCTATCAAAGTCGATCCAGCCGAAGGAGGTCACCAGCTTGAGCTGTTCATGGTGCGTTTTTTTGAATGGTTTACACTCAATGGCACGGGCGGAGAGGATCTGAGGTGTCAGCTTATCGTACCCCAAGGAGGAGCCGCTGTCGAAGATAGGCGCGGCTCCCAGCCACTCCAGTGTATCGGCGCTGCGGAGCAGGCCGAAGTTGTTCTGATGCCTGTCCTCGTTGGCGATAAGGTAGTCCAGCACGATCATCTGATCCACCGCGTGTTCCATACCCTCCACACCCAACGCCTCGCAGCAGTTCAGATAGTGGCGGTAGACCGATGTGTTGTTGTCTTTTCTCATGGACTGCATCACGCGCCACGCGCTGACAAGCTCCGTGTCCGGCGTAACGAAATCCTCACAGACACTGTATGGCGTGTCATCATCCCACAGCAGCGTATAGGGCACGTGGGAGATACCCAGTTTCTCCGCCACCAGTGATGCGATCACCTCATTGAACGGCTGCTGCATGAAGGGATTACTTCCTGTCTTCAGCAGGCACCGTTTTCCGTCTATGATCTTCCACCGTTTTTTCAGGTAGCCATCAGACGTATTATCCGGGGAGCTGAAATCAAAACCTACCGTTTCTTTGGCTTTGCCTAAGAGCACATCACCGATATCCTCCGAGAAGGGATTTTCGAAGAAGTTGATGCGCTCCCACCGGAGGTCGCTGCCATGGGGTCTGACCCAGTACTGATCTGAAAGGCTCAAACCGAAGCAGCGCGTCAGCAGCACCTGCGTATTTGGCAGCTCCAGCGTTTCCAGTGCCTTTCGCACACCGGAGCGGCTGGCGGGGATGCAGCGGTCGATCCACCATGCATTCAGCGCGGCACGATCCACGCCGTCCCTTTTTGATGCCGTAGCCACCGGAAGATGCTCCGGACGGTACACCGCATCGATACGCTGGATAGAGCTTGTCGCCTCATCCAGCTCCATATCGGCAACCGCGATATTCTTGTGCATCAGCGTATACTGCATCGTGCCACCTCTTTTCTCTGTCATTTCCATGTTATTTTACCACGCTTTCTGCAAAAAGCCAACCGAAAAATGTTCAGACATCGCGGTCACACACCCACGATGTCCCAGATGTACAGCGGCGCCGTCAGCGTGAACACCAGGCAGGCGAACAGAATGGCCGGTGCTGTCCATTCAAACTGACCCGTCTTTCGATAGTCGAAGTAGGCGGTACCCAGCTTCACAAAGAAGAAAATGGCGAGGATCATATCAATGGCAGGAAATACCACATTGTTGACAACGGTCTTGATCTGCCCTGATGCCGCCGCCCATGTACTTTCCACCGCACCGGCAACATCACCGCTGCCGGTGGCGTAAGCCGCCACGGAAAACAGCCAGCAGAGCAGCACCGCTGCGCCGCAGACCAGCACTGCACGTTTTACATACTTCATAGATTCCTCCTTCACATCGTCATTTCGCCCATGGACATCGCCTGATTGCTATTCGCTTGGAGCTGCTCCAGCTCCGCTCGGTAGTCACTGGCGAAGCCATCCAGCACAGCGGGATGACTGCCAATGAGGAAGGTATGCCGGTGTCCGCCGTCCTCGGGCACGAAGATGGTACGACTCCATTTCTTATTGGTTTCGTGGTAGCGTCCATCGTAGGACTGCATCTTCAGCGTGTTGGCCAGCACATACCCTACACGCCTATAGCCGTACTGGTCAATGACACTTTTGGCGCAGCCGTCCTTGAGATGCATTCCGTCAAAGTCCCAATGGATCGCCAACTCTATCGCCCCGGCACAGGCACAGTTGGTGCGAAAATTGGCACGCCACACCTCCAGCTCGCCCCTGTCCCTTGCCTCCTTCGCCGTGTAGGGGTACATTGCCTCATTCGGCAGCATAGACCACATCTCCTTCCTCCAGATAGCATTCCAGCAGGGCCGGGCAGCAGCCGCTATCCAGCAGCAGCTTCCGGATCGGCGCAGGCACGGCATCGAGGTCAAATTCCCTCACGTCCGAATCGCAGTTCTTGCAGCAGGGCATACGACAGGCGTTCAGCAGGGCAGACACAAGCTGCGATGCCGCGTCAAACAGTCCGGCCAGTGCGTCTGCCGTTTGTAACGCTGTCATCTCACGAGGCATAAGCAGCAGAAGGCTGTGCGTCATCTGGGCAGACAGATCTACGCCCGCCATGCCGCATTCTGCCAATTCACTGCCGGGGATGGTCAGACCGGTTTTGCCCAGTGTCATTTCGTTCTTCATGATAGATCCTCCTCAAGTTCTCAAAGGTCGTTCCGGGATGTGCATCAGTCGGCATATCTTCCCATCGCTGCTGTAATCGCCGAATATCGTCATCTGCGATGCAAAAACACGAGGGTCATAGTTGGTCATGATGTATTCCCTGTATATGTCATTTTTCTTCTTGGATTGGCTGTTGGGACGCTCCACTTCATAAATGAAAAAGTCCTCGTAGAGCCTGCGAATATAGTCGCAGTTGTTATAGGACACCATGGCGAAGCCCCTGTGCTGCGCCAGTACGTCATGGAGCCGTTGATGGTCACTGCGGGGAAACTCCACCGCGTAACGCTCCGCCTCATAATAGGGCGGGTCACAATAGACCGTGGTCTGCGGATCATTATGGGTGGTGATGATGCTCTCGAAATCCTTATTCTCCAGCGCTACATCCTTCAGGCGGTGAGAACACTCCCAAATATCCCGAAAAAACCGCTGTATATCGCAGGAGCTCACACCATAGCTGTCGCCGTTGCCGTTATAGCTGTATCGCTGCAGCTTGTAGATAGCGGCGGCGCGGCGCACATCCGACAGCTCCGCACGGCTTTGCAGCAGCCGCTTGACCTCCTCCGCCTCCGGCGGTGGGAACATCTGCTCCGCCAGCTGCAGCTCCTCATCCAGATACAGCTGTGTGAAGTCCTCGCCCTGCAGCTGTCTGCGCAGCACATCAAATTCATCACGGGCATTGATGGGGAGAAAGCTCAGTTCTTTCGTCAAGGCCATAGGGCGGTGCTTGACACAGAAAAGCAGGTTATACAGGTCGTGGTTCAGGTCGTTATATATTTGCAGGCACCCCTTCGGCACGGCGGTATTCAGCGTGATGATACCGCTGCCGCCAAACACATCCACCAGTGTTTTATAGTGGATAGGCAGGAGCATCTGTATGGCCCACATAAGCTGTCCCTTACCGCCCATCCAAGGCATGAGCTTTATCAGGCTGTCACGCATCAAATTTCTCCAATGCACGCTCCAGTCCGGAGATAGCCGCGTCCAGTCCGCTGCGCATTTTCTGCAAGCCGCGGATGGTATCATAGACCTCCGCCGCCGTTTCCGCGAAGTAGTAGCCCCGCTGGTCTGCCGCGATGGGTACGGTGTCCTGCCGCAGACGGTTGACTCGCCGCCGCAGCTCGTTCCCGCTGATGCCCAGCACACGCTCCAATTCCCGGCTGCTGATCACATTTCTGCGCCCCTTAAATCCATTTTCCAGATACAGGGCAAAGGTTTCCTTCGTCATTCTTGCACTCCCTTCCGGTAACCGTTCACCGAAAAGGACGCAAAAGAGGGATCGCCGTCCCTTTTCGGAAAGCGGTCCCATTGTTGTTAAATTTTACTGCATGGTCATGTCCACGCCTTGCCGCGGTACTTGCAGCGGCTGTCCGTCCGGGCGGCAGATATAGCCGTAGTCACTGAAAACTCCCTTATCCCGCCATAACAGCGCTGCGCCGTAGGCGTCCATATTCAGATACCGCATCAGCAGGTCACCATCCGGGCCTCCCACGATGACGGAGAGCTCCTCCCTCGCCAATTCCTCCGGAGAATGGAGCCCCGGCTCAAGGGCATATTCGCTCAGGTGCTCTGCCAGTGCAAGCGCATCGTCCAGGCTTCTGATGTCCAGCTGACCGGCCACAGCCTTGAACTTTATCAGTTCGTTATTTCTGTCCAGTTCCTCCAGGCACTGTGCAAATCGGTTGATCTGTTCCATGCCGTCATAGGCCATATCCGTGAAGCGCCACATCTCCGGCATGGCGGCATCGCACTCCTCCTGCCGCACCTCCTGCCAGCTGTCCACCTCCAGGCAGTCCAGTACGGCGTCCAGCTCCGCCTGCTTTGCGGGTAGGTACAACTTTACAGCACGGACGTCGCTGACGCAGAGGAAATAGATCATATACGGCGGCTTTCGTGGCGGCCTGCCCAAGTTGGACGGGGCCTGCCGCAGCTCGGACTCCTGCATCACATAGCCGTGGGGCGTAAGTACACCGCCCTCACCCTCACGCATCGATCTGCCGATCTTCTCGTAGTCCAGCATTTCCAATACGCTGTCCGGCACGGTTGCCAAAGCCGGAAGAAAATCGTTCTCCACGTAGAACTGTCCCAGTGCTGCATCGTCCGTGATCCCCGGCACCACATGACAGCAATCCACGCTGTATGCCAGATCCAGTACCCGCCGGAGCGTCAGCTCACCGCCGTTGTTCTGATACAGATTGTTAAGCTCCATCTGCACCAGACCCTCGAAAGCCGCGGCATCCACATCGCTGAATGTACGGAGCTTCTCTGCCAGTGCGTTGAACTGGTACAAATCGTACCCATCAAGATGTGGGGCGAGAAATTCATATCGGCCCATGTCCTCCACCTGCCAATAGGGTTCCTGTCCCTCCGACAGACGCAGCTTGTCCAGCGCATCCAGCAGCTCCCACGGCGTGGCGGGCAGCTCCAGCTCCGCGTGATTGCTGTTGTCGGGATTGCCCATGTATATGGAGATAATCTTTTTATCCAAGCTCCATCCCCCCACGGCGCTGTACGATGTCCTCACAGTTGTCCGGGTCTGCACCGGGTACATCCCAGCCGCACATGCTGCCGATCTTCATAGCCTCCTCCTGTGCAGGCGTCACGCCCCTCTTTCTGTTCTGCTCATCCGCGATACGGCGGTTCTCGCGGGCGTCACCGGTAGACCAATCGCTGGGGTAGTACCCGCTTTCGCCGCGCTTGATGCAGATGAGCTGTCCCGTGCCCGGCAGCAGCGTGAAGCACATCTCCGGCAGCTTATCAAAGTGGGCGCAGAAGCGTTCCCGCTCCGTCTGGATGCTCCAACCGTGATCCTGCCACAGATGCACATACAGCTCGCTGCCACGTCCAATGGCGATCTCCCGCTGCTCGAAGCCCTCGCCCCAGCCGTCTGACACCTGGCCGGAGATGTACTCCTTCAGCGCGGTCAGCTCCTCTGCCGACAGCTCGCCGCTGATCTGGCATTCTGCGATGCCCCACAGCCTGCCGTCCCGCCGTTCCACATTGAAGGTAACGGAGCGCACCTTGTCGTTCACGCTGTCCGCCGCGTCGTACCAGTGCATGATGCCGCGGTTGACCTCCTCCGGCATCCGATACTTCACCAGTGCGCTGCGGATATGGTCCTCATACGCGGTCAGGTCACGTCCGGTCAGCAGCTCCGGCTCATCCGGCATATCTCCCCACTCATTTCGCTCGTAAATGTCAGCGGTGAGGGGCATATACAGCTTCATCAAGGTCAGCTCAGGCGGCAGGACGGTGAAGCTGTCCACGCCGGGGATGAGCGCCAGCGTCCGCCCATTGTCCCACTTCATATGGAACTGCCCCGCGTCGTCGATATAGTCCAGTTTCCCCGTCGTGCCAGCCTCCACCGGCGCATACGGATCCTGCATAGAGTCCAGCCGGATGCGTGTGCCCGCAGGGTACTGCTTCCGCAGGAACGCCAGCATCTCTCGATTTACGTTCATATATCACATTCCTCCCATTGTCTGTGTGTAGTCTTCCTCCTCGCAGGGTTCTTCCACGTCAAAGAAGTCGAACAGGATGTCATTCACCGCCTTGCGGACGGCGGGATCGTCTGTCAGGACTTCATAGCGAAACCCTGTGGTATCACGGTAGGGCAATTCCTCCCGGATGCAGTCCAAAAAGTCACCGGCATCGTCGTAGAAGATATCATCGTCCCCTACGAAGGTCACCTTGCCGAAAATGCTTATAGTTATCTCACCTCCGTTCTCTCACAGTACACCACATATCGCTGCCGCCCACCCGAAGCGTAGGGATGGCAGGTCAACAGCGTCAGCAGGTCGCGGTTCGGTTGAATTTTGATTTTCTCTACCTCGTGGGGCTGGATGATTTGAATATCTGTCACCGTATAGGTCAGCGTCTCCCATAGATTTGTCAGCGTAACGGTATCGCCAACCTGTAAGCGGTCTATATGCCGGAAGTAGTCCGCACCGCGCCAGCCCCGGTGTCCGGCAATGACGCAGTTGGTGCTGTCCCCGCCGATGGGTACGGAGGTATTACCCAGCACCGCCGCGCCTGCGGCAAGGTGAGCGTCGGACGCGCCCAGATAGACAGGCATGGTCAATTCCATAGCGGGTATCTCCAGCACGCCGATGATCTCATCCTCGATACCGTAGGTGGGCAGGTCAGCGGCGGGTGTCTCGCAGGCTTCAAGGTCGGTGAGATTGCACTGCTTTTCCGTGTAAAGCCGACAGTTGTACTCTTGTAAGGCTGCCAGCAGTTCGGGATACTGCTGCTCCGGATCGTCACGGTCAGCTAAGAACTCCTGCACGGCAGCTGTGGCGCTGCTCTGGAGCCTGTGTCCCGTAAACACCGGCCACAGTATAACGCAAACACCCGCCACGGCCAGCAGCGCCGCCAGCATAAAAGACAGCTTACGCATGGCGACACCTCCTCACTAAAAAGTATCCGCCGCCGACCACGGCCACCGCGCCAAGGCCGATGCCTAAGCCGGTGAGGTAGTGCTGTGTCCACGAGGATGCCGTGGGCTTTTCTTCTGCGGCAGTAGTTTCCTGTTCGGGAGTATAGGGAATACGGTGGCCACGCACCAGCAGTCGGTGGGTGTTGACGCCAAACGGCGTACAGGTCACCAGCGTTACATAGTCCTTGCCATTCTCGATTTGCAGCAGCGATGTGTCTGTGGGCAGTACCGTGTTGATGGCGTCTACCTTGTATGCCAGCACCTCGCCCAGCACATGGATGTAAAACGTGTCGTCCGCCGCAAGCTGGTCAATATCCGAAAACAACTTGCTGGATGCCATGCCACTGTGGGCAGACAGCACCGCGTGGGTGCTGCTGCCGCCCACCGGCAGGGATGTGCCGACCACATGACCCACGGCACGCTCCAGCGTGTCCGCGTCCGTGCCACGCTGCACCGGCAAGTATACGTTGATCTTGGGGATGTCTACATAGGCCATGACGCCGCCCACTGTGAGCTGCTGGGCATACGCCAAGGGAGGGGCGGATGCCCCTCCCTTGGTAATGGTTGCCGCGCCGGACAGCATGGCGTTGTACTGCTGCGCGGCTTCCCGCTGTGCAGTCAGTTCAGTTTTGTCGGTGTCTTCAATGGCGGCGGTGTAGGTTGTCTCCACATCGGAGTGGTACTTTTCGCTCATCAACTCGCCGATCAGTGGATAGAGAAGTAACCCCAACGCCACAGCACCGCAAGCCGCCGCCAGTATCCAGCGTTTCACTGCTCGTTCTTGTGCTTGCGGGACTTGACGGCGATAAACCCCGCCGCGCCCAGTAGCAGAACGCCGCCCACCGTATACATCCAAACGCCGTAGCCGCCGGTTTTGGGCAGGTCGAAGCCGGGGTTGTTAACCACAGTCAACGGCACAATGGCGTTGCCCTCCGTCATGGTGACATCCTTGCCGTTGACGGTGGCGGAGGCGGTCAGCAGTTTTGCGCCGCACTTCTCACACTGGCCGTTCTCGCTGGTCTTGATAACGATTTTGACCGCTTCCTTCAGCAGCACATAGCCCTTGTCGGTGGCAATTTCGGTCAGAGAATAGGTGTCGTCCTCCAACCCCTTGACCATGATGTGGCCGCTGCTGTTGGGGATGAACGTAGTAGCATCAGACTTCTTGGCGGCAAAGCCCTTGGCGTAGTACACGCCATCCTTCAAGTCGGCAATCACGAATACATCATCGGTGTCGTTGTGCAGCCGGAACTTCACATTTCGCAGATTGCCGCCGTTATCGCTGAACTGCTTGAGAACGTCGATGCCGTATGTATACACATGACAGCAGTCCTTGAGGGTGTCAAAGTAAGTCGTGTTGGTACGCTTCCAAGTCAGCACGACCTCGTTGGGATTGTCGGTATCGCCCATCTTGGCGTCTGCGGTCAGGGTGGCGGCGTAGGTGATCCGCATGGTGCAGTCGGAATAACCGCGCTTGACGCTGTCGCTGTAAACAGTAGTTGCCTCGTTGATTTCTGCCAGACCAGCCTCGGTCATGCGGATGGTCATGGTGTTAGCAGCGGCATCATAGGCCACAGTGAACTTGCCGGAGTTTTCATCCCATGTGGTGATCTTGTCGGCACAGCCAGCGTCCTTAAAGAACTCGATGACCACATCGTTCTTGTTATACTTGATGCCCTTGGACATGGTATCGACGTAAGTATACTCGCTGAGAGAGGATGCCTTAGACGTGATTGTGGGCAGGGTGCTGATGATCTGATAATCCACGGTGTCACCCACGGAGGCAGTAGCGGTATGAGCGTAGCCATCCTTGATGTCGGTCAGGCTGCCGGTATTCTTGCCGGTGGAGTTCTTGGCCTCACGCACGGTCTTGTCGAGAGTGGGATTGCCGGTCTGGTTCTTGGGGTAGACGGTAACATCGTAGTTCCACTCTGCGCCGTCAATGGTGGTCATGGGGAGACTTACGAAAAAAGGATTGCAGGTGGAAGTCACATTTTCGGGAACACGAGTTTCCACAACGAGGTAAAGCCCCTGCTCCATATCGGACGCGAAAGTGTGTCCGGTGGCATCCGTTTCGGTCATGGCAACGCCGCTCTTGACAGCGGCCTCCAGCGCATTTTTGACAGTGGTGGCATTGGCAGCCAGCGTAGCGGCCAGCTTGTTGTTGAGCATATCGCTGGTAAAGTAGTTGATGCCATTGTCGATCTTGTGAGCATCCGCAGCCGTCAGGCCGATGGCAGACAAAACGGCGGTGCTGCGGTCACTGTTGTCGAATCCATACAGCACGCCCACCCGCCGCTGGTCGTCCACCACTTCATTGCTCATGGTGACATCGGCAACACGGAGGTATGTGAACTCCACGCCCTGAATGGCGTACTTCGCCAGCTTGTCAACAACGGCATCATCATGCAGCCCAGTGCTGACGTAGGACTCCACATCCCACGCGCCATCGTTGCCGGCCTTGGTGATGTCATACTTGTAGATGCTCAGAGATGCTTTCTTGCCGGGGTCGATGGTAGGTTCTGCGAACGCTGTGGTGATAAGGCTCAGAGCCATGATAGCGGCCATGAGCATGGCCAATACGCGATGGATCTTTTTCATTTGCTTGTCTCCTTTTTGATGTTAGATTTTTTGCAAAAATAAACACCCATGCAAAGCATGAGTGCCGCAAACAGGAAATAGGTTGTGAAGCCTGTGCCGCCCGTGAAGGGCAGTGTGAATCCTGCATTATTGCAGGCGGTAATGGTAATGTCACGGTCATTGCTGTCCAGCGTTCCCGCGAACAGCGGCTTAGTCAGCAGCGTGTACCCTGTGGGAGCTTTGGTTTCGGTGATACGATACTGCACACCGATCTTGAGGTCGCTCCACTTGGCAACGCCGGTCTTGTCGGTGGTGATTTTGCCCACCTCCGTCCACGTCTGACCGTCTGTGGAAGTTTCCAGCAGCAGCTCCGCACCGGTGAGCGGACTGCCGGTCACGTCCACCTTGCGGACGGTGATACTGCCTTTTGCCAGCGCGTTCGTCCGTTTCGCCGTAATATTCAACGCCGTGGCCGTAATGGTGATCTGATACTTGGTGTTGTCCACCACATAGCCGCTGGGCGCGCTGATCGCCTGATAGCTATACCTGCCCTGCGGCAAATCAGCAAGCACTGCCTTGCCGTCCGCGCCGGTGGTAGCGTCTGCCACCTTTTCCCCCGTGCTGTCGTATAGCCGGTAGGTCACGCCCGCCAGCGCCTTGCCGGTCTCCGCATCGACTTTGTTGATGGTCAGGCTGCCCTTCTCCTCCACGATTTTGACCTTGAAGTGAATGTACGCCCACACGGGGTCGGGCAGCGAGGTCAGCGCCGCACACGCCTGGTAGCCGCTGCCGTTGCTGGGCTCCAGCAGCACGGACTCTGTGCCCTCCACATCCAGCGAGTAGCCGTAGTCGCTGCTGATATAGCCGTTCAGCTGCGCCGCTGCGTCCTTTGTGGCCGTCACGGTCAGCGTGTTCCAGCTCTGATTGACCGTCACGCCGCTGATATTAGTGCTGAAGTAGTACTGCGGCAGCACGCCGTTTGTGTCGGTGGCCGTGCCGGTGTATTTGCTGCCGTCCCACGTCAGCGTAATAGCGTTGGCGTCCGAAAGCTGGTTACGGTACTTCACCGCGAAGCTGGGGATCTTGCCGTGGTTCATAATGCGGTCAATAATGATGTTGTACGCCACCGCCACGTCGTCGCCCGCATAATGGAACAGGTTGGCGCAGGTGGTGTCATACAGCGTGTAGGGATACACCGGGCTGCGATAGCCGCACACGAACTCCCACACCACCGCCTGCGTCGCCAGCTGCGCGCAGTCCGGGTGCATATTGAAGCCGTAATTGCCGCCGTAGCCGTAGGCCATGGTCAGCGTCACGGCATACCGCTGATTCCACGTCAGGTCGCTCCACGATGTGGAGGAATACTGCAAATCGCCGCTGGCCGAACGCACCTCCGGCTCCATACAGTAGGCCGGGACAGTCTCCCCGGTGTCGTTCCGGGTGAAATACTTGAGCTTGTTGCTGGTGTACGGTCCCCACTGGGACACCGGCGTTTTGTCCTCATGATAGCGATATTCGTTGCCGCTGCTGACGGTGCCCGTGACCGTGGCGGCGTGGGCGGTCACGATGGACAGACCCATGATTGCTACTAAAAGATATACCAGCGTCAACAGCTTAGGAATTGTTTTCTTCATGCTCGTCCTTTCTCCCAACGCAAAAGACCGGCAGCTCACGCTGTCGGCCTTTCGGTCGGGTGCTTGATTGTTTATCCGTACAGCACCACTACGATGTACTCGTCCGATGCCGCATCATAGCGAACGGTGCAGTTGAACCGCGCATACGCGCTGACCATTTCTGCGCCGTCCATGGCGGCGAGACAGGCGAAGGTGGCGTCCACGTTACCCTTTACGGCGGCGGTCAGTGCCGCCTGTCCGCCATTCTCCGCCAGCCATGCCACGCTGTCTGCCGTGCCGGGGAAATAGCTGGAGTTGGCCGCGGTCATGCTGGTGTCGATGGTCACGCCGTACTGCGCTCTTGCGTACTCGTTACCCGCCCGGACAGCCTCCGCGATGGAGTAGATGTCCCCGCTGGCGGCAGGCTTAGGCGCGGGCGTAGGTTCGGGTTTGGGCGCAGGCGCAGGTTCTTCCTCCTGTTTCTTTGCCGGTTTCTGTGTAGGTGCCGGCGTGGGTGCGGGAGCCGGTTTATCCTCCGGTGCAGGCGCGGGTGTCGCCGGCTCTTTCGGTGCAGCGGGCGGTGGTGTTACCTCCATCTTACCGGAGGGTGTCTCGGCGCTATTGGCAAGTTTCGGAGTATCCTCGCCGCCTGTGGGTTCGGTCTCCTCAGTATCCTCTTCAGCGGGCAGGCTGTCGACATCTTCCTGCATCTTGTCCTCCATGGACGCGATGGCCTGTGCCGCGCTCTGCACCACCGCCACCGGCAGCATCGTTGATGCGGAGCTGTTCCCCGTCTGCCCACAGGCCGTGAGCAGCAGGAGCATTCCCGCCATCAGGGTCATGATTCTCTTTTTCATGTGCGTTTCTCCTTTCGTGTTTTGGTAGCACAAACAACTACCACACAACCATCCGTAAGTCAACGGAAAGATCTACAATGACCTATTACGGTGGGAGGCCCTCTGACACAAGCCGTTCCCATGCTCATATCATGCCCCCTATTTCCATGTGAGGTACTTCCTTCTGTGCCATGTTCTGCCGCTGGACATCCAGATCATAGGCCGTACAGTAGCAGTTATAATCTCCGGGGGACGGATTGCAGCGCAGACAGTAGCGGTAATGCTCGGTTTCCACGATGTAACCGTAGTTTTGTGTCCAGCCGCCGCTGATTTTGCCACCGCGGGTATAACAGAAACGCTCCATAGCGAAGCGGTTTTTCAGCACACTCTCCCGCAGCGTGTCCACGACCTCCTGCAGCTCCAGCTTGAATGCGGGGCTGTTCAGCTCCTCCGGGCCGCGGGGCCACCATGTATGCCAGAACTCGTTGCCGCTGCGCCCGAAGTCCATGCGGACATGGCCAACGGTACCCAGCCGCTTATCTTCTTCGGGGTGCGGGGTATAAAATAAGCCCGCCTCCTCCGGGCGGGCAGGTCGGATATGAAGTTGTGTTGCATCTTTCAAGGTTAAGATCTCCTTTCGGTGTGGAATTTGGCTTTACACATTTTGGGGGATATGCTATGATGTGGCTGACTAATCGAAATTTGAGAGAACAGGGAGGACAAAATGAAAAGAGAAATTGCTGTATTTCTTATAATAACTATGGTTTTATCATTATCAGCTTGTGGAAAGACACTCAAAGGCACAGATGGACTAATAGAAAAAGCAAGAGAAGAAATACCGATTTCTGATTCCGATACCATTGATTTGCAGTATGCAGGAATGTGTGGCAATGACAATAGAGCAATCGCTTGGTTTATCTCAGGAAATGAATATCAGAAGCACTATTATTTGCCCATGGAAGTTGAGGTAAAAGAGGATGCTGCTGAATACACTTTTATCCGAACCTATAAGCCCATTGATGATAGAATCGGAGACATTGCATATATTCAATGGGGTGATGGATATGCGTTTATAGTAAACAATACAAATTGTAAAAGTGTTAGATTCACATCCGGAAATGAAGTGTACGAAGAAGTAATACCGGATGATACTTATCCGTATGTTTTCTTCTATCTTTCTGACCATACAAATTCCACTCTGCAATTTGAATTCTTAGATGCCGAAGGTAATGAATTAAGATGACAATTTCCAGTTTATCTGCCTATCAAGCGGCTCGTTCCAAATGGATCGAGCCGCTTTTGCTTACATCATCCTCTGTCCCTGCCGCAGCTCCGGGAAGGGCGGGTCCAAGCGGCGCAGCAAGCCGAACTCTGTTTTTGTCACGCAGTCGTTTTCCATGCAGCCCTGACCGTATTTCTCAAAATCCATGTAGCCCTCCAGCTCGTAGATGGCTTCATCATCCAGCCCCAGCGTTTCCTGCAATCGCTGCTGACCGTAACCGTAGGCGCCCTCCGTGATGCGCTGGTAGTTGTCCAGATCTTGCAGGAGATCACAGGCACGGTGCAGGGTTTCCGGCTTCTCGGCCTCCAGCACGGCGGCGTAGGTCAGGAGCATCCCGTCCTTCTGCCAGATGTCCTCCAAGGCTTCGGCAAAATCGTTGTAGTCCTCCACGGCGGGGCAATCCGTATCACGGATCAGCTCGCCGATGTATGGCACCTTGAAGCGAATATCGCAGAGCATGGCATCCGCGAAAACATCAATATCGAGGTAAGCCTTCACCGCGTCCAGGTATTCCTCGTCAGCGGGGAGGACGAGGGTGTAGTCCGGCTTTCCATCGACACGCAGCGTCATGCGGAGCATTTCATCCCTGCTCTCATCCCGCCAAGGCTCTGCCGGCGAAAGATAGCTGCGGTCGATCCCCATATCCGGTGTCAGCAAACTGCGGGCGTTGGGGACAAAGGCGCTGTACCGGGCGTAGTTGTGCCCCTGTGGGTCAACAAGGAAACCGTCCTTTCCCTCCGCATCGAGGATGAGCAGACAGTGCCTGGCATCATCATCGTGTCGGGCAGCGTTTTTGTTCTCTGCGATGAAATCATAGTCAGCCAGCAGTGCGCGGCTGAACAGCCGGAACCGTGGGCTTGGCAGCTCGATGACCTTATCCACGGCACAGGGGTCTGCCTCACACCCGGTCTGCTTACACTTTAGTTCTGCCTGAATGATCATTGTGAAAGCCCTCCCATCACCATGTGGTTGCTTTGACCACCGTTCATCACTTCTTCCATGCTGATATAGCCCTTATAGGCGATGTAGCCCCGGTCGGTGAACATTCCGTCCTCCTCATTCATGCGCTCCGTGCCATACTTTTCATAGTCGTAAAAAGCGTCGAGATTTTCGTCATACTCGAAGCGGCCAGACTGCTGGATCATGTACTTGCCGTATTCCTGCGGCGTATGCGCACCGGGAGCGAGGTCAAAGAGGTCAAGGCTTTCCGCAAGGTTTTTGATCTGTGCCGCAGACTTTGGCTTTGCCAGCATGACCACGGCGCCCAGCTTTTCCATATCCGCTTTTGATAACCCATCCGTCGCCTCAGCCAGTTCGTTGAGGTCGGAGAGGGTTTCGTACTCCATATTCAACAGGACATCCACCTCGTTGGGGAGCTGGCTGTCCTCCAGCCGCAGGCGGACATCGGCGGGATCTGTGATGCCCCCGCGAAGGAGGGCGCGGTCGATCTCCTCCTGCACCATGGGGAGGAACAGCCATGTGATGTGATTGGTGCCCTCTGGCTCACTTTTGGAGGTCACCGCAACGGTGATGGCGTTCGGCTCATAGTAATAGCAGGGGAAGAACCGGCCGTCGTAGACCTGCTCCAGCTTCATGCCGTTGTCGTAGACCACGCCGTAGGGAGTGATTTTGCCGCTGCCGTTTTCGATGAGCCGCCGCGCAGTTTCCTCGCCATCCAGTTTGTTCAGTTCATCCACACTTGCGCTGCCGCCGTGCAGGTTCATGTAGTGGTCACGGCCAACAGCGGCGAGGTCGGAAAAGTCGGTGATGACCGTGGCCTGCTGGCAGCAGAAGGTCAGGTTGATGAGATCCTTCAGCTCGAAAAGTTCCAGCTTGTGTGCCATTGCCTGAAACTGTGCGGCCTCGCCGGTGTCGAAGCTTTCCAGCCGCTTGGCGAGATAGTTCAGCTCCTCCACATTGACCGTGAGCATTTCCGCTCGTTTCAGGACAGTGTAGAAACTGTCGATCTTCTCCACCTTGCAGTCCGTCTTGACCGCGTCGCCGATCTCCAATGCCTCCAACAGCTCCATGCAGTGTGCGTACTGGTCATGTGGGATGGGGAATGGGATGGTCGCCACGCCGTATTCCGGGTGGTTGGGATTACCGAGAACCGCTTGAATCATATTTGCTTCTCCTTTCTATTTCTTCCATATCCGTGCGCAGACAGCCTCCACCCCGGTGCCAGCAGACAATACCGTGGGCGGGGTAAGGGCATCCACGGCATCGCTCGTTTTCGGTGCAAAGCACCGGCTCCGGCGGCGCCGGCACGAACGCCGTGCAGGTGCGCTTGTCTACACTGCGTCTGATCCCATTGATCATGTTTTTCCCCTTCCATCTTTTGTCCATAAAATGCAAAAAGGACGAAGTCTGATCCTTCAAACTCCGTCCCATGTCAATCGATATTACATTGTCTGTTCCAGCGTGTCTTCCTGCTGCCGGATGCGCTCGACCACATCCGGCACACAATCCTCGATTTGCTGCTGAACGCTTCGGATCACCTTTTCCTGTCCGGCGGTGAGGTCAAAAAAGTCACCGTCTACGGAGTCGGCGCAGCAGCGGTATATCTCTGTCATCTGCTCCGGGCTGAAAAGCTGCTCCTTGTGGATAAGACCGGACCGTGTGGCGAAGTCCTGTTTGGCCCCGTCATAGTCCTCCATGAAGTAGTGCCCGTGGGATACGCCTGTGCGGTCATAGTCCCAATCCCATGTAACGAATTGGATGCCGTATTTACTATGCGTCCCCGCCAACACCGTGCCGTTGAAGTCAGCAAGTATGCGGTAATCGCCTTCCAGCCCGCTGGCTTTGAGCTGCGGGGCAGTCTCCATAGCAGTCATGTACTCCAGTGTCCGAGCCGCAATATCTTCGGCACGGATGAGGGCTTCCTCCGCCGGGGGTGTGGACACATCCTCCCGCCGATAGAACACGCTACCCTTACCGGTGATTCGACACAACGGAGCATTGTTCCACAGAATGGAAAGTTCGCAGTCTTCCAGAGATTTTATTTCAAAGCCCACACGGTGGAGAGAAATGCTGATTTCTTCGAGGTAGCGAAGCTGCTGCCTAGTGTTGCTGTCGTTCATGTGATGAACCTCCTTTTTCCGTAAACTGAAAAGAGGTTGGTATCAAAATATGATACCAACCTCTTCAATAAAAAGTTTCAAATTATTTAGGAAAGACGAGCAATAAAAAGTAACCGAGAGCGTAAAGCCCGCCATAAAGCAGGCCAAATCAGCCGAGAATTTAGTTCAAGTCCTGCCTAACGCTCTGAAATGCCCTTGTGTATCTATAAAACACGCTTTGAAAAAACAGGGCATAAAAACGCTGAAACCCCTGATTTCTCAGGGGTTTCAGGTGAGTGTATCTATTTTGGTCACTCAATATGGCAGCGGGAGAAGGATTCGAACCCTCACATACGGAGTCAGAGTCCGCTGTGCTACCTTTACACAATCCCGCTGTGTTCCGACGAACAAAAACTATTATACAGGTTTTCTCTTGTTTGTCAACAGTTTTTTCGCGCACTCCTCCCATTGGCAGGTTCTATTATGTATTTGCAGGGTACAGACCTCCGCAAGGAAGCTCTGT
>ENA-UOJC01002527-UOJC01002527.1-human-gut-metagenome-genome-assembly--contig:-C104-NODE-2527-length-19616-cov-4.632739_pt1 | contig 19616 bp, 15 predicted proteins | sample MGYA00242339_ERZ723886 | MGnify/ENA metagenome assembly ERZ723886 | reverse complement strand
TGTAATTTCAGAGCATATCACAATAATCCCGGAAACCCTTGCAAAACAGGGCATTCCGGGGCAAAACAAGGAGAAATAAAACAATGATAAAAATACTTTTCATCTGCCACGGCAACATCTGCCGTTCCCCAATGTCAGAGTTTGTATTAAAAGACATGGTGGAACAGCGTGGCTTGACAGAACAATTTGAAATCGCTTCGGCGGCGACCAGTACAGAGGAAATCTGGAACGGCAGGGGCAATCCCATCTATCCGCCGGCACAGGCAGAACTAAAAAAGCATGGGATTGGAAAGACCGCATACACCAACTTCGCAGGCAAACGCGCCAGACAGGTGACAAAAGAAGATTATAACCACTATGACTACCTGCTTTGTGCGGATACCAACAACATCCGCAACACAGAGCGTATCACAGGAGCGGACACCGAAGGAAAAATTCATCTGTTGTTGGATTTTGCAGACGAACCTCATAAGGACAGCCGCCGCGGCAAATCAATCGCAGACCCGTGGTATTCCGGGGATTTTACACAGACATGGAATGATGTGGTGGCAGGGTGTACAGGGTTTTTAAATTATCTTAAAAACGTGCATAAGATATAAAAGCGGCATCAGTTTCTGCGCGCCTGCCGGAATTTGGACGGTGTCATATGATATTCGCGCAGGAATAAGCGGTTAAAATAAGATACATTTTCAAAACCGCATTCCAGGGAAATCGCAAGAATGTCATCATCTGATGCACACAGCAGGTGCGCGGCACGGATTAGGCGGTATTCATTTAAGTAAGCAATAAAGGGCTTTCCCATATACAGCTTGAAAAATTTCATGAAATGGGAGCTGCTGAAACCGCAGACTGCCGCAATCTGCTCAATACTGATTTTTTGTGGGTAGTAATTTGCAATATAATCGGTAATCAGGCACAGCTTTTCCTTCGTATTTTCTTTAAAATAACCGTTTTTCCGGGAGGAAACAGCACTGTTTTTTTGCTGCGGTAAATCACACGTTGTAATTTCACGCATTTTATCCGGTGCAAGAATCTCTGATTCCAGAATAAAAAACAACTGATACAGCCAGCCTTTAATGCCGAGATAATACCCGGCAGGATAGGTGGTACGCAAATCGTCAATCCGGTCAAGGCAGATTTGAACAGCGCGGTGCGCTTTCGGAACCCGGTCTATTAAAACCGGAAAATCTTCGGGGAAATTTTGCAGGCGGTGAAAAAAGTTAAAAGACATCGTATCCCCTTCTTTTGGGATTAACATCTGCATATCAAAAATGATATTTTCGTATGAAAATGCTTCCGATTCATACTGCGCAATGGAATGAAGTCTGCCCGGCAGAATAAAGACAATGCTGTCTTTGACAACCGGGTAGGAAATACCATCGACATTGACCATTCCCCTGCCGCTCTTTACATAAATAATTTCCGTTTCACGGTGCCAGTGCAACGGCACACACGGAAAATCCAGCGGAATCGAGCAAGGATAAGTATTATAGGAAAAATCCGTATCATAGTGTTTTTTCGTTTCTTCGTAATTTTCATATTCTAATATGTGCATAGCCCCTCCAATCCGCAGATTTACTGCACAAACACCAATTTCATATATTTTGTATATCATGATATGATGTTGGGGTCAAAAGCCTCAACTATGATATCTATGGATTGTTCCGTGCTAAACATGTGCCACTGGCACATAGCACCCGCCTATGAGCAAGCTCATGTGGGTTCAGATATTTTGACCCTGGTATCAAGATATAAAAGTATGATAGTATTGTATTATTTTAAGCGGTAATTATGCAAGATAAAAAATCTTAGAAATATATAATAATAATCAGAATTATCGAAAAATAATCAGAAATAAAAATAGGAGTGGAGAGAAGTATGAGCATAGCAGAAATTTGTAACAAAATGTATGAAAAGACCATCAGAGAGTGCAGTAACGAACAGGTCTATACGGCACTGCTGGCACTGGTAAAGAAAGTCACGGAAGAAAGAAAAGAAGCGCAGGAGCGGCAGGAAAAAGAAAACGGCAAGAAAGTGTATTACATTTCCGCAGAATTTCTGATTGGAAAGCTGCTGTCAAACAACCTGATTAATCTGGGGCTGTATGAGCAGATTTCGCAGGAATTAGAGGAAAATGGAAAGAACATTGCACAAATCGAAGAAGCCGAGCCGGAGCCGTCACTTGGAAATGGCGGACTGGGACGGCTGGCAGCGTGTTTTTTGGATTCCATTGCCACATTAAACTTAAACGGGGACGGCATTGGCATCAACTATCATCTGGGGCTGTTCCGTCAGGTGTTTGCACAGAATAAGCAGACAGAACAGCCGGATTACTGGATTCAAAAGGAAAGCTGGCTGACAAAGACGGAGGTGCAGTACCCGGTACAGTTTGGCAAATTGTCCGTCATGTCGAGAATGTATGACATTGATGTGACAGGTTACGAGGGCAGGGTCAACAAACTGCATTTATTTGATATCGACACGGTTGATGAAAAAATACCGATGCACGACGGCATTGATTTTGATAAAAATGCGATTGAGAAGAATCTCACGCTCTTTTTGTACCCGGACGACAGCGACAGAGCCGGACAGTTATTGCGCATTTACCAGCAGTATTTTATGGTAAGCAACGCCGCACAGTTCATTCTTTCAGAATGCCGCAGGAAATGTGAAAAAGCGGGAAAGACGTTAAAGAATCTGAATGAATTTGCGGTGATTCAGATTAATGATACGCACCCGACAATGGTTATTCCTGAATTAATCCGTATTTTGACAACACAGAAAGACATTGACGGCAGTTTGATGACGATGCAGGAGGCGGCAGAGGTGGTGACAAAGACGTGTGCATACACAAATCACACGATTCTTGCAGAAGCACTCGAAACATGGCCGCTGGACTATCTTGAGGAGGTTGTGCCGCAGTTAGTTCCGATTATCCGTTATCTTGATGAAAATGTACGCGCCCGTTATACGGATTCTTCCGTTTACATTATTGACGAAAACGACCGCGTGCATATGGCACATATTGATATTCATTATGGTTTCAGTGTAAATGGGGTGGCAAAGCTGCATACGGAGATTTTGATGCAGGAAGAACTGAAATCTTTTTACCGCATTTATCCTGAAAAATTTAACAATAAAACCAACGGCATTACGTTCAGAAGGTGGTTACTGCACTGCAATCAGGCACTGGCCGCCTATATTGAAGAACTGATTGGTGCAGATTTTAAAAAGGAAGCAGGGGAACTTTCACAGCTTATAAAATATGCAGATGATGAAAATGTGATTGCGCGCATGCTTGAAATTAAGGCGGAAAATAAGAAACGTCTTGCTGCATATATGCAGGAAAAATGCGGTGTAAAAATCAATCCGCAGTCGGTCTTTGACATTCAGGTAAAGCGCCTGCATGAGTACAAGCGCCAGCAGATGAACGCACTGTATGTCATTTACAAATATTTTGAGATTAAGGCTGGAAATATTCCGGATACTCCGGTTACGGTTATTTTCGGTGCAAAGGCGGCAAAAGCATATACGATTGCAAAAGATATTATTCATTTAATTTTATGTCTGGGCGAACTGATTGCAAATGACCCGGATGTCAGTCCGTATTTAAAGGTTGTCATGGTGGAAAATTATAATGTGACGATGGCGGAAAAGCTGATTCCGGCGTGCGACATTTCAGAGCAGATTTCACTGGCTTCCAAGGAAGCTTCCGGAACAGGCAATATGAAATTTATGTTAAACGGTGCACTGACACTCGGAACATTTGACGGTGCAAATGTCGAGATTGCACAGCTTGTCGGCAAAGACAATATCTATACCTTTGGTGCATCCAGTGACGAAGTCATCGCGCATTACAAAAATGCCGATTACTGTGCAAAGGACCTTTATGAAAAGGATGAAATGATAAAAAAATGTGTTGATTTTATCGTTTCGGATGAGTTAAAGCAGTATGGTGATGAAGAAAACTTAGCCCGTCTGCACCATGAAATCATCAGCAAAGACTGGTTCATGACACTGTTGGATTTCAAGGAATATATAAAGGTAAAAGAACAGGCGCTTGCAGACTACAAAGACAGAGCCGCATGGGGCAGAAAAATGCTGATAAACACCGCGATGGCAGGCTTCTTCTCCTCCGACCGCACCATCCGCCAGTACAACACCGATATCTGGAAACTGTAAGCCGGGCAAAAAGTAAACAGGCGGCAAAAAACACAAAACCTTTCCGTCCCCGCCAAGGCGAAATCACCCACAATCTTTTCGCCCGCCCCCCCTCCAAGGGCAAAAAACAACCCGTATTTTCCGTCAAACAGCGTGTGGAAAATACGGGTTGTTTTTTTGCCTCTCACAGCGTGTGTAAAGTGAGGGCGTTTTTTTTGCCTCCCACAGCGTGTGGAAAATACGGGTTGTTTTTTGCCTCCTACAGCATCACTCCGGAATTTTCCTTACTCCGCTCCATATAGTGATTGAGCTGTTCAAACGGCTTGCGAAGGACAAGACCGATGAGAATGGCAATGATAATATAGATAAAGAGTCTGCCGATACATTCCCAATAATAATTGCCGTACATGCCGCCAATCGTTTCGCGCAGGGCATCCATGGCATATGGGAACGGCAGGTAGCGGTAAATCATCCGGTAAACCTTTGGCAGGACGTCAATCGGGAACGTACCGCCGCTTCCGGCAACCTGGACTACCATGAAAATAATTGCAAGGGCTTCACCGATATTGCCAAAGGCAACCGTCAGTGCATACATAAAAATCGTAAAGACCAGGCTGGTGACAGAACATGCAAACCAGTATAAAACCGGGTGCGGACACTGAATCTGGATATAAAACAGATTTCCGAGTACAATCAGAAGTGTCTGTAACTGTCCGATACAGTAAAATGTCAGGTATCGTCCAAAGAACTTCTGATACGGCTTTACACCGGCCGGCAGGTGTTTGGATTTTTTCACCTGTGTATGAATGATAGCCACCATAATCAGACCGCCGACCCAGATGGAAAGGACCGTGTAAAACGGTGAAACGGCAGAACCGTAAGCTGAAATTTCATAAATCTTTTTGGTCGTAATTTCTACCGGTGAGGCAATAAAGTCTGCCAGTGTCTGCGGGTCACTGCCTAAAATTTCATTCACAAAATCATATTCCGGGTCGGAAGCGATTTTATTGAGTAATTCAATAGAATCGGAAAGCTTAGTCATCAGTGTATTTAAAGTCTGTTGTGTCAGTGTCAGATTTTCCTGTCCCTGTGTAACCGCATCCGTAAAGGTGTTCATGTCGCCGTCCATATCCTGATATAAAGAAGAAATGGAAGACATTACACTGCGGATAGAGGATACATTTTCCGAAAGTGAAGCGGAAACCTCTGACAGGGAAGAAACTGAATTGGCATCCAGAAGCTTTTGCAGGGCGGCAAGTTCTCCTGCCTGTGTATCCAGTGTTTCCGGTAAATCCGATGAAGAACTGCGCGCAAGAGAGGAAACATCGGAAGAAATCTGTGTAATGGAAATCAGGGAATCTAACATCACATTGTATGTCTGCAATTCATTGTAGGCATCGGTCAGTTTACCGGATATGACATCAATGAGTGAATTCCCTGTGGTATCATCCAGTGTCAGACTGTCAAAATCCACGGTGATAGCAGCGGAGCTGGCGCTTACAAGACTTTTTGTTAAAGTGTTCACAAAGGTGGAATTAGTCTGGGACTGAACTGCTTTTTTTGCCTTATCCGTAATTTTCGGCGCAATGGCATTTTTCTTCTGATTACAGTAATACTGAATCTGCGGATGTTCTAGGGAATCCGAAAGAAAACTTACCATATCGCTTGTAAAGTCAGACGGCAGAACCAGTGCGGCATAGTAGTCGCCGCTGTACACGCCGTCAATGGCTTCCTGCGTGGAATCCGTAAAGACCCAGCCGATGGTTGTATTGGCTTTTAAATTAGAAATAATCTGGTCGCCGATGTTTACAGTCACACCGTCAATAGTCACACCCGGATCATCAGACGCCACAGCAACCTTGATGCGGGAAGTGGATTCCGTTCCGTACGGGTCCCAGTTTGACAGAGTGTTAAACCACGCATACAGGGATGGAATGACGGTAAGACCAATCAGTACAACAATGGCGACCACATTGGTACTGATACGTTTGAGGTCCTGTATAAAAACAAGAAAAATATTTTTCATAGTTTAATCTCCTTTGCAGCAGTGATAATAGACTGTAAGTTGTTATTGAGACGGGATGGTAAATCCTGTACAAGGTGGTCGTGTCCCTCTTTCAAATCCAGTCCGAGCTGTTTTAATTTTTTTTGCATCTGGTCATCAATGTAAGCGACTGTTACCAGATATGCAGAAATTAAAAAGAGTGAAATTACCCATAATAAAAGATACACAACCTTTGAACTCTCCATATGGAGCAGCAAAATAAGGAAAATCATCGGGATAATGGCAATACACCAGAGTCCCGCCTTAATACGCTTCTGATTGCGTTCATGCAGTGTATGGCTGAATTCCTGAATCTGTATTAAAGTCGCGTTAAAATCTTCATCACGTCCGTTCTTAGACGAAGACACGTCCGTAAAATCCGTATCCGGTGAACCGGAATCGGACAGGCTTCTGGCTGAAGTCCGTGCTATGGGTGTTGCCAGAAGGTCATCTGCCACAGGGCTGTTTTTTAAAGTCATAGTTCTACCTCACTAACAAATATGTATTGATTACATCATTTTGGTTTCTTTCATCTTTTCCTCAAAGAAATGATTGAGCGGAATGAAAGGTTTGCGGATTACCAGTCCGAGTAAAAGGGAAGCTGCGGCAAAAATCAGCAGTTTTCCCATATAAATAAAGTAGTTCATTTCATACATGCCGCTGATGGCTTCGCGCATGGCGTTAATCGCATACGGGAACGGGAAGTACAGGTATACGTTCTGGAAAAACTGCGGCAGCAGTTCAATCGGGAATGTACCGCTCGAACCGGCAATCTGGATAACAACCATAACAACGGCAATGGTCTTTCCGACATCGCCAAAGGAAAGTGTCAGCGTGTAAATCAGCAGGACAAATACAAAGCTTGCGACAGAAGCCGTCAAAATGAGCAGTCCCGGATGTTCACAGGAAACTTTTAATAAATATAAATCGCCGAGTACAATAATCAGGCTCTGAATCTGTCCCATCACAAAGAATAAAAGGAATCTGCCCAGATACAGTTCGTGCGGTTTTGCCATCAGTTCCATCTTCGGATTATTGTCAACGTGTACTTTCATCAGTGCCACGAGTACGATACCGCCGACCCACAGCGCCAGTGCTGTGTAAAACGGTGTAACTGCCGTACCGTAGTTGACTGCCGGGTAGACATCAATCTGTTCAACTTCCACAGGTGTTGCAATAAATTCGGCATAGGAGGCCGCATCGGCATGTAATAACTGTGAAAGCGTCTGATAAGCCGAAGAATCCGTAATATTATTTAAGGAAGTCAAAATCAGCTGGATTTTATCGGACATGCCCGAAATAATCGTTCCGGTATCGCCAAGGGTCTGGTTTGCCGTCAGGGCGATTTTGCTGGTTCCGAGTAAAATCTGTTCTAAGCTGTTTAGCTGGCTGCCTGAATTTTCAAGTGATTTATAGGCAGAATCCGCAGCTGCGTTCACGGTGATTTTTAATGAACTTAAACCGGATGAAGCAATGGTGTGATACTTCTGCTGGGTCTGTGTCATTTTATCAAGGCAGGAGGATAACAGGGTATGCAGCACTTCTGCCTTTGCAGCGGCAATTTCAGGTGTTTCCTTTACAATCGAAGAAGTCTGGTCAATCAGATTCTTTGCAAGGTCCTGCAAAGTAGAAATTGCTTCAAGTTGTCCGCGGATCTGTGCAATAATGTTATGGTCAATATATTCCAGATCATCTAATTTGTTTAAAAGGTCATCCAGTTTATGATTCTGCTCAAGCAGGGAGTTTAAGCCGTCTAATGCGGCAGAAAGTGCATCGGATGCCCCTTGTGTATCGCTTGTGATTTTATTCTGTGCCGTGTCTAACTGCTTTTGCACCTGCTCAGAAATGGTTTCCATGGCGGCAAGTGTTGTGTCAAGCTGGTCGGTCATGTTATCGACAGAGCGGGACAGTGCAGACTGTGTCAGCTTTGTTGTATCTTTTGAATTTTCTAAAATATCCTGTAATTCCGGAATCAATGCACTCATGGATTCCAGATTTTCCGATAAAGAAGCATTGCCGTTCTGGAAGGTGGCAATGGTATCGGCATAACCGGACAGATTATCCTGAATGGTCTTCATATCGTCAATAAGTTTGCCGGAAATGGAAGAATCCTTTTGGGTAATACTTTCAAGACCGCTTAATGCCGTCTGTGCGGCAACGTTAATAAATTCTGTGTTAATCGTCTGCTGCAGTGTAGAACTTGCCGTATCGGTAATCTTTGTGGCAACGGCATTTTTCTTTGAATTTTCGTAATATGTCACGCTTGGGTGATTCATGCCGTTATCCAGAAAATCAAACAGACTGCGGCTGAAATCATCACCGATAATAATGGCAGCATAATAACTGCCGTCATATACCCCTTTTAAAGCAGCATCTGTATCCTGTGGAAAAACCCAGCCTACACCGGTATTGTCATGGAGCTGCTCCACAACCTGATTTCCCATATTGACAGGGTCGCTTCCCTTTGAAGAAAATCCACTGTCTTCAGATACGACAGCAACCTTTAAGGAAGATGTGTTGGCATACGGGTCCCAGTTGGAATAAATGTTAAACCACGCATACAGGGACGGAATAATACACAATCCGCCCGCAATCACCAAAGCGAATAAATTGCGGCTAAGACCGGTAACGTCTTTGCGGAATATATGTAAGATATGTTTCATAAAGACCTCATTTCTGTGCCTGATATACAGCACACTGTTATCATCAGAAAGCGAGCAAAGGCACTTTCATAGCGACATTATAGTATATTGGCAGTTCAAAAGCCAGTTATTTTTTACATTAAATGGAAGGTGTGGTATACTGGCTATATAGTAAATGGACAGAATGGGGAATGGTATGTATACAATTTTAATAGTGGATGATGAAAAGATTGAACGTAACGGAATTAAATTTCTGTTAAAGAAGCAGGCAGAGCCGTTTGAAATCTATGAAGCACCAAACGGCAAAGCAGCACTCGAGCAGCTTTGTTCAATGCGCAATCAGGGGAAAAAGATAGATATATTGCTGACCGATGTAAAAATGCCGTTTATGGACGGCATAGAACTTATTGGAGCAGCCAAAGAAGAGGGGTTTACATTAAAAACAATTATATTCAGCGGGTATAATGAATTTGAGTATGCCAAGCTGGCAGTGCGTCTTGGCGTATCGGACTACATTTTAAAGCCGGTCAATCCACAGGAATTTGCACAGACCATAGAGAAGGTTACAGGGGAACTGCAAAAGCAGTATGTTGAAAATGAACAACGTCTGCAGCAGAGCAGCTATATGCGGGAATATCTTTTATATACCTTATTTAATGGGGGCGGTGCAGAACAGGTGCATACATTGGCAGGAAATCTTGCGGGAGAAAATTTCTGGAATCACTTCCACCGGATTGTATTTCTTGAGTTTGACCGAGAATTTTTTGGGAAAAAAGCGCTTGATTTTCAGGCGGAGATACTTGAAGAAAATATGAGTGAAGAATATCAGTATTTAAACTTAAATCCGCAGCAGGCAGTGCTTTTATTAAATGCCAGTCCGCATTACATGACCCTGCAGCAGACAGCACAAAAGCTGCATGATGCCGTTTTCAAAAAATACGGCGAGCACTGTCATTTTGCAATTTCAGGCGAAATTGACGATTATGAAAAAATACCGCAGACAATGGATATGCTTGAAGCCCTGATGGAAAATAAGTTTTACCGTCCTGATGTGTATGTATATTCCGAGGACATCAGCGGGGAAACGCCGGTGCTGGTGCAGATTGATGACGACACGCTCATGAAGCAGATGAAACAGGATATTAAGATGAAAGATATCCGGGCACTTAGGGAGCATTTTGACAGAATGTGTGCCAAGTACCGCAAAAAATCATATTTTTCACAGATTTATATTAAATTTATTTTTTCTAATCTGTTAAAAGATTTCTATCAGAATCTGCCGGAGACGCGGGAAGAGGAATTTAATAAGGAAATTGATACATTGTATAAGTCTGGGGATTTTAACTGTATTGTGTCGATTGTCAACAGCCATATTGATAAGCTGGAAGCGGTATTTGCAAAAAATCCGCAGACACAGCATAAAGAAATTGAAACAGTCAAAAAGTATATTTATACGCATTTCGGGGATGAACTGGGTGTAGAACAGCTTGCAGACATGGTGTATCTGGCACCGAGTTATTTAAGTACGGTTTTTAAAAAAGAAACCGGACAGAATTTAAGTAAATTTATCAAGCAGTACCGCATGGAAAAGGCAAAGGATATGCTTGAAAATACAAATATGAAAATTGTAAATATCAGCGAAGCGTGCGGTTATCAGAATGTTTCGTACTTCTGCCAGAGTTTTCGCGAGTGCTACGGGGTGAGTCCTCAGAAATTCAGAAATGGAATTTAAGATGAATATAAAAAATATGAAGTTGAAATACAGGCTGGCAGGGATTTATCTGCTCACGGCAGTACTGCCGGTTATTGTGCTGTTTACATTTTCCTACGGGCAGATGAAGCATATTTTAATTGAGCGCGATACGAAAAGTATCCAGAATTTTGTCAATCAGGCGGGAGCGGGCATTGATACCAAGTTAGAGGTGTATAACAACCTGTCCAATTACATCACCTTTAATGAAACGATTTCGCGGGTTGTCAGCTACGACTATAAAAGCGATTATGAAATGTACGACCAGCTTGTGCTGTTGTTTGACCCGATGCTATCGTCGCTTAAATATTTCCACGAAGACGTGAAACAGGTGACGATTTACGCAGAAGGCACGGTAAAGCACGATACCACGCTTGCCCCACTGTCTGAAATTGAAGCTGCACCGTGGTTTGATACGTCAAAGGAACATACAACGATTCAGTGGTTTGCGGACAGCTCGGCGCATACGCTGTCATCGGCACGAAAAATGTCACTGCTCTATCAGAAGAATAAACTCGGCATTTTATACATTTCAGTGGATTATGATAAGGTGTTTGAAGCACTTGAAGAAAATACGCAGAAAAACTACGGGATTTATATTGTCGATTCTGCGGGCAGCGAGGTGTATGAATTCCACAGCTTTACCGGTGAAAATGTGGATAAGGCGTTAAATTTTGCAGACTTTTGTGGAATACGGGACGGCAGCGGCGATTACACGGTTATCAGTACACCGCTTGCGACAACGGACTGGACGATTTATATGTATGAACCGACAGAATTGATTATCCAGTCGGCAAAGCCGATGATGCGCATGATTTTTGTGGCAGTGACGGTGATTATAGCCGGTGCAGTGCTTGCACTGATATCGACATCGCGCTTTTTAATAGAGAGAATTGAGCTGTTACAGCACAATATGCAGAAGGTGGAGCAGGGCGATTTCACAGTACGTGTCCATAGTGACAGCAACGATGAAATCGGTGCATTAATTAACGGCTTTGATCATATGGTCAGCCGCATCAGCACCTTAATTACTGAGGTTTATGAGGGCAGGATTCACCAGAAGGAATATGAAATGCGGGCACTCCGGGCGCAGATAAATCCACATTTTTTATACAATTCGCTGTCCCTGATTAACTGGAAAGCCATTGAGAGCGGGCAGGAGGACATCAGCCGGATTACACTTGAACTTTCCAATTATTACAGAACCTCATTAAATAAAGGAAGAAACACATTGACATTAGAGCAGGAATTAAGCAATGTACGCTCCTATCTGCAAATTCAGCAGCTTATGCATGACGGGGATTTTGATGTGGAAATAGATGTGGCAGCGGAAATTTTACAGTACGAATCCCTGAATCTGATTTTACAGCCGCTGGTTGAAAATGCGATTGATCACGGAATAGACTTAAAAACAGAGGGCAGAGGGCGGATTACAATCCGCGGCTGGCAGGAGCCTGCACAAAAGCCGTTCACACACCGGACAGATATGGAATCTGACACACAATCCGAAACGAAATCCGGTACAGAATCCCGCCGAGAACCAGATGTGGAATCCGGCACAGATTATCTGGTAGTATTGACGGTATCGGATAACGGTGTCGGCATGGATAAGCAGACGGCGGCAGATTTTTTAACGGTGCAGTCCGGCGGATATGGTGCAAGAAATGTCAACGAGCGGTTAAAGCTGTATTACGGGGATCAGTATCCGTTAAAGGTGGACAGTAAACAGGGCGAAGGTACAACGATTACAATTACATTTCCGGCACGTGTCTATACCACACAGAAACAGGCTTAAAACGGCGGTAGACGGGCATTTTATAAAATGATTTTACAACTGTCTTGTCACCTGTAAAGAAACGTGATATAATTACCAACAAAAATTTAGCACTTATACAGGAAAATGAGGTAAATGATGAACGCGGTAACAGAGGAAATTAAGCAACTGAAAAAAGAGAAAAATGCAGTCATTCTTGCACATTACTATGTGGAAGATGCCGTGCAGGAAATTGCAGATTACATCGGGGACTCGTACTACTTAAGCCGTCTTGCAACGGAAACAACAGCAGATGTCGTTGTTTTCTGCGGTGTGGGATTTATGGGTGAGAGCGCAAAGGTATTAAATCCGGGGAAAAAGGTTTTAATGCCGGATATGAGTGCGGACTGTCCGATGGCACATATGGCAGATATCGCAGGAATTGAAAAGCTTCGTGCAGAGTATGAAGATTTAGCGGTTGTCTGTTATATCAACTCCACGGCAGAGTTAAAAGCACACGCGGATGTATGTGTGACTTCCTCAAATGCGTTAAAGATTGTAAAGGCACTCCCGAATAAACACATCTTATTTATTCCGGATGACAATCTCGGACATTTTATTGCAGAGCAGGTGCCTGAGAAAGAATTTTTATACCAGAACGGACACTGTCCGGTTCATAAGGCAATTGCACCGGAAGCTGTCAAAAAGGCAAAACAGGAGCATCCGCAGGCACTTGTGCTTGCACACCCGGAATGTCTTCCGGAAGTGTCGGCACTGGCAGATTATGTAGGCAGTACCTCGGGTATTATTGATTATGCAACAAAAAGCGATGCAGAGGAATTTGTGATTTGTACGGAAACAGGTGTATTTTACGAGTTAAAAAAGAAAAATCCGGGGAAAAAGTTTTATCCGGCATCGGCTCATCAGATCTGCCCGGATATGAAAAAGATTACATTAGAGAAAGTACGGGATGTCTTAAAAGATGAGAGCAATGCCGTAACGGTGGAAAAAGAGTTAAGTGAAAAGTCAGGCCGTCCGCTTGAGAGAATGTTAGAGCTTGCAAAATAGCCGGAAAGAATGTGTCAAGATGAATGAGAATAAGGTAAAGTTACATATTAATACGGACATTGTGATTGTAGGAACGGGAGTCGGCGGCTTGTTTACCGCACTGAATCTGCCACGTGATAAACAGATTGTGATGATTACAAAGACGGATTTGGAAAGCAGTGATTCGTTTCTTGCACAGGGTGGAATTTGTGTATTAAAAAATGAAGATGATTACGACAGTTATTTTGAAGATACTATGCGTGCAGGACATTATGAAAATAGAAAAGAGTCTGTGGATATCATGATTCGTTCTTCACGTGAGATTATTGATGATTTAATCGGATACGGTGTGGATTTTGAGCGGGATCATAACGGACACTTGCGTTTTACAAGAGAAGGTGCCCATTCCACACCAAGAATCCTCTTCCATGAAGATATTACTGGAAAAGAGATTACAAGCAAGCTGCTTGCACAGGTGAAAAAGCTGCCGAATGTTACAATCCTTGAAAATACGGAAATGGTGGATATTGTGGAACAGGACAATGTATGCTACGGTATTGTATGCCGTGTATCAAAGGAAGCAACACCGCATCTGATTACAATTTCGGCAAAGGATACCATATGGGCATGCGGCGGTATCGGCGGTTTATACACACATTCCACGAATTTTCCGCATCTGACGGGCGATGCACTGGCACTGTCCCTGCGCCATCATATCGAACTGGAAAATATTGATTATATCCAGATTCATCCGACAACACTGTATTCCGAAAAGCCGGGAAGAAGGTTTTTAATATCCGAATCAGTGCGTGGGGAAGGCGCTGTTTTGTTAAATAGGAAAGGTGAGCGGTTTGTTGATGAACTGCTTCCAAGAGATGTGGTTGCACGGGCAATTTATGAGCAGATGGAAAAAGACGATATGCCGTATGTGCATCTGTCACTTGAAAATATAGATAAAAAGACGATTATGGAACATTTTCCGAATATTTATCAGCATTGTCTGGAAGAAGGCTATGACATTACAAAGGAAAGTATTCCGGTTGTACCGGCACAGCACTATTTTATGGGCGGTGTCCACGTAGACTGCAACAGCAAAACGTCTATGGAACAGTTATATGCAGTCGGTGAAGCAAGCTGTAATGGTGTGCATGGCGCAAACCGTCTGGCAAGCAATTCCCTGCTTGAAAGTCTGGTCTTTGCGAAACGTGCGGCAAAGCATATTACAGATGGATTTGATATGGCAGAGAGTTGTCCGGAGCTCGTGGAAGCGGCAGCACTCCAAAAGTACAGCGGCTATGATGAATTGAAAAAACAGTACAAGACAGAAATTTTTGAAGAAATTGAAAGGGAGAAAAAGTTACATGAACAGTATATCAATGAAGTTAAATGCAGATAAATTAATTATGCAGGCACTGGAAGAAGATATCACAAGCGAGGATGTTACGACCAATGCCGTAATGCGCCATCCGCAGCAGGGAGAGGTACAGCTTTTGTGCAAGCAGGACGGTGTAATTGCAGGCTTGGATGTATTTAAAAGAGTGTTTGAGCTTTTAGACGAAACAACACAAGTCGTATTTTATGTAAAGGACGGCGATGCCGTAAAAAAAGGCGATCTGCTTGCAGTTGTAAAGGGGGATATCCGTGTCCTGCTTTCAGGAGAACGCACCGCCTTAAATTACTTACAGAGAATGAGCGGTATTGCAACGTATACACGCTCAATTGCTGATTTGTTAAAGGGCAGTAAAACAAAGCTTCTTGATACGAGAAAGACGACACCGAACAACCGCATTTTTGAAAAATATGCCGTAAAGGTCGGCGGCGGCTATAATCACCGTTACAACTTATCCGATGGTGTCTTATTAAAGGATAACCACATCGGAGCTGCAGGCGGTGTTAAAGAGGCTGTAACGATGGCAAAGGAATATGCATCGTTTGTCAGAAAGATTGAAGTGGAAGTCGAAAATCTGGATATGGTACGCGAAGCGGTAGAAGCGGGCGCAGATATTATCATGCTGGATAATATGACACCGGAAATGATGAAAGAAGCAGTCCGTATTATTGACGGCAGGGCAGAAACAGAGTGTTCCGGCAACGTTACGTTAGAAAACGTGGCACGTCTGACAGATATTGGCGTGGATTATATTTCAAGCGGTGCGCTGACTCATTCCGCTCCGATTTTGGACGTTTCTTTAAAAAATTTACACGTAGTATAAAAAAACTTTCCTAAATAAAGAAAAAAAGTAAAAAAATAGCTTTATTGCTTTAATTGGATAAATAATCTGCTTTTCTTTTTTATAATAGTGTGTTAACATAATAACACACTAAATTTTTGGAGGTTTCTAATGAAGAAAGACGAATTTAAGCCGTATATTCCGGCTGACAAAATTACGCCTGAGTTTACAGTGACATCTGTGATCATGGGTGTCCTTCTGGCAATTATTTTCGGCGCAGCCAACGCGTACCTTGGTCTGCGTGTCGGAATGACTGTATCTGCTTCTATTCCGGCAGCAGTTATTTCCATGGGCGTTATCCGCGTCATTATGAAAAAGGATTCAATCCTTGAAAGTAACATGGTACAGACAATCGGTTCTGCCGGTGAATCCCTGGCAGCGGGAGCAATCTTTACACTTCCTGTATTGTTTTTATGGTCAAAGGAAGGGATTACAGAGACTCCAAGCCTGATTACCATTTCATTAATCGCATTATTCGGCGGTATCTTAGGTGTGTTATTTATGGTGCCGTTAAGAAATGCACTGATTGTAAAAGAACACGGTGTGCTTCCGTATCCGGAAGGTACAGCCTGTGCGGAAGTTCTTTTAGCCGGTGAAGAAGGCGGCGCAAGTGCGAAGTCTGTATTTGCAGGTATGGGACTTGCTGCTTTATTTAAGTTTGTAGTGGATGGACTCAAAGTGATTCCAAGCGTTATTACAGCACCACTCAAGGCATTTAAGACAGAGCTTTCAGCAGAAGTATATCCGGCACTGCTTGGTGTAGGTTATATCTGTGGACCAAAGATCGCTTCTTATATGTTTGCCGGCGGTTTAATCGGATGGTTTGTACTCATTCCGGCAATCATTACATTTGGCGGTTCCACAATCCTTTATCCGGGAACAAAGACGATTGCTGATATGTATGCTGCAGGCGGTGCTTCCGCAATCTGGAGCAGTTATATCCGATACATCGGTGCAGGTGCCGTAGCTGCAGGTGGTATCATCAGTTTAATTAAATCCCTTCCGTTAATTGTAAGAACATTTGCAGATGCAATCAAGGGCATGAAGGGGGCAGGAAACAGCAACAGCACTGTTCGTACAGAAGCAGACCTTGATATGCGTGTAATCGGTATCGGTGTATTAATCATGATTATTGCAATCTGGCTGTTACCGGAAATTCCGGTATCTCCGCTCGGAGCAGTTCTTATTGCATTATTCGGTTTCTTCTTTGCAACGGTTTCATCCAGAATGGTTGGTATCGTCGGAAGCAGTAACAATCCGGTATCCGGCATGGCAATTGCAACGCTGTTATTTTCTACACTCTGCTTAAAGGTGACAGGAGATACAGGTGTACACGGCATGAAGGGTGCTATTGCAATCGGTTCTGTTATCTGTATCATCGCAGCAATGGCCGGTGATACTTCACAGGATTTAAAGACAGGTTATATCCTTGGTGCTACACCAAAGAAACAGCAGATTGGTGAATTAATCGGTGCAGTTGTTTCAGCAGTTACTATCGGGGGCGTTCTTGTATTATTGGATTCTGCATGGGGATTTGGTACAACAGAGCTTGCAGCACCACAGGCAACTTTAATGAAGATGATTATTGAAGGTGTTATGCAAGGAAATCTTCCTTGGGCGCTGGTATTCATCGGTGTATTTATTGCAATCGTTGTTGAAATTCTTGGAATTTCCGTACTTCCTGTAGCAATCGGTTTATATCTGCCACTGGAATTAAGCGCAACAATTATGATTGGTGGTGTTATCCGCTGGTTCGTTGACAAGAAGAAGGCTGATAAGGAAGAAAATAAAGATGCAAACAGTGGAATCTTATTCTGCTCCGGTATGATTGCTGGTGAGGGGCTTGTAGGTATCCTTCTTGCAATCCTCGCAGTTGTCAACGTAGCCGGTAAGATTGATTTATCAGGCAGCTTTACAACAGGAGTTGTTGGCGGCGTTGTATTAATGGTTGTTATGATTCTGTGCATCCTGAAGTTCTCACTTTGGAGTAAGAATGGCAAAGAAAACAAGTAAAAAAGATTTAAGAAATTATCTGGATTTTATACCGGTGCATCATGAGCAGTATTCCTATACGGTGTCAGATAATGGTGCAGTTACGGTTTACGTGGAAAATAAAGGCGTATTTAACAAAATTGCCCAGGTGGTTTTTAAAAAGCCGCGGATTTCCCAGATTCATCTGGATGAAATGGGGAATTTTATCTGGCCGTTAATGGACGGAAAGAATACGGTATACGATATTGCAGAACAGGTGAAAGCGCATTTTGGCGAAAAAGCAGAACCGCTTTACAACCGTCTGGTGCAGTATATGAGAAATCTGGAAAGCTACGGATTTATCCGTTTTAAAGAGTAATAGAAAGCGGCAGGCACATGGAATAGGGTGCCTGTCTTTTTTTATAAACGTCAATAAAAATCAACATGAATCTAAAATATCTGATATTTTAAAAAATTCCAACACCTAATATAATAAAACTATCAAAAATGTTTCTGCTGTTTTAAAGGAAAACAGCAGGGGAATGGAGGGTTTTATGAAAAAAAGAAGAATGACAGCCGCATTTTTAGCAGCGGCACTTGGGGTAACAGCATTGACAGGCTGTGGAGGCACAGGCGGCAGTACCGATACGGGGAAAAGCACAGAGGCTGAAAAAATCAGTACAACGATTACCGTATGGGGCTGCGCAGAAGATCAGGCAGACGAGAATGGCAAATGGCTTCAGACGATGTGTGAAAAATTCAACACAGAACATCCGGAATGGGATCTTACATTTGAATACGGTGTCTGCTCCGAACAGGATGCCGGAAAGACCGTTCCGCAGGATCCGAGTAATTCAGCCGACGTATATTTCTTTGCAAATGACCAGTTACAGACATTAATTGATGCGAAGGCAATAGCAAAGCTTGGCGGTGAAACGGCAGATTACGTAAAGAGTACAAACTCACAGGCAATTGTAGATTCCGTTACGGTAGACGGAGCAGTTTACGGTGTACCATTTACAACCAACACCTGGTTTATGTATTACGATAAGAGCAAATTTACAGACAGCGACGTGAAGAGTCTGGATACAATGCTTGCAAAGGACAAGGTTGCATTTAATATCACAGAAGGCTGGTATATGTCATCATTCTTCCTTGCAAATGACTGTGTATATTTTGGTAAAGACGGAAAAGATAATGCAGCAGGAATTGATATTTCAGGTGATAAGGGTACAAATGCAACGAAAGCAATGGTATCTATGGTCAGCAATCCGAATTTTGTAAACGATGCAGGCGGTGTCGGAATCGCAGGTCTGCGTGACGGCAGTGTTGCAGCTTATTTTTCAGGTTCATGGGATTATAAGAATGTAAAAGAAATTTTGGGTGATAATTTTGGTGCCGTACAGCTTCCGAAAGTCAAGATTGGCGGTACGGATAAGCAGTTAAAGGCATTTGCAGGTTCTAAAGCAGTTGCCGTGAATCCAAACTGTAAATACCAGCAGATTGCCGTTGCACTTGCAAAGTATTTAGGTGGTAAGGAAGCACAGCAGTCCCATTATGATTTACGTAGTGTAATTCCTTGCAACACAGAACTGCTGGCAGTAGAGCCGGTTAAATCCGATGTGCTTGTAACTGCACAGAATAATACCTTTAACAATACTGCTGTTATCCAGCCGACGGTAACCGGTATGAATGATTACTGGACACCGGCACAGAATTTCAGTAAATCCATTGTTAACGGAGAAATTACACTGGATAATGCTGCAGAAAAGACAGAAGAGTTTTACAAACTGATTAATACATCAATTGTAAAATAGAAATAAAACGCACACAGCGTTTGGAGGTTGCGTATGGAATTGGTTAATGCGTTCAAAAAGGGAGATTGGCTCACAAGAAGTTCAGCAATTGTGATGGGACTTGGCAATATCCTCAGAAAACAATTTATCAAAGGAATCTTATTCCTTTTCACAGAAGCAGCTTTCCTATACTTTATGGCAGCCTATGGCTGGCAGTGACT
>ENA-UOJC01002514-UOJC01002514.1-human-gut-metagenome-genome-assembly--contig:-C104-NODE-2514-length-19726-cov-4.892634_pt1 | contig 19726 bp, 8 predicted proteins | sample MGYA00242339_ERZ723886 | MGnify/ENA metagenome assembly ERZ723886 | reverse complement strand
TAGTAGGCTAAATATTCTTTATTTAACCTCTTCTGGTCCGGCTTCATTGGTACTAGTTCAGTAGTTGCGATACCCAACTCATCCGGAACAACTACTTTATTTAAATAAGGACGTAGCTTTGAATACAGAACATGTTCATTATTGAAAAAATGAGTAGACGAGCCTGCACTTGATAAAGGTTGTTTAACTTTATCAACGATTTTTCCTGTATTGGATTCAATTTGATCAAGATTTAACTGCCAAACCAGTTCATCTTCGTCCAAATTAACATTTTTAACTGGAATTGCAGGTGCCACATCCCCCAACTTCACCTTCGGCCAACTCACAGCATCCCCTCCAGTTTATCCAGATCAGCCAGAATCTCTTTTTCCAAATCTTTTAATCGTTTCAGTATCACTTTCGGATCTTCATATTCCTCCGCCTGATACACCACTTCTTTATAACGATTAATAGAGAGATCGTATTTCTGCGCAGCAATATCTTCTTTTGGAACTACAAACGCCGCCTGCGTGCGATCTTTAAAATCAACGCCAACATCAATCCCTTCCGGGTGCTGCTGTTTAAGCAACGAGGCTGACTTCTCACCCATAAAGTTATCAACCGGTAGCCCGCGTAAAGTACGGTAATACTTCCAGCTTGCCAGCAGATGCGGCAGATCGTTGTCTTTTATCGGGTTGCGCTTGTCATCCAGGCTGTAGCCGTCATTTTGCAGATCGTAGAACCAGACCTCGTCCGTCTGACCGCCTTTGGTAAAGATCAGGATCGCCGTCGCCACGCCAGCGTAAGGTTTAAATACGCCGGAAGGCAGATTGATCACCGCTTCCAGTTGGTTATCTTCCACCAGCGTTTTGCGAAGTGACTGGTGCGCCTTACTGGAGCCAAACAGCACGCCCTGCGGCACGATAGTGGCACTGCGCCCGCCCACTTTCAGCATTTGCAGAATACGCGCCAGGAACAGCAGTTCGGTTTTTTTGGTTTTCACCATTGCCGACAGCGTGGAGTCGATATCTTCCTCGTCCAGTGAGCCGGTAAACGGCGGGTTCGCCAGAATCAGGTTGAAAGCGTTTTTACTTGCCTGAGGGAAGTTAGTGCTGAAGCTCTGGCTCATGGTGTCCTGATAGTGGATATCAGGCGCTTCCACGCCGTGCATAATCAGGTTCATAGCGGCGATACGCAGCATAGTGGTATCAAAATCATAACCGTGGAACATGTTGTTATCCACATGGTTACGCCACGGTGTCAGCAGATCGCCGGTAAAGATTTTTTGCTCTTCCAGCTCGCCACGTTCGTTGGTGCCAATCTCAGTATGAATGGATTCCAGCGAGCTGTACTTCTCCAGCAGATATTCATAGCTGGTTGCCAGAAAACCACCGGTGCCACAGGCCGGATCGCAAATCGTCTCGCCGCGGGCCGGGTTCGGCTCCATCATTTCAACCATTGTTCGGATAATGTGGCGCGGCGTGCGGAACTGGCCGTTGATTCCAGCAGTGGTCAGCTTGCTTAACAGGTATTCGTAAAGGTCGCCTTTGGTGTCGCCGCGATCCAATGGCAGGTTTTTGATCACCTCAACCGCTTTGGTCAGCAATGACGGCTTAACAATCTCCAGACGAGCATCTTTCATAAAGTTGCCCAGCAGCGTTACCTTCGACGCATCGGCCTGGCCGAGCTGACGAAAATGCTGGAATACACCATCGCGCACCACTTCCATCATCTCATCCGAGCCAAGATTGCTATAGTGACTGAAACGGAACTCCTGCTGTTCTGGCGCAAAACGCGGTTTAAAATCAATACCCGCGATTTGTTTACGCTTCTCGTCGCGTTGTTCCTGGGTATCCAGCATCCGGGAATACATCAGATAGGTGATCTGTTCGATTACGGTCAGCGGGTTGGTGATACCACCCACCCAGAAATCTTCCCACAGGCCGTCGATTTTACTTTTTAAGTCACCAGTGATCATTGTTAGCTTTTATATCCTGTTTTAAATACAAAAGCCCCGCTGCCGGGGCTTGTCATGTGCGTATTATACCGTTGCTGCGTCGGTCACAACACCCAGCTCTTCGACTATCTTTTGTAGGCGGGCGATCTGCTCTATATCAGGGAACACACCGGTAACGCCTTCGATGTGGATATGCGTAAAAGGCTGTTCAAAGAGCTGCCGCATTTCAATGGTGCCGTAATCGCGAATGTGGTTTTTCAGCAATGACAGGAAGCGCAATTGCTGGCTGGTCAGGCTGTTATCAGCGGCGAACTGAGCAAAGCGCACTTCCACCGCGTCGCTGTCCATCCCGATGATGGTACGCAATAGTTTATCCAGGCTGGCGGTCGCCTGCGGGTAGAACTCTTTCAGTGCCCGGATATCAACGTTAGGGTTCTGGATCAGCACCAGTTTAGCCAGTTCATCCAGCTCGCTTTGCGTCACAGGCTCGCCGTTGCGGATTTTCTTCAGCACCGGATTTTGCTGGAACAGCGGCTCCAGCGCTCCCTGCACCTGCTGGCGATAGAGTTTGAAGTCAATCGAGCGGATGTTGGTTTTGCGGGTTTCCGTCTGAATCAGGTTCGCATCTTCGGTAATATCCACCTGTATCGAACCAAATTTCGGCGTCGCGTCTTTTTCCATCAGGTGCATGATGCCGCGCAGATGAATGCGGATATCTTCCAGCTCTTCCAGGCTGGCCTGCTTCCACCAGCCTAAATCACGAAGCTGATTGATCCGCGGTCCTTGCTGTTGGACCTGCGCCAAATGCGGCGGCAGGCGCTCCACTTTTTCGACGATGACCGGCCAGAGCACATCCAGCTCTTCCGGGTTGGTATAACGGGCAGTTTGCGCCGCCAGAATATCCATATCAAAGCGCATGGCATCGCTTTGCCCGCGCACGTCCAGCCACTGCATCAGCGGGGCCAGAACAGATAGCAGATCCTGCTGTGTTTTCGGAGAAAGCTGGCGCAGCACCTTTTCATCACTGTACTGCGCTTTTTGCTGCCACTTTTCCTGTACGGCAATCGACTTTTCATCCAGTGCGTTGATTTGCTCGCGAAGCTGATGAGCAACTAAATCCACCGCCTGTTTGTCGAATTTACGCTGCGCAGCGGCCCCCAGCATAACCCACGCTTCGAAGCGTTTTTGTGCAAGCGATTTTGTCGCTGTGACTTCGGCCTCTTCGGTATGCAGTTCGTGATACTCAAAATTGCCCCAGTGATCGAAAATGCGGAATTTCTGTTTATCCAGCGGTTTGCCGTTATCGTCGTAACCGTACAACCCAGGACAGAGGCGCGTACCACGGCCAATCATCTGCCAGAACTTCACTTTTGATTTGACCGGTTTGGCAAAGACCAGATTCACAATTTCCGGGACATCAATACCGGTATCGAGCATGTCAACGGAGATAGCGATGGTCAGCTCTTTGTTGGTGCTTTCATCCAGCCCTTTAAAATCATCAATCAATTGCTCGGCGCGGGGATCGTAGTTGTCGATGACCTGGCAGAAGCGCCCGGCAAACTGCGGGTACATATCGTCGAATAATTCATTCAACAGCAGCGCGTGTTTGTGGTTACGGGCGAAAATGATGGTTTTACCTGGCAACTGGCCGTCCCGATCTTTCAGGCCATTTTCCATCAGGTTACGCAGGATATAGCGGTTGGTGTCTTTGTTGTAGATCGCCTCATCCAGCGCCTTGCCATCAAACTCCAGCGTATTGGGATCCATGCCTTGTTCTTCCAGCTCGCGGATTTGTGCGTCGCTTAATTTCTCCCGTTTGATGCCTTCGCGCAGGAATTCTGTGGTGTACGTGACAACCTCATAGGGAACCAGATTGTTATCGGCGATGGCATCTTCCAGGCTGTAGTTGGCGGTAGGAATACGTCCTTCACAACCAAACAGGCCGAAAGTGGTTTTACTCACCATGTCAATCGGCGTCGCCGTCAGGCCAATCTGGAGGGCATCAAAATACTTAAACAGATCGCCGTAGACGTTGTAGATAGAGCGGTGGGATTCATCGGCGATGATCAAATCGAAATAACCGACATCGAAATGGTCCATGATTTTCATCATGCCAGGATAGGTAGCGATGTAGATCCTGGCGTTCTGCCTGTCTGCTTTTTTCGATTTACCGACAACATACAACGGCTCATTGGTGAATTGATTAAAGGCATTCGCCGCCTGTTTACGTAATTCTTTGCGGTCACAAAGAAACAAGACGCGTTTTACCCAGCGGGCATCTATCATCAGTTTGCTCAGTGCAATTGCCACGCGAGTTTTGCCTGTACCCGTAGCCTGAACAATTAACGATTGCCGGTACTTGTTGGTAAACCGCTCGCTGACACGGGCAATGGTTTCAAGCTGGTACAACCGTCCGGCAACGGCCTTACCTTCGTTATCTTTTACGTGCGCCACACTGTTCAGCGGCAGACGGGTTTCACGCTGTTGAATAAGATATTGCAGGCTTTCCTTGCTGTAGAAGCCAAACACCCGACGCGGGGGATAACCATGAGTTTTATGGTCATCCCACAGCCAGATATCATAGCCGTTGGTGTAGAAGATGATCGGACGCTGGCCGTATTCTTTTTCCAGCCAGTCTGCATACAGCCGGGCCTGAATTCGTCCTTGCTCGGCATTGACGCTGGTTTTTTTTGCTTCCACCACCGCCAGCGGTTTGTGTGCCTCATCCCACAAGACATAGTCCGCATAACCGTCTCCGGTCGCGGTAGGTTGTTCTTTAACGGGATGTTCCTGCGTAACCTGATCGGTATTTTTAAGGTCTTCGCCTACATTCCAGTCAGCAGCAAGCAGGCGAGAGTCAATCAGGCGACGGCGGGTTTCCGCTTCATCAATAGAGAGAATATCGGCAACATGCTGGTTACGCGCTCTGGCTTCATTCAGGCGTTGAGTGAGGTGTTCGGCCTTTTCCTGTTCTTGCTGTAGTGCGCGTTGCAGCGCCAGTTCGCGCTCACGGCTTTCATCCTGAGCCCTGATTGCATCTTCCAGACGTTTTTCATCTGCACGACCTGAAGATTGTGTTAATGGAGGGAGTGTAAATTTGGGGCAGTCATCAACATTACCGTGGGCGTAGCGAACATACAGCCAAATTCCCAACAAATACGCTTCTTTGAGCAGCCAGTAAGTATCTTTAGCTTTGATACGTCCGCCGTGCGCGGCACGGTTGCCATGGATACGCAGCGCATCCATTTTCATGATGATGGCTTCCGGCATCATGCTGGTAAAGACATCAGCATTCATTAAATCGTAAAGATTAGCCTTAATACCTTCCGGCAACCGCTCCTGACGATACAACCAGCGCACCATCAATTCGGTGTAGTTACGCAGCTTGACCAGACAGCTTTCCGGATCGGAGTGAACATAGCGTTCCGCCATACACGCGAGTTCAGCCAGTTCCGGCCACTGGCTGCGCAACATTTCAAAATTGAGAGACTGCTCCATCAATCATCGCCTTATGTCGTGGATACAACAGCATTTCTGGAAAGAATATCACACTAATTTGGCCGACGAAGTGAGCCGGAAAGGGCGGAATTACCATTAATTCTCATATTTAAAGTCGATGTTTATTTTGAGTGTTTCAATATTCACAGTGACTTCGCAACCATGCCAGAATGGCTTTTCTTGTGATTTAAAGTTATCCACAAACAAATTTCTTAGTTCCACCAAAAGATCTAAAAGTCTTTCACTGGCATCTGCGGTTTCAGTGATCCAATGTTGATTGCCCTGTTTATCTACATAGTCATAAGTAAACTCACCACAGTCGCTTTCCGGTTCTAACTTTGCACACAGAATGATTTTGACTGCATCACTAGGAGTGATCGATAGCAACACCGAACCAATGTCATTATAAATATCCTGATCAGAACGCATTATTTACCTCCGGGTGCATTGTTAAATACTTTTTCAATCGGGCGACCTCCATCTATCGAATATACTACTTTAAATTTAGCAGGTCTGACACTATCCCCAATATACGATGGCTGAATGTTGACCTTAACCTCTTTTCCTTCACCCAATGCTTTTGCCCAAGTATTTTCCATCTGCTTCCAGGCTCCTTTGTTCAGATTTCCATCCATTGGAACAAGGTTCAATTTTTCACCAGGACCATTAAAAATACTGGCTATTAAATGACCACCCTCATCTCCATCAAGGCCACACTTACCTGCTTTACATTGTTGATAGCCATTTCTATCCTTTACATTAGGACTAAGAGTTGCTTCAACCTGGCTTGGCCTTGCCTGAGCATCAGTTTTATAAATTTTATCACCATCTACATGATAAACTTTATTCGGCTGTGGGTTATTTAGCTCTTTGCTCCAGTTCCCTTTACCACCTGAGTCTAGCATCAGCTTTTCAAGTGACTCCGCACTGATTTTCTGACCTGTCTGTTTTTCAACAGCCATTAGAGCCTTCAACTCTGACAACTCGCTGGCAGACATTTTACCAACCGCCGCTACTGTCAGGCCCGCTGGAAGAGCATCGCCAGCGACCATTTCCGCAACCCAGATACTAACTTCATTTGCACACAGCACAGTATTCGCACCACAGGCACTGACTGCTGCCTGGGCGGCTGCAATTGCTTCCGGAGTCAGAGCAATCACTACCCCACCTGTAGCCCCCCCAACAAGCGCTGCTGCAATCGCTTTGTTTACAGCCTCACCGCGTTTACATTCAGCCCCGCCAGGGTTAGTCGAGCAGGACGCAATATCTTTGCCATGCTCCTGCACGAACTTGGTCTGAGTGTCTTCATTACCACCCAGCAGGTTATTCTCAACAACATTCTTCCCAGCAGCAGCTCCGGTAGCCACACCCGCAGTATTCCCACCTGCAACACCACCCGCCATACCTGCTGAGATACTCGCCAGCGTACTTAGCGTCTGCTTCTGGTCCTCGGTCAGCTTCGACAGGTCTTTCTCATCCGGATATAAAACCTTCGCGATTGCACCTGCGATAAGTTCACCGCTCACAGCACCGACTGAACCTGCTGCGGCATTATTTCCCTGAAGAGCCGCAGTCACACCGCCGAGAATGGCATGAGCAATGGCTTTCGCTGCATCGTTATCATTAATTCCAGCATTGGGCCCTATGAAGTTTGCCAGTTCCGGAGCCGAAGCCCCCGCCAGAGCACCTGCTAAATTACCCCCCGCCAGGCCCTGAAGCGCGGCCGTTGCCGCCTGAATGCCACGCTGGATATCACTACCAGTACCGAACTTTTCCTGCTCTTTTTTGTATTCCGGCGTTTCACGCAGTTTCGCCAGATATGCCTGTCGCTGTTCTTCCGTCGCATCCGCCTGAAGAGGTCCGTATTTATCCTGCGCGACTTTCAGCGCATTCAGCTCTCCCTGCGTCCGGGCAATATCCGCCACCTGGCCGCCGATATCGCTGTTCATCCCGATTTCCTTCCGGCGGTTCTGCTCTTTCTCCTTGTCGAAGATCGGGCTGATGCTGTCATTGGCATGTTCGGTGTCTCGGCTTAGGTTCGCCACGTCCTGCTTCTGGTTGTCCTTGTCGCGGATGGTGATGGTGCCATCAGCCACGGCGGCCTGAGTCGTGCCTTCGGCATGGCCGCTGTTGCCTGCCGCCGAAATCATTCCGCCCGGCATGTTGCCCTTGAACTGGTCCCCGAAGCTGCCCGCTCCGCTGATGCTGATACCCGAGTGCTGAGTTTTGAAATCCGCTTCGTTGTGAATATCGCTGAAGCCGAGCGTCCCGGTATCGAGGCTGTTTTTATCTGCCGTCGCCGTGGAAGCGATAACCGCGCCATCGAGCTGGGTATGTCTGCCCACTGTAATGTCGAAGCCGCCGTCACCGGCAAACATTCCGGTTTGTTCAGCAACGGAGTCAAAGCGGCTCTTCATCTTATCCCGGGAGGCAGCGATGTAACCTGAGCCGGTCATGGAGCCAAAGGTAAAACTGCCGCCGGCAGCCACGCTGGTCTGTTTACTGTCGTACTTACTGGTGTCCTGCTGGCTGCTTATCAGCAGGTCGTGGCCCACATCGGCGATAATCCTGTTGCCGTTGACCTGAGCACCGTTCAGTACCGTATCCCGACCACTGTTGATGGTGACGGTTTTACCGCTGTCTGTTGTGGTTTCAGTCCACTCAGTACCGTTACCTTTCTCCCTGCCTTTTGCCGCATTAACGCTGGCAAAGACGCTGATACCGGCACCTTTACCTGCACCGATACTGACACCCACGCCACCGCCACTGCTGCTGTTCCTGCCCGTTGTTTTTTGTGTGTTTGCGGCGCCACTCAACAGAATATCATTCGCGGCATCCAGGCTTGTGTTACCACCGGCCTTAAGCTGGCTTCCTGCAATCACAATATCTCCGCGGTTATCGCCCCTGTTTTTGCCGGTTGCGACAACAGACAGATTATTCCCGGCATTCAGCGTACTGCCGGATACTGTGTCACTTTCAGAATGTTGTTGTGATTTCGATTTCTGGGTGGTGAGCGACAGGCTGACTCCCATCGCATTCGGGTCACCGGTTGCGGTGGCCATTGCCGCAGCCTGTCCGGCCTGCACACCAGACAGCGCTGTCTTTGTGGTCTGCAGGGCTTTCAGACGGCTGTCACTGCTCTCCTTCGTCTCCTGTGCACTGGTAACCGCATTATTGATGGCACTGCCCACTGTGCCGGAAAGGGCAACCGTCAGCCCGCTTTTCTTCTGCTCAAATTTTTCGTCCACAGTACGACGGTCATGCCCCGGGTCAACCACCACACTGTCACCGGTAATGCGGATATCCCGGTTCGCAATCACATCCGAACCGCTGATATGAGCCTGTTTGCCCGCGGTAATACTGACATTACCGGCAGTGGAGCCGATGGTGCTGGCACTCTGACTCTGCGTTGTCCCGGCCTCGCGGCGGTCGTGCGTTGTCTTACTGCTGCCAATGGTGAAACCAATACCGCCGGTACCCATCAGACCGGATTTCTTCGTTTCCTTAAAGCGCCAGGACGTATCTGTATTGGTGGCAGCAAGAACATCAACATGGTTACCCGCCGCCAGTGACACATCCCGGTCAGCCACCACATCCGAACCCTGTACTGTCAGGTTATCACCGGCGTTAACGGTCACGCGGTTCCCCGACAGCAGGGCGCCTGCTTCACGGGTGGCACTGTTCTCACTGATGGTGTGGGTGGTTTTCTTACTGAGAAAACCTCCGCTTTTTTTCTTCGTTTCCAGATAGTGATAGTCACTTTCTGTCGCCGTGGTCAGGGCGACATCACGACCGGCATTCACACTGATATTGCCGGTTGCGGTAACGGATGACGCAACAGCGGTGATATCCCGTCCTGCAGTAATGGTGGTGTCACCACCGCTGGCGATTTCCGTTCCCTGCTGGCGAACGGTTTCATCAATGACCGTTTTCTTTTTCGAGTATGAACTGCTGCCGGTCACGGACTCTTCCGCCAGCAGATTAACGTCGCGCCCGGCCCGGACAGTGATGTTGTCTTCCGCTGCGATACCTGCACCCTGACTGCTCACATCCCGGCCTGCACTCAGCATCACACTGTCGCCGGCAGTAATGGTCGTAAGTTCTGCACTGCGCTGGTGAGATTCACTGTTTGCATGGCGACTGCTGCTTACCCTGTCAATGGCATTCAGACTGAGATCATTGCCGGCAATAAGTGCTGCGCGACCTCCGGCGCTGATTTCTGCCCCTGTGACCGAAATGTTTTTATCTGCCCGGATGTCCAGACTATCCATGGCACTGACAGAGGCAATGCTTCCCGTATAAGTGTGTTTCAGGGCGAGGCTGTCTTCCGGTGCATCAAGCTGCCAGTGTGAGTACCGGGTGAGATTATTGACATTGCCGGCGAGACTCTCCAGCCGGACAGTCTTACCGGTAATCGTGGCACTGATATTGTTGATATCGCCCATCGCTTTCAGTCCGAGAGCGCCACCGGCATTTATAAGCCCGGACTCAAGGTTACCCAGACTGTCAGCGCTGTCGATGGTGAGATCATTCTGCGCCATCAGGGTACTGCCACTGTTAGTGACATTCCCTCCTGCCAGGTGCACATTCTGACCGCTGATAATACTGCCGTTCTGCAGCGTCACATCTTTCGGTGACAGATACACTTCCGGCACCATCACCGTCTGACCCTTTATCGTGACGGCTTTATACCACAGAATACTTTGGTCGAGAGCCGCCACCTGGTCTGCTGTCAGTGCCACACCAAACTTCAGACCGAGCGCCTTCTGTGCACGGGCAGCGTTATCCATCAGGTAGCGCATCTGGTCGGTGTCTGAACCAACCCCGTTGATATAGCGCCCCCCGATCTGGTTCAGCATATAGTTCGATACATAGCGGGTATCAAAAGCGGCATCCCCCAGGAAGCGATAATCTTTTTCCGGTTTCAGCCCGAGCCGGTCAAGAAAATACGATGAGCCCGGGAATTGTTTATCATCAGTATACGCCGGGTCTGTTTCACGTGGTGCCTGCCCGGGGTGCATCCTGAGCAGGTCATACAGTCCGGCAAACAGACTGCTGTCCACCTTTCCGAGACCATCCAGTTTCGGATTCACCGTAATCAGATACGGACTGTCCGGGTCCGTGGACGGGACAAAATAACCATTGTTACCGGAAAGCAGGGGATAGTTCCCCACCACGATGCCGGAAGCCAGGTCCGTACCACTGCCGATCGTCAGACGAGTAATGGTGTCAGTCCAGTCCGGGGCCGTGACGGTCAGCGTCTCTGTGCCATCCGGCGCCAGTTGAGCCATTCCCGGGCTGATATTTTTCTCTGCCGGCGTGTTAATTTCAGGTGCCGCAAGGGTATTTGTGATCCGTCCTGCATTTGAGGTTGTGGATGTATTACTGATATCACTGGAAAAAACGGCTGTGACATTTTTGCCTGCCTGAATCACGGCTCTCAGAGCCTGACCGGTGTCTCTGGTGACATATTCCGGAGCTCCGGAGAGAGTAAAGGTAACGCGATCATCGGCAGAAGCATCTCCATACTGCAGATGCCCGTCGTTGGGGATCATGGCCAGTTTGCCGTAATAGCGATACACATTGTATTCATCCTGTGTATAGCCAAAGAAGGACTGATTATTCAGTTGTGAACCCGACAGGCTGACAAACTCGCTGGCAAGAAGATGACTTCCCGTATTATCCAGTTTGTCCGCGTCAATCAGCAGATTATTCCCGGCCGAAATTCTGGCATCCCCCCCTGTTGCACCAACATCGACGCGTGTTGTGCCAGTCAGAAATTTCCGGGTGGCTCCCTTTTCAGTCGGAACGGCCCATGCCTCAAAACCACCACCGGCAGTACCGCTCCAGGACTTCACATAATATCCCCATCCATCTTCACCTAAATCGCCCACTCTGACTGAAACAGAATTTGCACCATCAGGTACTGCGACATTCTCAACCGGAATGTATGATTTTGTCTCATTTATACCCTCCCGCTGATTCAGTAAATGTCCGGTTCTGATGGTGATATCACCGCGGGTGGTTTCGATATTCCCGGAGGTATTAATCACTTCAGCATTCGCGGCACCACTGACATCTTTCTGCATCACCAGGCTGTCACCCGCCAGCATATCGCCGTGATGGTTCCGGATGGTGCTGGCAAACAGCGAGAGGTTATTGCCCGCATACAACAGTGCGGTGTTAATGACTGACCCGGCGGCCGTTAACATCAGACTACCCGTCGTGCCGGTAAAACCGTCGAGAGTGATATCCCCCCGGCTGGTCAGACTGACGTCCCCGCCTGCCTGCAGGCTGCCGCTGGCATTCATCGCAATCCCGCTGCCGCTCAGTGCCGTGGTGCCGTTGCCGGCGGTCAACTGGCCATTGTTGGTCAGCCTGCCCGCCGCATTCAGCGTGATACCGTTGCCCTGCAATGTGGCGCCATTGGTAATATCACCCTGGCTGCTGACGGAGAGTTGTTTATTCGCGGCGATAACGCCCTGTGCTGTCAAACCACGGGTGAGCTTCAGCGTCAGGTTACCGAGTGCAACCAGCTGGCCCGCGCCGCTGAGCGAGACCATATCAGCAAGCATATCACCGCCGCTGAATACCTTCCCGCCGGCGTTGTTCAGGCTGTTCCCTTTTATTGTCAGGCCCTGATTACCCAGCAGCGTGCCGCTGTTGGTGATGGTCTGCGTGTTGACGTTCAGTTGTGCGGCCTGGAACAGGCCACGGTTGGTCAGACTGTTACCTGTGAGCGTTGCCTGATTCGCCGCCATCACAGTGCCATTACCGGCAAGCTTCGCCACGTTCAGCAGCAGGTCAGTGGCCTGTAGCCAGCCACTGCCACTGTAGTCCGGCGTGGTGAACGTCAGCTCACCGCCGGAAAGAATCTTGCCACTGTTGTGGGCCTGCGTTGCCGCGCTGAGCGTGGTTTTACCGTTGCCCTGAATGGTGCCGTCATTGGTCAGCACGGGTGCGGAAAGCGCTGATACGTTCTGGCTGAGAAGCACACCGCTGGTCTGGTTGGTCAGGGCATTCAGCAATGTAAGAGTCAGCCCGCTGTCGCCCTGCACACGACCTGAGTTGGTCAGCGAACTGGCGGTGATTCGGTTATCCGCCCCCTGAAGCTGCCCACTATTGCTGATGTCTCTGGCGTTGACGTTTAATGCACCGCCTGTCAGCATTTTACCGTGTTGTTGCAGATTACCACTGAGTGTCACGTTCAGGCTGTTAACACCACTGATTTCGCCACTGTTGCTGAGCGAATCACCATTCACTTCCAGCGTCTTCGCGCTGATTAATCCCTGGTTACCCAGCACTTTCCCGGTCAGGCGGGCATCGCCCATGGCGGTAATTTTGCTGCCGGTGGCAGCAATAACATCGCCACTCAGGGTCAGAGCCAAATCCAGCGCACTCTGAACAGCACCGCTGCTGGTCAGGCTGCTGGCATCCAGAGTGATGTTCTGCCCCTGAATCCGGCCGCTGTTGGTCACATCTCCTGCGCTCAGCGCCAGCGAGTTCTGGCTCAGCAGCGCGCCACTGTTGGTAAGCCCGTCCGCGCTGTGCAGGGTCAGACCGCTCAGCCCCGTGACCGTACCGCTGTTGTCAGTGCTTCTGTGGTGAAGCGTGACATGGTTACCCTGGACAGTGCCGCTGTTATCCAGTGAATTTCCATCAAGAGAGAGCGTGCCGGCCGAAAGCAGACTGCCCCGGTTGTCCGTGGTGGCTGCGTTCAGCGTGGTGTCCCCCTGGCTCATGATATCGCCGGTACTGGTCAACTGACCGGTTGCCGAAGCAGTAAGGTTACCGGTTGCCAGCACGGAACCACTGTTCGCCCAGTTGTCCGCCTGCACGGTGATATTCTGTCCCTGCGTGGTCCCTGCGGTATGCAGTGTTTTGCCCCGGAGGGAGAGGTCGTCCGTCGTCAGCCAGCGCCCGTTACGGCCCTGTGAGAGGGTGTCGCCTGCAAGCGCCAGTGCACCGGCGCCCTGCAACAGGCCGTCGCCATCCAGCGTGGTCGCCCTGACGTTCAGCGTGTCAGCGATGATTTTTCCCGGATTGCTGAGGGAGGCAGTGTTTAACGTTAAACCATTATCACCGGTGATAAGCCCGCTGTTGCGGATGTCCGGTATATCCAGCGTCAGGTCTGCAGCACTGTACAGCGTGCCGTTCTGCTGATTATCAAGCCTCTGTGTGTTAACGGTGAGTGAGGCCTCCCCCTGCAACAGACCACTGTTGGTCAGGGTCTGTGACTGTGTATTCATGGCGGAAGCGACAAATACGCCGCTGCTGGTCAATTCAGGCGCACTGAGGCTGAGCGACGGGGCGCTGCTTTTCCCGCTGTGGGTGAGCTTTTCACTGGCGTTCACCACCATGGTCTGTTGTGCTGCCTGCGTACCTGCAAGACGTGCATCTCTGGCGTTGATGCTGAGATTTTTACCGCTCTGAAGCTGTGCGCCCGCTGCAGTACTCAGTCTGTCTGCCTGAACCAGGAGGGTGTCACCGGCACTGGTTTCCCCGTCCAGCGCCACTGTTGTCACATTCAGCGTCATCGCAGCATCGCTGTGGATGACCGATTTTTTACCGGAACTCAGCGCCTGCGCACTGACCGTCAGCCCTTTGCCGCCGGACAGCACACCGTTCTGTGTCACATCCTGCGCCTTCAGCACCAGTACATCATCGCTCACCAGCGAACCTGTACTGGTCAGTTTCCCGCTGGCCGTGATATCCACTTTGCCCTTTGCGCCAGTGCGGCCGCTCTGGGTAAAGTCGCGGGTATTCACGGTCAGGGGACCGCCACTGAGCAGGGAGCCACTGTTGCTGAGCGTTGTACTGCCGAGCGTCAGGGAAGCCCCCTGAACAGCACCACTGTTATTCAGCGTGCCGGCATCGAGTCCCGCATGACCTTTCGCCAGCAATATTCCGTCCTGTGTCAGCGTGGTGGCGCTGGCCGTGAGATTCTGCCCGGCGGTTATCTGTCCCTGTGTTGTCAGCGTGTCACTGGCGACAGTCACGATATCGCGGGCCGCGTTAATCTGGCTGGCGGTATCCTGTGTGATGTTTTTCGCGGCAAGCGTTACATCCCGGCCGGCAGTCAGTTTTTCATTCTGTTGAGTGATTCTGCCGCCGGCGGTCAGGCTGAGGTCCTTGTCGCTGTTAAGCGTTCCATTGCTGAGAACGATATCGCTCCGGCTGCTGACGCTCAGGTTACCTCCCGCTTTATGGTCGCCGGTTAAGGTGACGCCCTGACTTTTTGCAGTGACGGCCCCCGTGGCGAGACTGTTGTTGACAGTCAGTCTGCCGCTGGCATCCAGGGTGATATCGCCATCGCGGGCATAAAGGTTACCAAGATTAACCCCGACACCACTTTCAGTGGAGGTCAGATGAATACGCCTGGCGTACATTCCACCGAGCGCGCCGGTATCAACGGCAACTTTCGGCACATCACCTTCGCCCTTCAGGGCACTGACACGACCATCTGCAGTTACACGGTTAGCACCTGCAGTGACAGTTAAATCCTTCGCATGAAGCGCGGCATTCACTTCCGTTGCACGGGCAATAATGGATACGGCATCGCTCCGGGTGCCGTCCAGGCCCGCGCCATTGATGGTGATACTGCCTTCAGTCACCTCCAGCGCCTGCAGGCTGCCGTCGGCATTCATCACAGGTCTGCCCGTGGTGAGCGTCGCGTGCGGCGTGTTGATAAAACCACAGCCGTCACAGGTGATACCATACGGGTTGGCAACCATCACATTTGCCGCTTTGCCGGCCACTTCCGTATAGCCCTGCAGCAGTGAACGGTTACCGCCGGTCACTTCGTTGATGATACCCTTCGCTTCCCCGCCCGCTTTCAGGTTCGGGTTATTCTGTATCAGTCCACCAAGCTGCGTCGGATTAAGCTTACCGGTGGCATTATTGAGAATCAGCCCTTCCTTCCCGACGTTGTAATCCGTAAACCGGTTATGCGAAATCCCGGCCCCGTTCGGCGTGGCAATGTTCACGACCGGCACACCATTTGCCGCTTTATCCATTCCGGCCCCGTTTTGTGGGGTGATGACGGCCCCCACAGCCGGTAACAACGGCTGCCCGGCGATAATCGTACTGATAAGGTAACTCAGCAGGCGGTAAGTGAAGCGAACGGGAGGCTGATGCATGGTAATAATCCCTTAAAACGCGACGGCAACGCGCCAGTAAACCGTGAGATGGTCAGGGGCAAGCCAGTCCGGGTAAACCAGAGGCAGTCCGGCGGTGAACGAACCGGAAACATGACCACTGGTGGTGCTGAGCCCGGCAGCAGCACCCCACAGCGTGCCGGACGAGTACGGGTCATCGCTGTCAGAGTGCAGCCAGCCGCCGTCCAGTGCAGTCACTGCACGGACAGTTCCCACATATGGCAGGGAGAACAGAGACCAGGACAGCTCATTCCGCAGATAACCGCCGTTATTACCGGAGATATACTGCTCCTTAAAGCCACGCACTGAACTCTCACCCCCGAGGCTCAGTTGTTCCACACCATGAAGACGGTCCGGTGACCACTGGGCATAAGCGCTGGTCAGCCACCACACACTGTCCGTGACGGGGCGCTGAAAACTGGCGCTTAATGACCATTTCCGGAACTGTTTTACGGGCAGGTCTCCCCTTTTCCCGTGGTCGCTTTCTGCGCCGAACCAGGGCATCCCCCGTGTAAATACCGGATTCAGTGTTCCGACACCACCCAGAAACTTGTGGGTGTGATTCAGCCCGACAGAAAATGAAGTGAGTTTACGGCTGCTGCCCTGAAGCAGAACATCATCCAGATAATTGTGAATAATGCGGTGCTGCAGACCTCCGGTCAGTGCTGTCTTCATGTCCCCGTTACGGAACAGGACATGCGACAGTCCCAGCCGGTGAGTCTGCAGGTCTCCCGTGGAACGCCACCGCCAGCCCCGGTTATCAATGGTGCTGAGGTAGTCACTCCATGAATACGTGTAATCCACCAGGGTATAGCCATACGGCAGACTGACACCGGCGGCAAAATTCCTCGCATCATGTGACACCGAAAAGTCACTGCTCCGTCCCCCGCTGACAAACCAGTTGTCAGCCAGCCCCAGCGGATTATTAAAGGAAAGGACGCCATTTAACTGCCCCGTTCCGGTATTCTTCTGCCCGCTGTTGTCGAAGCCCACGCTCCCTGTGACAGGCCATTCCGGCGATGCCGTCAGTGTCACCACCGACCATCCCTCCCGGTCACCGGGCGATATTTCAATCTGTACCGGCTCCGTACGCAGACGGTTAATCTGCTCCATCCCCTGCTCAATATCCCGCAGGTTCAGAACCTTCCCCTCCATTCCCGGGAAAACCATCTTCAGGGTGCGGGCAGGAAGGTCAGCGCCTTCCGCCCGGATTTGCTGCAGCCTGCCTTCCATGACCGTTATGTGCAGTACGCCCCCTGAAAGGTCCTGCTCTGTCAGAAAGGCCCGGCTGGTGATATATCCCCGGCGTATATAGCCGTCCGTCACGGCATCCGTGACCGCGGTCAGCCCCGTGATATTCAGACACTGATTCACCCACGGTGCCACCAGTCTGTCGGTTTCTGCAGACGTCAGTCGGGTGGCCCCACTGACAACAATGCGTGACACCGTAAAGCAGGGACCTTCAGTACCGGCAGACGTTTCCGGAGACGGCGTGATGGTCAGCGGCGCACTGCGCTCCAGCGCATCACGCTGACGCTGGTTTTCATCCAGCAACTGCTGCTGTTGCTGCTGAATTGCACTGCGGTCACCCGGAGACAGCATGGCTGCCGGAGACGAAAACGAAAGAATACAAAGGCAGGGGAGGAGGGAAAAATAGCGTGCCACCGGAGAGAAAGTGCGGAGCCTGAATGCGCACTGACCGGAAACCATACCAGGCAACAAATTTCTGTTCGCCAGTAAGTTATCCTGCCGGTGCTGCATATTCTCCTCGTGGGGTATCCAGTGTAAATTAACGTAAGCGGAATGTCAGTGCTGAAATTTACACCAGATAAAAAACATACAGAAACAATCCTGTTATGTAAAATCCGGGGAAAATATCAGAAATGTGATCGGAGTTGTATTTTCCGGAGGGGAAATGGAAAACAAACATCCGTATGGTAAAAAGGATGCTTCCTGCGGAGTAACAATCCGGGACACAACGCAAGTTCCAGTGCAGGTGTTGTGAATTTGAGTAAAAATAATCGTAACTCTCCGGAGAACCGGAGCTTTCCCGAAGCGGCGTATTCTTATGAATGGAAATCCCTGCAGGTAATCACTCTGCCCGATAGCAGCATAATTTGCCTGTTAATCCTCATCCCCGGAGGCAAGCTCTGAAAACCACTCAGGGTGTTCACTGTATGCCACATTCAGCGCATCCCAGGAGACGTCCACATAAAAACTGTCCCGCAATTTGCGGGTAACCACCTCTGCCAGCCACTCATTCAATTCATGTTCCAGAGACAGATTGATAAAATCGTAATCGGACCTTGCCATTCCCGTTTCCTTTGCATATTTTTCAGACACGGGAATAAAGTATAAAAAGCGGCACTCTGCCCCTGTCAAGGTGAAATCTGCCCTTCATCGCAATGTCAGAGATGGTATGCCGGTATTTTGCGGGTTGTTCCCGTCAGGTTATCGCTCGCTTCCACGGACGTTGTCACCATCGGCATTCCGCTCTTTCTCAGTCTCAGGATATCAGCCGCAATGCGCTGGCTGCCGAACCAGAACAGGCCGTCCAGTGCGGTCACCTGCAATCTCGTCTCCAGCGCATACTTCAGTCGTTCACGGGGCGCTTTCACTTCCCGGGCAATCTGCTGAAATGGCAATGATGTGTTTTCATTCCCAACCACCCGGCGAATACGATGAGACAGATGATACCGGTATGTATCCGGCACACCGGAAAGGCTGGCCTTCAGGCTGTACACGCAGCCAAACCGTTTATCGTTGAACACCACATTTTTCTGGCTGAGGCCCCATTCTTCCCGAAGCGCGGCAATCAGTTGCGGCGTGCGGGTTAAAAGCAGCCGAAAAGGCAGTTCAAAACTGGTGACGTAATCCACATTCAGCAGGGCAATACGCAGCCGTTCTTCTGGTCCGGCCTCTGTCAGCCGACACTCCTCCAGAACATCCTGCCACTGCCGGCGAAGGCGTGGAGATTCATTCCGTTCGGTAAAAGAGTATTTATCAGCCAGATAGTCAATTCGTGTACGCATACTGAAGAGCATTCCGTATAAAGATTCAGCTGGCAAAACTTTATCAGTCCATAAAAATCAACGGAAGCGCAGATGGTTCACACGTCCATTACCAACTGATTGTTGTCACAACCGGTAACCCCAGAGACAATGCGACTGTTTTTAACGCAACATACTGACCGGATGTATCACCCCGGGCAACCCGAAAACACCTTTCCACCCGGCATTGTCCGCCAGCACTTATCACCTGCCAGCTATGTTGCAGTAAATCCACCACTTGCGAACATTGTTCATCAACTGTGACACTGGCTCGCGGGTGACAAATACTCGCCTGGCTGAGCAGCAACAGGCATCGTATTGTTGCTCCTCCATGTTGTTCCCGCAACCAGCGTAATACCACAGGCAGTGCTGGACTGGCAGTGTGATTGCTCTCAGTAATACGTTCGTGCACCTGTCGGAAAAAGGAAGTACAGAATGCATGAATCTGTTGCCCGTTGATATTTCCTTCTGCCGAATGGAGTGTGAAGTAAAATGCCAGCAAATGCGGCCAGTGGTCCACCGCCTGCTGAACAAAACGCCGGATGTCTCCCGGCTCTGAAATTAAGGCTTCGGTTATTTGCACGAAATGTTCCTTTTCAAACCCTGTTGGATTTTGTCAAGACGGTACAGACACAGTAAAGCGCGCATCAACACCTGAAAGGTACGATACAAACACAAGTTACAAACAATAAGAACGGAAGGACAATTAATCAGTGAGGAATAATAACTAAATTAACCAAAAGAATGTTACTGACAATACCACCAATTCTTAAATAGCAATATATTAATTAATGTAAGAACAGATGCCCGGTAAGACATATACACAATACATCCACAAACACACTCTTTTCATTAAATAAATCACCTGATTAAACCATGAAAGTGTGATGTAAGTCAAAATTACTGACACAATCAATTGATAATGATTATCTCTATCATTATCGTGAAATTCGAGAATGAAAGGAGAAGTAGTCATTATAAGCCTTTTATAAATCGTCATCATCATAGTAAAGTAGAACACTTTTTATATGAGTTACTATATGAATATATACTGGACAAGATAAAACATTCCTGATCTTTCAGCA
>ENA-UOJC01002512-UOJC01002512.1-human-gut-metagenome-genome-assembly--contig:-C104-NODE-2512-length-19740-cov-10.114097_pt1 | contig 19740 bp, 19 predicted proteins | sample MGYA00242339_ERZ723886 | MGnify/ENA metagenome assembly ERZ723886 | reverse complement strand
CTGCCGCACCTCGCTCGCCGTATCGGCACTTAGAATTATGCGGTATTGCCCAAGGCTTTTTAACGCAAAATCCGGCTGCGTTTGTAGAAATAGACGATATTTTCGACTTTTCAGATACACCCTAGCGCAGCGGCGGAACTTTCCCTCTTTCCGGAGCTGCATCAGGATAAATTTTAGTATAATACATAAATATTCAAAGTCAATGCATAAATATTGGATTCAGCATTTTGCGGCAAGATGGCTGCCCGCCCCACCAGAAATTGTGCATTTTTCAAGCCTGAATTTCACAGTTTTTCCTGATATATTGACGCCGTAAGTTAAACGTGGTAAACTTTACGCGTTCATGAGCGAAATTCATGCCTTTCAGTCGAAATAAACCGGCTTGCATTACCTTGCCGTACAAAAAAGAGGAATCAATATGCTGACATTAGGTGACCTGCACATTGGGCAGGATGCAATCATCCGCGTGGTAGGCGGTGAGGGCGAGCTGCGCCACCACCTGCTGGATATGGGGCTGACCCCCGGCACCGAGGTAACGCTGCGCAAAACGGCCCCCATGGGGGACCCCATTGAAGTGGAGCTGCGTGGTTATGAGCTGACCCTGCGCCTGGCCGATGCGCAGAAAATTGAAATTGACAGCGTGCACGCAACGGACCGCGCCGCCCCCAGCGAAGAGCGCCACAAGGTGGTAGCCCACCCCGGCGTTGGCGAGCTGGACAAAGCCGCCAGCTACCACGAGCGCAAAGCCGGCGCCCCCATTGCCGCCGGTGCACCGCTGACCTTTGCCCTGGCCGGCAATCAGAACTGCGGCAAAACCACGCTGTTCAACCAGCTGACTGGCTCCAACCAGCATGTGGGCAACTTTCCCGGCGTTACGGTGGACCGCAAGGACGGCGTGATCCGCAACCACAAGGAAGCCACCGTAACGGACCTGCCGGGCATTTATTCCCTGTCCCCTTACTCCAACGAGGAGATTGTCACGCGGGATTTTATCCTGAGCGAGCACCCGTCCGGCATTATCAACATTGTGGATGCTTCCAACATTGAGCGCAACCTGTACCTGACCATGCAGCTGATGGAGCTGGATACCCCCATGGTGCTGGCGCTGAACATGATGGACGAAGTGCGCGCCAACGGCGGCACCATCATGGTAAACCAGCTGGAAGAAATGCTGGGCATTCCGGTTGTTCCCATTTCTGCCGCCAAAAATGAGGGCATTGACGAGCTGATCGAACATGCCATCCATGTGGCGCGCTACCGGGAGCTGCCGGGCCGCATCGACTTCTGCACGGCAGGCAGTGACCCAGCAGACCCCAGGGGCGCGGTGCATCGCTGCATCCATTCTGTCGCACATTTGATTGAGGACCATGCCGCTGCCGCCGGGCTGCCGCTGCGCTTTGCCGCCACCAAGCTGGTGGAGGGGGACACCCTGATTGAAAAAGCCCTGCAGCTGAACCCCAACGAAACAGATATACTGGGCCACGCCATTGCTGAAATGGAAACCGTGACCGGGCTGGACCGCGAAGCCGCCCTTGCGGACATGCGCTTTACCTTTATTGAAAAGCTATGCTCCGCCACGGTGGTGAAGCCGGGCGAAAGCCTGGAGCATAAGCGCAGCGTTGCCATTGATAAGATCCTGACCGGCAAATACACTGCCTTGCCCTGTTTTGCGGGCATTATGGCGCTTGTTTTCTGGCTGACCTTTGGCGTAGTGGGCTCCACCCTTTCGGACTGGATGACCCTTGGCATCGACTGGTTTACCGGCGTTGTGGACCGCGCCCTGACGGCGTATCAGATCAACCCGGTGGTGCACAGCCTTGTGATCGACGGCATTTTTGCCGGTGTGGGCAGCGTGCTGAGCTTTTTGCCCACGATCGTTATCCTGTTCTTCTTTTTGTCCATCCTGGAAGATACCGGTTATATGGCCCGCGTGGCCTTTGTGATGGACAAACTGCTGCGCCGCATTGGGCTTTCGGGCCGCAGCTTTGTGCCCATGCTGGTGGGCTTCGGCTGCTCGGTTCCCGCCATTATGGCAACCCGCACCCTTTCCAGTGAGCGTGACCGCCGCATGACGATTTTGCTGACCCCGTTCATGAGCTGTTCCGCCAAGCTGCCCATTTATGCGCTGTTCACCGCCGCGTTTTTCCCGCGGGTATGGCGTGCACCGGTCATGATTTTCCTCTATCTTTTCGGCATTTTGTGTGGTATACTGTATTCGCTGATCCTCAAGCAGACCTGTTTCCGCGGTGAACCGGTACCCTTTGTGATGGAGCTGCCCAACTACCGCCTGCCTTCGCCCAAAAGCGTCGGCCAGCTGATTTGGGAAAAGGCCCGTGATTTTATTCAGCGTGCCTTTACAATTATCTTTGTTGCAACCGTCGTGATCTGGTTCCTGCAGACGTTCGACACCCGCCTGAATGTTGCTGCCACCCCGGATTCCAGCCTTCTGGCTTTGGTTGGCAGCCTGATCACCCCCATCTTCAAGCCCCTTGGCTTTGGCGACTGGCGCATTTCCACTGCGTTGATCACCGGCTTTACCGCCAAGGAAAGCGTTGTTTCCACCCTGACCGTCCTGCTGGGCGGCGATACCGGCGCGCTGAACATGCTGTTCACCCCGTTTACTGCGCTGGTTTTCCTGATCTTTACGCTGTTGTATACCCCCTGTGTTGCAGCCATTGCCGCTGTCAAGCGGGAACTGGGCGGTGGCCGGGCTGCACTGGGTGTGGTACTGATGCAGTGCGGCATTGCCTGGGTTGTGGCGTTTGCCGTGCACTGTGTAGGGGTTTTGCTGGGGTTGACATAAGGGCAGCGTATTCACCTGGCACTTTGTTTTCGCTTAACCCATAGGGAGGTTTTTTCCATGTCACTTCAAAGTATCCTTGTTCTGGTTATTATTTTTGTTCTGCTCGGCGTTGCCATCGGTTTTATTGCCAACAGCGAAAAGGGCTGGCACGGCGGCTGCACCGGCAACTGCGCCAGCTGCCAGGAACACTGCAATGACAAACAGAAAAAGAACCCGCCCAAGCAGCAGTGATGTCCAGACCGAAGGAGACCGCCGTATGACTGCTGTTCAACAATCCGCCGCTCCGCACCCTGCCGTGCGCCAGCGCATTGACTGGATTGATACCGCCAAAGGTCTGTGCATGATTCTGGTGATTGTGGGGCACACTCTGCCCTACGGCAACCTGATGCGCAATTTCATTTTTTCGTTCCACATGCCGGCCTTTTTCTTTCTGACCGGCTATACGGCCCGCCGCCCGGATACCTGGCAGGGTTTTGCCCGCCGGGTCAGGAAGGACTTTGTTGCACTGATCGTTCCCGTGCTGGGTGTGGTGCAGGTGTTCAACGTTTTGCTGAACTTTTTCCTTTCTGATGACAGAAGCCTGACCAACCTGTGGGATATTGCCCACTACAATGCCATCACCCTGTTCTGGGCCAGCGGTAACCCTGCCGACGGCATTCCCAGCTGCGGCATGCCATGGTTTTTGTTTGCACTGTTCTGGGGCAAGCTGATCTGGGAGCTGCTGGGGCTTTTGTTCCCCAAAGGGGATTTTGCCGTCAGTTTCATTGTCATGCTGTTCGGGGCATACATCGGGCAGGTACAGTATCTTCCCCAATGTCTGGATGTTGCAATGGTCGTTGTCATGTACCTCACATTGGGGCAGCTGTTCCGCCAGCATCAGGCACTGTTGGACCGTTACCGGGTCCCGCTTTTCCTTGCCATGCTGATCCCCTGGACATGGTGCTGCCAGCAGGGCATTTATATTGAACTTGCTTCCCGCACATACTCCAATTACATTTTGTGCGCTTCCATCAGTGTATGCGGCATTTGGATCTTCTGCCATCTGTGCCGTGAACTGAACGCCAATAACGCTTTGCGGCCGGCGCTCAGCTTTTTGGGGCGGCACAGCCTGTGGCTGTTCTTTGTGCACCATATGGATGTGTTTACCAGTGCCATCTGGCAAAAAGACCGCCTTCTGTTCACGCTGCCCTGCCGCATCGGGTGGGACATCCTGCTTTCCCTGCTGCTGCTTGGCTGCTGGACATTGCTGCGCACCGGCTGGCGCAGGCTGACCGCAAAATAAACTCTTTGAACCGTTCTGCATCCCCTGTTCCGGGCCTGCAGGGCGGCTTTTGTTTTGGCAGCGCTTTCTGCACAGTGCAAACATTGTTTTTTACCGCGGATTATGGTACAATGAATTGTCTATAAGTATGTATCGGGGATTCCCCTGAAATATCTATTTTTGAAAGGGCTTTTTATGGCAGAGCAACGCAACCAGACCCCTGCCGGGGATAACACGCAATGGACCACCATCATTCGGCCGCGCACCGGCTGGTTTGATGTGGACCTGGAAGAGCTGTGGCGCTACCGTGACCTGATTGTCATGTTCGTCAAGCGCAACTTTACCGTCATGTACAAGCAGACCATCCTGGGGCCGCTGTGGATCATCCTGAACCCGCTTATCACCACGGTGCTGTTCAACGTGGTGTTCGGCGGCATTGCTGGGCTTTCTACGGACGGTACGCCGAGCTTTTTGTTCTACATGGCAGGCAATACGGTGTGGACCTTTTTTGCCTCCTGCATCAACGGCACGGCCAACACCTTTGTGGCCAACAGCCAGGTGTTCGGCAAGGTGTATTTTCCACGGCTTACCACCCCCATCAGCCAGGTATTGACCAGCCTGATCAACTTCTTTATCCAGTTTGTCATGTACATTCTGTTCTGGGTCTACTTTGCCGTGACCGGGTCCGGTGTACACCTGACGGCCTGGGCGTTTGCCGTGCCGCTGGTGGTGCTGGAAGTCATGCTGCTGGGCCTGGGCGTGGGCATTATCGTTTCCGCCCTGACCACCAAGTACCGTGACCTTGCCATTGCTGTGAGCTTTGGCGTGCAGCTGTGGATGTACATTTCTCCTGTGGTCTATCCCCTTTCCAGCTTGGAGGAATCCCCCCGGCTGCAGATGCTGATGCGCTTGAACCCGATGACTGCACCGATCGAGGTGTTCCGCATGGGCACCCTTGGCACCGGCACCGTGGAAGTGGGCAGCCTGATCTACAGCCTGATTGTTACCGCAGCCGCCCTTGTGCTGGGCGTAGTGCTGTTCAGCCGCATTGAAAAAACCTTTATGGATACCGTGTAAGGAGGGGCGCAGATGGAAAACCAGACACATGCACAAAACCAGCGCGTACCCGTCATTCAGGTATCGGGCTTGAAAAAGCAATACAAACTGGGCCAGATCGGCGGCGGCACTTTGACGCATGACCTGCAAAGCTGGTGGGCCCGTGTGCGCGGCAAAGAGGACCCCAACACCGTGATTGGCACGGATGCCCGCCTGTTTGGCAAAACCTTTATGGCGCTGAACGGCGTGGACCTGACCGTGTACAAAGGCGAAGCGCTGGGCATTATCGGCCGCAACGGCGCAGGCAAATCCACCCTGCTCAAAATTTTGTCCCGCATTACCGCCCCCACCGAGGGCGAGATCCGGCTGCGCGGGCGGGTGGCTTCCATGCTGGAAGTGGGCACCGGCTTTAACAACGAGATGACCGGCCGCGAGAACATCTACATGAACGGCGCCATTCTGGGCATGACCCGCGCCGAGGTCGATTCCAAGATCGACCAGATCATTGAATTTTCGGAGTGCGGCGATTTTATTGATACCCCCGTCAAGCGGTATTCCAGCGGCATGTTCGTCAAGCTGGCGTTTTCCGTTGCCGCCCACCTGGACAGCGAGATCATGGTAATGGACGAAGTGCTGGCCGTGGGCGATATGAAGTTCCAGCAGAAATGCCTGGGCAAAATGAGCGATGTTGCCGGGCAGGAGGGCCGCACCGTCCTGTACGTCAGCCACAACATGAGCACCATCCGCCAACTGTGCACCCGCTGCGTGGTGCTGGACCAGGGCCGCGTGATCTTTGACGGCGATGTAGAACAGGCCATTGCCGTGTATATGGAAACCACCGATGTGAACGTGGTCCACTATGACCTGCTGGATGTTTCCCGCATGAACGCCAGCGCAGGCAAGCGGATGCGGCTGGAAACGCTGGACTTTGTGGGCAAGGAATCCAGTGTGTTTGCGGACACCGAAAAAATTCGGGTGCGCATTACCTGGCGTGTTTCGGAGCCGTTTACCGGGGTACACTTAAAGCTGAACCTGCATTTCCGGGATTCGACCCCCGTGGGCATTACCCACCCGGTCAACCTGGGCGCCGCCGTGCCCGGCAAGCTGTATACCACCGAGTTTGAGTTTGACCCCAGCCTTCTGGGCGAAGGCCAGTATTTCTTCTATGTGGATGTGTTTGACGGCGTGCTGACCCAGGCTGTCTGCCTGGACAAGCCAGTGACCGAGTTTGCGTTTGAGGTAACCTCCGGCGATTTGACCATGCCGGAATGGGCACCGGGCTGGGGCCGCATCCACTTCCCGCCGGTCAATGTGTTGGAGAATGGATACGATGGGTGATATTTTCATCTGCCACACGCTGTATCATGTGTTAATCGCGCTGGTGCGCGCGCTGCGCAGCCGCCCTGGCAAGTCCACCCTTGTGCTGAGCACCTGTGTGCCGGAAGCCGAAACCCTGCGCGCTAAATTGCTGGACGCCGCGCCGGATCTGTGGGACGCTGTTTTGATCGTGGACGAGGAAAAGCTGGACGCACAGAACAGCGAAAGCGACTTTTACCGCCTGCGCCACCCGTTCCGCAAGCCGTATTTTACGCTGCCCAAGGGGCATGTGTACATCAGCAATGACTGGAGCGCTTTAGGGCGCTACCTGCAGCGGGAGCGCCGGGTTTATACCCTGTGCGAAGATACCTTTGGCGGCACGTTGGACCCTGATCAGCACCTGCTGGACGAGCAGCGCACCAACCCCCGCGGCCCCTACCGCTACTGGGGCGACAGCCCCTGCTGCCGCACGGTGGAAAGCGAAGACGCCGCGCGGTGCAGCATTTTTGGCGTAGACAAGCTGGTAACGGTATCCAAAGCGCAGCTACTGGAAAGCCTGATGGAGGAAGAAAAAGCCATCATCCGCCGGGTGTTTTTGGCCGTTCCCCTGCCGGAGCATGTGCAGGGTGCCTGCCTGCTTTTGCCCCGCAGCTTTGTGCTGGACGGCCTGATGGATCAGCCCACCCAGGACGCCATGTTTGCGGCTGTTGCCAAGAAATACTGCACAGAACCGCTGTTTATCAAAACCCACCCGCGGGATACCACGGATTATTCCAAGCTGTTCCCTACTGCTGTTATCCTGCCCCGCACCATGCCAAGCGAGGTTCTCAATTTCTGCCTGCCCTTCAAATTCCAGCGCGCCGTCACCGTGCAAAGCTGGGTCCTGCGCGGCTTTACCGCCGCGGAAGAAAAGGTGTTTGTGGGGCTGGAAGAGGCAGAAAAGTTGGTGCAGGGGTAATGCCTCCCCTTGAAAATACCTGTTCAGGTGATTCCATGGAGCTGAAACAACGTAAAAATCTGCGGCTGCAAAGTTTCGATTATTCTTCCGCGAAGTATTACTTTGTGACCATCTGCACCAAAAATCGCGCCCGTCTGTTTGGGCAGATTGTAGGGAACGGTCTTGACCGTTCCGCCGCCATGGAATTATCCTCACTTGGAAAGACTGCCGAGAAAATGCTGTTGGAAGTTCCTGTGCATTTCACTTCCACTGCGCTGGATGCTTATGTCATTATGCCAAACCACATCCACTGCATTTTAGCAATCGGCTGTAACGAGCTTTCGGAACGGTCGAGACCGTTCCCTACACTGCCAACCATAATTGGGCAATATAAGTCCGGGGTGTCTCGCGCAGCAGGGTTCCCCGTATGGCAAAAATCCTACCACGACCATATTATTCGCAACCACTTTGACTATGAGGAAATCTGGCTTTATATTCAACAAAATCCCCAGAAATGGTTGAATGACCTGTTTTACACTGAATTTTGATATAAAGAAGGTTACTATATGAAACTTATCGGCGTTATTCCCGCCCGTTATGCCAGCACGCGGATGCCGGGCAAGCCGCTGGCGGATATTTTGGGCAAGCCCATGATCTGGTGGGTGTACCAGGAAGCCAAAAAGTGCAAAAAGCTCGATGATGTGTTTATCGCCACCGACGATGAGCGCATTGCCGAAGCCTGCCGCACCTACGGCATGGAATACTGCATGACCAGCCCCGACCATGACACCCCCACCGGGCGCATCTGGGAAGTTTCCACCAAGGTAGAAGCCGACCTGTATCTGCAGATCATGGGTGACGAGCCGCTGATCAACGTAAAGGCGTTTGATTTGATTCTGCCGGATACCCTGCCGGAGGACCCGTATTATGTTGCCGTGCTGACCAACCGGATGGAGCACCCCGCGGATGTGATCGATTTTTCCAACCAGAAGGTCGTGACCAACGCCGCACGGGAAATTTTGATGATCTCCCGCAGCCCCATTCCCTACCCCAAAGGCACGCTGGATTTTGAATACGAGAAGGTGACCGGCATCCAGCTGTACTCCCGCCGGGCGCTGGCGTTCTACCACGAAACCCCGAAGTCCATTCTGGAAAAAGCCGAAGAGAACGATATGATGCGCTTTGTGGAAAACGGCCACAAGGTACATGCCATCGTCAGCCCGTACAAGACTGTGAGCGTTGACACCCCCAAGGACCTTGCCCTTGTGAGCGAAATCCTGAAAGGAAAAGAATAAATGCCCGATATTAAACTGTTGGACTGCACCCTGCGTGACGGCGGCTATGTGAACAGCTGGAACTGGGGCTTTGCTGCAGCCAAAGATATTATCGCCTCGCTGACCCGTGCCGGGACTGACATTGTGGAAGTGGGCTTTCTGCGCAATGTGGATGGCTACAATCCCGATGTGACCGTCTGCAACACCATTGAAGAGCTGAACAGACTGCTGCCTGCCCACACCGGCAGCACTATGTACAGCGGCATGGCCATGCGCTCCAATTATGATATTGCCAAGCTGTCCCCTTATGAGGGGCACGGCATTGAGATGCTGCGCATTACCGCCCACGATTACGATATCCGCGAAGGCATGGATTTTGCCCGCGAAGTCAAGGCCCGCGGGTACAAGCTGTCCATCAACCCCATCAACATTATGGGCTATGCCGACAAAGACTTGCTGTGGATTTTAGACCAGGTAAACGAGATTCACCCGTACCAGTTCTCCATTGTGGATACCTTCGGCAGCATGCGGCGGCGTGACTTAGAGCGCATCGTCAGCCTGGTGGACCACAACCTGGCCCCGGATATCCGCGTGGGGCTGCACCTGCATGAGAACATGGCGCTCTCTTTCTGCCTGGCGCAGGAATTTCTGGACAAGCACCTGGGCCGCGATACCACTGTGGACGGCAGCCTGATGGGCATGGGGCGCATTCCCGGCAACCTGCCCATTGAGCTGATTGCCGACTATATGAACGAGACCCTTGGCTGCCATTATGACATTGACGAGATGATGGACGCCATCCAGGACCATATCGCCCCGCTGAAAGGCGAGACAGCCTGGGGTTACACCCCGGCTTACTTCCTGAGCGCACGGTACAACCTGCACCGCGATTACGCTGAGCATTATCTGGACAAAGGCGATTTGACCAACCGGGACATCAACCATATTCTGGCCGGTTTTGACCGCAGCAAGGCCACCGCATACGATAAAGACTATGCCGACCGCCTGTACCGCGAATACCAGAACCGCGCCATTGACGACACCGCCGCGCTGGATACCCTGCGCACCGCGTTTGGCGGCAAGACCGTGCTGGTGCTGGCCCCCGGTGCCAGCCTGGCGGAGGAAGCTGGGCGCAGCGCTGTGGCCGCCGCCAAGGCGGACTGCATTGTTTCGGCCAATTTCTGCCCGGAATTCTGCCAGCCGGATTATGCATTTTTTACCAACAGCAAGCGGTTTGAAAAGCTGGACCTTGCTGCCCTGCCCTGCCCTGTTGTGCTCACCTCCAACCTGCGGCCGCTGCCGCAGGGGGCTCTGGCGGTCAATTATGACCGGCTGGCTGCCCCGGATGTGCAGAACGCATCCCTTGGCAGCAACAGTGTACTGATGCTGCTGCGGCTGCTGCGGCTGTGCGGTGCCAAGGCCGTGCTGCTGGCCGGGGCCGATGGCTACAAGCCCGGTACCCCCGCCTATGCCGACAGCCTGCTGCACGCTCACACCGGGCGCGGAGCTGCGTTCAACACCGCCATGGCAGGTGCCATTAAAGCCTGCGGGCTGGATGTGACCTTTATCACCCCCAGCGAATACGCAAAATAACGAGGTTTGCCCATGATTCGACTTTTGGTTCTGGATGTAGACGGCACCATGACAGACGGCGGCGTGTACTATGATTCCACCGGCAACGAGCTGAAAAAGTTTGCCATCAAGGATGGGGCCGGGATCGTGCTGGCCCGCGCGGCAGGGATGCAGGTTATGATCTGCACCGGGCGCGAATGTGAAGCCGTGCGCCGCCGTGCCCAGGACCTGCACATTGACTATCTGTTCCAGAACGTACACGACAAAGCCGCCTTTTTGAGCAGTTTTATGGCTGAGCACAGCCTGACCAAGCAGGATGTTGCCTATTGCGGCGATGACCTGAACGATTTGACCGCCATGGCTCTGTGCGGCTTTGTGGCCTGCCCGGCCGATGCTGCCGGCCCTGTGCTGGGGCGGGCGGATTTCATCTGCCGCCAAAAAGGCGGCGAGGGCGCTGTGCGCGGCACGGTGGAAGAGATCCTGCTGCGGGACGGCCGCCTGCCTGCCGCCGTTAAAAAAGCCTTTGGCGCAAAGATTTGATGGGTGCGGCTGAAACGTTACATATTCCGGTGTTTGTTTTGGACACCCCCTGAACGCTGAACCACCAAAACCGGGAGGAGCCCGTATGAGCAAAATAAAGGATTTTCTGAAAAGCCCGCTGGGCACCGCCTTGTGCGCCGTTGCTGCCTGCCTGCTGGCCGTGGTGCTGGTTTGGTTGGCCGCGGTGCGCCCCAACAATGACAAGAGCCTGTCGGAGCGCATCAGCGATGATTACAGCCAGTACAGCGCCGAGCTGGACGAAGCCAACGGCGCTGCCCAGACCTTTGATACCGACAATGACCTGCTGGCCATGGCCTTTGTGTTTGGCACCAGCAACGGCCAGCCCACCGGTGAGCTGCACCTGGAACTTGCCGATGCCGACACCGGCGAGGTGCTGGCCCGCTCCACCGGCGATATGGCGAACATTGTGGCCGGGCAGTACACCGGCATGGGGCTGGATACCCCCGTGACCGGCAGCGCAGGCCGCCGCTACCGCGTGACCCTGAAACCGGAGTATACCGGTTCCGGCCGGTTGACCGTGGGCTGCAGCAACGGCGCTGTGCTGTGGAACGATATCTTTACCGTAAACGGCGAAGCCGTGGACGGCACGCTGGCGCTGCTGGTGACTTACAAACAGATTGGCGGATTTTTGACCCGGTTCTTTTTGCTGGTCGGGCTGCTGGCCAGCGCTGTGGTGTTCCTTGGCATTTATTTTGCCATGCGGGGCCGCATGCCGCTGCACCGGCTGGTGTTTGTGCTGGTGCTCTGCTTTGGCATGCTGTACAGCTTTGTGCTGCCGCCCTATGCCGCACCGGACGAAAAATACCACATCAACCAGTCCTTTACTTTAGCCTGCAAATGGGCCAACATGCTCTCGCCGGATGAATGGCGGATGGGCAATGTGCCGCTGGATATGACCTACCGCCGCGAGCACGACTTTGATCCCCTGCTGCAAAACGAAAAGACCACCGTGTTCAGCTGGCAGGAACTGAGCGAAAATCTGTTCACCACCACCCCTGACAGCTTTGACAGCCACACTGCGCTGGAAGAACTGCAGACCGACCGCAATCCCACGCTGTACCTGTTCAGCGCGGCAGCGGTGTTCCTGGCATATGTTTTTCACCTTGGCTTTGTTCCGGCGCTGATGCTGGGGCGCACAGCAAATTTAATTGTGTTCGCTTTGTTAGCGGCGCTGGCCGTTAAAGCCGCGCCGTTTGGCAGGCGGGTATTCGCTGCGGCGGCCCTGCTGCCCATGACGCTGCATCTGGCGGCTTCTTTCAGCCGGGATTCCCTGCTGCTGGGGCTGGCGTTTGCCTTTACTGCGCTGTGCATGCAGGCGATTTTTGGCTGCAAGGACGGCACGGTGCTGCCGGTGCGGCTGTGGCTGCCGCTGGCGGTGTTCGGCATCCTGCTGGCACCGGCCAAACTGGTTTACCTGCCGCTGGCAGCGTTGTTCCTGCTGATTCCCAACAGCCGCTTTGGCCAGAGCGCCGCAACCAAAAAAGCCGCTTATCTGGCCGGATGCGTGCTGCTGGCGCTCAGCATCAACCGCGCTGTGCTGGTCACTTCGGTGGCCGGTTCTGCCGGGTTTGAAAATCAGACTACCCAGACGGAAACCACCTCCGCACAGGGTTCTACCCCGGCTGCCGCGGTTTCTTATACAGCAACAGAGGCAGCTGACAATCGTACCCTGCATGCCGCCCCTGCCGCGGGTGACGGCAAAACCTCCAACCGGTTTGCCAACATGCCTGCCGAGTACCGCGAAAACACGGCTTCCAACTTTGTGCGCCGCCTGTATTACTGCGTGGAGGGCGTGACCGAGATCCCGCAGAAGGAGCTGGAGTTCTGGGTTCAGGCCTTGCAGGAGGGCGATGTGACCGCCGCCGTTCTGGGCCAGAGCTTTTTCTTCAGCCCGGAGGAAGTGGAGCATTCCAGCCTGACCGATGATGAATTCATGAGTGCGGCTTCCCTGGTTTACCTGGACCGCGACCTGATGACCACCGACGCCGAAATGTGCCGGGAACGGCTGGCCAATGCTGACCGCCGAGACTTTTTCAAGTCCATGTTCAGCAGTGATGAATGTGCAGAGTTGCTTTCCGCCTGCCAGATCTACCCCGGCGTGGAGGATGACCGCTACCCGCTGGACCGCAATGTGCTGATCAAAGAGATCGAAGCTGTCCGTACTGTGCGGGACAGCCAGAGCACCCCCAGCGAGGAAGACCAGACCACCTTTACCCCCGGTTACATTCTGCACAATCTGCCCGCCGTGGCTATGCTGCTGGTACGCAGCGTGGTGCAGGATGCCGACAACTGGGTGCGCGGCCTTGTGGGCGGCAGCTTAAGCTACAGCTCGCTGGACCTGGCCTGGTTCTGGGTGTTGGCGCTCTACCTGCTGCTGTGGTATGCCGCCGTTCCGGCGCAGGATGTTCCCGTGCCGGGGCTGCCCCAGGGGCGCTACCGGGTGTGGTGTGCGCTGGCCGCGCTGCTGTGCGCCGCGTTGGCCTTTGCCGGCTGCCTTGTGTGGACCCCGACCTATTACCAGACCGTTTACGGCTTCCAGGGGCGGTATCTTCTGCCCGTGCTGCCGTTGTTCCTGCTTACCTGCCTGCCCCGCCGGGTCCAGGTTGCCAGCGGCAAACAGTCCGCCTGTACCCTGGTCTGCTGCCTGTGCGTAGTCAACGCCGGGGTATTGCTGAACGCCATGCTTGCGGTGATTGCCCGATGACGATTTGTTATTTTTCTGCGCAGTACCTGCCCACGGTGGGTGGTGTGGAGCGCTACACCTGGAACCTTGCCCGCCGCACTGTTGCCGCCGGGCACCGCGCCATTGTGGTTACCAGTGCTCTGCCCAACCTGCCGGAGCACGAAATTGACGGGGATGGCATTGAAATTTACCGCCTGCCCGTCTGGCCTGTCATGAACGGGCGCTTTCCTGTCATCAAGCCGGGGGCGCGCTTTCACGCGCTGACCGCGCAAATCTGGGCGCAAAAGCTCGATTTCTGCGTGGTGCAGACCCGCATGTACACCCAAAGCGTCTGGGCTGCCCGCGCGGCCAAGCGCCGCGGTATCCCCATGCTGGTTATTGACCATTCCACCGGATACATGCCGATGGGCAACGGCCTGTTGGGGGCCTGCGGGCGGCTGTATGAGCAGGTTGCCTGCTGTCTGGTGCGCAGCACCGGCGCGCCGTTCTATGGCGTTTCCGCCGCTGCCTGCCGCTGGCTGCACACCTTTGGCATTACGGCTGCAGGAACCATGCCCAACGCCATTGACCCCGCTGCTTTGGAACAGGAAGCCGCCCACGCGCCAGACTGGCGCGCCAAGCTGAACCTTGGCGACCGTAAGATCGTGCTGTTTGTGGGCCGCCTGATTCCCGAAAAGGGTGCCGGATTATTAGCCCAGGCCGTGGCCCAGCTGCCGGGCGTTGTTCTGGTGGCGGCTGGCAGCGGTCCGCAGCAACAGGAACTGGCAGACCTTGGGGCCGTTACCCCCGGTGCCCTGCCGCATGATGCGGTGGTTCAGCTGCTGCGGCAGGCAGATGTATACTGTCTGCCCACCCGGTATGCCGAGGGCTTTCCCACCACCTTGCTGGAAGCCGCGGCCTGCCGCTGCCCCATCGTGTGCACCCGTACCGCTGGAACCGAGGAGCTGCTGCCGGACGATACCCACGGCATTGTGCTGCCCGGCCAGCCACAGGACGCCACGGTGGAAACCATCCGCGCCGGGCTGCAGACCCTGCTGGATGATCCCGCCCGCGCCCATGCCTGTGCCGAGGCGGCGTACCGCAATGTGTACGCGCACTTTACATGGGATGCCGTATTTGATAAAATGATGGGGATCATAAACCAAAGCTGACATCTGCCCGGTGTTTGCCGGGCAAGTGGATAAGGAACATTTGTTATGTCAAAATTGCTGATTGTTATTCCTGCATATAATGAGGAAGCCAATATTGTCAAGGTCGTCAACGGCATTGTCAAGAACTACCCGCAGTATGACTATGTTGTAGTCAACGATGGCAGCCGTGATAAAACCGCGGCCATCTGCCGGGAACATGGGTTCCGCTTGATCGATCTGCCGGTCAACCTGGGGCTAGCAGGTGCATTCCAGACCGGGCTGCGCTATGCCGCCGAAAACGGGTATGACTGCGCCATGCAGCTGGATGCTGACGGCCAGCACCGACCGGAATATATCGCCGCCATGCTGGAAGAGCTGGAAAGCGGGGCCGACATCGTGATTGGCAGCCGCTTTTTGACGGTGAAAAAGCCCAAAAGCCTGCGCATGCTGGGAAGTTACATCATCAGCTGGTCCATCCGGCTGACCACCGGCCGTGCCATCTGCGACCCCACCAGCGGCATGCGGCTGTTCAACCGCGCCATGGTGGAAGAATTTGCCCAAAATTTGAACTATGGCCCGGAGCCGGATACCATCAGTTACCTGATCAAAAACGGCGCTGTGGTACGCGAAGTACAAGTTACAATGGGCGAGCGCGAGGCCGGTCAAAGCTACCTGACCTTTTGGCGCAGCATTGAATATATGGTCAAAATGTCCATCTCCATTTTGCTGATTCAGTGGTTCCGCAAGCGGGACACCGAAACGCCTTACCCGGAAAGGAGCCTGTAAGCCATGTTTGATCAGCCAATTATCCGTGTATGCCTTGTGTTGGGCAGCCTGATCACCGCAACCTATATTCTGCGCCGCGTGCGTTTGGCTAAGGTGCAGATCGAAGATACCATTTTCTGGCTTCTGTTCAGCGGCATTCTGCTGATTTTGGCCATCTTTCCCGGCATTGCCTACTGGGCAGCGTATCTGCTTGGGTTCCAGAGCCCCATCAATTTTGTTTATATCGTCATCATCTTTTTGCTGCTGGCCAAACAGTTTTTTATGTCCATCCGGCTCAGTCAGCTGGACAGCAAGGTGCGCATTTTGACCCAGCGCGTTGCCTTGAACGAAGAAAAGATCGAAAGCGAAAAATTAGATTTGTAATCCCCTATCTTGTATGGTATAATATTTTTTATTGATTAAGGTGTAGCTGAAAACAAAGAAAATGACGCATATTTCGCAAACGCAAGGCGGATTTAAGGCAAAATTCGGCTGTGTTTGTAGAAACAGGCTATATTTTTGGCTTTTCGGATACAACAACAGCGAAAGAAGGTTGTAAGAGATGGCTTTTACCCCCAGTCTGACCTATAAGGGCCGCCCGCTGGTGCGCTGCGGCAACGATATTTACTATGGTTCTATGCATGACCCCTATGTTGTGTACCTGCAGGTACTGACCACCAAAAAGGAAGGCAATGCCGACGTGGCCGATAAGGTTCACATTGTATTGCTTTCCACCGATGAAAGCAAGCCTCTGCCGGCGCGCATTGTGCGCCAGGCCAACAAGGCCGGCGGTTTGTTCAACGCCCTGACCTTTGGCGATATCATGCTGCGCAACCAGCTGAAGAACGAGAAAAAGTAAACAGGAACCCACAATGCCCGGTCCGTTTGGACCGGGCTGTTTTTGTTGTACTTCATCCCTGTGCCGCAGGGCGTTGCTACCTGACCACGCCGGAGCTTTTACATCATGGAGCATCACAAATTTTATAATGATATATTGTCTTACGGTTTCGGAACGGTCAAGCATCATCCCCTACACATCGTCTACAGGTTTATGGCAGCGTTTGCAACCTCGCTGCAAATTACTTTCTTCCCCAATCAAAAAATCACCCCTGCGGCCACAGGGGTGATTTTCTATCTGTTATTCTATTTCGTACACTTAACCGCTTACTCGATGGTCACATCGGTACTTTCGGCTTCTGCATCGGCAGGCATCTCGGCATCGTCGGGCAGAACTTCCACATCGAAAGCTGCGCCGCACTCTGCGCAGACGATCTTATCGCTGTCCATCAGGGTGTCTTCATCCACAATGTTGACGGTACCGCAGTTGGGGCAGGTGACTTCATAGCTGGTTTCAAATGCGCCGTCGTCATCCTCGTCCTCATCTTCGTCCTCATCGTCATCGCCGAAGATGTTGTCCACCAGATCATCCATATCTTCATCAATGGCGTCCAGCTCGTCAAAAGCCTGATCCAGGGCATCGTCATGCTCGCTCACAACATCGGCCATCTCTTCCAGCAGGTCCATCATTGCAACAATGATCTTGCCTTCCTGGGTGGTGGGGTCAAACTCCATCCCTTTCATCATACCGCGGATGTAAGCAGCCTTTGCATTCAGATCCATAGCCATAAGGGAAAACCTCCTTCACGCACTGTAAACAGGGTGTTTGTTTTTGCAATTTTTCAAAAAAGCCGGGACGCGGCAAAAACCACGGCCCGGCCATTTGTTTTAAGATCAGACGCGCTCCATATACTCGCCGGTGCGGGTATCGATGCGGATCTTGTCGCCCTCGTTGATGAACAGGGGCACGCGGATCTCGGCACCAGTCTCAACCTTAGCGGGCTTCAGGGTGTTGGTAGCGGTGTTGCCCTTGAAGCCAGGCTCAGTCTCGGTAACTTCCAGCTCGATGAAGTTGGGGATTTCAACGCTGAAAACCTTGCCCTTGTAGGACAGCAGTTTGCAGATTTCGTTTTCTTTGCAGAACTTGAAGTTTTCCGGCACATCGGCAGCGGCAACGGGGATCTGCTCGTAGGTTTCATTATCCATGAAGTAGTACAGGTCGCCATCCTCGTAAGAGTAGGTAACCTCACGGCGCTCAATGAAAGCCTGGGGGAACTTAGCGGTCGGGTTGTAGCTGGTTTCAACAACGGAACCGGTAATCACGTTCTTGGTCTTAGTGCGCACAAAAGCAGCGCCCTTGCCGGGCTTAACATGCTGGAACTCAACGACCTGAAGGACCTGGCCGTCCTGCTCAAAAGTTACACCGTTACGAAATTCGCCTGCAGAGATCATATAGGAACTCCTCCATAATTTTAGAATCGGGCCTGTTTGAAAAAGCGGCCCCGCCGCCCCTCAAGCAATGCCATTGCATTGTCATACCTGTAAGTATTTTACCCGAAAAGCGCCAGTATTGCAAGAGGTTAGCGGGATTTTCGGGTGATATTTTGGTTTTTTTCGGCTTTTGTTGGCTGTTTTTGGGCTTTCTCAGCCCTGTTCATACAGTTTTTTCAGCGCCGCCGCATCCTCGGCCTGGGTTCCGGCGGATTCACAGATAATGGTGGGCGCCAGGCCACGGGTTTTCAGCAGCTGCATCAGCGGGGCAGGCGGCGGGCCAAACTCGGTATCCGCAAAAGTCAGGTGGCATTTTTCCCCACCCTTGGTGTAGGCAATGCGGGAAAAATGCGCGTGGAACTTTTTGGCCCGTTCCCCCGGCAAGGCTGCGGCAATGGCATCCAGGATGGCGGCGTAATCTGCTGGGGCGGTCTCATCGTTCAGCTCGGTGCCCTGGCTGCGGGCATACAGGTGGCCAAAATCCACGCAGGGAATCATGCGTTCATCCACACTGCAAAGGGCCAGCACTTCATCCAGCGTGCCCAGCTGGTTCACCTTGCCCATCGTTTCAGGGCAAAGGATACAGTCGCCATAACCGGCTTCATCCACGGCCTGAACGGCGCGGCGCATGGTGTCCAGCGCCTTTTCCAGTGCGGCTTCCCGGCTCTGCTTGCCGCAGCTGCCCGCGTGGAAGATGACCCTGCGGCCGCCCAGTGCCTTGACCAGTGCGCAGCTTTGCAGCAGGTAGTTCACGCTGTTCAGCCGCTTGTCCTCCTCTAGGCTGCTCATGCTGATGTAGTACGGCGCATGGACCGAGAAAGTGATGCCTTTTGCATCAAACGTTTCTTTTAAGGCGGCGGCTTTATCCAGCCCCAGGCGCACACCGCGCCCACACTGGTATTCAAACGCCGTCAGCCCAAAGGAAGCCGTATACTCCGCCATGGCCTGCGGGTCAAAGCTGCGGACACGGTAGCTGTCCGAAAGCCCAGCCGTGCCAAAGCGCGGTGCTTCACTCATACAGGCAGCCCCCTTTTTGGTAATACCGGTCCAGCCAGTAGGGTTCAAACCTGCGCTTGAACTGCACACCGCGCTGGTGGTCGCCCCCACGCGGCATGGTATACAGGCAGGAGATGCCGTACAGCCCCGCGGCAAGGCGGTCCGTAAAGATCTGGTCGCCCACCATGGCCATCTGATTTTTGCGAACGCCAAGGCGGCGGCGGGCAACGGCCAGGCCGACCGGCAGCGGCTTGCAGGCCAGCGGCACCCAAGCCAGGCCCACACGGTCCGCAAAGGGGCGCACGCGGGCGGCGGTATTGTTGGAAACAATCGTCAACCGCACACCCGCGGCACGCATAGTATCCAGCCATTGCTGCACGGTGGCATCCAGCTGCTGGCTGCCATCCCCCGTCAAGGTATTATCCACATCCAGCACCAGGGCGGTGATACCGTGCTGGCGCAGGAACTCCGGCGTGATGGCCTCAATGGCACGGAAAATATATTCAGGGGTAAGAAGCATAGACAAACTACCTTATTATAAGCGCGGGGCAGCGGGCAAGCACCACCCCGGTTTTTAGATATAAAGAAAGAACAGGCCCGCATCTCTGCGAACCTGTTCTGCCGTTCCTTTGGGTAAACACGGTTATCGAAAACGGCGGCATAGCCGCTGCGATGGCTCCGGATTACTTAAACTTGCGCTTGCGGGCGGCTTCGGACTTCTTCTTGCGACGCACAGACGGCTTCTCATAAGCCTCGCGCTTGCGCACCTCAGCAAGAACACCGCTGCGGGCAGTGCTGCGCTTGAAACGGCGCAGGGCGCTCTCAAGGGATTCGCCCTCTTTGACACGGATCTCCGACATCTTTTTCCCTCCCTTGGTCTGAGACAGGAGTTTGCCGGTCAATCAAAATTACAATCAACCAGTAACTGAAATTATACTATACTTTATAGGCTCCTGTCAACCACGATTTTACACGTTCTGGCCCACTTTTTGAAATTTCATAAAAAGTTCAGTTTTTTGCCCTCATACGCGGGGTATGGGCAATAGTTTATACAAAA
>ENA-UOJC01002511-UOJC01002511.1-human-gut-metagenome-genome-assembly--contig:-C104-NODE-2511-length-19744-cov-13.820864_pt1 | contig 19744 bp, 15 predicted proteins | sample MGYA00242339_ERZ723886 | MGnify/ENA metagenome assembly ERZ723886 | reverse complement strand
GCGGTAGGTTTTCGATATTGCAAAAAATCCCCCTAACCCCCTTTAAAAAGGGGGCTAATAATGCCTCCCTTTGTAAGGAAGGTGCCACGTAAGTGGCGGTAGGTTTTCGATATTGCAAAAAATCCCCCTAACCCCCTTTAAAAAGGGGGCCAATAATGCCTCCCTTTGTAAGGGAGGTGGCACAAAGTGACAGTGGGTTTTCGATATTGCAAAAAATCCCCCTGCTCCCCTTTAAAAAAGAGGCTAATAATGCCTCCCTTTGTAAGGGAGGTGCCACGTAAGTGGCGGTAGGTTTTTACTTCATACTATTTTAAATGTGTATTTTTTGTAGTCTATTCTTTCTCTTTGTTGCGATGCAAAGAGAAAGAACAGACAGAAGAAAGAGAAACATGCTATATTACGGCAATGCTTTGCATTGCTTTATTCAAAATGACGCCGTGAAAAACAGAGTTTTTCACCTTTCAGCCTCGCTATCGTGCTATCGAACACGCTCGGCATTTTTTTAGCAAACAGCCTCCCTTCGTAAGGGAGGTGGCACAAAGTGGCGGTGGGTTTTATTTCAAACTATTTTTAAAGTGTTTTTATAGTCTATTCCTTCTCTTTGTTGCTATACAAAAAGAAACACCTGCTGTATAGCAATGCTTCATATTACAAAATCGAGTTGATGACATGAAAACTTCGTTTTTCACTTTTTAGCACTGCTATTGTAACATCATATATATTTATGTTATCTTTAGTAAAAGATTAAGGATTTATATTTATGGGAATTGTGGAAGATTTAGAAGACGTAAAACAAATGTGTCAGTATTGCGACAAATGTGCTCTGGCACAATCCAGAACAAATATAGTCTTTTCAGGCGGTGTACCCAATCATAAACTTATGCTTATCGGAGAGGCTCCGGGATACTATGAAGACCAGCAGGGTGAGCCTTTTGTCGGCAAAGCAGGTCAGCTTCTGGATAAAATTTTTGAATCTGTAGGTCTTTCCAGACAGAAAGATGTATATATATGTAACACCCTAAAATGTCGTCCGCCCAATAACAGAGACCCGCTGCCCGAAGAAAAAGAGGCATGCAGGGCTTTTCTTGATGCACAGATTGAAATCCTAAAACCAAGAATCATTCTTCTCTGCGGAAAAGTAGCCCTTTCTTCATTGCTGAATACATCAATCGGAATTACAAAAGTCAGAGGCAAATGGTTTGATGGGCCGTTTGGAAGTAAAATGATGCCTATATTTCATCCGTCATATCTGCTGCGTAATGATTCTCATGAAAAAGGCAGTCCGAAATGGCTTATGTGGCAGGATATTCAGGAAGTTAAAAAAGCCTATGACGCTTTAACAGAATAAACCGGACAGATAATAATAAAATTTTATTAACATTTTAACGATTAACTTTTAGACTTTTTTACTTTTAATATATACAAAATCGGAATAATAATAATGCACATCAATGCGAGTACCGTAAACACATCAAAAAATGAGGCAAGCCTTGCCTGTGCCTGTAATTCTCTATAAAGCATCCCGTTAGCTTTTTTGGCTGCAAGCACATCCGGATAATGAATTAAAAATTTATTCTTCAACATCATTAACTTGTATTGAAACATAGGATTATGCGGAGATAAGTTACCTACAAGATAAGTCTGGTGAACTTGGGAAACTCTTGCGATAAAAGTTGCAGATGCAGAAGTGGCAATAGCAGTTACAATATTTTTAAATAATGCATGTAAAGCTGCAGCATCAGCATTTTTACTCGCCGGAAGCGTCTGGAAAGACAATGCCGTAATCGGAACAAATGCGGTCGGAACCCCAACACATAAAAGAATATTAGGCAAAATTATACTTTCCATGGAAGAAGTAGTATTCATCTGTGTGAGCATCAGCATAGAAATTGCAATAATTATCAAACCGATTGAAGCCAGTAACCTGCTGTCAATAAATCTTGAAATTTCACCAACAACTATTAGGCCTACAAGACAAATCACTGCTCTCGGAAACATTGTCAAACCTGACATGGAAGGGCTGTATCCCAACAAACTTTGAACAAACATCGGAACAAGAAGTAACGTTGAATAAATCATCACATTTATAAATGAACTTGCAATAGTTCCAAAAAGAAAGTTTCTGTCCTTGAATACTCTTATATCAATAACAGGATACTTGTATTCAAGCTCCCAAACATAAAAAAGAACAAATGAAAATATACAAATACCCGTTAACCAGCAAATCCATGTTGTATCAAACCAGTTAAACTGCTGCCCTTTATCAAGAACTATCTGCATACAGGCCATTGCCACAACTATAGAAACATAACCCACCATATCAAAGCGTTTATTATACTTCTGCTTTTCGGGTTTATCACTGGGAACAAACAATTTTACCAGTAAGAATGAAAGCATACATAACGGAATATTCATAATAAATATCCATTGCCATGAATAGTTATCCGTCAAATATCCACCCATAAAAGGGCCTGCTAGCGGAGAAAACATCGCAGCCACTCCAAAAAGTCCCATTGCAACTCCGCGTTGTTCCTCCGGAAATACTTCCAGAAGGATTGCCTGACATAACGGGAGAATACATCCGCTGCCTATTCCCTGTATAATTCTTGCAGCAATCAGAGCTTGCAAATTCGGTGCTAACAGACACAGTAAACATCCAAGACAAAATATCCATATACTGTAATACATTAATAATTTTTTACCGATGGTTCTTACCAGATATCCCGTAACAGGCAGCATCAACCCGCCGGAAATAATATAACAAGTAATAACGGTATTAGTTTCATACTGTGTAGCACCGTAAAAGCCTGCGATATGCGGCTGGCTTACATTGGTGGCCGAAGAAGCTGCCAGAGAAAGGAATGACGGCAGCAATACCGATAATGCAACTATATAAGGATTAACTTTTTTAGGGGTAACAACTTCTTCCATAATTATTTTACTTTAACCTTTGGTACGACTGACATGCCGGGAACTATATTGTAATTGGAAATATCTTCCTTAAATACAATTTTTACAGGAACTCTCTGAACAATTTTTACGTAACTTCCCACAGCATTTTCCGGCGGGAAAAGACTTGACTTCGCACCGGTAGCACGCTGAATACTCTGAACTTCACCCTTAAAACGCTTGTGAGGATATGTATCAATTTTTATAGAAACCGGCTGGCCCTCTTTCATATGAGTTAGCTGGATTTCTTTAAAATTTGCAACAACCCATACTTCATCAGGGACAATCTGCATTATAGGCTGACCAACCTGAAGGTAATTTCCCATCTCAACGCTTCTGGCAGAAACTTTGCCTGCCTGAGGAGCATAAACTTTTGTATATTGGAGGTTTAATTTAGCCTGTTCAACTTCCGCCTCAAGTTTTTTGATATTAGCTTCCATAGCTTCTGTTTTTGCTATATTTGAGGCAAGAGCATGTTTTGCAGCCTGAGAACGTTCTTCTGTGGATTTATTGTTGGCTTCTGAAACTTCATACTTTGTTTTACTATCTTCAAATGCCTGTTTTGAAACAATACCGCTTTTATACATTTTTGAATATCTGTCATAATCACTTTTGGCAAATTCCATTTTCGATTTTGCAGACGTAATATCTTCTACGGATTGATTAACATTAGCCTGATCCTTGTCAACTTCTTTTTCCGTAACATTTAATTCGGCCTTAGCCTCGGCTAGTTTTGCTTCAGCCTGATGCAATTTAACCTCGTAATCCGTTGGATCAATTTCAATAAGCAATGTTCCGGCTTCAACTTCATCATTATCATCAACAAGAAGTTTTACAACAGGACCTGAAACTCTCGGGGCAACCGTTACTAATCTACCTTCCACAAACGCATCATCTGTTGACTGAAAAAATGTAGAATGAATCGCAGCAAAAAGACCTATCAAAACAAGAATTACAGCTGTAGTTACAGGCACAAAAACTCTTTTCTTTTTATATTCCGGTCTGTTTTTCTTTGCTTTTTCCTTCCGCTGTTTTATTCTGGCTTTTGCCTTAACTTCAATTTCTTCTTTGTTTAGGGGTTTAAAATCATCATCACCTTTATTAGGTTCTTTTTTCTCTTCCATAAATTTTTATCTCCTGTATATTTATTAAATCTGTATATTCAAATCTTTCTCCAAGTTTTCTTTGAATTTATTCAATACCCTTAAAGTAATTAACAGTTCATCTTCAGGAACACCTTTAACCGTTCTCTGCCATAACTTTAATGCTTCCGGAATAACTTTTGCATGAACCTGCTTACCTTTTTCGGTAATAAATATTTTATGAATTTTTCTTCCGTTTACATCCAGCTGTTTGGTAACCAGTTCCATTTTTTCAAGAATTTTAATTATTCTTGTAATATTTGGTCTGTCTTTCAGGGTAATTGCACCGATTTGCCTCTGGTACATTCCATCATGGTCGATCAATGCCTGCAAAACCGTTAATTGCTCAGGGGTTACTTCAAACTTATTTGCAGTAAATCTCTGGGTAGCAATAGCACGTGTCATTTTACCGATACGCACTAATTTCATTCCAATTCTGCTTTTTAATAAATCTAATTGTTCCATGACTTTTCTTTGTGTTATCATAATAACATAAGCAAGGAAAAATGAACATGAAAAATTTAAAAATATTAATTACCCTGATTTTATTAATGTGCAGTTTTTGCACAGCAGACGCTAAAAACAAGCCGCTTGCGGCGGATAAAATTGAATACATGAACCTGTCATGGTGGAAACAATTTGGAGATGAAAATCTTGATAACCATCTTGTATTTGCATATGAAAATAATAAAGATTTAAAGATTGCAACTGCCTCAACAAAACAGGCTCAGCAGGTTGTAAAAATGGCATTTGCCGATCAACTTCCGCAGTTATCAATAGATGCACATTTAGGAAGAGAATTTCCCTCGGCAACAACAAGATTTGGAGATGTCATAATTCCTGATTACACTCAAAGCAGGTTTCTTTTACCTTTAAACATGACATATGAACTTGATATTTGGGGAGAAAATTACCTCAAAACAAAAAGTGTTAAACAAAAACTGGAAATGATTAAACAGGATGAAAGAGCCTCATACATAATGATTACAACGGCTCTTGCTTCTAATTATTACAATCTTATAAAAGCAGATAAACTTATTGAGAATCAAAAAGAATTAATCAAAATACAGGAAGAAATTGTTAAATTATACGAAAAAATGTTTGACGGCGGTCTTTGTGCAATTTCAGATGTATTGAATCAAAAACAGTTTTTAACCGTTCTCAAAGAAGAATTAAACAACCTTAAAGAAACTCAGGACGTTCTGGAAAATCAGCTTAAAGTTATACTCGGCAACAGAGACCTTACTGATATAAAAAGAACTTCTTACGACAATATAAAATTAATAGAACTTCCTGCCGATATAAAATCAGAAGCTATCCAGAACCGCCCTGACTTGATAAAAACCGAATTTTATATAAAACGAATAGGGATTGACGTAAAAGTTGCAAGAAGAGAATTTCTGCCGAAATTTATTATTTTTGGTCAGGTAGGATTTAATGCATACCAATTTTCACAGATGTTTGGATCGCATACATTTCTTGCCAATGCAGGTATCTTACCGTCGCTGGATTTGTTCACCGGCGGAAGAAAAATGGCCATATTGAGATATCAGAAGTATGAATATGAAAAAGCTCTTCAGATTTACGAAAAAACTATTCTAACATCATTGCAGGAAGTAAATGATGCAATGATGAGTGCAAAAACAGCAAGAATGAATCTGCATGCAAGTGAAGAACGATATAATATTGAAAATAAAAAATATTCTCTTATTGAAGAGAAATTTGATATCGGTTCAGCCTCTAATTTAGAACTTCTTCAGGCAAAGGAAGCTCTTATTCTTTCGGAAAAAAATAACATTTCAAACAAAATTGATAATATAATTTCCGCAATAAATATATATAAGGCAGTTGGCGGAGTTGATTACATGCAGTTTGAAGAACTCTTATAAATAGGAATTTGTTGATTCTTTAAAATCATCTACCGCGATTGCGACACTTTCTTTACAAAAGAAAGTTTTAATAAAATTTATACATTATAATATAATTTCAGGGGTATCGTTTGATACCCCTGAAATCTATGTTAAGGAGAATTAAAATGCATACTTGACGTTAATCCCGATTGATCGTAAGTATTGCATAACTTCTTGTTCACTATTACAATTATTAATTGCCCGTTTTTCCGCATCGCTTAATGGGCGGGAGGAATCATTACACTTGGCAATTACTTCCTGTTTTATATCAGATAACGACTTCTCAAACTGCTGTGTAGTAGGCATTTTATTAATCCATATCTCAGCTTGAGTTTCTGCAGGTTGTTCGGCTCCGATATCACCAATCTGCTCATCTGTTCCCACTCTTGTCGAGTCTTCCGGCATACCTATATTATTACCAACAGGAAGGTCGTACATACCCTCTTCCGGAATTCTATACCGTGTAGGCCCCCCTAGTTTATCTATGATATCTCTATAGGTTACCGGTACCTCTTCTGTTATACTAACAGGATCGGGATTTTCCTTTCTATCCCCTTCCGGCAATTCAGTGTCATACGGTCCGTCATCATCAATTACTACTGCTTTACCCGGTTGAGTATCTGACGGGGCAGTTTGATACGGACCTTCGTCGCCTAATGAATCTGCTGACGTGTCAGGAGCATCCGGTTTATAATCATCTGGTGGTGCCGTTTCATAAGCACCATCATCACCTAAAGCATCAGCCGCAGTATCGGTATTATCTTTCTGACCGACTCTCAACCCAACACCATAGTTATCCTGATCGCTATACTGTACCAGTTCAGGACTTCCGTCTTCTGTCCATTGTAATGTGTATTGGTTATCTGTTGTTATTGGATTTCCGTTCATTGACACACATTTATAAACCGGCTGGCCTTTGTCATTTACACCAGCCTTTCTGTATAAATATTTATGATCGCTTCCTGATGAATTATCAGTTATTGTAAATGCTTCCGGATTCTTCTCAAAATCATCAGAAAGAACTTTTAACCTTCCTCGGATATCCTGAGTTCTACCGCTGGAATCACGGCATACCATTTCAGCATCGTCTTGATTCATAGGTATAGACCAATCACCTTCGCTAATTTCACCAGGTAATGAAGGTGTCCTTTTTCCTCCTCGCTCTACAAATTTTTCGTGTAATTCGTCACGGACTTCTTCTTCGGTTAATGCATCACTTAACTCTACCGGAGAATGTAAACCGCCTGCGGATTTAGGAGATTCTGTAACCTCCGTATTCTGGGAAGCAGGAGTTTTCTGAACTGTTTTGCGTTCCACAGCTGGTGCCGGAGTTGGTGTCTCCTCTGCGACAGTAGCTTCCTGAACGGCTCCGCGTTCTTCAGTATGTGAACCTGATTCTTGAATTGCTCGAGACTCAGCAGGAACTGCCTCAGTCTGAGTCTTTGCCTGCTGAACCTGTCCGCTTGATACTGAAGTTTCATTTAAAAGCCCCATTGTATCATAAGAATCTCCATTATTTGATTGTTGGACTTCAGCCTTCCTAGTAAATATTGAATCTTTTATACTGCCGGTATTATTTCCCTGAAAATACTGCTCCTGCATTAGTCTCCGTTGTTGTCCGGCCACTCTCAAAGAATCACCCACATTGGTAAAAAACTCTGTCATAATACAATCCTTTCATTGATTATTTACTTTATAATACTTATTTATATCTTATGTATATATAAAGGCGATAAGCTGAAAAAGGTTGCTATACTCCTATCTATCCTATTCTATACTATGAGGCATTATAACTGGATTACAGCCATTTGAGAACTTAATTTTACATTTCTTAATATTATTAAGATTCTTAATATTAATTCTTTAATCGTCAAAATGACACAAAAAATCAGAGACACCCCGTTAAAGATGCCTCTTTTCATATGTTAGTGTTTATAACAATAACCACTACTCTGCAGATATTTCTGTTGTATTCGGTTCTGTAACAGTAAGAGCAATACGTTTGTCAGTCGGATTAAACTTCAAAATGTATGTCATAATCTTATCTCCTACCTGCAGAATATTTCCGCTCTGGTTTTGAAGTTCAACAACTTCATTGTGAGGAAGTAATGCTTCAACTCCCGGAAATACTTCCACAAAAGCACCGAAATGTTTAATTCTTGTTATAGTACCTTCGACTTTATCGCCTTCTTTAATTTGTTTTTCAGCCTCAACCCAAGGATCAGGTTCAAGATTTTTCAAGCTTAAAGATACACGCTGCTTATCGTGATCAACAGCAATAACTTCAACATCAATTTTGTCCCCGACTTTTAAGATATCAGTCGGATGGTCAATCCATCTCCATGAAAGTTGTGATAGAGGAAGAAGACCGTCGATACCGCCCAAATCAATAAAGGCACCAAAATCAGTAATTCTTACAACATCACCTTTAACAATCTGTCCCGGTTCTATTTGAGAGAATACATTTTTTCTTGCTTCAACGGCACTATCTTCATAAACTTTTTTATTAGAAAGAATAAAGTTATTCTGCTGGCTGTCGAGAGTAAGGATTTTCAATTCAATTTTTGAACCGACTTCAAGATCTGTTTCTTTGCTTCTTAACTGTGAAGAAGGAACAAAGCCGCGGACTCCGGAAATCTCTACTAAGACTCCGCCTTTAACAATACCGGCAATCGTACCAAGAATTGTTTCATCGGCAGCTTTAGCCTTTTCAAGTTCTTTCCAGGCGTATGCAAAATCAACTTTCTTTTTGGAAAGAAGGAATTTGCCGTCTTCATCTTCTTCTCTTATGATAAGGAATTCGTATTCTTTACCTTTTTCAAACTTATCTTCAACTTTTTCATCCTTTTCTACAGCTTCACGTGAAGGAACCACTGCAATAGTTTTTGCACCGATATCAACCATCACACCTTGACTGTCATAGCCGCATACTATACCTTTTACAAGGTCGCCTTTTTGAAACTTATAGTCATACTGTTTCAACAATTCTTCAAAATCTAATTCACTTGATGTCATCTTTACTCCATTGTCTTCTACTTGTTTATTACATTTGCTACTATTTTAGCAGACGAAACGCAATATGTAAAGGGTTTTTAACCTTACTTAACATTTTTTTACAGCACAAAGCAGGCTTATTCATAAAACAAGCCTGTTTTTATGACATGTTTTTATTTAATTAAGACTTCAATGACGCAATAAGCTCATTGATTGCACTCTCCTGAATTTCGATTTCGGCAATTCTTTCTTTAGTTTGCTGAATCAATTCTTTCGGGGCATTTGCGACAAATTTAGGATTGTTAATACGTCCTTCCAGTGACTTTTTCTCACCCGTTAATTTGTCGAGTTTTTTCTGCTGACGCTTAATTTCTTCATTAAAATCAATAAGGTTTTCAAGCGAAAGCACTATTTTTGATGCGGAAACAACCGCAGTTGCCGTCTTTTGCGGAACAGGGGCATTTACATCCGCATATGTAATATTTTCAACTCTTGCGAGTCTTTTTATATAAGATTCTATGGCTTCAAATACCGGTTTTTCATCTTCTGCAGCACGGATTTCGATATCCATTTTCAAAGAAGTTGAGATATTGAAACTCTGTCTTACATTACGCAGAGATTTAATCGTTTCAAAAACCAGTTCCATTTCTCTAGCTTCTTTAGGGAAAGCTAGTTTTTCTGAATATACAGGAAAATCTGCAACAATAATAGCAGGGAACTCACTATTTTTAGGGATTAACTGCCATACACGCTCTGTAATATGCGGCATAATCGGATGAAGCATTCTCAATGACATATCAAGAACATATCGCAATACCCGCTGAGTATTAAGTTTTAATGCAGCATCCTGAAGCTGAATTTTCGCAATTTCTACATACCAGTCGCAATATGAATTCCAGAAGAAATCATATAAAACATGAGCCGTTTCGCCTATTCTAAAGGTTTCGATATTCTCGTTAATTTCTTTTGCAGTTGAATTCAATTTATCAAGAATCCATTTATCTGCAATAGTTAAATTATCAAACTCAATATTATTGTTATCGACTCCGTCAAGATTCATAAGAACAAATCTTGAAGCATTCCAGATTTTGTTAGCAAAATTTCTGCCGTATTCAAATCTTTCTTCGCTCATCTTGATATCCTGACCGCCGTACGTACAAAGAGATGTCATTGTGAATCTCAAAGCATCTGAACCGTACTTGTCAATAACTTTAACCGGATCAATAGTATTGCCTTTAGACTTAGACATTTTCTGACCTTTTTCATCTCTGATGAGTCCGTGGATATAAACGGTTGAGAAAGGAGCTTTGCCTGTAAATTCCAGTCCCATGGTAATCATTCTTGCAACCCAGAAAAATATAATATCAAATCCTGTTACAAGAGTTGTTGTAGGATAGAACTTCTTGAAGTCTTCGCTATCGGTATTCGGCCAGCCCATAGTGGAGAAAGGCCATAAACCTGATGAGAACCAAGTATCAAGTACATCCGGATCCTGTGTATAATTTTCGGGATCAGGATTTTCTCTTGCTACAACCATTTCACCGGTTTGATTATGGTAATAAGCCGGAATTTGATGTCCCCACCATAACTGACGGGAAATACACCAATCACGAATATTTTCCATCCAATTCAGATAATTCTTTTCCCATCGTTCCGGAACAAATTTAATTCTTCCGTCCTTAACAGCAGCAATAGCCTCTTTTGCAAGCGGCTCCATTTTTACAAACCACTGTTCCGAAAGCAGCGGTTCAATAGTTGTTCCGCAACGCTGACATTTACCGACATTGTGTTCATGGTCACGGGTTCTTAATAAGAAATTGTTATAAGAAAGCATTCCTATAATTTTTTCTCTTGCAGCATATCTATCGAGACCGTGAAGTTCCTGCGGAACCTCGCCGCAGGCTTTCATTTTACCTTCACCGTCAATAACCCAGATAGGTTTCAGATTGTGGCGTTTGCCGACTTCAAAGTCATTCGGGTCATGTGCAGGCGTAATCTTAACCGCACCTGTTCCGAAGTTTCTGTCAACATATTCATCAGCGATAATAGGAATTTCTCTTCCTGAAAGCGGAATAATAACTGTTTTCCCTACCAATTCCGAATATTTATGATCATCAGGGTGAACCGCAATAGCAACATCACCGAAAATAGTTTCCGGACGAGTTGTTGCAACAATAATCGCTCCTGATTCACCTTTAACAGGATAAGAGATTTCCCACATATGCCCCTGTTCTGTTGCGTATTCGGTTTCAACATCAGAAATAGCCGAACGGCAGCGAGGACACCAATTAACAATATATTTACCTTTATAAATCAAACCTTTTTCATAAAGTCTTACAAAAACTTCTTTAACTGCATCAGAACAGCCCTTATCAAACGTAAATCTTTCTCTTGTTCTGTCAAACGAAGCACCTAAACGCTTACACTGGTCAAGAATTGCCGATTTATGCTCATTAGCCCAGGCCCATGTTTCTTCAAGAAATTTTTCTCTGCCCAAATCATAACGGGACAAGCCTTTTTCCCGAAGTTTTTTTTCAACTACATTTTGAGTTGCAATACCTGCATGATCAGTTCCCGGGAGCCACAAAGTTTCATAGCCGCTCATCCTGTGGTAACGGGTCAGTATATCCTGCAGGGTTTCATCGAGAGCGTGCCCCATATGGAGAACACCGGTAACATTCGGCGGAGGTATAACAATGGAATAAGGCGGTTTTTTACTTTTTGCATCTGCTTTAAAAAAACCTCCTTCTTCCCAGAATCTATACATTTCATCTTCGGTAGCTTTGGGGTCATAAACCGTAGGTAAATCTTCAATCTTCGTTGACGTCATCATAAAAAATCCCTCTTATTTTTATCGCATAATATAAAGATAGCACAAAAAAACTTTTAAAACACAAGAATAAAAGCTTTAACTACTTTTTTTCCTCTAAAAGTCTGCAAATATCAATATTCAAAGCATTTGCAAGCTTATTCAAAGTTTTTAACGTTATATTTTGTTTTCCGTTTTCAATTTTGCCAATATATTTTTCATGCACATCTATAAGTTCAGCAAGCTGAGCCTGCGTTAACCGTTTTATCGTACGTTCAACCCGTACATTCAATGCAAAACATACTCTTTAGGATTAAACAAAATGCATTTACATTAGCAGAGTTTTTAATAACTCTGGGAATAATAGGTATAGTAGCTGCTATGACCAAAAACACATCCTGTGCATATTATGCATTAACAGATACTCATCCTACCAAACCAGGGAAAAATTACTGGCAGGATTTTCTTGGTGAAGTTTACAGCAGATAGTATTAGTATTTCTTTTGCCAGCCGTTTTCCATAATTTCAAAAGCATAGTTGTAATCTTCATCGGTACCGCTGCCATTTAGTGAGGAGTCTGTATATCGGACGATTTTACCCTTCCCGTTAACTGCCCATGCAAAAACATCATTTCCGAGCCGGCCCGGCTTTTTCTTTCCGTTGACATCAAAAAATACTGAAAAGTTACCTTCATTAACATCAAAGAAAACTGTTACTCCATTATTTAAAACAAAACTTTTTAAGGCCCAGCTACGATATTGTGCCTCTGTAATTTTTTGTTCTGTACCGTCGTATGTATATACTGGAAAGGCAAAACAGGTAGTGTCACCCTCTCCGCAAACTTTTGTCATATTAAGTCGTTGTTTATAAAGATTTAACACCTGTTCAGATGAATCCTGATCATTATTTTTTAATCCCCATACCTCAGGCTGTCCAAAGTCATAAATAAGTAAATTTGTAGCATTGGAAAATTCCGTATAAAACTTCTTCAATGCCGTAATATTAGAACGTTCATCAAGCTTTTGTTGTAATGTAGGCAATGTCATAGCCGCAACCACGCCAATAATACCAAGTGTTATTAATACTTCCGCTAAAGTAAAGCCGTCAGATATACTTTTTAAAAATTTCACGTAATCTCCAATAATTATATTTTAATTTTAACATTTTATGTTAGCTTTATCAAGATATAACAGCATTATTTAAAGAGACGTGAATAATGTTCATTGTAAAAATCACCAAATCTGTCTTCTATAATGGCTACACGACACTGCTGTGAAAAATCTACAAGAAACTTAATATTATGAATTGAAAGCAAGGTTGAGGCAGTAGCTTCCTGACAACGCCAGAGATGACGAATATATGCTCTGGAATGATTTTTACATGCATAACAGTTACAACCTTCCACAAGAGGCTTATCATCATCCCAAAACTGTTTATTTTTAATATTCTTTTTTCCTTCCCAGGTAAAGAACGACCCATGACGGGCATTACGGGTAGGCAGAACACAGTCAAACATATCAACGCCATACTTAATTCCGTCAAGTAAATCTTCCGGAGTTCCGACACCCATCAGATAACGAGGTCTGTTTTCAGGCAGCAGCGGGGCGGTTAATTTTGTAAAATAATTTTTTATATCTGCAGGTTCTCCGACACTAATGCCTCCGATTGCATAACCAACAGCATCATAGGAAGAAATTACCCTCGCACTTTCTTTTCTCAAATCATCAAAAAAGGCACCCTGCACAATAGGAAATAAAGCCTGACGAGGGTTAGTTTTTGCTTTAAAGCATCTTTCAAGCCATCTGTGAGTTCGTTCCATTGCAGCCTTTGCAGTCTCATAATCACAAGGATAAGGGGCACACTCGTCAAATGCCATAATAATATCAGCACCTATATCCTGCTGAATTTCCATTGAAACTTCCGGCGATATAAAATGTTTTTTACCATCCTTAGGATCTCTAAATTCAACACCATCCTCGGTAATTTTTCTCAAATGTGCGAGAGAAAAGACCTGAAACCCTCCGGAATCAGTTAAAACCGGCTTATGCCAGTTCATCCAGCCATGAATTCCTCCAAACTGCTTGATTAACTTTGTACCGGCACGCAGGTACAGGTGATATGAATTTGAAAGCATAATTTGAGCCCCCGTATCCATAATCTGATCGGATGTCAGGGTCTTCACTGCAGAATTAGTTCCTACCGGCATAAATATAGGCGTTTTTATAACTCCATGCGGAGTTGTAAAAACGCCTGCTCTTGCACCTGTTTGTTTACAGGTATGAATAAGCTCATATTTAAAGTTTTCGTGAGCATTATCACGCATTATTCATCAACATCCTCTGTAACAAGTTCCAGCATATTTTTGTAATTTGGACAGAGTTCTTCAGGCTTAAAGTATATATTGATTTCTCTTTCAGCACTTTCAATACTATCAGAGCCATGAACCGTATTGTATTCTTTCAACTGTGCATAATCTGCTCTTATAGAACCTACATCAGCTTCACAAGGATCCGTTAAGCCCAAAACGTGGCGAATACCCTGTACAGCTTTGTAACCCTGAAATACCATTGCAATAATAGGGCCGCTTGTAATATATTTTACAAGATTCGGATAAAAAGGTTTGCCAATATGTTCTTCATAATGTTTTGCCGCAATTTCTTCGGTTACCTGAAGCATTTTCATACCTATAAGCTTATAGCCTTTTTTTTCAAAACGGCTTATAATTTCACCGACCAAACCTCTTTTAACACCGTCCGGTTTAATCGCAACAAATGTTCTCTCTTCTGTGTGCATGTCTAATTTCCTCCATATACGCCAAGTTTAACATAAACAGGACAAAAAAACTATTCTGACTTAAAAACTTTAATTATTTAACAAATTCTAATTTTAGTTTCCTAAAATATCGAAATAACATCAAAAGCATTAAAGAGCAAAGAATTACAGCGGCAAAGAGCAGTCCGAACCAGAATCCTCTGAGCAAAAACCCGTGTTTTAGAGCAAGCCAGTAACCGAATGGAATTGAAATGAGCCAGTAACCTACAAAATTAGCAATTAAAACAATTTTAGTTTTTTTAATCCCTTTATAAATACCGGCCAATGCAACCTGGAGCCCATCAAAAATCTGGAATATAGACACTATAAATAATACCGGAACACAAATTTTCACGAGAGTTAAATCTTTTGTAAAAAGACTGACGAGAAAATGCGGGAATGAACAAAATACAACAGCACTACACATCATAAAACCGACAGACATAATCATTCCGATTACCGAATAATTTTTCAGCTCTGAAAAATTTCTGGCTCCATTTGCAAAACCTACCTTAACTGCAATAGCATTTGAAATTGCAAGCGGAACCATAAACGAAATAGTTGTAAGCGTACATATAAGGTTCTGTGCGGCAGCATAAACTCCGGCAACTCTACCCATAAATATTGCAATACTGTTAAAAGCAATAAATTCAACCATTATGGCAAGAGAAATCGGTAGCCCGACAGTCATAAGATTTTTATAATACCCTTTATCATGATAATCTCTAAACTTCATCAAGCCAAGACAATAAAATAACAATGCAAAGCCCATAAAATATCTGACAATAAAACTTGCAATAGCAAGCCCTATAGCCCCGAGAGACGGTATCGGACCAAATCCGAATACAAGCATTATATTCAAAACAACATTTAAAAACACACAAAATACAGTAACCAAATTAGGGAAAAACACAATTTCAAAGGCCTGCAAATATTCTTTCAATGCCGCATGCAAATAAGCCCCGAAAGTGGAAAATGCAGTAACCAGCATATATTCCTTTATATACGGCACGAGTTTTGCCTCAAAATGCATATAATCAATAAGCGGAATAAATGCCAGTACAAGAAACATAACAATTACCGCCAGAATCATTGCAAATCTTATGGTCGGGAAAAAATATTTTTTAGCAGATTTTTTCTCTCCCCTTATATTTGACAGAATCGGCGAAACACTTGCGATTAAACCTATTCCGAATGTCATAATACAATTTGAAATAGCGGTTGCAATACTAATAGCTGCAAGAGTATCCGTTGAATGTCTTCCCGCAATCAAAACATCTCCGGCACCAATCAGAATAAATCCGAGGTTTCCCATTATAATTGGAAGGGCAATGTTCAAAAGTTCCTTAGCATAATGCTTAAATGTTATATTTTCCATAAGTAAAATCTTATCATATAAAAATATACTTTCAAACTAAAAGGCCCTGTATAAACAGAGCCTTTTAAAATATTCTTTACAAAATTATGCTTTAGGAATGGAGTTAGCTATAATTTCCATTTCTTCTAAAGATGCATAGACAGCATGGCATCCGCAATCAACATAAAGAATTTGTCCGGTTGTACCCGTTGACAGGTCAGAAGCTAAGTATAAACCGGCTTTACCAACATCTTCAAGTGAGACATTGCGTCCGAGAGGAGCTTTAGCAACTGCAGCTTTAAGCATTTTATCGAATCCGGAAATACCTTTAGCAGCAAGAGTTTTAACAGCTCCTGCCGAAATACAGTTAACTCTTATACCTTTTTTACCAAGATCTGCAGCAAGGTATCTCATTGAAGATTCAAGAGCAGCCTTAGCAACACCCATGATATTGTAGTTTGCAACCACATATTCTGAACCGAGATAAGTAAGAGCAAAAATTGAACCACCCTCGTTCATAATAGGTTCTGCATGTTTACAAAGAGAAATCAAAGAATAAGCACTTACTCCCATGGCCAAATCCCAACCTGCACGGGAAGTATCAACAAATCTGCCCTGTAAATCTTCTTTTGCAGCAAAAGCAACAGCATGAACCACGAAGTCAATTTTACCGTAAACTTTTTCACATTCTTTGAAAACTGCGGCAACTTCATCTTCTTTTGTAACATCACAGTTCATAATAATTTTTGCACCCATTTCTTCTGCGAGCGGTCTTACTCTTTTTTCCATAGCTTCACCGGCATAAGTAAATGCAATATCAGCACCGGCTTCATAAAGTTGTCTTGCAATAGCGTAGGCAATTCCGTGAGTATTGGAAACTCCGAAAATAACCCCTTTTTTACCTTCCATCAATTTCATAAGTATATCTCCCTCTAAAAATTAACTGACTAAAAATACAAAAAAAATAATAACAAAAATAAAAATTTTAATCAAATTATTAACATAAAAATTTTCACATTAAGAAATGTAACAAATTTTCAAACATACGGGAATTTCAGCATCTACATATACTTTATATATATGAGAGTATATAACCAAGGAGAGCAAAATTGGTCGATGGCGTAAACGGCAATCTGAATATGGCGGAGCTTTATAAGCTCGCGAAAAAAGCCGAAGTCAATACCGGTAAAACAACCGGTCAGACTAATGTTGACTCTTCCATGACAAGAAATGGTAGTGTTTATAATAATGCAATGAATAAAACTTCAAGCCAGAATCTAGCAGATGTAGAGTCTGGCTTAGCCGCATATAAAAACAATCCTAATATGACAGCCGAAGAAAAGGCTGAACTTTCAAAAATCGAACAACGCTTAAACGAAGTAAAACAGCAAACAGCAAACGGACTTCAATCAACAGGAACGGAAACTTCACAGAGTGCAGACGGAACTGCTGAAACTGATGAGGAAAAACAGGCACAAGCAGAACAAGCACAAAAAGAAGTAAGCAAAGAAGAAGGCGAAGCCAGTGCAGCAAGTGCACAGGCAGATGCTGACAGTTGTTCAGAACAAACTGACCAGACACTTGAAGATCAGGATACCGTAAACCAGTATTCTGAACAGACGAACAAAGACACAAAATCATTACAAAAATCTCAAAAGAAATTTGATAAAGATATAGCAAAACAACAGAAAACAGTTCAGAAAAACCAGACAGAAATATCAAAAAATCTGGAAGAACAAACACAGGCACAGGATGAACTGACACAACTGCAGGAAGAATTCAACACCTTAGCGGATGAAGTCGGCGGCGGTCAGGGAACAAACAGTGCAGAATCTTTATCAATAGGTTACGCAACAGATATGAGCAGTGCCCCTGACAGCTACAAGCAACAAAATCAGGGAGCAAGCTTGAATTCAACAGCAGGTTCGGGTTCTGAAGAAAAAATGGCAAAAATGCAGGAACTCGGAGCTCAGATTCAAGAAAAATCCACAACAATTCAGGTAACCGGAGAATCTATTAATAAGCTGCAGACAAATACAAATAAGTCTATCAAGACAATGAACAAAGTAACAATGTCGCAGCAGAAATACTATTCAAAATTTGAAGCGAGCGTAGAAAAAAGACAATCTGCAACCGACAAAGTCTTAGACTTTGCGGAAAAGGGATATCAGGTATCAGAAACCGTTACCCAGACAGGTAAAACTGTAAAAACAGTCGGTAAGGTAATGCAGAACTCAGGTCGTATACTGCAGGGATATCCTCCGACATCAGCAGCAGGTACAGCACTTGAAAGAGCTGGTAACGTCGTTAAACAAGTCGGCGAAGGCGTTGAAACAGTCGGCAATATCGGAAAAGCCGGATTCAGTGCAACAAAATCAGTTTGTCAGATAGCAAACGGTGACTTTGCTGCAGCATTAGCAAGCGGAGCAACAGCGGTAACTTCAGCATGTGCAGCTAAAAAAGGTATTGATAACCTTTCTAAATCGGGAGCAAATCTTGATAAACAGATAGAGAAAGCTAATGAAGGCGTTGAAAAAGCAAAAACAACCGGAGAAGAAACTCAGGCAAAACTTGAAGAAACTCAACAGAAAGTTCAGGAACAGGGTGCAGGAGCAACCGGTGATGCAGCGGCAAATGCAGGGGCCGGAGCAGGCAATGCTGCAGCAGGAGCAGGAGATGCAGCGGCTAATGCAGGAACTCAAGCAGGTGATGCAGCAGCTAATGCCGGTGCCGGAGCCGGCAATGCTGCAGGTGATGTTGCCGGTAAAGCAGGAGAGGCAGCAAATACAACTGTAGAAACCGCTGCAGATGTGAAAAAAGGCGGATTCTTCCAAAGAGCTAAAGAATGGGGTAAAAACACAGTTGCTAAAGGTAAAGAATTCTATGAAGAAAATAAATCAGACTTTACAGAGCTGGCACAAAACGGTAAAGCAGCAATGAGCAGTTTTAATGCAGCTAAAACTTCATTCAACGCGGCAACAGGAAGAACCGGTAATACACAAACCGCAGCTAACACTACGAATACCACCACAACACAGAAAAATGTAACAAGACCAAATATTAAAACCAATACAAGCAGATTAAGCTCTGGTTTCAATATGATGAATAAAACAGGAAATCACCAAATAAACACTTCACGTTTAAATGATCTACAGAAAAAAAGATTTTAGAAAATAAAAAAGCCTAATCAATGATTAGGCTTTTCTATTTTATTATTTATATTACATTTGTTTTAACATTGATAACTGTTCATATTCTTCAAGCATTAAGCTTAAGAAGAGAAGTTTATTTGCAGTAGCTTCATCGAGATTTGTGAACTCTGCTCCTGCTCTGACATCACTTGCAGTAATTACTTTGACATCAGCATTTATGGATAAGTCTCCATAAGATATATGAACAGGTATAACATCTCCGACTTTTACCGATTTATGGTGGCTAATCGCGATACCACCTCTTGAGATATCAAGAATAGAATCAATTTTACCGCCGTCATTTGATAAAAGCTGAACCGGTCTGTCAGGATTCATTGCATCAAATCTCATAAACTGACGTTTATCGATAGTCGGAACGTTATCAGAAACATCCTTACGTTGAATCCAGGTACGGTTATCAATATCACTTCTTTCAATGTCCGGAGTCGGAGCCGGCGTTGGTTCCGTTGGCTGTTCGGTCGGCTGTTCTGTTGGCTGTTCGGTCGGCTGTTCTGTTGGTTGTTCGGTCGGCTGTTCTGTTGGTTGTTCAGTCGGCTGTTCTGTTGGTTGTTCAGTCGGCT
>ENA-UOJC01002505-UOJC01002505.1-human-gut-metagenome-genome-assembly--contig:-C104-NODE-2505-length-19784-cov-4.635917_pt1 | contig 19784 bp, 14 predicted proteins | sample MGYA00242339_ERZ723886 | MGnify/ENA metagenome assembly ERZ723886 | reverse complement strand
AACGCGCTACCCTATACATTTTTCATCCGCTGTCAAAATAAAAAGGAAATACAGCACAGAACGGGCTTTTTCGCACGGACGGAAAAAACGAATCAGATTCGTCCGGAGCCGGCCGGAAACGGTTTCAGATTTTCCGCTCCGCCTTTGTAAAAACGACTCCTGCCTCTTTTAAGGAAGGCGCATGATTCGGGTATCGGCTTTCCGGGAGCAATTGAATATGTCTGTTTTTCCGGACCGAGCGCTTCTGCCGGGCGGTTGTTTTGTCGAACACGTCTCCGGCATTGAGGCGGGCGCACCCGCTCCGGCCGTCGACTGTGCGGATTCGGTCAGCGGCTTAGTACTGCCACGGCATGTTTCCTGATTTTCATGATTCATGTCCGCCTCGCCTCAATACACTCGGACGGCTCGGGAATAATAAAAAACGGCGTCCCTTTTTTTCAGAACGCCGTTTTCGGTCAACGCTGAATAAAGCTTACTTCCCGGCGTCAATCAGGCGCTGGTACAGCGCCTTTGTCTGCAGAGCGATACTCTGCCAGCTGAAATATTTCTCGACACGGCGGCGGCCTTCCTGTCCCATTTTCCTTGCCAGAGACGGATCACGGATCAGCGTGTTGATCGCGTCGGCCAGACGGGCGGCAAAAGCGTCGCCGTCCTTCGGATCATGAGGCGGCTTGTCAGACAGATCCGGTTCGACCAGATATCCGGTTTCGCCGTTGACGACGACTTCCCTGATTCCGCCGACAGCGCTGGCAACAACGGGCGTCCCGCAGGCCATGGCTTCCAGATTGATGATGCCGAACGGTTCGTAAATCGACGGGCAACAGAAAACGGCCGCCTGAGAATACAGCGCAATCGTCTCTTCACGGGACAGCATTTCGGGAATCCAGACGACCCCTGAACGCGACTGTTTCAGTGAAGCAACCAGCCCTTCCAGTTCGGCCTTCATTTCGGGCGTGTCAGCATCGCCGGCGCACAGAACCAGCTGAGCGTCCGTATCAAGCTTTGCCGCAGCCTTCAGGAGATACAGCAACCCTTTCTGGCGCGTCATGCGTCCGACGAACAGCACGTACGGCTTGTCGGTGCGGATGCCGTATTTCTGAAGGACGGCAGGGTCTTCGACTTCCTTGTACTGGTTGACGTCAATTCCGTTATAAATGATTGACACGCGCGCGGGATCAATCTTCGGGAACAGACGCAACACATCGTCCTTTGTGCTCTGAGACACGGCGATAACGGCGTCGGCCATTTCCAAAGCCGTTTTTTCCACCCAGCTCGACACATCGTAGCCGCGGCCCAGCTGTTCCCGCTTCCACGGACGCAACGGTTCAAGCGAATGCACCGTAATCACCAGGGGAATACCGTACAGCATCTTGGCCAGAATCCCGGCAAAATGGGCGTACCACGTATGGCAATGCGCAATATTGGCTGTAATGCCTTCACCGGAAAACACCAGACCGTCGTAAAAAGCTTTCAGCGGGGAAGCCAGCTCTTTCGGGCATCCCTTGAACAGAGAGGCATCCGGAGTGGTTCCGTCGACCGTCAGATTCCCTTCCTTGAAATGCTGGTCGTGAAAACTGCGGACTTCGACTTCCATCAACCGGGCCAGTTCCCGGGACAGATATTCGACATGAACGCCCGCGCCGCCGTAAATATGCGGCGGATATTCATTCGTCACAAACATTACTTTCATATAATTTAAAGCCTCCGACTTTACTCTTATTTGTCTTATAGCATTACCTTTTGGCGGGATTTCGTCAATCTTTTATCGTTTTCACGCCATTAATTTTACGAATCAAACGTTTATCCCGCTTTCCCGGAGGCGCCGGACAGGATATTTCGACGGGAAAAGCGCTAAATTCTGGATATTTTTCGGACATGATTGTATAAAGGGAACATATCTTGTTTTCATCAAAGGAATCGTCATGCTTAAAAGCGCTTACGAACAGAATTTCCTGCAGAAAATGCCCGACGGAACCGTCAAACAGGTCAACCCCTTTACAGGGACACAGGTCTGGACCGTTCCCGGACGGGGCAAACGCCCGCATGTGAACAAGGCGGACGAACCTGCGCCGACCGCGGTCGAAACAAAGGAAATAGAGGATTTCTGTCATTTCTGCCCGTCGAATTATTTGAAAACGCCGCCGGAAAAGGCGCGCCTGGTGAAAACGCCCGACGATGAATACAAAGTCCTCAAAGAACTCAATGCTTCCCAGCTGTTTGACACAACGGCCGAATTTCGCCGAATCCCGAATCTGTTTGAAATCATTTCGTTTGATTACTGGGAAAAGAACTACGGCTATGTCATGAGTGACCATGCCGCCGCACGGAAGGAAGCTTACCTGGCCGATCCTCTGGGCCGTGAACACGTTCTGGACGTCATTCAGACAAAGCTGAAAATGTCGGGCATGAGCCGAGAGGAAATCGACAGCCTGTCTTCGGGACGCAAGCTGAAAATGGCAAACAGCTTTTTCGCCGGCGGCCATGAACTGATCATCGGGAAACGCCACTATATCGAAGGCGCAACCGAAGACAATGCCAAGGCCTCCTCGGGCAGCATGAGTCCCGAAACGCATTACCAGTACATGAATTTCACGATCGCAGCCCTGAAGGATATTTACCTCAACAACCGCTATGTCCGCTACGTCACCGTGTTCCAGAACTGGCTGAATCAGGCGGGAGCCTCCTTTGATCACCTGCACAAACAGCTGGTCGCCATTGACGGCATCAGCGCCAGCAACGAAAACGAGTTCCAGCTGGCTCGCGAAAACCCCAACATATACAATGACTTCGCCGTTAATTACGCCGGATACCAGAATCTGGTCTTTGCGGAAAACGAACATGCCGTCGCCTTTGCCGACTTCGGACACCGCTATCCGACGCTCGCCATTTTTTCCAAAGCCGAAAAAAATCAGCCTTGGAACCAGACTCCGGAACAAATCCGCGGTATGTCGGACATTGTTCACGCCTGCCACGCTTCCATGGGCAGCGAAATTCCGTGCAATGAGGAATGGTATTACCGCCCGCCCGCAATCGATGTCGCCATGCCGTGGCATATCCTGATCAAATGGCGCATCAGCAATCCCGCCGGGTTTGAAGCGGTGACGAAGATCTTCGTCAACACGATTGATCCCTGGACTCTGCGCGACCGGATCGTCCAGAACCTGTTCGCCCTGCGCACGGAAGGCAAAATCGCCAAAGGCATTAAGATTGCGGCGGAATGCGACTGCACGCCGAACTGTCTGATGTACAATCCGGCGCTTCAGATTGCCTCTGCCAATCCGTTTGCCGCCCGCGGCCGCGGGTCAACGATGGATATGTAGCTTTCTAAAGAACCGGCCGAAGCGTATGGTGCAAGAGGTCTGACCGCCGACCCCACGCTGAAGGCGGGACAGGTGTTTTACGGCCGCTTATGCGAAATCGGACGGCTCCTGCGACGAAGCCTGAAAAGCGATTTATCCGTATGTTTCCGTTCTGGCTCACGGCGCGGAGAAAGGCGTGTTTTATTACGGCGACGGGCTCCGCAAATCGAGGGGCGCCATATGCAACTGCAACGACGACCCGCGTCCCGTGGTTTTCAAACCGGAGGCCGCGGACAAAGAATCCGAAATTCCGCCGTTCACGGAGGGACGGATTTCCGCCTCTGTGGTTAAAAAACGGAGCTTAAAAGCTTCGTTTTTATTCCGACCCCCTTTTTTTGCGGATACGATGTGATGGCCGGGCTGTTCGTTATCCGGAGTCCGAATGCTTTCAAAAAATTCCTCATCGCATCATCCGCACGGTGAACCGGCGGGCTTCATGCCTCTCCGGGCTTTGCGGCATTTTGCCCGGCATGTGACGGATTGAAAAAGGAGATTAAAAGCACTCTGTGTGCACAAGCGGCAAAATTTTCAGGAATCCCGACCCGCATGCTTTTCCGGATTATAAAAACGCCCCGCGGGAACGGGGCGTTTTCCGGTATCCGCCTTACATGACGGAAGGTTCCGACGGCGGTTGTATCTGAGCCGCATGCCCCCGGTTTTTGGAGCCTGTATGGAAAATAACCGCGCCCCACAAAGCCGACAGAATGGAACCGCAGATGACCCCGACCTTGATTTCCTGCTGCATCACGGGATCCGGCAAAGCCAGGAAGCCGACGAAAAGGCTCATGGTGAAACCAATTCCCGCCACGACCGAAACGCCGTACAGATCCCGCCATGTCACAATGGAAGGCATCTTGGCAATGCGCAGTTTCAGCATCGCGTAGGTCACGGAGAAAATACCGATCTGTTTACCTATGAACAACGCCAGGATGATGCCGATGGTCAGCGTGTGCTGGAACGTTTCGACCGTTACCGTGCGCAGGAAAATCCCCGAACTGGTAAACGCGAAAATCGGCAGGATCAGGAAATCGACCCAGGGTTTCAGAACCTTCATCAGCGAATTCAGCGGCGATTTCTTTTCTCCGCTCACATGCATGGGATAGGCCATTGCGACAACAACGCCTGCGATCGTGGTGTGAATACCGCCCTTCAGGAAGCAGAACCACAGGACAATCCCCAGAAGCAGATACGGCAGAAAGTACGTGATGCGCATCTTGTTGACCAGATAAAGCGCGCCCGTTGCAACAATCGCCCATCCGATCAGGGGAAGCTCGACCCCCTGACTGTAAAAAAGAGCAATAATGAGAATCGCCCCAAGGTCGTCAAAAATGGCAATTGCGAGCAGAAAAACCTTGACCGACGAAGGGATATTCTTGCCAACCAGCGTCAGGACGCACAGGGCGAAAGCGATATCCGTCGCCGTCGGGATGGCCCAACCGCGGGAATATTCCGGATGTTGCATATTAATAAGCGTGAAGATCAGTGCCGGACACAAAATCCCGCCGATCGCCGCCAGACAGGGCAGAAGAACCTGCTTGAAATCCGACAGGAATCCTTCCAGCATCTCACGCTTCAGCTCCAGCCCGACCTGCAGAAAGAAGAAAACCATGAAAACATCCTTGACCCACCATTCAAACGGTTCGTCCAGACGGTAACTGCCGATACCGACGCTGACCGACACGTCCATCGCGCGGTGAAACATGGACTGCAGACCTGTGTTTTCACAAATGATCGCCAGGAACATCGCCGCGATCATGACCAAACCGCTCGTGGTTTCCTTGTTTAAAAAATCTTCAATCCATTCTCTTGAAAAAATACGTGTTACTTTTGCCATAGAAAAAACCTTCCCTTGCGGCTTTTTGGATTTATAAAGGCATTATTATAGGCGATTATAAAAAAATTCAAGTGATTAAATTTTAAGGCATATGACTAAAAGTCCAGCAACATTTTCTCCCATTTCCTTGCGCAGTTCGACACGGCGCACGGTTTTAAAGACAAGATTGTTCTTATCGAGTTCCGAGGTCACGTATTTCTCGCCGTGAACGAAACGTCCCGAAGGTTCCAGTGCGTATGTTTCCCGGTCGGCCGTATTCTCGCTGACCGTGAAAACAGCACTTCCTCCGCGGGTCAGGGCACCGGCCACCCCGGCAAACAGCTCTGAGAGATCCCCCAGATACGTAAAGACATCACCGGACACGATCAGGTCAAACGCTTCGCGCCGGTTCGGAAGAAAAGAAAGGATATCCTCCTGATGCAGGTGTGTGTAAACGCCGCGGGCGCGAGCCTTTTCAAGCATGGCTTCGGAAAGATCAACCCCCGTCAAAGACGCATGGGGAATCCGTGCGTGCAGATGCATTCCGCACAATCCCGTGCCGCACCCCAGATCCAGGATCCGCACCGTTTCCGGCGGCCGGACAATCTGTTCGACCGCCTCGGCAATCAGCGCGGGCGCTTTATAATCCAGACTTTCCAGAACGGAATCAAATGAATCCGCAAATGTATCAAACAGCTCACGCACATACTCTCCGGACGCGCGGCGTATCCCGGCCGCATTGTTCAGGGTTTCCAGCGTGTGCCGGGCAACCGGTTCGTCCGGGAACAGCGTCGTCCAGCGATCCAGAAACGACAGCACGCCGTCATCCTGTCCGTACATCCGCATGCTGTACAGGCACCCGGCCAGACTGATATGCCCGACGGGTGTCGGTTTTAATTCCAGAATATGCAGGTATGTGTCGGCGGCTCCGGCGAAATCCTCTCTTTTTTCCTGGATCAGTGCCAGGCCGCTCAGATAATCCGTATTGTCCGGATCCGTCTCCAGCAGAGCGGCATAACAGGCCTGCGCCTCGTCATAACGCTCCATCATCACCAGAGGCTGCGCTTTGTTGTACAGGACAAGAATATCCTCCGGCGCCCTTTTCCCGGCCTCTTCATAAGCATCCAGCGCTTCCGCATAACGGCCAAGCTCGGTCAGGATATTCCCCCGGTGCAGGTAGGCATTGACATATTCCGCATCGCGCTCCAAAGCCGTCCGGCAGGCGTCCAACCCTTCCTCAAACCGACGCTCTTCATAATACAGTCCGGCCAGATTTGCGGGCGCGACAGCGTCTGCGGGCATCAATCCGGCTGCTTTGCGATAAGCCTCTTCCGCCTTTTTCATTTCCTTCAGGCCGTACAGCGCGTTTCCCGCACCGATCCAGAAAGAACCGTTCTCCGCATCTGCCGCCAGAGCCTCTTCCGCGACCGCCAGAGCTTCCGCACAGCGCCCTTCTTCGGTCAGTTCGTTAATCCGCCGTATTGTTGCCGAAACATCCGTCATGCTTTTTTCCGTACCAGGAAAACATACGCCGAAACCGGCGCATTCATTTCACGGCGCAGGATATGCTCCTGTTCCTCAAGCGTTTCAAAACCCGCCTTTTCAAGAACCGCCCGCACATACGGCAACGCATGCGCATACTGCCCCGAAAGCTGCAAAGAAAAGGAATCCGCTTCCGGGTCTTTGTCCTTCAGGACACTGAACACGGCAAGCCCCCTGTCCTTCAACGTCCGGGCAAAGGCTTCCAGCGGCACTGCGAGATCTCCGAAATAACTGAACACATCCATGCACGCGACCAGGTCAAACGCTTCGGGATGAGCATTCATGTACGTCACGATATCCGCACGTTCCAGAACGTCATAGACGACCTTCTGCCGCGCCATGTCAAGCATCCGACCCGAAATGTCCACACCGGTCAGCTTCCCCTGCGCTCCGGCATAGGGGCGCAGCGACGAAGCCAGAAGACCCGTTCCGCAGCCGGCGTCAAGCAGGCTTCGGTTTTCTTCCGGACTTACTCCGGCGTCCTTCAATATTTTTGCCGCCAGAAAAGGCCCCTGATAATCCAGACGTTCCAACGATCGGTCGAACTCTGCCGAGAAAGCATCAAAGAACTCTTCGGCATAAGCCGGCGGCGGGGTCGGTGTTTTCCGGCGTTCCAGAACCGCCGCGCACGCATGCGCCACCCCCACGTTGCCGGGGCATTCCGCCGCCCATTCTGCGGCACGTTTCTCCGCCGCCGCCGAAGCCCCGGAGACTTTCAGGAAATAAAGCATCTTGCGCTGGAACAGGAACAGTCCGGCACGCTATTCGTAATCCGGCGAAATTCGCCGCGCCGTATCAAAAGCTCGCGCGGTATCCGACATGCCCGCCAGAGCCTCCGCCCACATGGACAACAGCCGATCCGGCAGCTTTCCGCCGTACTGTTCCGACAGCCGTCCGAACATGCCGTCCGCTTCGGCGCATTTCCCGCTCAAGGCATAGGCCGCCGCCGCCGCCCGCAGGACAGGACGGCTGTCCGGCTGATACTCCAGAGCCTCCAGCGCATGGGGAATGATCTTTTTTTCCTCTTCGTTTGAAATGAAGTAATCGTAAAAACGTTCGTTCTGCAACACATAGGGACGGTTGATTTTCATGGCCCGCCGCAGCAGGTAGCGCGCCTGCCGCAGGTTTCCGAAGTCCGCCGCGTACCCGGCCGCAAAGCACAGGACGCGCTCGTCGTCCTTAAAGCGCGGAAAAACGTCACGCATCAAGGCCAGCAGTTCATCCCCTTCTCCGGTTTCTTCCAGGATTTCGCCTTTCAGCAGATAGGCCGTCACATTCCGTTCGTCCAAAGCAATCACCGCATCCGCCAGGCGCAGAGCGTCCGAAGTGCGTTTTTCAGCCCAAGACGCCTCTGCCAGAAAAAGAAGCGTTTCGGCCGGAACCTCTTCAATATGTTCCAGAAAAAAGGACAACACGCCGTCATCCAACCGTTCCAGTTCAGCCAGACACAGGGCTCGGTTTGTCATCAGAACCAGATCACCGGGCATTTTTTCCAGAAGCGCGTCGTAAACGGCCAAAGCGTCGTCGTATCGTCCGGACAGGAAAAACCCGGCGGCACGGGCTTTTTCCGCACCGCCGGGAATTTTCTCATATTGTTCCCGCGCCGCCGTCATCAGCCGCACATGGCCAGCAGAATGCCCGCCGCCGCCGCTGAACCGATGACACCGGAAACGTTCGGCCCCATCGCGTGCATCAGCAGGAAATTCGTCGGATCCTCCTCGCGCGCCACCTTATCGGCAACACGAGCCGCCATCGGCACAGCCGAAACACCGGCCGCACCAATCAGCGGATTGACTTTATCCCGGCACAACAGGTTCATCAGTTTCGCCATCAAAACGCCGGCGGCCGTTGCAATGGAAAAAGCAATAAGACCCAGCACCAGAATACCCAGCGTTTCCTTGGCCAGGAATTTATCCGCGGACAGCTTGGATCCGACCGTCAATCCAATGAAAATCGTCACGATATTGATGATTTCATTGGCGGCGGATTTGGCCAGGCGGTCAACAACCCTGCATTCCTTCAGAAGGTTGCCGAACATCAGCATACCCATCAGAGGCGTCGCCGAAGGAACAACCAGAATGCACAGTAGGAGAACCAGAAAAACGAAGAACATTTTTTCCCGACGCGAAACCTCACGCATCTGCTTCATGTGGATTTTGCGTTCTTCCGACGTTGTCAGAGCTTTCATAATCGGCGGCTGGATAATCGGCACCAGCGCCATATACGAATAGGCGGCCACGACGATTGCTCCCATCAGATCCGGCGCCAGACGGCCGGTCAGGAAAATGGCCGTCGGGCCGTCCGCGCCGCCGATGATGCCGATGGACGCGGCCTGTCTGACCGAAAAATCGACCCATCCGGCATCCGTCATGGCCAACGCGCCGATAATCGTCGCGAAAATGCCGAACTGTGCCGCGCCGCCCAGGAAAGCAACCTTCGGATTTGCAATCATCGGGCCGAAATCGGTCAGCGCGCCGATGCCCAAAAAGAACAGCAACGGGACAAAACTCCGCGGCGCAATACCCAGATTGTAGATGTACAGCAGAAACCCGGTCGTCCCGTCCAGGACTTCGGCAATACCGGCTCCGGGCGCGTTGGAAAGGATACCGCCAAAACCGATCGGGATCAGCAGAAGCGGTTCAAACCCCTTCGCAATGCCCAGATAAATCAGCAGCAGGCCGATGCCAATCATAATGAACTGCCCCATCCCCATAGAGACGAGCATGTGCCCGAATTCTTCGGACGGCCCGCGTTCCGCCAGAAACTGGTACAGCCCCGTGGACTGAACCAGCTGTCGGAAAGCCTCGTGGCTGTCCATAAATCCGAGGAACCAGGCTTCCAGACGTCCCTGACTGATATGCCCGACAATATTGAACAGGGCGATCACGGCCAGAAAGCCGATCACAGACCACATCAGAAACTTATGGCGTCTTTCCGCCTTGCAAATCTGCATTGTGCTCATATCCGTCATCCTTAATTCAATGTCATCAGAGGCTGGCCCGTTGTCACCTGTTCACCCTGGCGGACGGTGATTTTCGTCACCTTTCCGGAAACGGGCGCGGGAATCGGGCTTTCCATCTTCATGACCTCAATCATGGCGACGGGTTCGCCTTCCTTCACAGCAGCGCCTTCCGCGACCAGAACCTTCATGATTGTTCCGGGAACCGGCGCTTCAACCTTTACAGACGAACCGGAAGCAACGGCCGGAGCAGACGCCGCCGAAGCAGCGGCCTCAACGACCGCGACGTCAAACACCTTGCCGCCGACGGAAACCCTGTCCCCGTCCAGAGCGACCTGATACGGCTTGCCGTTGACCGTCACATTGAAGCTGCCGGAGGACACTTTCGCCGCCGGTTTTTCCCTGTAGCGGACGCCGACTTTACCTTCGCCTTTGAGGAAAGCGATCCCCTTGTCGCCGCAGGCCGCCGCGATAAAGATGTTTTCATCGGTTTCGGGCAGGCTGTTTTCCTGCAGTTTCTGGCGGAAGAAGGCAATCTGCTTCTTCGGATTTTCATCGTTGATTTCAAGCGGCGAACGCGTCGTCGGCGCCAACCCCAGCTGTTCGGAAGCCTCCTTCACCACTTCGGGATCGGGCGGAACCGGCGTTTTGCCGAAATACCCCAGAACCATCTTGCCGTACCCTTCGGCGATTTTCTTCCATTTGCCCTGCATGACATTGTTGAAGGCCTGCTGGAAATAGAACTGAGACACCGGCGTCACGGATGTGCCGAAACCGCCCTTGCGGACGACTTCCTCCATCGCCTTCACGATTTCGGGGAACTTGTCCATGATGCCGTTGTCGCGCAACATCTGCGTGTTTGCGGTCAGAGCGCCGCCGGGCAGCGGGCTCCAGGGCACGCGCGGTTCGACCTTCATCGCTTCGGGCGGCAGCAGGTAATCCTTCAGCAGATCCTTCAGCAGTTCTTCGGTGGCCAGCACCTTGTCAACGTCAATGTCCATGACATAATCCGTCCCGCGCAGGGCGTGCCACATCGTCAGGATGTCCGGCTGACAGGTGCCCCCGGAAACCGGAGCCATTGACAGGTCAAGCGTATCCGCGCCGGCTTCCAGAGCCGCCATGGAGCACAAAACACTGCATCCCGCCGTTTCATGGGTATGGAATGTCAGGGGTTTTTCATTTCCGATCAGCCGACGGATGCGCTTGATCGTTTCATGAACGATGGCGGGCGTCGTGGTGCCCGATGCGTCTTTCAGACACAGGGAATCGAAGGGAACATCGGCTTCCAGCACCTTGCGCAGGGTCTGTTCGTAAAAGTCCGGGTCGTGCGCGCCGGTGCATCCGGGCGGCAGAGACATGATTGTAATTGTCATCTGGTGTTTCAGTCCGGCTTCGACGATGGCTTTGCCGCTGGCAATCATGTTCTGCGGGTCATTGAGGGCATCAAAGTTGCGGATGGTCGTCATGCCGTGTTTTTTAAACAGGCGGGCATGCATCCGGATCAGATCGGTCGACATGGAATCCAGTCCGACGACATTAATGCCGCGAGCCAGCGTCTGCAGGTTTGCATCGGGACCGGCAACCCGGCGGAATTCGTCCATGACATCAAAGGCGTTCTGGTTGCAGTAGAAGAACGCGGACTGGAAAGCCGCACCGCCGCCGGCTTCAAAGTAGCGGATTCCGGCGTCCCGTGCGGCCTCGACGGCCGGGAAATAATCTTTGGGAAGAACACGCATGCCGAATACGGACTGGAATCCGTCGCGGAATGCGGTGCACATAAAGTTAACGACTTTTTTTGCCATTTTTTTCTATCCTTGTTTTCAACTGTTCTTCAGCTTCACGGCGACGACGGCCGCGATCAGGGCTTCATCGTCTTCGTTTTCCTGCTGTGCCGGGGCTTCATCTTCTATGCCCAAATACCTGAATGCCGCCGCCAATAAATTCATTGACACGACCAAAAGCAGCAGGAACAGGAAGACGCTTGTCATCCCGACCGCCGTTATTTCCAAACCTTCTGTAATCATGCTGACTCTTTCCCGAACGAAAATAATAAGGGGCCCCTGGATCCGGAGCCAAAGGAATCGGACGTAAGAATCCGACTTTCTTAGTTATATAATATTCAGGCGCGCTTTTCCAAGCAATTCACCGTCCCTGCGCGTATTTTTTCAGAAGAGAGGAAAAGCGGGCCGAACCGGCGTTAACTTTTTGCGGACGGCTGAAAGCAAGGCGGATTTTAGGCTTATCGTTTTTTTCTGGACAAGCCGGGCGGATGCGGGCACTTTCAATTTTTCAAAATCGAGACGGTGAGGAGAAAGACAAGGATGAAACGCGGAAAACTGGAAGTGATTGCCGGCCCCATGTTTGCCGGGAAAACGTCGGCTCTGCTGGCGAAGGCTCGGGCGGCCGAAGGCGAAATCCTTCTGATCAAGCCTTCTTTCGACACCCGTTACGGTATCTGTGAAATCAAGACGCATGACGGTGTTTCCGCGGCGGCGTTCAATCTGTCGAACACGGACGAAATCCTGGCCGCGCCTGAAGTCAGCAATGCCGAAGCCGTTTATTTTGACGAAATCCAGTTTTTCACCGAACCTTTTTTCGGGGGCGACATTATCGCCTGCATCGACACTCTTCTGGCTCGGGGGATTAACGTTATCTGTTGCGGCCTTGACTTGAACTGGAAAAACGAACCGTTTGCCATTGTTTCGGCGCTGAGAAAGGCGGCCGACAAATATACGCCGCTTTATGCCCGCTGTGCGGTCTGCAATGAACCGGCCATGCATACTTACCGGCGTTCGGGCAAGGGCGCCAGCATTGAGCTGGGCGCCGAAGACCTGTACGAACCGCGTTGTGCCCGTCACTATCCGTTCAGCCCCGTCTATGAACCTGAACTCCCGGATCAGGCGGACGACGAAAAGCAGGGCGACCTGTTCAACATTGCTTAACCGAACGCCGCCGTATCCGACCTCTCAGAGGCTCAGCAGGGCTTTCCTGATCAGACGCCGAACGCCCCCTTTACCGCCTCATCCTCAAAAGCCCGTTTCAGCTGTCCGCTTGCTCAGCAGAACATTATCGTTCCGCACGACTGACCGGTAAACGCCTGATTATTTCCTGCTTGGCAAGCAAAAGCCCGTTTCATCCGCCCGACTGACCGGCAGAGCGTTACCGTTCCGCACGGATGACCGGAAGCCGGACGAACCGCTTTGTTATCTTTTCATCAGCAGAACCCCGTTTCCGTCGGCCAGTCCGCTCAGAACGGCGTCTCCGTTCCGGCCGATATCAAGAACGGCATACCTGACCGTCCATTTTTTCCGATCGGACAACAGATCCCTGTCCGCTTCCGTCAGAGGTGCCGTGAAAACATCAGCGGCAAATTTGACCCGGGAGGTTTCCGTTTTCAGCGACAGACCACCGTCATACGCGACACGGTATTTCAGCAGATGCTCCCGCGGACGGAGCGGTTCTCCCGGCCGGTAAGAGCGCACAAAAACAATGCGGCCGGAAGGACGGCGGCGCACCACAATCATGCCCCCCTTCCCCGAAACCTGTGTCGCCGGAACAACCGTGTGATAGCGGAAGCGCACTCTGACGGTCTTCCCCGCCGGTTCCACCGACTGGACATAAACCGGAACCAGTATCCGGTCTCCGTGATCTGCCGCGGCTTCAAGAAGCAGGCGTCGGCTTCCGGCAACACTTAAAATCAGCAGTACCGCCGCAATGAAAATCAGCGCCCGCCGCATGCCCCCTCCTTCCGCTCCGCATGGTGTTGCAGGAACAGAGCCCCAAGTCCCGCCGCGCCGCAGGTAAGAGCCGCTCCGCCGAACCCCACGGATCCCGAAAGCAGTCCAACTCCGGCAAAACAGGTCAGAAGCACCGCGCCCGCCACGGCCAGCGGAACCGAATCAATAAAAAAGGCCAACAGCATAATAAGTGCCGAGCCGACCGCGCCGGGCAATCCCCACAGAGCCGCCGCTCCCGCAAGTATTCCCAGAAAAACGGCGCAAACGCGCTCCCCGCCGTCCATATCCTGCCACAGCCAGAAGGCCAGGAGAAAAGTTTCAATACAGAAAACCAACGATACCCCAACGCCCGCAGAACAGAGAAAAGACCCGTCCAACGCGGCCGAGCAACAAAAAAGAAGCAGTCCCGGGGGCAACACCAGGAGAATCGAGGATGCCGCTTTTCCACACGCCCGGCGGGTCGGCCTTGCCAAAAACACAAAGCCCGGAACGGACAGGACGGCAAATCCGTCGACAGCATGCCCCGGAACGGCTGTATAAAGCGCCGCTCCCCAGAAAAAGCAGAAAATCAGTGTTGAAAAGATCTGACGGTACGTTTCAGCCCCTTCCCGTCCGGCCCATACGAAAACGGCAAAAGCCAGAAACGCCGCTCCGAACGGTGAAATGGCCGACAGCGCTGTCACCGCCGAAAGTTCAAAGGCCGTAAAACACGCCCACAGAAAAAGACGGAGCATTTTCCCCTTTGCGAAAACAAAGGCCGCGCCGGCAAGAACCGCACCGGCTCCTCCGACCGCCAGAGCGTACGGCAGGGAACGCAGGGCCGCAAACAGGCACAGCGCCATCACCGCCGCAGCCCCATGGAGAACAGCCCGGACTGAAAAAGGCATCCCGTCCTCCCGTTCGCAAACAAAAGCCTCCGCCCTTTTCCGCAGACCCGGAACAATGCTTTCCGAAAAAACGGAAACGTTCAGACAGGCCAGCATCCGACGTATGTTCAGCTCTGAGGACATGCAATCATCCTTTCGCGAATAAACAGGGAAATCCGGCGCATCGTCCGGCAGAAAATACCCGCCGCGCCAAACACCGCCAGCCCGAAAAGAGCCCACCGCCCCGCCGCCGGAAAAGGCGTCAGAGACAGCAGGCGGTACACAAAAAGAAGAAAGGCAAGCAGGCTGAACAGACCGTTCAGGCGTTCCATCTTTTCATCCGGGACGAAAAAGGCATAAAAGATTCCCCAGAAAACGCCGCACACGGCACTCCAGACGAAAAACCAGTCCGACGGCGACAAAGCCCCCCCTTCCCCGCCGTTCCGAACCGGAAGCAGCAGAGCCGGAACAAAGCAGAACGACAGGAAAAGCATGCTCAGCCCCCCTGAATGCCAGACCGGTCGATCCGACACCTTCGCGGCCGTCTCCTTCACCACCAGGAAAACTCCGTTCAGATAGGACAGCAACCATAAGAACGCCGCCGGAGATAAAAGCCCCGCCGGCAAAAGAGAGTGCCATGCCAGAAGGAACGCCGCAACGTTCAGAAAAACAAAAAACAGAATTTTCATCCCCGGCCGCGCCGACGCAGACGCCCATACAAAAAGCAGAAGCGTCCAGACAGCAAAGGAACGCCAGAAGGCCAGCCCCGTACCAAAAGACAGCTCCGGCAGAAAAACCAGCAGGCCGATCATCAGGACGGCTCCGTATTCCGCCAGCCTTCCTGAAAATGAGGAAAAGCGGGAGACAAGCGCCGCCACCGCAAAAAGCGCACATAAGACCGCGTATCCCTCGCGCCCCTGCAGGAATGTCCATTCATAAATCGTCAGAAAAAAAGCCGCTCCGCACAAAAACAGAACCGCCCATCCCCTCAGCAGAAGGACAAAAAGGCGGCGCCATTTTCCGTTGTCACGGATCAGAGCCGCGGCTTTCAATCCCTGACAGGGGGGCAGAACGCCGACCCGGCACAAATCCGCGGCTTCCCCCGGACAGGGAGAAGAATCCAGATAATTTTCGACTTTCCGGTCGGGTACAATCACCGGCAGACCTCTTCAGCTGATGTGAAATTCATTTTCGTTTATATATAAACTATAATTTCTGAAAAATATATTTTATAGTTCCGTTATGATGATCCGTATTTTATTCGCCCTGTTCGCCCTTTTCCCGGCCGCAGCTTCCGTCCGCGCCGAAACGTTCGATGCGGGCGCGGGGCATGAAATGAAGAGAATCGCCTATTCTTCCAAGGCGGGGGTCGAAATCTTTGCGGAAACGACGGGCGGCGTATGGTGCGAAGACATTCTGGAACTGAAAATCTTCGCGCATGACGAAACGGCGTTTGATGTTCCCCTTCTGACCAAGCTGATGTCCAAAGTCGGCCTGGTTCTGGAAAAGGAATGCCCCGCAGCACGTCAGGCGATCCTGGACGGTTACAACAACAATACACTTGTGTATCAGGGGGCCGCCGCCCGGGACGACGGCTGGAAGCCCGAAAAAGGAACGCTCAAGGTCAAAATTCGCCAGCTTCAGGCCGCCGCCGCACGCCTCAGCGCCGGAGACGATTTTTCGGTTGAACAGTGGACGCCGCCGTCCGGCAGGCAGAAAATCATCGCCCGCGTCGATTCACGGACGGCTTTGGAACACCGGATTTATTCAAAGGATCGGCGCTGTTCCATTCTGTACACCACGGATATGCCTGCGGAGAGAATCAAAAAATGGTCAATCCGGGTTGAAAACAACTCGTGTTCGGAAAACCTGGTTTACGGCCGTGCAAAGGTATCAATCATCAACGAAAAAGGCCGCGTTGATTCCGTTGCCGACGGTTATTTCACCGAAGGACGTTTTACCGGCGGGCGGAACCTGAACATGGTTCTGCTGAACCGGTACGGCTACAATAAAAATCTTCAGAACCTGAGCTATCTGATCGAATCTGATCCCGAACTGAAAATCCATTATCTGGGATATATGAAAAGCACGCTCAATTCCCGCTCCGGCCGGTATTCCGCATGGCAGGTCTGCAACCCGTTCACAATTGCCGCCGTCACGGAAAATGAAGAACTGTTTCTGGAAAGCGCCGTAACAGACAACATTCTGCGGACGGCGCAAAGCTATGCCGATATTTTCTGCCCGGGTACAAAAAAAATGAAATTCTTTGCGACACGTGTGCCGCAGGGACTTCCCGGGATGGATCAGCCCGAAACACCGAAAAAAGAAGAAAGCGATGATGACCCGCGCCTGATTTACACGGCCGTTCTGGAACGCAAAAGCGGCGGAAAATGGCGCTTTACATCAGACCGAGCCCAGAATCTGGCTCGTCTGCGCGAACTGGCACGCCGCAACGAGGAAGCCCGCGAACATCAGCTGATGATGGCGGATTACAACGAACTCATCAAATCGGATTATCTGGGGCGCCTGGCTTACATGCACGGAACGGATCGTGTGGACAATGCGACGGCCGCGCTGGTTCTGAGCTCTCTTCTGAAAAAACCGGTGCCGGTCAGCATTCTGGTTCGTCTGTCCGCCCTGGGACGCAACAAAGCGTGGGCGGACTGGCCTATGCCTCTGGAAATACGGGGAACGAACGACCTTTTGAACCGGACGGGATGGCACATTGTCAGCGGCGACCTCAGTCCGCTGTCAGACGCCGACCGCAAAGAGCGCGGCATCCCTGCGGAGGATTTTGCCGGGACGCTTGATCTGACGGCCGCGACTGCCTGTGAAGAGGAAGGATGCGGCGAAGTGTCCGACATTGTGAATCTTGTCCGTCGCCGTCATGACAGGCCCGTGTGGCTGCCGTATCATGCCCCTTATCGGGAAGGAGCCGGGAAATGACAAGAAATATGTACATCGCCATTGCTGTCCTGCTTCTTCTGTTTGCGGGATGCGGCTTTTTCATCATCCTTCTGCAGAAGGACGAACTGCATAAGGACGTTCAGTATTTCCTGGTTCGGCACAAGCTTCAGAAATACATTAATTATGAAAGTGTCTCTGTGACCCTTTCGGACATTGCCCGCATCAACGGAGTCCGGATAAAGGATTCGCCGACGCTGGATTTTCCAAACGAAACTGATTCCGTGACGGTGCGGGCCTATGCGGAACAGGCGAGCATTCCGTCCCATCTTTCGCTTGCGCTGAGGGGCGTCCGGTTCAGCCTGCGTGACGTTGTCCGGAATCTGGGCGACGACGAAACACTGACAGAGGACTTCACGTCCTTCAATCCCGTTTCCGACCTGTTTGCACGGCCGTTACATGCTTTCCTGCTGGCCGGATGCGACCGGGTCAACGCCGACGCCGACCTCAGGTATTCCTACTTCCCCTCGTCCCGAAAGCTTGGCATTCAGCTGGATATTCGGGACAAATGTCTGGGCCGCTGGAGCCTTTCCGTTTCCTTCGGCAGTATCACAAACGCCCAGCAGGGGCGCCTGGTGATCGGGCTTCAGAAATTCCTGACAAAGGGGTATCCGGCTTTTGAGATTTCCGAATTTCTGAACGGCGCTGTTGTGACAGAGCTGACATTTTCATACACGGAAACGCGTCTGGTCAAAGGGTATAAAAAATTCGTCGATATGCTCTATCTGCGTCTGCCCGGACGGCCGAGCCCCGCTGAACCGGATCACGCCGGCATGCGGGAGATTGTCACCTATCTGTCGTTTTCCAGCCCCCATCGCCAGCGCAACGCCGATATGGCTCGGACGATTGCCGATTTCATCCGGGCTCCGGATAAAATCACCTTTCGGAGCCGCCCCGGGAAACAGGCTGTTCTGAACAGCCTTCCCGGTGAATCCTACCGCCGTCTGATTGAAATGCTGATGCGGCTGGATATGTCAGTGACGCTCCAGAGCTCTGCTTTTGAACTGTGAACAAGGAAATACAGGAATGCTTCCCGTTTGGAATTTATCCGATTTATATACTGGCACCGATGATCCGCGTGTCGCCTCTGACCTGAAAAGGCTGAAGACCGGGTGTTGCGATTTTGCCCGGCGTTTCAAAGGAAAAACCGCGTTGCTTGAACCGGCGGAATTCGGTCAGGCTCTTCAGTTTTATGAAGCGCTGTGCGAGCTGGACGGCCGTTTATCGTCATATGCCCAGCTTCTGCAGGCGGAAAACATATCGGATGAACACAGCGCCCGTTTTGCGCAGGAAATCCGCGAAAAATCAGCGGAAGCCGGCGCGGAAATTCTTTTTTTCCCTCTGGAAACGGCGGCGCTGAATGATCTGGAAACGGCGCGTCTTCTGTCGGATGAAACGGTCGCACGGTACCGTCCTTATCTGGAAAACCTGCGCCTTTACCGGCCGCATAATCTGAATCAGGATGTCGAGCAGATTCTGATGGAAAAGGATACTGTTTCCAATTCGGCTTTTGTCCGCGTGTTTGATGAAACAATGGCGGCTGTTTCTGTCCCGATCCGGGATGAAAAGTTGACTTTGACACAGGCGCTGAACCTGTTCAACTCTGCGGACAGAGAACTGCGGCGTGAAGCGGGCGCGGCGACGGCGGCAGAACTGAATGCCCGCCTGCCGCTGATTACGCTGACCTACAACACACTTGTCAAGGACAAGCAGCTGGAAGACAAATGGCGCCGTTACGAAACGCCGGCGTCTTTCCGGCATCTGAGCAATCGTCTGGAGCCCGAAGTCGTCGAAGCGATGACCGGAGCCGTCCGGGAAAGTTACGCTTCAACGGCGCATCGGTATTACCGTCTGAAGGCCAAATGGCTGAAGCTTGACCGGTTGGAGCATTTCGACCGCAATGCGCCGGCCTTTCCGCATGTCCGGGAGCGCACCTATACATGGGATGAAGCGGTTGAGACCGTTTCAGGAGCCTACCGCGGCTTTTCCGAAACGTTTTATGAAACGGCTCTTCCGTTTTTTGAACAGGGCTGGATTGACGCCGCGCCCCGTCCCGGAAAAGCGCAGGGAGCCTTTGCCCATTCAACAGTACCGTCGGTTCATCCTTATCTGCTGATGTCGTTTCTGGGAAAGACGCGGGATGTCATGACTCTGGCGCACGAGCTTGGGCACGGGATTCACCAGCGTCTTTCCGCCCGTCAGGGATACTTGATGGCGCACAGTCCTCTGACTTTTGCGGAGACGGCTTCAGTTTTCGGGGAAATGCTGACTTTCCGAGCTCTTCTGGATCAGGAAAAGGATCCGGAGATCCGCCGGATGCTGACGGCGCAGAAGGTCGAAGACATGATCAATACCGTTGTCCGCCAGACCGCGTTCCATCAGTTTGAAACAACGGTTCACAACGAACGGCGGAACGGCGAGCTTTCCAGCGGAAGGCTGGCGGAAATATGGCACACCGTGCAGCAGGAAAGCCTGGGAGACGCATTCCGTTTCACGCCGGAATACGATCCGTACTGGTCGTACATTTCCCACTTTTTCCATTCG
>ENA-UOJC01002498-UOJC01002498.1-human-gut-metagenome-genome-assembly--contig:-C104-NODE-2498-length-19838-cov-21.217561_pt1 | contig 19838 bp, 20 predicted proteins | sample MGYA00242339_ERZ723886 | MGnify/ENA metagenome assembly ERZ723886 | reverse complement strand
TACCGGGGGCTCTCTCCGTAACGGCCGCCGAATAGGCAGGGCGAGCAGCACGACTGCCGGCCTTTCTTCAGATTTCATTAACAAAAAAGCCATTCACAGTCTTTAAAGTTGTGGCTGTCGACACTCACAAAATAAGGACCGGAATGGCTCGGGACACCACTTTATTCAAGCATCTTCTCAATGTCAAAGGCACCGTCGTCGAGGACATCGAATTCTTCCACGAAACTGACGGTACAAAATCTGCAGTGGTCCAGGTTCACGCCACCCGGGGATACCGTTGCCGGCACCGGTTTCGTAATGTTGAAAATCTCAAGGCAATGGTGCTTTTATGCTGCTCAAATTTGGTGATCCCTTTGCCAAACCATGCTGTCTCCGGAAAGCCCGCTAAACAACAGCCTTCCGGTGTAGTTGCTTGATTTTTTTTACCCACAACTATGCACGAAGAGCCAGGATTTTCTCGATTTTTGATCTTGCACCAGCCTGCCTTTTTGAAAAATCAAGCTGGTGCAAAATGCAGGCTAAAGCTTCAATAGGGAAGTCTTATATCCCTTTGTTTTTTCGATATCCAAAAGGATTGGACGACTACGTCTTTAGGAGCAATTTGTTTTTCAGACTCGTCTACAAACTGCTAAAACAGACAGCGGTGCAGGCGAAGACAATTAGGATTAGACGACTACGTCGTTAGGAGCAATTTGTTGTTCAGACTCGTCTACAAACAGCTAAAACAGACAGCGGTGCAGGCGAAGACAATTATTTGAAAGAAGACCGGCTGATGTAGGCTAAATGACGTGCATACGGATAAACCCGAAATGCATTCGAAGATCGCTTGATGGAAAAATTAGGAGTTGTTCTCATTCGCGATAAATTTGGAATGAGCGCGACCTTAAAAGTCTTTCAAACGTTTCTTCAGGAGCAATATATGCTCGGACTCTATCCGACCTGGTTTGAACCGGGTGTCGGAAGCGGCTGGATCATCGGCTTCATTGCCACGATTCACGTTCTCTTCTCTCACGCCTCGGTTGGCGGCGGCATCTTGTTTGCGTGGCTGGCCAATTATGCCGTTCGCAAGGACCGGCCCGTTTATCTCAGTTTCATTCGCCGCTACGGTCTCTTTCTTCTCATCTTCAGCTACGTGCTGGGTTCCATCACGGGTCCCGGCATTTGGTTTGCCGCAACGGTTGCGAGCCCGCGCGGCATTTCCGCTCTAATTCACAGCTTCGTCTGGCTCTGGGCGAGCGAATGGGTGTTCTTCCTCATTGAGGTCGTCGGCGTCTATCTGCTTGTCTATCTGGCCGGCCGCGTAGATCCGAAGACCCATACGCGGATTGCGACGATCTTCGGGCTCTCGTCCGTCGCAACGCTGCTTGTGATTGCGGGCATTCTCTCCTTCATGCTGTGGCCGGGGCAGGCCGACTGGCATCAGACGGGCGGCGTGCTCAATGCCTTCTTCGGCGAAAACACCTTTGCTCAGGTGGCCGCGCGCTTCATGTTCATGCTCACCATCACCGGCGTCGTCGGCGGCATGGTGGCCGGGCGCATCCGCGATGCGGACGACCGCAGGGCGATCGTGCGCATTCTTTCGGCTGCCGGCCTCATCGGCACGTTCTTCGGCTGCCTAGCCTTCAACTGGTATCTGTCCACGATTCCGGCCGAGGCGCATGATTTGGCGGCCACGCGCCTGCCCGAGCAGTTCGGCCTCATGATGGCGGCTTCGGTGGCCGTCTCCGCCGCGTACTTCATCATCACCGCCTGGAAGCCCGCGGTTCTGCGTCCGTGGCTGGCCGGCGTTATGACGATCGTCATTCTCGTCCTCGGTCTTGCGCCTGAGGAGACGGCTCGCGAAATCATCCGCAAGCCGTGGGTGGCCGGCCAGTATGTCTACGGCAATCAGATCATTGGGCGCGATGTTCCGGCTCTTGGCATCAAAAGCGAACTGCCGCGCATGGCGGAGAAGGGCATTCTCGCTCAGCATCCGTTCGTGCCGGAAAGCCTTCGCAGGGTGACGCCTGAAAACGAGGTCGCAGCCGGCCGCGTGCTTGCGCTCACGCTTTGCAGCAACTGTCATTCGCTCACCTCCACGGGCATTCGGCCGCTTGAGCGCTTCTTCCCGTCCGATGCAGACCGGCGCTTCATCGCCGACTATCTGGGCGCAGGCCTGCATCGCGGCCACACGGTCTACATGCCCGCGGTTCCGCTCCCCGAAGCGGAGCGTGAAGCCATGGCCGCCTACATCGAAACTCTTGTCAAGAAAGGAGACGCCAAATGAATGAATCCCTTTTTCTGGCGCTGATGGATCCTGCGGGCGCGCCGGCTCATCCGCTCGTCTTCCTCGTGCTCGGCGTCGTAACGTTCGCGCTACACATGACGGCAGTCAATGTGATGCTTGGCACGCTAGGCCTTGCCGCTGTGGGAAGCTTCTCTTCGAATCCGTACTGGCAGCGACTTTCCGGCGCGCTGGGCACGACCGCCAAGGCTGCCGTCGCGGTCGCCATCGTGCTGGGCGTCGCGCCGCTTCTCTTCGTTCAGGTCATCTACGATCCGTTCTGGTACACATCGAACGTGATTTCGGCCTGGTGGCTTCTCGGCTTCCTTGCAGTTCTCACGGTCGCCTATCTGGCGCTCTACCGCTGGTATGGTCTGAATCATTCATATGCGGACGACGGCACGCCGTCGAGCCGTCCGGGCGCACCGCGCGGCGGCTTCTGGCTGGCCGGCTCGCTCCTTCTGATGATCGTCTGCGGCGCCATCATGCACGCGGTCGTCAATCAGTCGCTTCAGCCCGCGGAATGGATGAACTGGTACGCTCCCGGCGGCACGATCGTGCCCTACGGCCGGGAACTTCACAGCCTCACGATCGGACGTCTGGCGTTCTTCCTGCTGCTGAGCCTTCCCGTCACGGCCGCCTGGCTCTTCGGCATGCGCCGCTATCTCCTCTCTTCGGGCGAGACGGACTACGGCTACGTCGACTTCATCGAAGGCCTTGCACACGCCATGGCCAAGGCAGGCGCCGTGCTCGTCCTCGCTGCCGGCGCGCTTTGGATGGCGGCGCTTCCTGAAAACATGGAATGGTTCCGCACGTCCGTCTGGATGTGGATTGCGCTGGTCCCGATCGCGTACTTCGGCGCCATGAGCTTCATTCAGAAAAAGCGCAAGCTCTGCATTTTCTGCAACTACATGGCATTCGGCATGACGATCATCATGACGATTGTGCTCGCCGCCGTTCGCGAAGTGCTCCGCTTCGTCACGCTGCTTGACGCCGTCGGCTGGAATGCGCTCGACTACAAGATCACGATGGACTGGCCGAGCACCGCCATCTTCTTCGTGACCTTCCTCGTTCTGGGCGGCCTCAACCTTTCGTACCTTCTGACACTGGCTTGGAAGAGCGGTCAGACGAAGGATCTCTACACGCCTTCCTCCGGACTCACCCGCGTAGGCACCCTCGCCATTGCGTCCCATATCTGCTGGGTCGCCGGCTACTTCATCATCGGCTGGATCGTGATCAACGGATAAGGAGACAACATGAACATCAGGCAAATCATTGCAGCGGCGGGCACATCCTTCTTCTGCGCAGCATCCGGGAGTGCTCTCGGCGGCGACGCTTCTTCGTCCGAACCCAGGGCCGACTCTCTGGCGCATACGTGCGCCGCGTGCCACGGGACCTTCGGAGAAGTTAAGGGTGAAAACTTTGTGCCGCTGGCCGGCATGCCGCCCGCCGAATTCATTATCTCGATGAAGGATTTCAAGAACCTCAAGCGGCCGTCTTCCATCATGAGCCACATTGCTCAGGGCTACGGCGACGATGAAATCGAACGCATGGCCGACTTCTTTGCGAACATCAAGACGGGAGAGCAGAAATGAGAAATGCAGTCATGCTTCACCGCCGCCGTCTTCTGACGGCCATGGCCCTTGCCGCCGCGGGCACTTCCGCCGGCACTTCCTGGGCGAGGATGGCAGCCGAATCGCTCGCACCTGCGGCCGGCGCAAAAATCGTCATCGTCGGCGCAGGCGTCGGCGGCGCTACCGCGGCCAAATACCTCAAGATCTTCAACCCGAAGATCCACGTTACGCTGATCGACCGGAATCCGAACTTCGTGCGCCATTACGGCTCGTCTGAACTTCTGACGGGCGCCGTGACAATGGAGGATCTCACGGTCTCATACGACGCGCTTCACGAGCGCTACGGCGTCAAGGTCGTTCGCGACACGATCATCGGTCTTGATGCCGACAGAAAGACCGTGATCGGCAAAACAAGCCGTTATGCCTACGACAAGCTCATCGTTTCGCCGGGCATCGAGCTTCTCTACGATGCTCTGCCGGGCTACAGCGCGGATCTGGCGGCCTCCCGAATCCCGAGCGGCTGGATCGCAGGTCCTCAGACGCAGCTCCTTGCCAATCAGCTTCAGTCGATGCGCAGCGGCGGCACGTTCCTCATCGTTGCGCCGCCCAATCCGTACCGCTGTCCGCCCGGTCCGTACGAACGCGCCGCGCTCGTGACCGAATGGTGCGCAAAGCACAATCCGACCGCAAGGGTCATCATCACCGATCCGAAGAACAGCTTCGTGACGGATGAGACGATGATCCTCGGCTGGAACCGCCTCTACGGGTTCCCGATCCCGGCCGATTATTCGGCGAAGCTTTCCAACTACGCAAAGCCCGCACGCGACGACTGCCGGCTTGCGTGGATTCAGGCGCACGACGGCGGCAAGCCTCTGGAACTCGATGCAGCCGGCATGACGGTACGGACCGAAGCGGGCATGATCAAGGCGGACGTGATCAACATCATTCCGCCGATGCGTGCGGCAAACATTGCGCTTGAGATGGATCTAGCCGACAAGACGGGCTTCTGCCCGGTCGATCGCCGGACCTTTGAGAGCTCGATCATTCCCGATGTCTACGTGCTTGGGGATGCGTCCATCGCGGATGCCATGCCGAAGTCGGGCTTTTCAGCCAATACGCAGGCGAAGACGACGGCCCGCGCCATCGTCGAGGAGCTCGCGGGCCGGCCGATTCCCGAGCCCGCCTGGTCGAACACCTGCTATGCGCTTGCAGGCGAGGACTACGGTCTTTTCGTGGCCGACGTCTTCCGAATCGTCAACGGCAAAATCGCCCGAGTCAATACGCGAGCCCGCTATCAGTTCCTGACGGCGAGCCCGCAGGAGCAGGCCGTTGCCGCACATTACCTGCACAGCTGGATGAACACCATTACGGCCGACAGCTTCGGCTAAGGATACAAGATGAAAGCAGTAAAACTCTGCATGTTGATGATGGCGGCTTTGCCTGTGATGGCGGCCGCTTCGCCGGCCGCAAATCCGGACGCTCCTGCGCTCACGCCCGAGGCGTTCGATGCTGTCGTCGCCTCGCTTCCGGAACCCAATCCGCTCGGCGGCTTTGCCGTGCACAGCAAGCAGTTCTGCGGGAGCTGCCACGGACCGAACGGCATTTCTCAGACTTCCGCGTGGCCGCATGTCGCCGGACAGCCCTTCGAGGTCACCGCCAAGGCGCTTCTGGATTATCGCGACGGACGCCGCTCGGGCGGCGAACGCGCCAAACTGATGGTCGCGGCCGTTAAAACAATGACCGATCAGCAGATCGCTGACGTCGCCGCCATGTACGCCATGCTTCCCGGCCCCGACGGAACGAAGCTTGAGGTCGGCAAGAAGAACATGGCCGACACTTCAGGCATCGATGTTTCCGGGCTTGTCCGAAAGGGAGATCCCAAGCGTGCGATCACGCCGTGTGCGGCTTGTCACGGTACGACGGGGAAAGGCAGGGCCACCGGAAGCGTGCCCGTCATTCACGGCCAAAACCCGGCCTATCTTGCGGGCCAGCTCAGAGACTACCGCGACGGAAGACGCACGAACGACATCCTGAAGGAAATGCGCTTCTTCGTGCAGAAGCTCACCGATGATGAGATTAACGCGCTTGCCGTCTACTACGCCTCTCAGGCCGGACGTCCCGGCTCAAAGCCGTAAGGAGCGTTGAGGCATAAGCAAAGAGCCGCCCGGCCGCTTGTCGCAGCCGGGCGGCTCAGTACCTCCTGGCTAGGAAATGTTCGGGCTCAAACCTTACTCAATGCGTTCGCCATGGAGCGAGAGGTCGAGACCCATGCGTTCGTCGTCGGCGGTGACGCGCAGGCCGATGACCTTGTCAACGATCTTTAGAAGGATCCAGCTCACGGCGCCTGCGTACACGATCGTGGCGAGAACGCTCGCGGCCTGGATGCCGACTTGCGTCATGACAGGGTTCATGTCGGTGCCCGTCACGGCGCTCGTAGCGAAGACGCCCGTGAGGATGGCGCCGACAATGCCGCCCACGCCGAACGCATCAAGGGAATCGTCCCAGCCGGCCCAGCGCTTCAGAACAACAGCGCTCCAGAAGCAGCACACGCCGCCAACAAGGCCCATGATGAGGGCGGCAACCGGACCGACGAAGCCCGAGGCCGGCGTGATCACGACGAGACCGCCGACGGCACCTGAAATTAGGCCGAGCAGGGAGGGGCGGCCGCGGAGCATCCATTCGACGGCCATCCAGGAGATGCCGGCAGCGGCTGCGGCGATCTGCGTAACGAGAATGGCCATCACGGCGCGTTCGTTCGAGGCAAGACCGGAACCGCCGTTGAAGCCGAACCAGCCGATCCAAAGAATAGCGGCGCCGAGCATCGCAAACGTCAGGTTGTGCGGGCTCATCGGTTCTCGACCACAGCCAAGACGCTTGCCGAGCACAAGGCAGGCCACGAGGCCCGAAATGCCGGCGTTGAAGTGAACGACCGTGCTGCCGGCATAGTCAAGGGCGCCCATGTCGAAGAAGTAGTCGCCTTCGGCCCAGACCCAGTGGCAGAACGGCGAATAGACGCAGATCGACCAGATCACCATGAAGACCAGCATCGCTGAAAATTTCATGCGTCCGGCAAACGCATCGATCATGAGCGCAGCCGTCAGAATCGCAAAGGTCATCTGGAAGATCACAGAATTTCCCGCATTCCTCCCGGGGCTCAAGCCCCGGGCTTCCTGCGGGAAATTCTGTGAAAAGGTGACCGATGAGGATTTCCGGCACATCCGCTGGTTTAAAGAAAAACAGGGTAAAAAAGTGGTAGGAGCTTTTGTCTTTTATTGCGGCCAACAGGTCCGCGACTTTGGGGACGGCTGTATCGCTGTTCCGATGGCGGCTTTTTGGAATTAAGCCGCATTTCTGTTGTCTTGATGCAGAAAAACCGGAAGGTGCTTTTGGACATCTTCCGGTTGCAGACTGAACGGGAGGTTTGGTCGGTTTACGCGTCTCCAAAGAGCCGCTTTAATTCTTCGGGGACACCTTTTTTGCGGGGCGCCGGAGAAGCACTGCGGGCTTCTTTGGAATTGACTTCGTGCGCCGGGTACTCGCCGTCAATTTCATCGGCAAAGTAAGAGGCCGGAGCGGCCGAGGTTAAAAACCGGTCTGCAACTTCCTGGCCCACATCCTCATAGCGCATGATGCGGTGCGTATCGAACTCAATGTCAAGCTGACGCCTTTCGGGGTCGTAGCCCGCGGAAAGAATGCCGCCGCGGCGAATCGGTCTTCTCTGCATGGAGAAACTCCTTCAAATGCGCTGACAATGGTCTCATTATCCGACATTTGCCTGCAGAAGTCTTTTTCTGCCGGGGGCTGAAGACGAGGCCGTGGCGGAATCGGTCTCAGTGTCTGACGCCGTACTTTTGTTCGAGTTCCCGATAGGTATTCAACCCGATAAAGCGGTTGAATTCGGCAAAAGGCAGCATCTCACCCAAAAACGCGTCGCTTGTGCCGGTTTCCTGAAGTGTTTTGAAGTGTGTGAGAAGCGTTTTGGCAACAAGGTAGAGAGAAGCGCAGGACCAGAAAACGCCAGCGTAGCCCATGGCCTTGAGTTCGCCCGCGGAGATGATGGGGGTTTTGCCGCCCTCGATCATATTGGCAAAAAGGTACACGCTGTCGGCAAATTCCTTGGCAATGGCTTCCACTTCACGGCGGTCCCGGAGCGCCTCAATAAACAGTGCTTCGGCGCCGGCTTCTGCGTAAAGGTGTCCGCGTCTGACGGCAGCATCAAAGCCGTTAATGGCCCGCGTATCGGTACGGGCCATGATGAGCGTGTTTTTATCAATGCGGGCATCGCATGCCGCGCGGATTTTCTGAGCATGCTCTTCGGCGGAAATGACTTGCTTGCCTTCCATATGCCCGCAGCGCTTCGGCCACACCTGATCTTCAAAGAAGATGCAGGAGGCACCCGCGGCCTCGTATTCACGTTCTGTGCGTATGACGTTTAAGGCGTTGCCGTACCCGGTATCCCCGTCAGCGATGATCGGAATGTCGGTCGCGTCGGCAATCCCCTTGAGGCTTTGAGCCATTTCGGTGAGTGACAAAAGCCCGACATCGGGCTGCCCCAGACGTGAAGCGGAGATCGCGTAGCCGCCCATCGCAAGACAGGGAAGTCCCGCGGCCTGCGCAAGTTTTGCGGAGAGCGCGTCGTAGATTCCCGGAGCAATCATGAAGACGCCGTTGGTGAGATTGGCCCGAAAGTCGAGGCGTTTTTGCTGTGCTGTTTTCATGCAAGTCTCTTGACAGTTAAGCCCGCAGCCGGCAGAAAGCCGGGTGCAGGCAAGTGTCAGTTATTCAGTATGTCCGGTCAGAAAGCGGCGGCAACACTGCCCTTATATTTTTCATCCACAAACTTTTTGACTTCCGGCGACTGATACGCCTTCAGAAGAATTTTGAATTCCGGGCGATCCTTGTCCTTTGTCTGAACAACGAGGACGTTGGCAAAGTCAGAATCTGCGCCTTCAAGAATGAACGCGTCCTTGGCGGGAGTGAGGTTGCTTTTGACGGCCCAGGAGCCGTTAATGATGGCAAAGCCGACATCAGGCAGTGAACGTCCCAGGTATGCGCTGTCCACCTCGCGAAAGACCAGGTGCTTGGGATTTTCGGTGATGTCGGTCAGTGCCGCGTGAATTCCTGTGCCCGGGCGCAGTTTGATAATGCCGTTACGTTCTAAAAGCTGCAGGCCGCGGCCTAGATTGACGGCGTCAGCCGGCACTGAAACAAGCATGCCGTCGGTGATGTCTTCCTTGCGCCTGATCTTTGCGGAGTAGACGCCGATCGGGAAGATGACGGTCTTACCGAGCGCAGTAAATTTGTAGCCTTTGGTGGCTGCAGCCTTATCAAGGAAGGGCTTGTGCTGAAAGGCATTGCAGTCGATGTCGCCGGTGCTTAGCGCTTCGTTTAAGTGACCGTAGTCGGAAAACTCAACGATTTTGACTTTAAGGCCGTCCTTTGCGGCAAGTTTTACGGCCACTTCTGCGATTTCCGCATGCGGCCCTGAGAGCGTGCCCAGTTTGATTTCCTTGTAGCCGTTACCGGTTTCAGCGGACTTTGAGCATCCCAAAAGTGTCAGTGCCGGAGCGAGCGCAAAGCCCGTGAGAAGAATGCGGCGTTTCATTTGCCTGGTCTCCCTGCGGCGTAGCCTGCGGCCCGCCTTTTATATATTGATGGTGGTAAGACTTTACGAGAGGAGCGGCAGGCAGTGTTCTGAATGTGACGGGTCTTTGTGGTATTGCCTCCGGGACTGAGCTTTCTTTCTACGCATTACAATCGGCGGCAGCCAACTTCAATGCCAGGGTGACACATGCCGTTAAATACCGATGAGCGGCTCTCGCATCTCACGGATCTTTTTGCCGATCTGCCGGGGCTCGGGCCCAAATCTGCCGCGCGTCTAGTGGATGATCTTCTTGACCGCAGGCGTGCGCTCGGCATGGATCTGGCGCGCACCTTGGCTGAAGCCATTGAGAAGGTGCACCGTTGTCCGCAGTGCAATACGCTCACGACGGAACCGCTTTGCGCCATCTGCCGGCAGCCCGACCGCGACCGCTCGGTCATTTGTGTGGTGGAAACGCCGGCGGATCAGAATGCTGTTGAAGACAGTGTCTCCTACCGCGGCCGCTATTTCGTACTTATGGGGCGCGTCAATCCCTTGGACGGAATCGGTCCAAAGGAGCTCGGCGTGGATAAGCTCATTGAAGAGGCTTCAGATCCTGAGGTTAAGGAAGTCGTGATTGCTACAAGCTACACGCCCGAAGGGGAGGCCACCGCGCACATGGTGGCAGCTGCGCTCAAACGCCATATTCCTGAACTTCGTGTGACGCGTCTGGCTCGGGGGCTGCCTGCCGGCGTTGAGGTGGAATATACGGATGCGGCGAGTATTGCGGCAGCAGTGGTTGACCGCAAGGTGATGCCGGGACGGCGAGGTTAGTTTTCCGCTGCGGCGCGGTTGTCGTCCTGCATTTTTGCCTTCCTGCGGGATTTGTCTAAGGATAATGTCTCAGAAGCGCAAAAAATTTTTGACAACCTTTTTTGAGCGCGCTATCTTGCACGCATTGAAAGGCGGCTGGAGCCTTTCGGTATTAAAGGAAACACAGTTTTTACCATGCAGACCACCGCACAGACATATGCAATGAAGCGCAGCGCAAGCGCCGCTTTACTGCGTCTGCTATCCCTACCGCTAAAGCGGGCGGGGGATAAGCGCCTGTGCGTCGGTGACTGACATTGACATCCCCCGCATTGCGGTTCTGCCTTCAAGCAGACACGACAGTCGGGGGAAAGTTTTTATCCGGCTGCAGTGGCGGTAAAAAGGCAAAGCACGAAGAGCCGCAGACAATTACAGAGTTTGTTCAGACGCACATGTGAAGTTTCACCTGTGCGTTTTTAGTTTTTGGAGAAAATCAAATGAGCTTTACCCGCCGTCAGATTCTTTCCGCCGCAGCCGCCGCTGCCTTTACGATGAGTGCTCCCGCGGTCTTTGCCGCAGACCGCCGTGTGCGCATTGCCGTGGGCGGTAAGGCCCTGTACTACTACCTCCCGATTTCGATTGCCGAGCGCCTCGGGTACTTCAAGGACGAAGGGCTTGATGTGCAGATCATCGACTTTCAGGGGGGCTCCAGGTCCCTGCAGGCTGTTGTGGGCGGTTCGGCCGACATCGTTTCGGGCGCCTTTGAGCACACGATTTCCATGCAGACGCGCGGCCAGGCGATGCAGTCCTTTGTGCTGCAGGGCAGAGCCCCGCAGGTTGTCTTTGCCGTGAGCAACAAGACGATGCCCGACTACAAGTCGCTCACCGATCTTCGCGGCAAGAAGATCGGCGTGACGGCGCCGGGGTCAAGCTCTCAGGTGCTTGCAAACTTCGTGCTCGGTCAGGCAGGTGTGAAACCCTCTGAAGTCTCCTTTATCGGCGTGGGCGCTTCTTCGGCCGCAGTTGCCGCCATGCGCTCCGGCCAGATCGATGCCTTCACAAACCTTGACCCGGTGATTGCAACGCTCGAACGCGACAACCTCATCCGTATCGTCGCAGACACCCGTAAGGTCGATGAAAGCGACAAGATTTTCGGCGGCCCCATGGTTGCCGGGTGCCTCTACGCCCCGACGCGCTACATCACGAAAAACCCCGAAATCATTCAGGGCCTTACCAATGCCGTTGTGCGTGCGGACAAGTGGCTCGCCAAAGCGACCGCCGAAGAACTCACGGCGACAGTGCCTGAAAGCTACTTCCTCGGTAACAAAACCATTTACATTGACGGGTTCCTCAAAAACCGCCCGGCACTCTCCAAGGACGGGATCGTCCCCGATGGCGCTCCGGCGATTTCTCTGAAGGCTCTGCAAAGCGTCAATCCGAAGATGGCGGGCTTTAAGGTGGACTTGGATGCCGTCTACACCAATAAGTTTGCAATTGAAGCCAATAAGCGTTATCCGGCCTGATTTTTAAAACTGCGGGATGCGCCTCGGACATAAAAACGCATCCCGCCGCACTGCATTTCATAAGATCAAACAAAAAAGAAAATGACAACACCGGCCATTGAACTCAGTGACATCGCCTGTACGTTTGTGAGCAACGACAGCGGAAAACTCACGCAGTACACCGCTGTAAAGGGCGTCAACCTCACAATCGGCGAAGGGGAATTTGTGAGCGTCGTGGGCCCCACGGGCTGCGGCAAATCCACGCTCTTAAATATGAGCGCGGGACTTTTGCAGCCGAGCTGCGGGACCGTGAAGATTTTCGGCAAACCCCTTGAGGGGCTTAACAAACGCGCGGGCTATATGTTTCAGGCCGACAGCCTCATGCCTTGGATGAGCGCTTTGGATAACGTCGCCGCCGGTCTTATTTTCCGCGGTGAGCCCCGGGAAAAGGCGCATGATCAGGCGCGGGAGTGGCTTAAGCGCGTGGGCCTTGCCGGTTTTGAGGAAAGTTACCCCCACCATCTATCCGGCGGCATGCGTAAGCGCGTGGCGATGGCGCAGACCCTCATCATGGATCCGGACATCATTTTGATGGACGAGTCGTTTTCGGCTCTGGATATTCAGACGCGGCAGCTGATGGAAAACGAGCTTCTGACGCTTTGGAGCGCCAAGCGTAAGGCCGTGCTCTTTATTACGCACGACCTTGATGAAGCGATTTCGATGAGCGACCGGGTGATCGTGATGAGTGCGGGGCCGGGCAGTCACCCCATCGGCGAGTTCGTGATCGACCTTCCGAGACCGCGCGACGTGGCCGAAGTCCGCGTGACGCCGCGCTTTATTGAACTGCATACCGCAATCTGGTCGGTTCTGCGTGAAGAAGTGCTGCGCGGCTACAAGCGGCAGCTTCAGGGTTAAGAGAAAAGGGAGAAAAAGAAAATGGATGCCGTTATGCACGCCACACGCCGCACGCTCAAACTGCGCGCCTGGCAGTTTTCGCTTCTGGCTGTTATTTTCATCGTCTGGTGGGCGCTCACGAAACCGGGCCTTATTCCGCCCTTTGTGTTTGACAACGACACGCAGGCTGCCTTCTTTTTCGGTGAGCCCCTGGTTATTTTCACGCGCATCTGGGACTGGTTTGTCGCCAACGCCGATATTTATCCCCATCTGCAGGTAACGCTCATTGAGACGCTGCTTGCCTTTGTGATCGGAACCGTGACCGGGGGCGGTGTGGGGATGTGGCTTGCTTTGTCGCCTTTTGCCGCAGCCGTCGCTGATCCCTTCATCAAGGGGTTAAATTCCATGCCCCGCGTGATTCTTGCGCCGATTTTTGCCGTGTGGTTCGGCCTCGGAATCTCGAGCAAAGTGGCGCTCGGCGTGACGCTTGTCTTTTTTATCGTCTTTTTTAACGTCTATCAGGGTGTGAGGGAGGTGAATCCCAACGTGCTCGCGTCGGCGCGGATGCTCGGAGCCGACCGCTCGCAGCTCATGCGTTACGTGTATCTGCCCTCTGCCATGAGCTGGGTCTTTTCTTCGCTTCACACCTCAGTGGGCATGGCCTTTGTGGGTGCCGTGATCGGCGAGTACCTGGGTTCAAGTGAAGGTGTGGGTTACCTGATTCTTCAGGCCGAAGGTGTCTTTGACATCAACACGGTGATGGCGGGTATTCTGGTACTCACGGTCTTTGCGCTGATTCTGGACTGGATCGTGGGCATCATTGAGCGCCGCGCGATGCGCTGGCAGCCTAAGACCGGCTCGTCCACGACGGTAAAGGGCAGTATCTGAGGAACAGAAAAAGTTCTGCCTTACGGTTGAAAGGCAGGACGTGAGAGACGGCGGCCCGGGGGATTTTCAGAAACCTCCCGGGCTTTTTCGTGCCTTGTTACTTAAGGATCTTCGGCAGCACATGCGTCCAGAGGTCAAACGCAGGAGCCATATCCTTTTCCTGGATATCAAAGAGCGCACTGTGGTGTCCGCTCGGACGATCCGAACCCCAGACGAAGAAGGCCGCCTTGCCGCCGTGAGCCTGCACACGGCGTGCAAGAATCGTGGCGTCTTCAGAGCCGCCGAAGTTCAGGGGCTTATCAAGAACCTTCAGACCCACTTCGCGGCCGGATTCGTTGAGGATGTCAATCAATTCCTGGTCGGCGGTGAGGTCAACGGCTTCACCCATCTTGCGCATGTCGTAGGTGACCGAGAATCCCTTGGCGATGCCTTCGACGATGTTTGTGACCTGTTCGCTCATGTAGTTGTTGATTTCCATCGTTTCGCCGCGCACTTCAAGCTTCATGACGGCCTTGGAGGGGATCACGTTGCGGCCTTCGCCGGCAACGAGCTGACCGATGTTGATGCGGGTCATGCCGCCGCCGTGGCGGGAAATGCCCAGCATCTGAACGGTGGCGTTGGCGGCAGCGGCAAGCGCGTTGCGGCCTTCCTGGGGGCTCACGCCCGCGTGGGAGGCGCGGCCGTTAAAGGTGACATCGTACTTCGTGGTGCACAGGAACCCGTAGAGGTTCGTGGCGAGTTCACCCGACTTCGCAAGCATCGCAACGTGCGAGGAGAGGAAGTAGTCGCAGTCGTCCAAAATGCCGCTTGCGGCCATGCCGGCGGCGCCCCTCACGCCTTCTTCAGCAGGCTGGAAGAGAATCTTCACTTTGCCGCTGAGCTTATCCTTGTTGTCCATGAGCCAGTGGCAGACCGCAAGGCCCATCGACATGTGTGCGTCATGACCGCAGGCGTGCATGAAGCCCGGGTTTTTGGAAGCAAAGCCGCAGTGCGTGGGAACGTGCTTGTCGTCCGTGCTTTCCGTCACAGGGATGCAGTCAATGTCAAAGCGCAGCGCAAGCGTGGGGCCGGGGCGGCCCGTGTCCAAAACGGCCACGCACCCGGTGAGTTCCTGCATTTCCGCAAGAAGCTCTTCACTGACGCCGTTTTTGCGGGCACGTTCAATACCGGCCTTCACAACCGACATTTCACGCCCCAAGCAGGCATCCGGATCAATGATGTTGCGGCCCAGAAGCACCTGGTAGCCGTAGCCGCGCAGGGTCTTCACCAAAAAGGCCGTCGTGGTGAATTCTGACCAACCCTCTTCGGGGTTCTGGTGCAGCTGGCGGCGGATACTGATCAGTTGATCGTGATAAATGCTCATGAGAACTTCTCCTAGTGATAACAGGAATGCGGTGACATCTGCTGACGACGGTTGAGCTTTTCAATAAAGCCCTTGGGGAGGCGCCTGCAGCACCGCCTGACTTAAACTATTTTAGAACTCGGCTAATGCGCCGGACGCAGAGAGATTTCTCTTAAGTGTTAGTTCTGCGGGGATGCACCGACTTGAGTCAAACTTGTGTCAGAAATATCGGGTGTACGCGCATGCAAAAGGTGAATAATGCTTTCGAATTAGAAAAAACACCCCCTAAATGGGTATATCTTTCGAAAAAGTTTTGTCTTTTGCATAAGAGTAAAAAATGATGCTGACCGTTGATACTGAGGGGTTGGAGTTCTGCTCCAAAATTTTTAACGATGTGCGGGCCATGAGTAAGGACGGCCCCGGCGTAACCCGTCAGGGGTATGGTCCGGTGGAAACCAAAACGCTTGACTATCTCACTGCGATCGGCCGTGACCTCGGTCTGGAAATTAAGAAAGATCCGGCCGGCAACGTCTGGATGACGCTCCCGGGAAAAGACAGAACGCTCCCTGCCTTTGTTTCGGGCAGCCACGCCGACAGCGTCCCCGAGGGCGGCAACTACGACGGTCTTGCCGGCATCACCGCAGCGCTTTACACGGCGCGCGCCATGAAAAAGGCGGGCTTTACCCCTAAGCGCGACTTCACGGTTCTGATGATGCGTTGTGAGGAATCAAGTTTTTACGGTAAGTCCTACATCGGGTCGCTTGCCTTTACCGGTAAGCTCACGCCGGACGTGACGGCGCTCACCGACCGTACCAAGGAAAAAACGCTTGGGGAGCACATGCGTGAATGCGGGTTTGATCCGGAGAAACTCACGACCGGAAAACCCCTGATGAACTTAAAGAAAATCGCGGCTTTTGTGGAACTTCACATCGAGCAGGGGCCGACGCTGACAAGTTCCGAGACGGTGCGAACCGGTATTGTCACCGGTATCCGCGGCAACATCCGCCATAAACAGGTGAAAATCATCGGTGAAACGGCGCACTCCGGGGCAGTTGACAAGCCCTACCGGCACGATGCGGTTTTGGCGTGCGCGGACTTTCTCTCCCGCATGGATAAGGCATGGGATGAATTTTTGGCCGCAGGCGACGATCTCGTCTTTACGGTGGGCGTTTTAAAGACAGCGCCCACGGCCGCGATCTCTGTGATTCCCGGTGAAGTGACCTTTACCGTGGATATGCGCAGCCTCAAACTCGAAACCGTGGAGAAGTTCCACGCAAAGCTTCTTGAAACGGCGCAGGCTGTGAGCAAAGCGCGCGGCGTGAAGTTTGAGTTTGATAAGAAACTCATTACAGACCCCGCTTCGGTCAATCCGGAACTGATGCAGCGGCTTGAGGCAACCGCAAAGACGATCGGGTTGCCCGTGCGGCTTATCGCAAGCGGCGCAGGGCACGATGCAGCGGTGATTGGTGCCGCAGGCGTGCCGGTTGCGATGATTTTCGTTGCCAATCAAAACGGCTCACACAACCCGCACGAAGCAATGAAGCTTGATGACTTCATGCTCGGGGCAGAGCTTTTGAAAGCGGCCGTCACGGGCTACGACGCGTAAGAGGACAGTGGCTTATGACAACCCGGTCAGAAGCCGCCCTTGAGACGGGCTCTCAGGCGCTTATCTACGATCTGTGTCCGCTTTTTCGCGAGGCACTCGCGGACGTCGTGCGCACCATGCCCGCCTTCAGAGGCTGCGTGACGGTGAGCACGGCCCAGGAGGTGCTCCCGGTTCTTGACGCAAAAGGCGTTGATTTTGCCTTGATTGATCTCGATGCCGGGGCGGGCGGCCTGGAACTTTTGCAACGGATTAAAGCAACGCGCCCCGAGTGCCGCTGCGTGATGATGATTGCCGACGGCAGTCAGCCTGAACTCATGGCCGCAATCCGCCTGCAGGCTGACGGCTTTCTCACCAAGCGTCTCACGGCGCAGGAGTTTGTCCGTGAACTGCAGGCGATTTTGTCCGGGGAAATGGTGATCAGCGATACGCTTACAAGTGCCCTGGCGCTTTCTCTGAGAAACGTCCCTTACATGGATGAAAACCGCGATATCTCCACGCTGTCCCCGAGGGAACTCGAGGTTTTGAAATGCATCGCGAGCGGCATGAGCAACCGCCTGATTTCCGAGCGTCTTGCGATCTCTGACGGTACCGTCAAAGTGCACGTGAAGCACCTTCTGAAAAAACTCAAATTCACCACCCGCGTTGAGGCCGCGCTCTGGGCAAGCGAGCACGGCCACAGGTAAGGCCTCAGACGAGGTCGCCGAAAAGGTCGGCCGCCGCGGGGTGCGTGGAAGGCGCCGCAAGACCGAAATGGCGGTAGGCAAGCGCCGTTGCCATGCGGCCTCGGACGGTTCGCTGCACCAGACCCTGCTGAATGAGGTAGGGCTCCACCACGTCTTCAAGGGTTTCACGGTCTTCCCCGACGGCACTGGCAAGGTTGTCGATGCCGACCGGGCCCCCCGCAAACTTTTCAATGATGGCGAGCATAAAGCGCCGGTCGATCGTATCGAGTCCGATGGGATCGACGTCGAGCATTTTGAGTGCTGCGGAGGCCACTTCCTGCGTGATTTTGCCGTCGTGCCTTACCTGCGCGTAGTCGCGCACGCGCCGCAGCAACCGGTTGGCGATGCGGGGCGTGCCGCGGGAGCGGCAGGCAATTTCGGCTGCCCCTTCCGGCGTAATCGGAACGTTAAGTAGCCCTGAGCTTCGCTCCACGATTTTCTGCAGATCAGTTGCGTCGTAAAACTGCAGCTGACTCACGATCCCGAAGCGGGCGCGCAGAGGATTGGTGAGGGCCCCCGCGCGCGTCGTGGCGCCGATTAAGGTAAAGGGCGGCAGGTCAAGCTTGATGGAGCGCGCGGCCGGCCCCTCTCCGATCATGATGTCGATCTGAAAGTCTTCCAGCGCCGGATACAGAATTTCTTCCACCACGGGGCTTAACCGGTGGATTTCATCGATAAAAAGGACGTCGTTTTTCTCAAGGTTTGTGAGAATCGCGGCGAGGTCTCCGGGTCGCTCCAGAACGGGCCCTGATGTCTGCCTCAGGTTCACGCCCATTTCGTTGGCAACGATGTGCGCAAGCGTCGTTTTCCCGAGCCCGGGCGGTCCGAACACGAGGAGGTGGTCCAGGGGCTCATGACGCTTTTTCGCGGCAGCAATGAAAATCTGCAGCTGATCGCAGACGGTTTTTTGGCCCACGTAGTCTTTTAAAAGCGTCGGGCGCAGCGCGCGGTCAATGTTGTCCTCGTTGGGACTGGCGCTGTCGGCGGACACCACGCGTTCGATCGTATCCATGGTCTGCATCGGGGTTCTGAGAGACTAACTATTTTGCCATGCCGCGAAGCGCCTCGCGGATGCCGTCGGAAACAGAGATGTCCTCGGGCAGCTTTCGTGCGGCCGCGGCGGCTTCGCGCTCGGAGTAGCCCAAAGCCACAAGCGCCGAAACAATGTCGGCTTTGCTGCCCGCGGCAGGCGTCAGTGCTCCGCCGAAGTCGGCACCGAGCTTACCTTTGAGTTCCAGCACAAGGCGCTCGGCGGTCTTTTTGCCGATACCGGGGATGCGCGTGAGCATGGCGCTGTCCTGCGCGGTCAAGGCCTGGGTAAGCGCCTCCACCGAAAGCCCTGAGAGTACCGAGAGGGCCGTTCTCGGGCCGATGCCGGAAACCTTGATGAGTTCCCGGAAGGCGCTGCGCTCAGCAGCGGTAAGAAACCCGTAGAGAAGCTGGGCGTCTTCGCGCACGATAAAGTGCGTGAGAAGCACCGTTTCCGCGCCCACCTCAGGGAGGTTGTAAAAGGTTGACATCGGCACGGCGATTTCGTAGCCCACGCCGTGCACATCCACCAGAATTATCGGCGGGTTCTTTTCCAGAAGCCGTCCGGCAATACGTCCGATCATTTGCTTTCCTTATTTCTGTTTTGCGCGAGCTGCGTCCATGCGCTTCTGCGGCTTGAAGCCGTCTTAAGGCTGCGGGTTCCCGTTCTTGCCTGCAGTTTCCCAAGCTTGGTCACGTCGGCAAGCCTTAGGGTGTGAGCGCAGGTGACGGCGCACGCAAGGGCATCGGCGGCATCGGCCTGCAGCGGCCCCCGGATACCGAGAATTTCGCCTATCATCATCTGAACCTGTTCCTTCGTAGCGCGGCCCGTTCCCACCGCGGACTGCTTGATTTCTGAGGGCGTAAATTCGTGCACCCTGAGGTTATGAACGGCGGCACACGTGAGCGCCGCGCCTCTGGCCTGTCCGAGAAGCAGTGTGGAGCGGGGGTTGATGTTTACAAAGACAATTTCCGCTGCCGCGACCGTGGGTTTTGTTTCTTCAATAATCTGCGAGAGACTGCGGTAAATGGTGCCGAGCCGCTCGCTTAAGTCGCCCGCGGGGATGCGGATGCAGCCCGCCGTCACCACGGTGAGCTTGCCCTCGACGGCGTCAATGACGCCGAAGCCCGTGCGGTTTAATCCCGGGTCAATGCCAAGAATGCGGGTTGTTTCAGACACGGTGCTTTCGGGACAAAAAATGAAAGAATACGCGATTTTACGCGAGATGCCGTGGGTGCGAATGCTTTGAGAGGGAAGCTCTTTGGGGTGCCTTACCGGTGTTGAGCGGCAAAAATATCTGCGCGCAAGTCTTTACAAGACGGAAAAACTCAGTACAATGCGCAGTCTTGATTCGTTTGGATCAATGCGCGGTTAGCTCAGTGGTAGAGCATCGCCTTCACACGGCGGGGGTCACTGGTTCGAAACCAGTATCGCGCACCAGGTTTCAAAAGGCAGCCTTTTTGGCTGCTTTTTTTATACAAGAAAACATTGTAATTACAGGCAGTTCTTATCTTTTCGTAATGAAAGTATAAGTTTCCTTTGTAATTACCAGATGATCTTTTCTTCTTGTCTTCTAAATTGGTACAGACGCGTACGGATAACAGACAAATTTTGTTAAAAATGCAT
>ENA-UOJC01002493-UOJC01002493.1-human-gut-metagenome-genome-assembly--contig:-C104-NODE-2493-length-19867-cov-81.136735_pt1 | contig 19867 bp, 14 predicted proteins | sample MGYA00242339_ERZ723886 | MGnify/ENA metagenome assembly ERZ723886 | reverse complement strand
CCTCGTTTGCGAGTGCAAAAGTACAAACTTTTCACAATACAAACAAAACTTTTATACGACTTTTTTACGGGGAAAATTACAATAACAATGCAAACACACTGACAGACAATACAATACAAAGAAAATATTTTTTAATAATTTTGAGACGGAAGTAGGGAATAACAAGAGCACTCGCAGAAAAAGGTCGCAGAAGCCTCGGGATGGCGCATCCAATACACCTCAAAAAACAAGGAGCGCCTCCCCAAAATCGGGAGGCACTCCTTATATATATAAATGAGCATACGGGAAAATCATCCCGCCGGCAGACATTTATCACATCATACCGCCCATGCCGCCCATGCCGGGTGCGCCCATAGGCATTTCAGGCTTTTCTTCCTTCTTGTCGCAGATTACGCATTCGGTGGTAAGGAACATTCCGGCCACACTGGCGGCATTCTCCAGAGCCACGCGCGTTACCTTTGCGGGATCTACGACACCAGCGGCGCGCAGGTCACAGAAAGTCTCGTTCTTGGCATTGTAACCGAAGTTACCCTCGCCTTCGCGTACTTTGTTGACGATGACAGCACCTTCCACGCCGGCGTTCTTACAAATCTGACGCAGCGGTTCCTCAATGGCGCGACGGATGATGGCAATACCGGTAGTTTCGTCGGCATTATCGCCGGTGAGGCCTTCAAGAGACTTCTGGGCGCGGATATAAGCCACGCCGCCGCCGGTAACGATACCCTCCTCGATGGCCGCACGCGTAGCGCAAAGCGCGTCGTCGCAACGGTCCTTCTTTTCCTTCTGCTCCGTCTCGCTGGCGGCACCTACTTCGAGTACGCACACACCGCCGGAGAGCTTGGCCAGGCGTTCCTGAAGCTTTTCCTTGTCGTAAGAGCTGGTGCTGGCAGCCATTTCGTTCTTGATCTGCGCGATACGCTCCTGGATATTCTCCTTGGCGCCCACGCCGTTGACGATGGTCGTGTTGTCCTTGGTGACAGTCACCTTCTCAGCCGAACCGAGCATTTCGAGAGTAGCCTGCTCAAGTTTCAGACCCTTCTCCTCGCTGATGACCACGCCGCCGGTGAGCACGGCGATATCCTCAAGCATAGCCTTGCGGCGGTCACCGAAGCCGGGAGCCTTCACGGCGCATATCTTGAGCTGCGTGCGCAGACGGTTGACGACGAGCGTGGTGAGCGCCTCGCTGTCCACGTCCTCGGCAATGACGAGCAAGGGGCGTCCGCTCTGCACGGCGGGTTCGAGAATGGGGAGGAAATCCTTGAGATTGCTTATCTTCTTGTCATAGATAAGGATGTAGGGATTTTCCATGACGCACTGCATCTTTTCCGTCTCCGTAACGAAGTAGGCCGAAAGATAGCCGCGGTCGAACTGCATACCCTCCACGGTCTTGAGCACCGTGTCGCGCCCCTTGGCATCCTCGATAGTGATAACGCCGTTCACGCTTACCGCGCGCATGCCGTCGGCAATGAGCTTACCGATTTCAGGGTCATTGTTGGCAGAGATCGTAGCCACCTGCTCGATCTTCTCGTAGCTTTCCTCCACCTGCTCGGCCTGGCCTTTGATAGCCTCCACGACCTTGGCCACAGCCTTGTCTATGCCGCGCTTCACATCGAGGGGATTGGCACCTGCGGCCACGTTCTTCATGCCTTCGGTCAGGATGGCCTGCGTCAGCACGGTAGCCGTGGTCGTTCCGTCGCCGGCGTCGTCACCGGTCTTCGAGGCCACGCTCTTCACGAGCTGCGCGCCGGCGTTCTGGAACGCTCCGTCGAGCTCAATCTCCTTAGCCACGCTCACACCGTCCTTAGTGATGCGCGGTGCACCGAATTTCTTGTCGATGACTACGTTGCGGCCTTTCGGGCCGAGGGTTACCTTCACTGCATTTGCCAGTGCGTCGGCGCCTTCGCGAAGCAGTTCGCGGGCGTCCACATCATATTTGATTTCTTTTGCCATGATGTCTTGTTATGTTTTTTATATTATACTTCCATGCTTTGAAATGCGTGCGCGGCTCAGGCCAGTATGGCGAGCACATCGCTCTGACGCATGATGAGATACTTCTCGCCGTCGAGTTCCACTTCCGTACCGCTGTATTTGCCGTAGAGCACAGTGTCGCCGGCCTTGAGTACCATTTCCTCGTCCTTGGTACCGCCGCCTGCCGCGATGACTTCGCCCTGCAGGGGCTTTTCCTTAGCCGTGTCGGGAATGATGATACCGCCGATTGTCTTTTCTTCTGCCGGAGCCGGTTTCACCAGCACGCGGTCTGCCAAAGGTTTGATGTTCATGATGACTTTGTTTTTTATGTTGTTTGTATCTGTACTTGTGGCGGAACGCCTCCATGCGGCGTTTCCTCACCTTTCTGCTATGCTAAAAGTGTGCCAAAGCGGCCCCTGCATCCCCGCCCTCTGCATTTTTGACAGACGGGACTGACATTGTGGCAGACGACATCACCTGTTGTGGGTATTGGCTCTTTCGATAATTCGCCGTACCTTTGCATTTCGACAACACACATATATAATATATAGCATGAAACTATCAGACTTGAAGAACGGGCAGACCGCCTACATAGCCGGCCACGAAGGCAGCGGCGCCTTCAGCCTGCGGCTGGAGGAGATGGGTTTCGTCCCGGGTCAGGAAGTGACGCGCGTATACGCCTCGCCGCTGGGGTCGCCCATCGTTTTCGCCATGCTCGGCCAGAAGGTGGCGCTCCGCCGCAGCGAGGCACGCCTCATCGTGGCAGCCCCCACGGCCGCCGAAGCCGAGACACTGGCAACGGCCGCGCCGGTATCCGCCGCCCCGCAGGCCCCGGCCGTAGCACCCCCCGCGCGGCAGTGCAGCGGCCGCCACTGCGCCGGCTGTCCCGGCTGCGGCACGCGGCAGCACCGCCACCGCCACGGCCGGCACCGCCACAATCCCCTTCTCAAACCCCACCTCACCGTGGCGCTGGTGGGCAACCCCAACTGCGGCAAGACGGCCTTCTTCAACGCTGCCTGCGGCGGCCACGAGCGCACCGGCAACTACGCCGGCGTCACCGTCACGAGCGTGGAGGGATTTGTCATGTTCGAGGGGAAACTACTGCGCGTAGTCGACCTGCCGGGCAGCTACTCGCTGCAGGCCTTCAGCCCCGAGGAGGCCTACGTGGCCGGCGCGCTGGGCCGCGGCGACATAGACGTCACCATCAACGTGCTCGACGCCACCAACCTCGAGCGCAACCTGCTGCTCACGCTGGGCCTGCAGGAGACAGGCCTGCCGATGGTGGGCGCGCTCAACATGTACGACGAGCTCGAGGGCAGCAACAGCCGCATCGACCTCCAGCGCCTTTCCTCCCGCCTCGGCATGCCGCTCGTACCCACCGTGGCCAGCCGTGGCCGCGGCGTGCGCGAAACGCTGGCCCGCGCCGTGGAACTGGGCGAGGCGCACCGCGCCCGCAAGGCCGAAGCAGCCGACGCCGCGACGGCCGAGGCGCTGCGCAGGGGGCAGGCCGCCACCTCGTCGCTCGAGGCGCACGCGCGCATACACCAGCTGCTCGAGGGGGTCTACGACCTGCGCGAAAGCCGCGCCGCCCGCCTCACCGCCGTCATCGACCGCTTCATGGCGCGCACCCCCGTAGCCTATCTGCTCTTCTTCCTACTCATGGGCCTCATCTTCTACGCCACCTTCGAACTCGGCGCCTACCCCATGGACTGGATGGAGACCGGCGTCGAAGCGCTCTCGGCGGCCGCGTCGGCCCACATGGCGCCGGGCTGGCTGCGCGACCTGCTCGTGAGCGGCGTCCTCGGCGGCGTGGGCAGCGTCATCGTCTTCCTGCCCAACATCCTCATTCTCTACTTCTTCATCTCCATCCTCGAAGACTCGGGCTACATGGCGCGCACCGCCCTACTGGCCGACCCGCTGCTGCGCCGCGTAGGGCTGCACGGCAAGTCGTTCATCCCCATGCTCATGGGCTTCGGCTGCAACGTGCCCGCCGTCATGGCCACACGCACCATAGAGAGCCGCAAGAGCCGCCTCATCACGACGATGGTGCTCCCCTTCATGTCGTGCTCGGCCCGCCTGCCGGTCTACACCGTCCTGGCCGGCGCCTTCTTCCCCCGCCACGCGGCGGCCGTGATGCTGGCGCTCTACGCCGGCGGCATAGCCGTGGCCTTCGCCGCGGCAGCCCTGCTCAGCCGCGTCTACCGGCAGAACGAGGAGAGCCACTTCGTGATGGAAATGCCGCCCTACCGCATGCCCGTGGGCCGCAGCGTGGCGCGCCACACCTGGGAGAAGGGGCGGCAATACCTACGCAAGATGGGCGGCATCATCCTCGTGGCGAGCGTGGCGGTATGGGCTCTGGGCTACTTCCCCACCGGCACAAACGCCGGCACCACGCCGGCGCAGCAGCAGGAGCAGTCGTATCTGGGCCGCGTGGGCCACGCCATCGAGCCCGCGCTCCGTCCGCTGGGCTACGACTGGCGCATGGGTGTGGGCATACTCTCGGGCATAGGGGCCAAGGAGCTGATGGTAAGCACGCTCGGCGTGCTCTACAACGTGCCCGAGGCCGACGACGAAGCGGCCGGCGAAGCCTCGCTCTCCGAGGCCATCGCCCGTTCGGGCACCACGCCCGCCGCGGGCCTGAGCTATCTGGTCTTCGCCCTGCTCTACTTCCCCTGCATCGCCACCATAGCGGCCATCAAGAGCGAAAGCGGCCGCTGGAAATACGCCCTCTTCACGGCCGTCTACACAACGCTCGTGGCCTACATCGCCGCATGGGGCGTCTACCGGCTGGCGCTGATGTGGCTGTAGCGGCCGGCCGCCGCAATGCGCCGGCGCATCATTTTAACACTTCTTGCTTTCGGGCGGAAAATTTCGTATATTTGCATTTGCAGAGGGGCGGGCCATCGCGGTCCGTCCCTTATCTGTAGGCTTTTCGGGCCTTTTACCGAAGAAAATACAGGGTTTCGGGGCGAAAAAGCAAGTAATGCTTTCGCAAAAAGCATTACTTGCATTTTTTACACGACTACCTGCATTTAAAAAAAGGTTACTTCGCGGCCGAAAACCATTACTTGCATTTCAAAAAGTCCTCGTTCCAAAAGTTGCAGAAAGTTAAATACGTTAAAGCCGGTGCCCGCCTGCCGCTAAAAAAGCGCCCCGCGTTTCGCCGGCCCGCGCCTTTGGCTTATCTTTGCAGACATGAAGAGAAAAACCGACAACGAACACCCCGCCGCCGGCGAGGCACGGCCCCGCCGCGGAAGGCTGCGCCGCCTGGCCGCGGCCATGGCCGAAAGCGTGTGGCGCCACAAATACTTCTGGACCATACTCGTCTTTGTCGTCCACGTGGGCTTTGTGGACAGCAACAGCTTCTGGGACCGCCGCCGGCTGGCCGCCGAAAACGCCGCCACGCAGGCGCGCATAGACCAGTATGAAGCCATGTACCGCCAGTGCGACGAACGGCTGCGACACCTGCGCACCAGTCCCGAAGCCCTGGTGCGCGTGGCCCGCGAAAACCACCGCATGAAGGCCAGCGGCGAGGATGTGTACTACATCACCGAGCCCTCCGACAGCCTGCACTGACCCCGTTTGTCCAACTTCCCCATTCCCGCACATGCTCAACAAGACACAGACCATCATCTACCGCCTCGGCGGCCTGCTGCTGCTCGCCGGAGCCATCCTTCCCACCCTCCTGACCGACACCCGCCCGGCCCCCTACGTGTACGCCGCGGGCGCGCTCATGTTCTGCTCCATGCAGCTGCTCGACCGCTACGACGGCACCGACATCACCATACGCCGCCTGCGCCGCCAGCAGGTGCTGGGCGCCTGCTGCCTGCTCGCGGCCGGCGCGCTCATGTTCTGTTCGCAATACGGCCTGGGCCCCCTGCGCGGCGCCGAGTGGCAAATGGCTCTCGCCATAGGCGCCGTGCTCGAAACCTACAGCGCCTTCCGCCTGCCCGCCGAACTGGAACGCGAACGGAAGGCCCGCGGTAAAGACTTTTAAACACTTTACCCTCCAAACCTTACAAGGCGTTAAGCACCACAGGCGGAAAATGAAAAAAGATTTATTTTCCGCTTTTCTTGTCCCCTCTTCCACCGGCGTTCGCAAAAAGCGTCGTATCTTTGCCGAACCATTGAAGAGGAAAAACATACAACCGATGAAATCACTGGTCAACCTCCTGCTCCTCCTGTGTCTGACGGCATCGTGCACACAGGAGTGCAACATCGCCGGCAACTCGTCCGTGGGCAGCCTCGACGGACGGATGCTCTACCTGCGCGTATCCAGCGGCGCCGGCACGCAGACCGTCTGCATAGACTCCTGCGAGGTAATACACGGCCGCTTCAAGTTCTACAGCAACCTCGACAGCGCCGTGATGGCCCAACTGTTCATGGGCGACCAGATGTTCATGCCCCTCGTGCTCGAAAGCGGCAATCTCAGCATCCAGGTAGACCACGTGGAACAGACCGTGAGCGGCAGCCCCTACAACGACCGCCTCTACAAATTCGTGCAGCAGAAGAACCGCATCGAGAACAAGCTCTGGGAGCTCGACCGCAAGTGCATGCGCATGATGCACGACGGACACTCGCCCGAGGTCATACGCCGCGCCGTCATGCCCAAGTCCGACAAGCTCACGCGGCAGATGGAGGCGCTCGAAACGAACTTCATCAAGGACAATTACGACAACCCCCTCGGCCCCGGATGCTTCCGCCTGCTCTTCAGCCAGTATCCCCTGCCCATCATGACCGACCAGATCCGCGACATCATGCGCGGCGCGCCCGCCAGCTTCCTGAAGGATCCCTACGTGGACTACTATCTGCGCCGCGCCCGCCTCAACTCCAGCCGCCCCGACCAGCCCTGACAGCGGCCCGGCGCCGCCGGACACACCGGACGGCGGGAACAAGATGTTGAACGGGGCGGCCCGGAACGACGCGACGGCGGCATTTTAACACAATTTGCTTTCGGGCGGAAAATTTCGTATCTTTGCACTGCAAGAAAGGGTAGTTCACACGGACTACCCTTTATTCATGCGGTTTTTCAGAGAATCAGCCGGCGTTTCCGACCGCTTTTCCGCAAAAAAGCAAGTAATGGAAGCGCGCAATGCACTACTTGCATTTTAAAATACGTTACTTCGCGGCGAAAATGCACGTATTGCATTTCAAAAAAAGCCCGCTCCAAATGTGACGGAAGGTTAAATACGTTAAATCTCAAGGCCGGACTTCCGGCGTCAGGATACCCCGCGAGCCAGACGGAAAGGCGTGCGGCATACGCACAGAAGGGTGCGCGCCCCCGCCGGCAGGGCCGCGGGCCGTGACGCCGCTCAGAATGTCACCGCAAGACTCAGCCCCTTGCTGCCGCCGGCCGCGTAGGGAGCGATGCACGTATTGCGGAGATGCCTCTTGCGGAAGACGATTCGCGAAACAGCCGGAAAGAGCCAATAGGCGGCCTGCACGCTGAGCACTCCGATGCCTGCGCCGGCGAGCACGTCGGTCAGCCAGTGGCGGTTGTTGTACATCCGGAAAAATCCCGTACCCGCCGCCACGGCATAGCCGGCCATGCCTATCCACGGCGACACCTCCCAATACTCCCTGCGCAGCAGTTCGGCGCCCATGAACGCCGTGGCCGTATGTCCCGACGGGAACGAGTTGCGCGCACTGCCGTCGGGCCGCTCCACCCGCGTAACGGCTTTTGTCACATTGACCGCCGCCCCCATCAGCGCGTAGGCCGTTCCGAGAATGACGGTCAGGTCGCCGTAGCCGTGCCGGCCTTTCACTCCGCACAGGTTCAGGGCGTAGGCGGCCGTCATCGGCGCGTATTGCGTGAAGTCGTCGGCAGTGATGCGGCGGTCGATATTCTCCTGCAGCTCGTCGCGTATCTCGTGGCTCTGATACTTCAGCCAGTCGCTCTCCAGCCCTATGACGCCGACACCGACAAGCGCGGCGGGCGCAAGGAGCTGGAGGGGCCTGAACCTGTAGGCGGCCTGCCGGTGCCGCGCGCTGTCGGCGCCGGAGGACGGGACGGTGTCGGGCCGCGCGTCCACGCTGCCGGCAGAGGAATCCGTCCGGGCCGGACCGGCGAGCGGCAGGAGCAGGACGATACATAGGGGCAGTAATCTTGTCATCGGCTTTTCGGTTTGTTCATGGACTTATTGCCGCATATATTCTTCCGTGCCCGCAGGCCGGCGTCAGAAGTGGGCGACAAACTCCAGCACGACCTTGCTCTGCTCGGACAGGGGCGGAGTGGCGTGGCCGGTGTAGAAGTAGTGCTCGTAGTTGCAGCGGATGTCGGCCAGCATGGCGCCGCGCCCCAGATGGAGCGTCACGCCGCCGGTCAGGCGGTGGCGTTCGTAGTCGTCGGTCTGCAGCTGTCCCTGCGCGTCCTCGGTTCCCCGGCTGTGGTCCGACATGTAGTCGTACCGGCCGAGGAGCGAGAAGGCCGCCCGCCCCCGGACCGCGGGCAGACGGCACACGGCGAAGGCGTCTATGGCATTCACCGGCCGGAACGCGCCGTGGGCGTAGTGCTTGCGCAGATATTCCGCCTCCACGTGCCAGCGGTCGTTCTGCCAGTACGCGCCGGCGTCGTATATTGTGGTACCGGTGTTTCCCGCCAGGCTCTTCTGACAGCTCAGCGTGATGTTGAGCCGCCGGCCTACGACGGTCTGACCCTTCAGGGCGAAGTTGTAGCCGCCCGTCCAGAAGTTTTTCTGATTGGTCAGCCCCGAACCGTTGAACAGACCGCCCTCGAGTGTCACGGGCTGCTTCCTGCCCACCGTCCACGCGGCCGCAATGCCCACATCGCGCACATCGCCCGTCTGCTTGGCTATGAAGGAGCGGTTGGCGAAGTACTGGAGATGCGGCGAGCGGTGGGCGTCGATGGAGAAGGGCACGCGCATCTGTCCCATGGTAAGCCGGAAACGGCGGCCGGGCCGGAGGCTGACAAAGGCGTCGAGCATCCGGATGTTGCCTTCGTCCGAGAGGTCTATCTCCGCCTTGTAGTCGACGGCGGGCACCACCTTCCCTTCGGCGCTCAGCCGCGCGTTGCGCACCTCGAAGCGGCCCTTGCCTATCGGCGGCGAGTATTCGTATTTGGCCCTGACGGTGCCGTGCAGTTCGGGCAGGTAGCCGGCCGGAGCCGTCTGTGCGGACGCCGGCGCGGACAACAGCCCTGCTGTCGTCCAGGCGAGACCGGCAATGTGCTTCATCTTCATGTGCAGTGTCTTGTATGAGTGTGTTTCGCACTGCAAAAGTCGGCACAGGACATTTCATGCGCGTGAACGCCGCGTTACAATTGTGCTAAAAAGAAAAGGATTGGTTATCTTTGCACCCAGACCGGCCCGCGCGACACTTGTGCGGGCCTCATCTTCTGAAAACATCTGACCAATCCATTACCATGAAAAAGAGAATGATTCTTCTGGCCGGCCTGCTGCTTCTGCTGGCAGTACCGGCGGCTTGGGGCGTCCGCCCCAAGGCCAGACACGTAGTACTGATAGCCATCGACGGCTGGGGCGCGTACAGTGTACCCAAGGCCGACATCCCCAACATCGGCGCGCTCATGCGGCAGGGCTGCTACACGCTCCACGAGCGCAGCGTGCTGCCGTCGAGCAGCGCCATCAACTGGGCGTCGATGTTTATGGGTGTGGGCACCGAACTGCACGGCTATACGCAGTGGGGCTCGCGGACGCCGGAATTGCCGTCGCGCACGGTCAACGCCCGCGGCATCTCGCCCACCGTCTTCTCACTCCTGCGCGAACAGCGGCCGGCGGCCGAGAGCGGCTGCCTCTTCGAATGGGAAGGCATAAAGTATCTGATAGACAGCGCGGCGGTGAGCCACGTGGAGCAAGTGGTCGACTACGAACGCCGCGAGGAGGAGCTGTGCCGCGCGGCGGTGGAATATATCGGGAGCAAGCGTCCCGCGCTGTGCGCGATATGTTTTGACCAGCTCGACCATACCGGCCACGGCGAGGGCCACGACACACCGGCCTACTACGCCAAGCTGCAACAGATAGACGGATACGTGGGACGCATCGTGGAAGCGGTGAAGGAAGCCGGCATGTACGACGACACGGTATTCATCCTCACGGCCGACCACGGCGGCAAGGGCAAGGGCCACGGCGGCGCCACGCTGCCCGAAATGGAGATACCCTTCATCATCTGCGGCAAGGGCATCCGCCGCGCGGGTGCCTTGGCGGAGAGCGTCGTGCAGTATGACACGGCGGCCACCATCGCCCACATTCTCGGCCTGCGCGTGCCGCAGGCGTGGACGGGGCGGCCGGTGCTCGCCGCCTTTAAGTGAAGATTACGCGGAAGACCTTCGTGCTTCTGCCGGCATACCACTTCTTTATATTTCCCGTGTGGCCCAAGCCGTCCGGCACCGCGGTATACTTTTAAAGGGCCGGTCTCTTCTTACGGAGACCGGCCCTTTTCATATAGGGAAACCATAATGTTAAAGTCCACGCGGCGAAACCGCCGACTGTCACAGATTCACCTGCACTTTGTAGGACTTGTCCTGTATGTTCACGATGTAGACGCCGGCAGTCAGACGGACATTCTTCTCCTGCTGCTTGCCGTCAATTGTATAGACGGTAAAGGGAGTGGCAGGAGGGGTGACGACGATACGGCCGTTCACTACCTGTATTTGCTCAGAGTGCGTGCCGACAGAAGATATATCGGTGGGGATTTCCACTTCCTCGAAGGTCCAGAAGGAATCGTGCAGGCCGACTTTGGCATCGGTCGGATTCCAGGGGCGTATGCTGCCTTCGGCAAGATTTTTGTCATTGTCGCCCGAGCAGGCCAAGTAGGAACTCTCCTCCTTCAGCACGTGGTATGAATCGGTGGAGCGCAGACACCATTCGCGCGGGTCTTCGCCAAAGGTATTGACTATCTGATAGGGAACCGGCGTTTCGGCTACAACAATCTTGCTCGGACGGGAGGCGTCCCAGGCTGAGCTGCCCAGATATTTGCCGGTCCGCACGTTCTGCAGGAGGAAGTCCTCGCCTTCCAGTTTCAAGACCCAAGTGTCGCTGCCGGCAGGATCCACTTTACTCTCAATACCCCAGCGGGCAACATCGCTCGAATTGATGTACAGGCGGATAGGATCTTTCTCAAAGCGCGGGTCAGCGTTGACAATACGGTAAGTCGCGCCGTCTTTGAACGTAACCTGCGGCGAAGACTTTGCAGCCTCCAGCTTTTCGTTCAGAGTGGCAAGGGCGGCCTCCAGCGTAGCGCGCGAAGTACTCTCCGTAGCCCCGACAGCGCTTTCGAGCGCATTTTTCAGCGTTGCGAGGGCCTCCTGGCTCGTATAAGAGCCCACGGTTTTCGTCTGAAGTGTCTTTTCCATAAGGGTCGCGAAGGCCGTGGCCTTGCTGACAGCGCTCAGCAGATTCTGCTGTAAGGCGACTATCTCTTCCGAGGTCTCGCTGTCGGCCACCTTCTCAAATATCCAGTATCCGTCGTGCATGGCAGTAGAGCTGGTCGGATCCCAGGGCAGCACGCGGCCGTCTACGAGATTGTTGTCGTTGTCGTCGGTGCAAGCCAGGTAGGACTTTTCCGGATTCTGCACTCCCTCGGAGTCGATGGAACGCAGGCACCATTCGCGCAAGTCTTCGCCCTTGGTATTGTCAAAGCGATAAGTGCACGGGATGTCGGTCGTATTGATGCTCGACGGACGAGCGGCATCCCATGCGGAACTGCCGAGATAGCGACCCGTACCGACATTGAAGAGCGTAACGATGTCGCTGCCGTTCTCGTCCTTCTCCACCGTCAGTTTCCAATCATAGCTGGCGGCATTGATTTCGGGTTTGACGACACCCCAACGTATGACATGGGCATCGGTAGAGTACATATAGGCGAGTCCGCTAAAGCGCGGGTCGGCATTCTTTATGCGATAGGTCGCACCGCTCTCAAACGCTACGGTCGGCATAGACTGCGTCTGCGACACGGCGCTCTGCAGTTGCTCAATGGATGCTACGATTTCCTCCACGGTAGCCTGCGCATTTTCCATCAAGGCGCGCGATGCCTCGAGGGCGGTACTCAACAGCGTCCCCGTGCCCTCGGTATAGGAACCGGGGATATTGTCGCTGATACGATCCTTTATCGTGTTGTAATACTTCTCGGCGCTCTTGACGGCAGCTGCCAGATCCGCACGTTTTTCATCAATGAGCGTACGGGGATCGTCGGAGCTCAGTGACCAGAGGATACCGGCATGATCGAAGGCGGAAGGCGCCCAATAGCCGACCACACCGTCGGTACCGGCTTTCAGACATTTGACCGAAGCATCGGCCGACTGCGCGATGCTGTAGGCGCCGGCCTTCTCCGGATTGGGACACAGGAACCACGCTGCGGCGCTTTGCTTGTCGACCAGAGCCGGCACACCGTCGATTTCGCCGAGCGCCTTGTCGGGACAGGTCTTGTTGCAGAGAACATACTTGCCGGCGTCGGATTGCATAAGATACCAAGTACTATTGTCGTCGGCCTTCTCACCTGCAATGATCTTGCCGTCGGCAACCGACAGATAAGTACCTTCGCTGATATTCTGGATGGTGTAATAGATAGCATCGTCGGCAGTAGCGCTCGGAAGTATGCTGGGATTGGCCAGGCCGAACATGGATTCCACGACTTTACCGGCCCATTCCTGCGGCTGCTGTATGCCGAAAATGCGGGCGATGGTACTACCGGTGTTTACAGTAAAATAGATGTCCTTTATCTCGCCCTGCTTGATGCCTTTGCCCTTGACGCTGAAGGGAATGTTCATCTCCGTGTCGCTATAGCCGCCGTGTCCGCTGCCAATGCCGCCATGGTCTGTGAGAAAGAATATGTACATATCGTCGTACATGCCCTCGGCCTTCAACTTGTCGAGCAGGATGCCTATCTGCGCGTCGGCGTCTTCGATGGCCTTGATATAGGGAGCTGACATCCACTTGTGCCCGTGCCCGGCGTGATCGGTGTGGACATCGTAGAGGAAGGTCAGGAAAGGCTTATCCTTATTCTCGCGCATATATTCGAAGGCACGCTCGAAGTTGGCGACATAGGCGTCGTTCGCCAGATAATTGGACTCATCGAGATAAGCCGGGTTAATGGAGTTGATAAGAGCCTTCCAGTTCCAATAGTAAGAGATGGTGACACCGGGAACCTGCTCCTTGACCAACTTGAAAATAGAAGGATAATACCCGTCGTCGTCCATCGATACGGAACTCAACGTACGGTTGTTCACTGTCCATGAATTGGCAGTGACGCCGTGACGCTCGGGGCCGGAACCGCAGAAAGCACTGGTCCAGTTGGGCAACGTGTTCGACGGAATAACATTACGGGCCTTATAAGTGTAGGCGCCCTCATGCATCAGACGGTCTATGTTTGGTGTCTGGGCCGTTTGCAGCCCTTCGGTCGAAATGCCGTCCAGACCGATCATCAGAACTTGCGTCGGCTTTTGCGCGGCGAGCGGCATGAACAGTGCCCATAGGCTGCACAAAAATAGAAATCTTCTTTTCATGTCAGATAATGTTTTTGATGGTTGATAATTATAAATACATAAGATTCGTGTTAGTCTTACATTCCGGCCGTCCTGCCATTCTCTACAGACATCCCTTTCGGCACGGCACAAAAATACGCAGAATATGAATGGAGAAACGGCCATATAAGCATCCATCATAAATATGCATATTTTCAAAGCATTTTATAACAGCATCTTATACAGATATAATCATAGATTATCATATAAACTAAAAAAGAACTATTCCATTGCATTTGAGACAAAATGGAACAGAATTTTTATTACCTTTGCATCATTGAGGAATTATTGCAGGCAAATACCATGACAGATACACTTAAAAAACATATACTACGTTTCTGCCGGCCGATACTCTGTTTTCTTATTCTGACGGCGCCTGCGCTGCCGGCACTACAGGCCCGAAACCTGGACTCCCTGTTAGTAGTGCTGGACAGCTGCATCATGCAGCGCCATGTCTACGAGCAACGTTTTCTGCGCTCGCAGGATGTGTTGTGGGACAAGGCTGAACGGGAAACGGATGCCAGGAAAGCCATGAAACTATGGGAACGCATCGGATGGAAAGAGCTCAGATATAAGGCCGACCGGTCTATCAATGCCTTCAACAGGGCCCGTAAGGCCGCCCGTGAGGCCGGCGATAAACAAGGCGAATATCATATTATTGCCGGCAAAGCCTCTATTTATGGCACTTTAGGATTACCTTGGGAGGCACATCTCCTGCTGGACTCCCTCTTACGGCAAAAAGATCTGGCACCGGATTACCGGTGCAATGTCTATTCTGTCTATTACGACGCCTACGGGATATTCCGTATGAACATTCTGCCGCGTGAGCTCTCCGACTTCCGGTTGCATGGGGCCCATATCGCAGAAGATTCATTAAAAGCCCTCAATCTGCCAGCCCTGAACGCCGCATTCACGCTCGACAGGAGTTCGTCCAATGTCCCCTACATGATCGGGTTATTGCAAAAGGAGCTAAATTCTGTCCCCGACGAGGAGAAAGCGGTGACGGCCCATATATTGGCCAATAAATACGAGCTGCTGGGCGACATGGCCGCACGCGATTACTATCGCGCCCTATCCGCCATCTACAGTATGCGTCATGCCCAATATGAGCTGCCGGCTCTCGGACGGTTGGCAAAGACCCTCTACGAAAGAGGGGACAGGGAAAGAGCGCGCCGCTATGCGCTGGCGGCGTATGAGAATGCCGGCATCTTCGGTTCCATAGTACGTAAGGTTGAGGTCGCCTCGCTGCTGGCCGACATGGCAAAGGCCGGCATTGACGAAGATATTTCGGATAAAAAGAACGTAAGGTTCTGGCGTCTTATGGCTTTATTGTCGTTGCTGCTGTGCAGCACGGCCGGCACGCTATACTTCCGCAAATACCGCCGGGAGAGAGATCGCTGCGAACAACTCGAGAAAAAGCAGAAAGAATGTTCGGAATACATCGACACCCTGAAGTCACACACAGAGGTGAGAGACGAATATCTTACCCGCTTTCTCGAACTCAGCCTCGACGCCGTGTACGAAGTGGAGCAACTGCGCCGCCTCACACTGATGAGGCTGAATGCCGGTGAGTACGACCGTCTGAAGAAGTCATTGGCCGACTCCACCCATCTTACCGCCTTTCAGAAGGAAAGCCTGATGCGATTCGATGTAGCCTTCCTGCGTCTCTATCCCGATTTTCCGCGCAAGGTCAACAAACTGATGCAGCCTGACGGACAAATAGAACTATCCGACACACAACTGCTAAGCAACGAACTGCGGATACTTGCGTTTATGAAGCTGGGGATCAACGACGGCGCCAGAATAGCCACAATCCTGGGTATTTCAGTCAATACGCTTTATTTTTACCGCAACCGTTTCAAGCGTCGCGCCATCAGCCGCGCCACGTTTGAGAGTGACATCATGGCCCTGTAACGGCCGCTACACAATCTTTCCGGGCCCGCCGCCTATCTGTCCGATTTATTGTCCCCCTTTATCTTCCTGTCCTTCGGCCGGGCCGAAGGCGTATCCCATTTTCTCGAACCACACCTTTTTCTGTTGCACGCAGCGGCTGAAAGTGTCGAAACCGGCCCTTTCGCCGCTGTGCCACATCTGTTCGGCCAGTGCAAGTACGCGTGGAAAGAGGCGCTGGCCTATCATGTCTTCCGTGAGTCCGTAGTCGGTCCACAGGGCGCAGGTCATGCCGAGCACGACACCGGCGTTTTCGGCGGCCGCCTTGTCGGCGGGATTGCGCAGGTAGGCGTCTTGCAGTCCGAAGGTGCGGTCTTTCGCGTAGCCCTGCCACGGTGTGACGGGGAAGTTGAGATAAGTATAATAGTTGGGACTGCAGATGACGGGATAGCCGTGGCGGGCCGCGTTGCGCAGGGCCAGATCCTTGTGGCCGCGGTAGTTCCACCACTGTATTACCGCGTTGTCGGGCAGCGGGTAGCCGTCGCGATAGACCACATCGCCCCAGAAGATGGCCTTCCGGCCCTTTTGTCTCAGATGTCCGGCCATTTGCGCCGCGAACCACAGCTGCAGGTCGTGGCTGTCCTTCAGTCCCTCGCGGGCTATTCTTCGCTGGCAGTCGGGGCACTTGTTCCAGTTGCCCTTGGGGGCCTCGTCGCCGCCGAGGTGTATGTAGGGCGAGGGGAAGAGGTCGCAGATCTCGTCGAGTACGTTCTTCAGGAAAAGGAGTACCTCCTCCTTGCCCGCGCAGAAGATGTTTTGCGTGAAACCGTTCTGCGGCACCTCCACGGGTTGCCCGAAGCATCCCAGACCGGGGTAGGCCGCGAGCGCCGCCTCGGCGTGGCCGGGCATATCGATCTCCGGCACGACGGTGACGCCCCTTTCGGCGGCATACTTCACGATGTCGCGTATCTCCTGCTGCGTGTAGTATCCCTGCTGCTCCTTACCTTTGCCCACCGAACCGCCGGTCTGCGCCAGACTGGGATAACGCTTTATCTCTATACGCCATCCCAGTCCTTCCGTGAGATGCCAGTGGAAATAATTCATCTTAAGCATCGCCGCCATGTCGATGTACTTCCTGATGGTGGCGGGCTGCTGGTATTGGCGGCCCGAGTCGAGCATGAAGCCACGCCACGCCATCCGTGGCGCGTCGGCTATGTCGGCGCAGCCGAAGGCTACTTTGCCTCCCTCCTCCGTGTGCCATTGGCGCAAAGTCTGCACGGCGTGGGCGAAACCGGCGGCGCCGGCGGCCGTCACCACCATTTGCCGGGCCTGGATGCCGATACGATAGGCCTCGGCCGGCAGCGTCGGATCGGTCTGCCAGCAGATGTCGGCCTTCGCCGGCCTCTTCGTCCACCGCACGGCGGCATTGCCGAGCACTTCGGCACGCAGCAGGCGCAGATACGGGGCGGCGGTGTCGGCGGCGCACATCGTCACCTTGCGGCCGAGGAGCAGCCGGCCCGGCGCCGGATCCAGCCGGGCGGGTGTGGGGAGTACGGTCTGGCCGCGCAGGGCGGCGATGTGCGCGGCGAGCATGAGGAGGATAACGGACAGGTACTTCATGGTGTGGAGGGAATAACAGGTTTTGTACGGACAAAGTTACTGAAAATTATGAATCGAAGAGGATGACGGACGAGAGAATGAGGCCCCGCCGACCGACGGCGGAGCCTCACGCAAACTGCCCCGCACGCCGAAGGCGCACGGGGCAGTTCATTTTATAGCGTGTCAGGCGGTGAAGCCTGCGGCTCTTAGAGCTGGGGACCAGCGGCTACGAGTGCCTTGCCGGCCTCGTTGCCCTGATACTTCACGAAGTTCTTGATGAAGCGGCCGGCGAGGTCCTTTGCCTTCTCCTCCCACTGGGCGGCTTCGGCATAGGTGTCGCGCGGATCGAGGATAGCGGGGTCTACGCCCGGGAGCTCCGTGGGAACGACGAAGTTGAAGAAAGGAATCGTCTTCGTGGGAGCCTTGTCGATGCTGCCGTCGAGGATAGCGTCGATGATGCCGCGGGTGTCGCGGATGGAGATACGCTTGCCGGTACCGTTCCAGCCGGTGTTGACGAGATAGGCCTTGGCGCCGTTCTTCTCCATCTTCTTGACGAGCTCTTCAGCGTACTTCGTGGGGTGAAGCTCCAGGAAGGCCTGGCCGAAGCAAGCCGAGAAGGTCGGCGTGGGCTCGGTGATGCCGCGCTCCGTGCCGGCGAGCTTGGCCGTGAAGCCGGAGAGGAAGTAGTACTGTGCCTGTGCGGAGTCGAGGATGGATACGGGAGGCAGCACGCCGAAGGCGTCGGCCGAGAGGAAGATGACCTGCTTGGCAGCGGGGCCCTTGCTGATGGGCTTGACGATGTTCTCGATGTGGTCGATGGGGTAGCTTACGCGGGTGTTCTCCGTCACGCTCTTGTCGGCGAAGTCGATCTTGCCGTCGGCGGCCACGGTCACGTTCTCGAGGAGCGCGTTGCGGCGGATGGCATTGTAGATGTCGGGCTCGCTCTCCTTGTCGAGGTTGATGACCTTGGCGTAGCAGCCGCCCTCATAGTTGAACACGCCCTCGTCGTCCCATCCGTGCTCGTCGTCGCCGATGAGCTTGCGCTTGGGGTCGGTGGAGAGGGTCGTCTTACCCGTGCCGGAGAGGCCGAAGAAGATGGCCGTGCTGGTCTCCTCCATGTTGGTGTTGGCCGAGCAGTGCATCGAGGCGATGCCCTTGAGGGGGTTGTAGTAGTTCATCATGGAGAACATGCCCTTCTTCATCTCGCCGCCGTACCAGGTGTTGATGATGACCTGCTCGCGGCTGGTGATGTTGAATACAACGGCGGTCTCGGAGTTGAGGCCGAGCTCCTTATAGTTCTCCACCTTGGCCTTGGAGGCGTTGTAAACGACGAAGTCGGGCTCGAAGCTGGCGAGTTCCTCCTCGGTGGGGCGGATGAACATGTTCTTCACGAAGTGTGCCTGCCAGGCCACTTCCATGATGAAGCGCACGGCCATGCGGGTTTCCTTGTTGGCGCCGCAGAAGCCGTCGACAACGAAGAGGCGCTTGCCGGAGAGTTCCTTCTGGGCGAGTTCCTTGACGGCGGCCCAGGCCTCCTGCGTGGCGGGTTTGTTGTCGTTCTTATATTCGTCGCTGGTCCACCACACGGTGTCCTTGGAGTTTTCGTCCATCACGATGAACTTGTCCTTGGGCGAGCGGCCGGTGTAGATGCCGGTCATCACGTTCACGGCGTTGAGTTCAGTGTTCTGGCCCACCTCGAAGCCCTCGAGGCCTGCCTTGGTCTCCTCCTCGAAGAGCACTTCGTAGGAAGGATTGTGCACAATTTCAGTCACGCCGGTGATACCGTACTTGCTTAAATCTAATGTTGCCATAGTGTTGTTATGAATTTAAATAGTGAATTGTGTCGTCACGTCTCTTGCAGGTGCCGGCAGGCGCGTCGGCGCCTGCTTCTTGCGGTAGCAAATTTACAAAAAAGATTTGTCTTCAAAATTTTTTCCTTCCTTTTGTTGCCCCCGCGGCGGGCTTTCTTAACGCATTTTCAGAATGGCTTTCCCGACGGCCGGTATTTTGTCAGATGCACTTGGCAAAAGCCGCGCTTAGCGCTCCGCTTCGAGGTTTTGGCGCGTGCGGACGGCGCGATACGCCGTTTTTTAGTATTTTTGCACGAAGTAACCAACTTTACAACAGACCTGCATTCCTATGAAAATAGTCAATCTCGAAGATTCTCCCTCGGTAGTGAACTGCTACATGGCGCAGCTGCGCGACGCAGACTACCAGCGCAACCGCGCGCTCTTCCGCGGCAATCTCGAGCGCATAGGCCACGCCATGGCCTACGAGCTGAGCCGCACGCTCGAATACTCGCCCAAGGCGGTGACGACGCCCCTCGGCGTGCGCGAAGTGATGACCTGCGACGACCGTCTGGTGGTGGGCACGGTGCTGCGCGCCGGACTGGCTTTCCACCAGGGCTTTCTCGATGTGTTCGACCAGGCCGACGCGGGCTTCGTGGCCGCCTACCGCGAGGAGGGGAGCCGCGAGGAACTGAAGATACGCCTCGACTACATGGCCGCGCCATGCCTCGAGGGCAGCACCTTCCTGCTGGTGGACCCCATGCTGGCCACGGGCGGCAGTCTCGAACTGGCCTACAAGGCTTTCTGCCGGCTGGGCACGCCGCGCCGCCTGCACCTGTGCTGCGTCATCGCCTCGGAGGAGGGCGTGCGGCACCTGCAGGAGGTTTTTCCCGGAGACGACGTGACGCTCTGGGTGGCGGCCGTCGACCCGCACCTCAACGAGGCGGCCTACATCGTGCCCGGACTGGGCGACGCCGGCGACCTCTCGTTCGGCGAGAAGGTGTCGCTGCGCTGAGGCGCCGCGAAGCGCGCCGAAGACGGGGCGGACTTTAACGTATTTAACTTTCTGCAACTTTCGGTGAATTCAACACTCAAGTGCAAATTTATGCAAGTGTTCGTAAAATCTCTC
>ENA-UOJC01002491-UOJC01002491.1-human-gut-metagenome-genome-assembly--contig:-C104-NODE-2491-length-19880-cov-4.707844_pt1 | contig 19880 bp, 20 predicted proteins | sample MGYA00242339_ERZ723886 | MGnify/ENA metagenome assembly ERZ723886 | reverse complement strand
GAAACGGGGCAGCCGTGGCCACGCTCCGGCCGACAGGCAGCATCCTCTTGCCCAGGGCATACGCGAGAGAGGGCATCGTCGTTCTGGCAGTGGACAACGACGCGGCTGCGCCATAGAGCAGTTTAACTTTCAAAGTTAAACTGCTCTGACGGCCACGAAAGTGGCTGCCCGCGCCTGAAGCCAAGGTGGGACCGCGTTCCCGCCGCAGGCTGAAGGCAGCGCAAACTTTGAGAATGTCAATTCTCAAAGTGGATCTGCTCGAATGCGCCGGGGAGCGCATGTCGGCATCGACACGCGCGCCGGCTGCCCCGCGAGCGGCGAACTGTTCGCCATCACCCTTCCCCACGGGGAGATCGTCCTGCGCCGACTGCTCTGGGAGGAGGATTATTTCCGCTTATGTGCCGAGAATCCGATGTATCCTGACCGCCGGATCCGGTTTGCCCGGACGGAATTGATTCTCGGGCGGCTGGCCTGGGTCATGCAGGAAATATAAACGGCATGCACGCAATAACCGCCGCTATAAGAGCGGAGGCCAATCCGCTTTTATTGACGGGTGGCGGCGTAGGCGGGGCCTGACATGCGCCGTGCAGGGGGCCGGGTGAGAAGGTGGGAAGTCGGCAATGAAACGAAAAAAAGACGCCGCGTCGCCGGTCTTTCGTCCCGGCAGCGTGGCGTTTTTATATGCCGCATGGCGGAAGGGGAGGGATTTGAACCCCCGGATGCCTCACGGCATCAACGGTTTTCAAGACCGCCGCATTAAACCGCTCTGCCACCCTTCCGTGTAAACGTAAGCACTGCCGCCCCGCATGGGCGCGGACAGGCTGAACGCAAAGGCGGCGCCCCGTTCCTTCTGGAATAAAGGCGCCGCCGAAAATCCGTAGACAGCGTGCCTTACTTAATGGCGTCTTTCAGGCCCTTGCCGGGCGTGAATTTGGCAACTTTGCTGGCGGGGATGGTGATTTCTTTGCCGGTGCGGGGGTTACGGCCCTTACGCGCGGCGCGCGCCACAACCTTGAAGCTGCCGAAGCCGGTAAAGGTCACGGATTCGCCGGCGGCGAGAGCTTCACGCAGTGAGGCCACCACGGCGTCCAGGGCTTCCTCGGCTTTAGCTTTGGTGGGCAGGCCGGCCTTGGCGTGGATTTTTTCAACAAGCTCAGCTTTAGTCATGATGTTTCTCCGTACAGGATTTTCGGGTTGCCCCGTTTGTGCCAAGTCAGACCAGACGGCCCGCACTGCGGATTTTGGAGGCCGCCTTGCGGAACTCTGGGGTCAGTGCGTTGTTGCTCAGCGACAGGCACGGCGCGCGCCCTGGGATTTCCGTATCTGGCCGCCGGCCTGGCGCCAACGACCATAACTTTGCTTTCTCTAAGTAATGCCTGGGGGCATGTCAACAGAAAAAGCGCGGGATCGCCCGGCCGCTCTTGTCTTCCCGGCGGATGCCTTCCTGCGCGCGCGACTGCGGCGTTTTCGGCGACTCAGCCGAGAGATACAATAACAGGCTGAAAAAATTACAGATCAACAAGCTCAACATCCGCACTTTTCAACGGGCCGCCCAGAAAGTGGCCGCCCGTGCGGGCAAAACGCTCCCGATTGTCCGTGGTCATAAAACGGCGGACGCCGGTATGGCCGTCCGCGCGCAGCAGGTTCAGGCGTGTCAGTTCTTCCTCCACGCTCTCGGCCGTGGTGGCCGCTGAATCCACAATGCGCACCTGCGGACCCACCACGTTTTGCAGGGCCTCCTGCAACAGCGGAAAATGCGTGCAGCCCAGCAGCAGGGTATCCGGGCGCGGCGCGGTGACCGCCGGGGTGAACATATCCTCCAGATAGCGCCGGGCAATGCCCTCCACCAGGGGACCGTCCATCCAGCCTTCCTCGGCCATGGGCACGAACAGGGTACAGGCCCGGCCCCGCACATGGGCTTCGGGCCGGATGCGCGTGATAGCCTGTTGATATGCGCCGCCGGTGATGGTGGCCTCTGTGGCGATGACCACGATTTCGCCGTTGCGGCTGGTCCGGGCCGCGGCCCGCGCGCCGGGTTCCACCACGCCCACCACGGGCAGGGGCGCGAACTGCTCGCGCAGGGCGGGCAGGGCTGCCGCCGTGGCGGTATTGCAGGCCACCACCAGCATTTTCGCACCTCTGTCCACCAGCTTCCGGGCGGCCAGCAGGGTATAGCGGATGATGGTCTCCCGGCCTTTGGTGCCGTACGGCAGCCGGGCCGTATCTCCCAGATAGAGCAAATCCTCGCCGGGCAGGCGGTCGGCCAGGGCCTTGAGCACGGTAAGGCCGCCCACGCCTGAATCAAACAGGGCCACGGGCAGCAGCGAAGTATCCTTCATGATCGTGATCGTCCTTTGCAGCGGCGGTCGTGCCGCGAAACTCAGAGAGCTTGGCCCAGATAGCGGGCCGCTGTAAAGAGCAAAATGCCCGCCAGCAGATATTTCAGGGCGGTGGCCGGGACGTGCTTCTGGCAGCGCGCGCCCAGATACATGCCCGCCATGCCGCCCAGGCCCAGCAGGAGGCCCAGCCGCCAGTCCGGGGCCACGGCCAGGCCGGGATGGAGCGGGGCCAGCAGGCTGTAAAAGCCGACTCCGGCCACGGAGGTCAGAAAGGTGGCGAAAAGCGAGGCCCCGGCCACGGCATGAACCGGCAGCCCGAAAAAGGAAACCAGAAAGGGCGCCATGATGGCGCCGCCGCCGATGCCGTACACGCCGCCCACCAGGCCGACGATCAGGCTGAGCAGCACAATGCCCCGGCAGGAGATGCGGTATTCCTGGTCCTGAAAGCGAAAAGCCAGCATACGGGTGTTCCAGGACAGAACCTGGCAACTGCCGCCTGTCCGCCGCGCTGCCGGGCCTGTGGCCGGGCCGGTGCCGCCGGAAGGATTTCGCCGCCGCGACAGCAGGGCGCGCAGCATTTTCCCGGCCACGTACAGCAGCACCAGGCCCGCGAAAATTTTAAAGTGGCGGGGATCAGGCAGCAGATTGATGCGGATGAGCGCTCCGGCGAACACGCCGGGCAGGGTGCCCAGAGCCACCACCAGGGTCAGGGGCCAGAGCAGACGGCCTTCGCGCCGGTAGCGCCAGACCCCGGCGGGGCAGGCCAGCACGTTGAAAAACTGGTTGGTGGCGCTGACGCTGGGGTTGACGTAACCCAGCACGCTCATCTGGAACGGCAACAGCAGAAACGCGCCGGAAACGCCGCCCATGGAGGTGAAAAAGGAAACAACCAGTGCCACGGCAAAAGGAACAAAGGGGGAACATTCAATACCGGCGGTGGGAAAATACATGGCCGCCTCCCGTGGGGTTGGGCGTGTGAATCCCGGCGTGGACGTCATTGCTCCGGCTGGACCGGCGGCAACGATCTGGTGTATCAGCTCATGGGCAAAATGTTGAGCCTGTCCGGACATGACTGGAAATATGGATATTGATAATCACGGTTTCCATAATAAGCGTGATTATAAAAAATGTCATCCCCTGCCCCTTGCTCCGCCCCGCATTGCCTGCCGTTCCCGAACCGGCTATATTCGGCGCGCAGACCCGTGCTCCCGCGCGGGCGGCACCGCAACCAAGGAACACATATGCTGGCGATTCTGGACTACAAGGCGGGCAATCAGACGAGCGTCCGCCGCGCCCTGGAACATCTGGGCATTCCCTGCGCCGTCACGGCGGACCCGGCCCTGCTGGAAAGCGCGCAAGGCATCATTTTTCCCGGCGTGGGCGCTGCCGGGCAGGCCATGCGGGCTCTGAACGAGGCCGGGCTGGACGCGGCCCTGCGCCGTGCCGTGGCCGTGAACCAGCCTCTGCTGGGCGTCTGCCTGGGCTGCCAGATCCTGCTGGAGCGCAGCGAGGAAAACGACATGCCCACCCTGGGCCTGGTGCCCGGCGTCTGCCGCCGTTTCGAGGACAATCTCCGGCAGGAGGACGGCAGCCCCGCGCCCGTGCCGCACATGGGCTGGAACAGCCTGCGCGCGGCAACGCCCTGCCGCCTGCTGGCGGGCGTGGAGCCCACGGCGGAATTCTATTTCGTGCACGGCTATTATGTGGAGCCGGACCCCGCCCTTGTCATCGCCACCACGGTTTACGGCCGGGAGTTCTGCTCCCTGTATGGCCGCGACGGGCTCTGGGCCGCGCAGTTCCATCCGGAAAAAAGCGGGCGGCCCGGCCTGGCCCTGCTGCGCAATTTTTACGAATACTGCCGGGAGGCGCGCCATGCTCAGTAAACGGGTGATTCCCTGCCTGGACGTGCGCAACGGGCGGCTGACCAAGGGCGTGAAGTTCGCGGGCAACCAGGACATCGGCGACCCGGTGGAAAGCGCCCGGCGCTATTATGAGGAAGGGGCCGACGAAATCGTTTTTTACGACATCACGGCCTCGGCCGAGGCGCGCGGCATCTTTCTGGATGTGGTGGAGCGGGTGGCCGAGCAGATCTTTATCCCCTTCAGCGTGGGCGGCGGCATCGCCACCGTGGCGGACATGCGCGCCGTGCTCCTGGCCGGGGCGGAAAAGGTCTCGGTCAACTCCGCGGCGGTGAAGAATCCCCGCATCATCAGCGAGGGCGCGGAGGCCTTCGGCTCCCAGGCCATTGTGGTGGGCATGGACGTGCTGGCCGTGCCCGTGAGCGAGGCCATCCCTTCGGGCTATGAGATCGTGATCCACGGTGGCCGCGCCCGCATGGGCCTGGACGCCCTGGCCTGGGCCCGGCGCTGTCAGGATCTGGGCGCGGGCGAGCTCTGCGTCAATTCCATCGATGCCGACGGCACCAAGGACGGTTACGAGCTCAAGCTGACCCGCGCCATTGTGGACGCCGTGTCCATTCCGGTCATTGCCTCGGGCGGCGCGGGCGAACCCCGGCATATGTACGAAGCCGTGAGCGAGGGCGGCGCGTCGGCGGCCCTGATCGCCTCCATCGTGCATTACGGGGAGTACAGCATCCGCCGGTGCAAGGAAGATATGGCCGCCCGGGGAGCGAAGGTGCGGCTGACGTGGTAGCCGGGGGCCCAAACTTGCCCGAAGACCTGCCCGAAGCCTTTGCCGCGGCCCTGCGCGGTCTGCCGCCGCTGGCCGTGGCCTTTTCCGGCGGCCTGGACAGCCGCTTTCTCTGCCATGCGGCCCGGCTCTCCGGCAGCGACGTGCTGGCCTTGCACGCGCGCGGGCCGCACATTCCGCCGGAAGAGAGCGCGCAGGCCGCGCAATGGGCGCGGGAGAATTCCCTGCCCTTGCTTCTGGTGGATTTTGACCCCCTGGCGCTGCCGGAGGTGGCGGCCAACAGCCGGGAGCGCTGCTACGGCTGTAAAAAGGGACTTATCACGACCCTGCGCATGGCTTTGCGGGAAACGGAGAGCGAGCGGGACGAAAGCCGTCGCCTGCTCTGCGACGGCAGCAATGCCGACGATCTGCGCGCCTTTCGGCCCGGACTGCGGGCTCTGGCCGAAGCCGGGGTGCGTTCGCCGCTGGCCGAAGCCGGGCTGTCCAAGGAAACCATCCGCGCCCTGGCCGCGTCCACGGGGCTGGACAGGCCGGAGCAGAAGGCCCGCCCCTGCCTGCTGACCCGTCTGGCCTACGGCCTTTCCCCGGATGCCGGAACGCTGGCGCGGCTGGCGCGGGCCGAATCAGCCCTGGCGCAATTGTCAGCGCCTGGGCACGCGCCGGGTGGTACGCCGGACAGTGCGCCGGTTTGGGGAGATTTTCGTCTGCGCCTTACGCCCGCCCCCCTGCTCCAGGTCACGCGCCTGCCCGGCAATGCGGGGCCTTTGGCCGAAGCTGTTTTGTCCGAGCACGGTTTCGCCCCCTGCGAGATACGCCTGACGGACAAGGTCAGCGGTTTTTTTGACGGGTCATGTGCGGCCTGTGACAGCGGAATCGGGCCGGGGCTGGACTTTGCAATTGAAAAGGTCTATGAATAACCGCTTAATCATATGGGTTCATCTGGAGGAACTATCATGGCACATAAGAAAATCGAACGGAAAAAAGAGCTGGATCGTCGCCGTCAACGTCGCGCCGAGCGCCTGAAGCTGCGCGCGCGCGAAGCCAAGGCCGCGGCCAAGGCCTAGGGCAAAGCAGCCTTTCAAAGCCACTTTGTTCCGGCGGCTGCGGAATGTCGTCTTTTTACGGGGCGAATGTCGCGGGGGATGCGCCTTATAACGGGTGCATGTCCTTTCGGTCAGCGGTTTTCCGCAGTGCCAACAACCGGTATGCCGCCCGCTCTGCGCCGTCCGCGCTCCCTCGCGGGGCGCGTGCATTCGGCGTGGATTTTTCTGCTTATTCCGGCGGATCCCGTGCTGACAGGATCCTCGCCCCTTGACGGGCGGCGGAAAAGCAGTATCTGCTGTGGCGGTGAGTTGCAAGGCAGCGCGGCGGCGGTTGCCCCGCGGACCTTCGCGCCCGGTCCGAAGGGGCGCGTCACTCCAACACAGCGGTTGTTCCGTTACAATGGAACAGGCCGTCATCGGCGTCATCATGCCTATTTACGAATATCAATGTCCCAAGTGTCAGCGCGTGTTTGAGGAGTGGGTCAAGGCGTCGGACGCGCATGGGCAGGAGCCCTGTCCCGACTGCGGCACGCCTTCGCCCCGGATTATTTCGCAGCCGTCCTTTGTGCTCAAGGGCGGCGGTTGGTATGTGAGCGACGACGGTTACCGCAAGGGCATTTCTGAGGACGGCGGCGCCCCGGCGGAAAAAGCCGTCGCCAAAGCCGCGCCTCCGTCCAAGGCCGCCAAACCCAAGAGCGGCGCGGCGGCTTCATAACCCGGAACCCGGCGTCTATTTGAAGGTTGGACACACAAAATCCGTAGGGTGCCGCGGTGGCGCAGCTGCCGTGAACCAGCGAAAATTGAGAGCATCCCATGCTCGAAATTTTGCAATCAGATACCAGGACGGTTGTGACGGCAACCGCGCTTTGTGCGGCTTTTTCGGGAAAATTCGCGGCGCGAAGCGTCGGGGCATTTCAAGCGCTGAATGCTTCAGGCGGCGCGCGGCAAGCTTAAGCGCAAGATTTCTAAAGGGGAAGCCATGATCGAACGCTACACCCGGCCGGAAATGGGTCGGATCTGGACCCTGGAAAACCGCTATCGGGCATGGCTCGCGGTGGAAGTGGCCGTGTGCGAGGCCTGGGCCGAGCTGGGACGCGTCCCGGCGGAAGCCGTGAAGACGATCCGCGACAAGGCGGACATCGACGTGGAGCGCATCCTGACCATTGAGGAAACCACACGCCACGACGTCATCGCCTTTCTGACGTCCCTGGAGGAAAAAGTGGGGCCCGAGGCCCGCTTCATCCATCTGGGCTGCACCTCGTCCGATATCGTGGACACGGCCAACGCCCTGTTGCTGGTCCAGGCCGGGGAGCTGATTCTCAAAGATCTGCGCGCCTTGCTGGAAACTCTGGAAGACCTGGCCCGCCGCCACAAGGGCGTGCTCTGCATGGGCCGCACCCACGGCATCCACGCCGAGCCCACCAGCTTCGGCCTGAAAATGGCCGGTTTTTACGCGGAATTCGCGCGCCACCTCAAACGGGTGGAAGCGGGCCTGGAAAGCGTGCGCGTGGGCAAAATCTCCGGCGCGGTGGGCACGTATGCCTTCCTTTCGCCGGAGCTGGAGCAGAAGGCCCTCAACCGCCTGGGCCTCAAGGTGGACCCGCACTCCACCCAGATCATCCAGCGCGACCGCTACGCCCATTTTTTCACTTCCCTGGCGATCATGGCCGGGGGCGTGGAGCGGCTCTGCGTGGAGCTGCGCCACCTCCAGCGCACCGAAGTGCTGGAAGTGGAAGAAGGTTTCGCCAAGGGCCAGAAGGGCTCTTCGGCCATGCCGCACAAAAAGAATCCCATTTCCGCCGAAAACATGAGCGGCCTTTCGCGCCTGCTGCGCTCCAACGCCCTGGCGGCCCTGGAAGACCAGGCTCTCTGGCATGAGCGCGACATCAGCCATTCCTCGGTGGAGCGGGTGATCATGCCCGATTCCACCATTCTGGCCGATTACGTGCTGACCCGCCTGGCCCGTCTGCTGTCCGGCCTGGTGGTCAAACCCGAGCGCATGCGTGAAAATATGGAGCGCTCCTTCGGCCTGTATTTCTCGCAGCGGGTGCTTACGGCCCTGATCGCCGCCGGGCTGCCCCGCCAGCAGGCCTATGAGGCCGTGCAGCGCCTTGCCATGCAGAGCTGGGAAACCCGTCGGCCCTTCCCGGACCTGGTGCGGGAGAATGCGGACATGCGCGCCCGTCTGGGCGAGGCCGCCCTGGCAGAGCTGTTCGACCCCGCCTACTATCTGCAACACGAGGACGCCATTTTCACGCGCGTCTTCAGCGCCGATGCGGCGGAAAACTGAGCCGGGAGCAACGCCATGCTGGAACTCAAGCGCCATCTGGCCCGTCTGCTGGTGGAAAAATCCTACCGCGAGGGGGATTTTGTGCTGGCTTCGGGCCGCAGGAGCGATTATTATTTTGACTGCCGGGTCACGGCCCTGCATGCCGAAGGGGCCTGGCTCATCGGCACATTGTTCAACGACATGCTCAAGGGGCTGGACATCAAGGGCGTGGGCGGCATGACCATGGGCGCGGACCCGCTGGTTTCCGCCACCACGGTTATTTCGCATGAGCAGGGGCGGCCGCTGCACGGGCTGCTGGTGCGCAAGGAGGCCAAGGGGCACGGCACCGGACAGTTTGTGGAAGGGCTGGGCAATTTCAGCGCCGGCGATTCCGTCGCCATGCTGGAGGATGTGGTCACCACAGGCGGTTCGCTGCTCAAGGCCTGTGACCGGGTGCGTGCGGCCGGTTTGTCCATTGCCGCCGTCTGCGCCATCCTGGACAGAGAGGAGGGGGGACGTGAAAAGCTGCAAGAGGCGGGCTATGACCTGCTGGCGCTTTTCACACGCAAGGAGCTGGTGGATCTGGCCCGCTGAGGCCGGAGCCGGGCTTCCCTGCCGCGTCGCTGCTGCGGCGTCTCTTCGCGCGTCCATGTCCAGGTTGCTGGCGGGACTGGCGTTGTCCTTGGCGTTCGCCGTTGTAACGGCCGCTCCGGCCCGCGCCGACAACTGGCAGGCCAACCTCTATAATGAAGGCCTGCCCTCTCATCTGGTGGCGGTGGACAAAAATCGCCGCGCCTTCCTTTTTTTCGAGAAAAAAAGTCCTCTCAAACTCAAATATTCCTTTCCCTGCGTCACGGGCCAATTGGCGGGCGACAAGCAGCAGCTCAACGACCTGCGCACGCCCGAGGGCATCTATTTTGTGGAATACAAAATCGCCAGCGGCCTGGACTTCAAGGAATACGGAGGCATCGCCTATACCCTCAACTATCCCAATCCGGTGGACCGGCTGCGCGGCAAGACCGGGCACGGCATCTGGATTCACAGCAAGGGCTTCGGTCTGGTGCCCACGCGCGGCTGCGTGGCTATCGGCCTGAAAGAAATCGACACGGTGGGCCCGCAGCTCACGCCCGGCACGGCCGTGGTGCTGGCCGAGCAACTGGACGAAAGCAAGGTTCCCCAGCCGGACAACGGCACGGCGCGCGAGCTGCGCCGTCTGATGCAGGCCTGGAGCAATGCCTGGGCCGCGCGTTCGCGCAAGATGTTCGACTATTACGATCCCGAATCCTACTCCAAAGCCACCGAGAACTTCTCGGCTTTCCGTCAGAACAAGGAACGCCTGTTCAAGATGCTCGGCTTCGTCAAGATCTACAATCGTGAGATCCATGCCCTGGAAGGGCCGGGCTATTGGGTGACCTGGGCCGAGCAGTTTTACACCGCCTCCAATCTCTCCACCGAAGGCGTGCGCCGTTTGTACTGGCAGCGCGGCAAGGACAAAAAATTTCGCATTGTGGGCATGGAATGGACCCCGCGCGATGTGGGCATGCGCGCCGATTTCCAGAAGGGCCGCCTGGTGGCCGCGACCGTGCCCGTGGCCACGGATGCTTCTTCCGAAGCGCCCCTGCCGCCGCGCCTGGACATGCCCGAAGCCCCGGACGAAAAAACCGGGCCTGCCGCGCCTCCGGCGGCCGTGGCTGAAAAGCTGCTGGCCGTCAGCGAACCCCTGATTCCCCGCCGCGCTCCCGCGCCGCCGCCCGCTGAAGTCAACTGGGGCGCCAAGCCGGGCATGGATGCCGCCCGGGCGGAATCCCCCGCCATCGCGCCCGCTCCGGTTCCCTCTGACCCCGTAATTCCCGCTGCTCCCGAGGCCTCGGCTGTCCCCACGGCACCGGCGCCACCCGCGCCCGTTACCCCCGAGGAGGCGGCAACCTCCGCCGCGCAGCCCGAAGCCCCGGCCCCTGCCGCCCCCCTGCCGGAGGCTCCGGCCCTGACGCCGGAGACGCGCGCCGCGCTGGAAAAGGCCGTGCAAGCCTGGAACAAGGCCTTTGCCGCGCGTTCCGCCGATATCGCCGCTCTGTACGATCAGCAGCAGTACAACCGTCTGCCCGGCGTGCCGCGCGGGCATTCCTACAACAGCGTGCAGCGCGAGCTGGAGCGGCGGTTCCGCGCCCCCTGGCTGAGCCTGATCAGCCGCGCGCCGGTTCTTGAGATGCAGGGGCCGTTGGCCGTGACCCGGAGCGAACAGCTTGTGGCCGGTCCCAACGGTACGGAGCAGGGCGTGCGCACCTTCTGGTGGCGCAGGGAGGCGGACGGGAGCTTCCGCATTGTGGGATCGGAATTCAAGCCCGCTGAGCTGGGACTGGCCGCCGATTATCTGGAGGATGTCAGCGCCGCCGTCAGCGCGGACCTGGAATCCTGGCGCAAGGCCTGGGAGGCGGGCCGCCTGGACGACTACATGGCCTTTTACGCTGACGACGCCGTGCAGCAGGGCCGTTGGGGGGCCAAGAACATCCGCCGTCAGAAGGAAACCCTCTGGGCGCGGGTCAAACCTACCCTGGTGCAGCTTTCCGGTCTTCGCCTGGTCATGGACAAGCGCGGCATCCGCGCGGACATGAGTCAGGTGTATGCGGACAGCGCGGGCCACAACGACCGGGGCACAAAGACCTTGTTGATGCGTTTTGACGGTAAAAACTGGCGCATCCAGCGCGAGGATTGGGCCGCCCGGGCCCCGGCCGCTCCGGCCGGACAGAACGCCGCGGCATCCCGCCGGAGTGCGCAGAGGACTCTGCCTTGAGATATCAGGAGCGGCTCTGCATCATCTTTATGCGTGACAACGGCCCCCGGCGCAGCTTCCGCGTGCGCCGGGGCCGTTTTTTCCTGATGCTGGCTTTTTTCGCCTGTCTGCCGCTGGTTTGCGGCGCGCTGGGCTGGCAGACCTGGCGGCTCTGGCAGGAAAACAAGGCCCTGCGTGAAAATGTGCTGCGCTTTGAAAGCGATTACCAGGCCGCCCAGGCCACAGCCGAGCGGCTGGAAAACCTGGAGGAACTGCTGCGCGAGGAAGGCGTGCAGGGCCGGGAACTGGTCTTGCGCAAACTGGCCAGCGCCGAGCAGGCCGAAACGCCGCCCCAGAGCTCCGGCGGGGAGGCCGTCCCGGCTCCCGAAGGCGTTCCGGCCATGGGCGAAGGGCCGGGCCATGAGGAATTTCCGGCCATCGACACGGGTTATGTGAAGGTGGGCAACGTACAGGCCCGCGCCTTGCGCGGCGGCAAGCTGCGCATCGCCCTGGATCTGCGCAATGCCGACGCTCAGAGACTGGCTTCCGGCACGGTGCTGGCGACCCTGGTGACGGCGGACGGCCAGAAACATACGCTTTCTTTTGACCCGGACGACGTGGGCAATTTCCGCATCAGCCGTTTCAAACGCACGGTCATGGTGGCCCGCCTGCCCGAACGCCTGAGCCTGGTCAACGCCCAGGTCATCCTGGAGGTCAAAAGCCAGGATCAGGCTGTGGCCTACCGCAATATTTTCGCCGTGGAGCATTAGGCGCTGTTTCTAACTTGTTCTTTCGCCTTCTGTCTGCGGCAGGCCGTATTCCGACAGGCCTTTCCGGAAACCCGCCTGTTGCACTGTAGTCCGTGGCCGGGCATTTTACTGTCACACTCTTCGGATTCCGCCGAAAGACAAAATCCCCCTCTGTTACGGCTGCCTTTGGGCCGTGCTGTATTCCGCAACTCCCCGCCGTCCCGCTTCTTTCAGGCAAGCGCGGTGTAGCTTTTTTGCGTGCATGCCTTGTGGTATGACAATCAGCCTGCTCCGCGGTTGCACTCCATTGATCGAACACTCAATAGTAAAAAGCGCTTGCCTCTTTTCTTTTTTCCGGTGTATCCTCGTCCTATTCCATAAAACGTGTGAGGGGCGTTCTCTGCGGGAACGATGCCGGTCCACGGGCCGGCGCTGGAATTGTGAACATGCGGAGGTGGCGATGGAAGCATTGTATGGTTTTTTGCAAGAGGTCAGCAACGTGGTCTGGGGTCCGATCATGCTGGTCCTGTTGGTGGGCACGGGCCTGTACCTGACTGTCAGCCTGCGGTTTTTCTCTTTCCGGAACTGGGTCAGGGCTTACAAATGCTTGTGGGAAGGCCGCAAGCATCAGTCCGAACACGGTGAAGTTTCACCCTGGAACGCCCTGATGACCGCCTTGGCGGCGGATATCGGCACCGGCAATATCGTGGGCGTGGCCACGGCCATCGCGCTCGGCGGGCCGGGCGCGCTGTTCTGGATGTGGGTGACCGCCCTGGTGGGCATGATGACCAAATTTTCGGAAGTGCTGCTCTCCGTGCACTTCCGTGAAAAGACCCCGGCCGGCAACTGGGTGGGTGGGGCCATGTACTTCATCAAGAACGGCCTGGGCAAAAACTATATCTGGCTGGCCACGTCCTTTGCCGTGTTCGGCATGATAGCCTGCTTCGGCATCGGGGCCATGGTCCAGGCCAACTCCATCAGCGTGAATCTGGCCAAGACCGTGCACGTGCCGGAATGGGGCACAGCACTGGGCCTGCTTTTCTTCGCGGGCATCGTGCTCGTCGGCGGCGTCAAGCGCGTGGGCGCGGTGGCCGGCAAGCTGGTGCCCTTCATGGCCGTGATTTATATCGTCATGTGCCTGATCATCATCTTCATGAACATCGACCGCGTGCCCTTTGTTTTCTGGTGGGTGGTTTCCGACGCCTTCACGCCCACGGCGGCCCAGGGCGGCTTTGTGGGCGCTTCTGTGATGATGGCTATCCGCATGGGCATGGCCCGCGGCGTTTTCTCCAATGAAGCCGGCCTCGGTTCCGCTCCCATGGCCCACGCCGCTTCCACGGCCGAATCCCCCCTGGTGCAGGCCTCCATCGGCATGCTGGACGTGTTCATTGACACCATCATCGTGTGCAGCATGACCGGCTTCGTGATCCTGGTGTCCCTGGATCCCGCCGGTCAGCCTCTCTGGAGTTCCGGCATGGGCGGCGGGGTGTTGACCGCAGCGGCCTTCCAGTACAACCTGCCCGGCTTCGGCGAATACGGCGTGACCTTCTGCCTTACGCTTTTCGCCTTTACCACCGCCCTGGGCTGGTGCGTCTACGGCGAGCGTTGCGTCATTTACCTCTTCGGCGACAAGGCCCAGAAGCCGTTCCGCGTCATCTATGTCTGCGCCGTGGCTTTGGGCGCCGTTCTGGCCCTGGACCTGGTCTGGCTGCTGGCCGACATCGGCAACGCCCTAATGGCCTTCCCCAACATTATCGGCATCATCCTGCTCAGCCCCGTGCTGTTCAAGATCGTGCGCGAGGAAGTCAAGAAGGATCCGCGTTTCGTCCTGTAGAGCAATTCACGTTTGTGAGGCACCGGCTGGCGGCCGAGCCGCCAGCCGGTGCACAGTTCAGGCCCGGACATTCTGATATGCCGGGCCTGCCGTTTTTGTTTCCATCTTCTGCGAGGGCTGGGGACCGTTTTTTTGTATATTCATTGAATAAACAAACAATTTGTGACGCGGCCAATAGCGCGGCTTTTGGTTTACATGGCGCGGCTCGTGAAAAATGGAGCAGCATGAATTTGTGTAACATGCCTTCCCAAAAGGGAAAAACTTTGCTATAAAGTCCAAAGAAGTCTCACCACAATATGGTTTCACTGTTGCGTCGCAATGACCGTGAGCGGGTTCGCTTTGAAGTTGCAGCCAACTTCAAGCAGGGCCGCCTTCAGTCGCCAACCGCAGTGCGGTAACGGCTGAAGCGGGTCCATGCTGCTCCGGGCCGGCGGCGGAAGATTGTCCGGTTTTCGGGGCGGAACGGCCTTGCGTCCGGCCGCTCCGCGCGGAGCGGTACGCGGTTCCGCGTCGCGCAACTGTTCTTACTGAAGGGGTGCAGCGTTGCAAAAGCGTTATCTTCCCATAGCGTTGTTGACAGCCGTTCTGGCGGTGGCGGCCGTGGTGGGCTATGTACTGCCGGAGCCGCGCGAGGCCGTGCCCCAGCGCGTCCTGCTGGACAATGCCGGCGGACCGGTGGTTTTTCAGCATGCGGACCATGCCTTTCAGCAGAAAATCCCCTGTCAGAAGTGCCACCATGAAAGTCCGGTCAAACGGGAAAACGTGCAGCGTTGCGAATCCTGTCACGGCGTGTCGTTCGACGCGGCCTTCAGAAAAAATCATGTGGCGGTCTTCAACGACAATGCTTCCTGCGCCACCTGTCACCACTATGAGCTCGGGGCCAAGAAGTGGGGGCACAAGAAGCATCAGGAAGAATACGGGGTGGACTGCCGCGAATGCCACCACAAGAATACCGACATCGAGCCTGAGCCGCAGAATTGCGCGGACTGCCACGACTCCGGCGCGCCCACGGGCCAAAAGGCCGAAAAGGGCACGCCGCCCGATCTGGCCGACGCCGTGCACGCCCGTTGCGTGACCTGCCACGAGGAGATGTTCGCCGCCAAGGCCAAGGGCTGCGTCCAATGTCACAGCCAGACGGCCGTGCGCGACATCCTGCCCAAGCAGGGCCTGGTCAAGCTCAATCCCATGTTTACCAATTGCGCCGTCTGTCACGGCCTGCCCGCGGAAAAGCTCATCCCCGGCCGCATGGACGCCTATCACAAGCTGTGCATGGGCTGCCACGAAAAGCTGAAGAAGGGCCCCTACGGCAAGCAACAGTGCGCGCAGTGCCATACCAGCAAGTGAGGCGGGGATGAAAGAGTTATTCCAGATGTTGAACGACCCCCGTTTTCACCTGCTGTACGGGGTGACGCAACGCTTCAGCACCGGGCCCGAGCCGCGCCTGGTGCGCCTGAACCGCGAAGGCTTCAAACTGGTGGAAGGGGTGACCAAGAAAACCCTGGTCCATCCGCGCATGCGCCTGGCCGTGCATCCCTCGCCGCTCAAGGGCGACGCCTTTTCGCCCATTTTCGGCCGCATTTGCGAGATAAACGAGCGCAGCATCTTTGTGGAGGCCGTGGAGCCCAACGAGGAACAGCGCCTGGCCGCCGAAGCCGTGGAAAGGGACAAGCTGGATCTGCTTTCCCTGCCGGAGCGCGGCGCGGAACTGGGCCTGATTCTCAAAAGCCTGGGCCTGAACACCCGTTCCCTGGGCCAGGACTGCAAGACCCTGATCATCAACGGCTTGAATCCGGACCCGGGCGTGACCTGGGCCGAACCCATGCTGCTCACCCACCTGGACAACCTCAAGGCCGGTCTGGAAGTGCTGCGCCGCCTTTCCCCGGCGGAAAAAATTCTGCTGGCCGTGCCCAAGGAAATGCGTCTGCACCACCACGATATTGAGGTGGCGGCCGTGCCGTCCCAGTATCCGGCCAGCATCAATGCCCTGGTGATCAAGGCCGTCACCGGCAAGGAAAATCCCGAGGGCGTGGGCATCGTGGGCCTGCATAATGTCTGGAGCCTGGGCCGGGTGGCCCGCACCGGCCTGCCGCTCATCGAAACCGTGGTGACCATCGGCAGCTTCGAGCATTCGGGCAATTACATCGTCAAAGAGGGCAGCACCATCGGCGAACTGCTGGAGTTCGCCAACATCGAGCTGAAAAACGGCGACACCCTGGTGCGCGGCGGCCCGTTGCGCGGCGAAAGCCTGGACAAGCTGGACCGCAGCGTGACCAAGGGTTCCACCGGCGTCTTTGTGGTGGAGGCGGGCACCATTCCGCCCATGGAGGGGCACAGCCCCTGTATCAACTGCGGCGCCTGCACGCTGATCTGCCCGGCCCGCCTGAGCCCCGGCTTCCTCAGCCGTTATGCCGAATTCGCCCTGCACGAGCGCAACCGCGCCGAGCATATCGAATGCTGCCTGGAATGCGGGCTGTGCGGTTATGTCTGCATCGCCCGGCGGCCCGTGCTGCAATACATCCGCCTGTCCAAGCATAAGCTGGCCCAGGCCGACGCCGCGGCCAAACTTCAGGAATTACGGCCCGTGACGCCGCCCTTCAGCGACGGGGCCGCCGCCAAACAGGGAGGTGAATGATGTCCGCAGCCGCCACGCCCGTGCTTCTGGCCATGAGCGCCCCGCCTTACTGGCATTGCGGGCGCACCATCCGCCAGACCAGCCTGTATATGCTGGCGGGCCTCGCCCCGGCGATCATCATGTCCATATGGAACTGGGGTCTGCCCGCGGCGCGGGTCATGGCCCTGTGCGTGGCCACCTCCGTGCTCACCGAGGCGCTTTGTCAGAAAGCCATGGGCCGCGAACTTTCGGTGGACGACTTCACGGCGGTCAATTCCGGCCTGCTGCTGGCCTTCCTGCTGCCCGCCGCCGCGCCCTGGTGGCTGGTCATGCTGGGCGCGTTCATCGCCATGACCCTGGGCAAAATGGCCTTCGGCGGGCTGGGCGCCAATCCGGTGAACACGCCCCTGGTGGGCTGGGCCGTGCTGTTCGTGTCTTTTCCCCTGCTCATGGATCCCAACGCCATGCAGCTCGCCACGGATTTCGCGGACCCGCTGATCCGGCTCAAGTATTTCGGCTCCGCGGCGGCGGAGTCCATTCCATTCACGGACCTGCTGCTGGGCGAACAGATCGGCGGCCTGGGCGCGACCCAGGTGGGCGCGCTGTTCCTGGGCGGTTCCTTCCTGGCGGCGCGCGGTATCATCCGCTGGCAGATTTCCCTGGGATTCTTTCTCGGCGTGGTCGGGCTGGCGGCCCTCTACAATATGCTGGACCCGGCCGTGGACGCCTCGCCCTTTTTCCATCTCTGCACCGGCTCGGTGATGCTGGGCGGCTTCTTTCTGGCCACGGAGACGGCCAATGCCCCGTCCAGGCCGCTGCCCATGTTCATTTACGGCCTGATGGGCGGCACGCTGACCATCGTCATCCGTAAATACGGCATCTACGCGGACGGCACGCCCTTTGCCATTTTGCTGGTCAATCTGCTGACTCCCTTCCTGGATCTGATCCGTCCCAAACCTTTTGGAGCGCGTTAGTCATGATCGGCATGTTGCGAATGGTAGTGGTGCTTTCGGTGCTGTGCGGGCTGTCGGGCTTTGCTCTGTCCTATCTCAAGATGGTCACGGCCCCGCGCATTGAGGAACAGGTGCTGACCTACGTACAGGGTCCGGCTCTGGCGCGGGTTTTTGCCCACAGTCAGAATTCCCCCATTGCGGACCGACGCAAATTCCCGCTGGACCACGGCTCGGTCACGGTGTTCCCGGCTCTGCGCGACGGCAAGCTGGTGGGCGTGGCCCTGGAAGAGCAGGGCAAGGGTTACGGCGGCGAGATCGGCGTCATGGTGGGCTTCAATGTGGACAATGACACCCTGGCGGGCATCGGCATCACCACGCTCAAGGAAACGCCGGGCCTGGGCATGCGGGTGACGGAACAGGCCTTTTCCGGACAGTTCGCCGGGGCGCGGACGCCCGTGGCGCTCGCCTCCCAGGGAGGCGCCATTGACGGGGTCTCCGGAGCCACCATTTCCTCCGGCGGCGTGGTAACGGCCGTGAACAAGGCGGTCCAGGTCTACAGTCGGCTCAAACCGGAAATTCTCAAGGCCTGGTCCAACTAGTGAAATGTCACGCCTCACCTGTCGGTTCGGCGTGAAGATCACACAGCAAAAAACGCATTTTTGCTGTGCTTACGCCGCCGCAACACCCTACGGATTTTGTGTGTCTGATTTGAAAAATTAGGCACTGGAGCGGCAACGCCGGACCGGGAAGCGCGTCACGCTGATTTTGCCGCAAGGAGGCAGTCATGACCGTCATGCAGGAATTCACCAAGGGGCTCTGGAAAGAATTGCCGCCCTTCCGTCTGGTGCTGGGGCTTTGTCCCACCCTGGCCGTGACCAATTCGGCGGACAACGGCCTGGGCATGGGCCTGGCGGTTATTTTCGTGCTGGTGCTCTCCAATATGCTCATTTCCATGGTGCGCAGCATCATTCCCAAGAAGGTGCGCATCGCCTGCTTCATCGTCATCGCGGCCTCGCTGGTGGTGGCCGTGGAGTTGCTCATGCAGGCCTATGCCTATCCGCTCTACCAGCGCCTGGGCATCTTCGTGCCCCTGATTGTGGTCAACTGCATCATTCTGGGCCGGGCCGAAGCCTTTGCCGCCAAGAACGGCGTGGCCGCCTCGGTGGCCGACGGCCTGGGCATCGGCATCGGCTACACCCTGTCCCTGACCTTCCTGGGTTCGCTGCGGGAAATCTGGGGCAACGGCACCTGGTTCGGCCATGCCGTCATGTGGGACGGCTTTGAACCCTTCCGGATCATGGTCAAGGCGCCGGGCGCGTTCATCTGCCTGGGGCTGATCCTGGCCGGTATGAATCTGATCAACTTCTGGCAGGCCCGGCGCAAGGGCCGTGAGCCCCAGCCCCTGACCGAAGGCTGCGGCGCCTGTCAGGCCTGCAATATGGCGGCTCGCGAGGGCTAGGGCCGCCTCAGGCCCTCTGCCCGGATCATCGCGGATTTTTGAAAGGAGCGGCGCATGGAAATTTTTGCGATCTTTATTTCCGCCATCTTCGTCAACAACATCGTGTTGGCGCAGTACCTGGGCAATTGTCCCTATCTGGGCTGCTCCAAGGAAAAGGGCGTGGCTCTGGGCATGGGCGGGGCCGTGATTTTCGTCATCATCGTGGCCACGTTCTGCACCTGGCTCATGCAGCGCTATGTGCTGGACCCTTATGATCTCGGCTACCTGCAGACCATTGTGTTCATCGTGGTCATCGCCGCCCTGGTGCAGTTCGTGGAAATGTTCCTGAAAAAAGCCGTGCCGCCGCTCTATGCGGCCCTGGGCATTTTTCTGCCGCTGATCACCACCAACTGCGCGGTCATGGGCGTGGCCATCCTGGTGCAGCGCGAAGGCTTCGGCCTGCTGGAATCCGTGATCTGGGGCGCGGCCTATAGTGTGGGCTTTACGCTGGCCCTGCTGCTCATGGCCGGTGTCCGCGAGCGGCTGGACACCTGCCGTCTGCCCCAGGCTATGGCCGGCACGCCCATCACCCTGGTCATGGCCGGGCTGATGTCGCTGGCGTTCATGGGCTTTAAGGGCATGGGCCATTGAGAAGAGGCGTCTTTTGCCCCCGGCGGCGTCAGGCGTCGCGCGCCGGTCATGCATGTTTTGATGCACTCCCGTCGCGCAACGCGTGCTTTCCTTGCCGACGAACGAACTTGACGGAGCGCCCATAGAGAGCGTTGCGGGTAGAAAGAAAAGTCTTATCTGATAGTTAGAGTAGTTCAAGTATCAAATGCTCTGGAAGTTTTTGCGTTGTTGTTACGTTAGCCGAGGTTGCCGTTATGGTCTTTGTATCCATTATGACCCTGTTCGCCCTGGGACTCGCGGCTTCGGTCATCCTGGCCGTGGCTTCGCGTGTCTTTTACGTCAAAGAGGACCCCAGAGTGGAGGCCGTGGTGGAGGCCCTGCCCGGAGCCAACTGCGGCGGTTGCGGTTTTGCGGGCTGCGAGGGCTATGCCACGGCGGTGGTCAACGACCCTTCGGTGCCGGCGAACAAATGCTGCGCCGGCGGCGCGGCCACCAGCATCGCCGTAGGCGAGCTCACGGGCAAGACCGTGGCCGAGGCCGAGCCCCAGTATGCCTTGCGGCGTTGCGACAAGCTGGCCGGCAAGGAGGCTCCGCG
>ENA-UOJC01002486-UOJC01002486.1-human-gut-metagenome-genome-assembly--contig:-C104-NODE-2486-length-19901-cov-7.007256_pt1 | contig 19901 bp, 23 predicted proteins | sample MGYA00242339_ERZ723886 | MGnify/ENA metagenome assembly ERZ723886 | reverse complement strand
GTATATCGGGATGTAGCACTCTGCCGAGAGAAAAGTTGACTAAATGTCAAGTTTTCTTGAGAGGAGGTAGCGCCGAGGCAAAAAGGATTTTTTGCCGCCAAGCTGCCAAGCTATGATACCGTAAAATAATTGAATAGTATATCGGGATGTAGCACTCTGCCGAGAGAAAAGTTGACTAAATGTCAAGTTTTCTTGAGAGGAGGTAGCGCCGAGGCAAAAAGGGTTTTTTGCCGCAAAGCTGCCAAGCTACGATACCGTAAAACAATTGAATAGTATATCGGGATGTAGCGCAGCTTGGTAGCGCACTTCGTTCGGGACGAAGGGGTCGCAGGTTCAAATCCTGTCATCCCGACCATTTAAACTAAAGGCTTTCAGAGATTTACTGAAAGCCTTTTTTAATACCATTATGTAATTATTATGTAATAGAACATTTGTTCGTTAAAACTCGCTTATATTATTTCTTGTTCTTTTGTGTGGCTTTAAAATCTATATATTTAATAAAATCCATAATTTCAGCAACTTGGTTTTTATCATAACCGTACCTTGCAATATCCATAGCCAAATCAGTTTTGTTAGTTTTACAAAAATTTATATCAGTAGATATTTTATCTGGTAGTATCAATGCTCTAAATACTTCATTAAAATCTATTTCTAAAGCCAATCCTAATCTTATTAATGTTTCAACTCTTGGCATACTGCGAGCCTTTTCTAAGTCGTTAATTACAGCTAGACTTACTCTTGAACGTTCATTTAATTCTCTTACAGATAATCCTTTATCTTTTCTTATTGTAGATATAAAAACGGCCAAATTTTTTAAAACACATGCTTCTAAAGAATCAGTTATTTCTGAAACTATTCGTAAATGATTTGGGTCTTTTACATTGTTAAATTGCTTAGTTAAATACTCTAAGGATTTGATTTCAGCCATACATCCCTTCCCTCCTTTAATAATTATATCATTTGAATAACTTACGTCAAGCCGAACACGTACGTTACTCGAAACTATCAAAAATACGAACACGTACGTAGAGTTGACAAAAATAAAATAATATGATACAATATAACGTACAGGTACGCAAAAAGGAGGCAATATGCAAATAATTAGTACATTAGAAGCATCAAAAATACTAAAATTGGATGTTCGAACATTGCAAAAACTAGCCAAGGGAGGAAAATTCCCTGCTGAAGTATGTGGAAGAGTAGGAAGAAAATATTTATTTAATGCGGATGCTCTCTTGGCATATATTTTTTCTCCAACAGTAGAAAGAGGGTAATAATGAGTGTATATAAACACAAATCAGGTTATTATGGCTACAACTTTATGTACAAAGGCAAAAGATATTGTAAAACTTTTAAAGGGCTTTCCAAAAATAAAGTTGCTTATTTTGAAACTGTACATAAGGCAGAACTTATAAAAACTGGTTACGACATAACAAAGAAACAGGTCTATTACTTAGAAGACTTAATTGCAGATTTCAGAGAATATGCAATGGCTCACTATACCAGACCAAAGACATTTGATTATGTTATAGATAAGTTTTATAAGATAGTAGGAAATAAAGATGTAGAGCAGATAACCGTTTCAGATATTGAAAAATATATTAACACTCGTTTAGGCAAAATAAAAAATTCTAGCATAAATCGAGAAGTTGACAATATCCGTCGTTTATTTTCATTAGCCATTGAAAATAAACGTATAGCGGTAAATCCTTGTTCGACACTGAAAAAACTACGTATAGAAAATCCTTCAGAGCGTTATTTGACAAAGGATGAAGAAGTAAGATTACTTGTAGTATGCAATCCTACTATGAGAGCAATTATAATAACAGCCTTGCATACTGGCATGAGGCAAAATGAAATATTGAGTTTAAAATGGCAAGACGTATTCTTTGAAGAAGATTATCTTATTGCCTTAAATACTAAGAATAACAAACCTCGTAAGCTAAGATTAACCAAAACTCTTAAAGAAGAATTATTGAAACTTCCAAGGTTAGGTGATTATGTTTTTACATCCCCTGTTACTGGTACTAGATATAAAGACGTAAAAACAAGTTTCAAAAGAGCTGTGAAACGTAGCGGAATCCCGCCAATAACGTTTCATAAGCTAAGGCATACAACTGCATCTCGACTTAATGAGGCTGGAGTTGACATTGTAACTATACAAAAAATACTAGGTCATGCAGATTTAAAAACAACTCAGCGATATACACATAATCCAAGTGCCAGTATGGAAAATGCTTTTAAGTTACTGAATGAGTATTAAATGACTAGGCATATACCAGAGTAAATACAAATAAGATATTTCAATAAAGGGGATACATGCAGTACAAGAAAATACCTAAAAACCGCAATATAACAACAAAAGGAGCATATAAAATGAAAAAGGAAAATAGGAAAATTAAAGAGAATGAAAATTTTATGGATATAAAAAGATTATCAGAGAAGTATATTATGTTATCTACTTGTTTATCAGCCCATAATATAAGAAAAGTATTATCTAGGACTATAAGAGATAATATTATATTAAATAACTGTAATAGTGGACTGAATGACTGGTTAGGAAGTATAAATGGGTACAAAATAACTAATATAGAAGAATATGAGCAGTTATTAAGGGAATATAATTCCCAATTCTTCAACTATCCTACAGCGTACATTGATAATTTTATTAAATTTGCTTCTTCTGATTTAATAAGACAAATAGTAAAATTGAGTTATATTGCAAGTGGTAGAGGCAGAAAGTCTGTCCCTATTAACAATGCTAATATAAAAAATAGGAATCTTGTCTTTACTTTCAATAGCAAGGTATTCGTTGAACATGTTAAAGATGAAAATGAAATTCCATTTTATGCAAATGCTTTTTGGCATTTTGTAATGTTAATTTTACTTACCGAATATGTAAATAGTTATACTAATGAAACGATTACACTTAATCTGTCCGAGTTTCATAATTTTATCAGTCTGAATATCCTTACTGGAATGAAGATGTCCGTAGAATTTGAAACAGATGTTTTATATGAAGAATTATTTGAAGAAATCTCGAAATTTATTCCTTCAAATAAGAAGAATATCGTCATAACAGTAAATGACGAAAAGCAAACTATACTATTTAGAGTAAAAAATAATTTTATCTTAGCAGATGCTTTTAAAAATGAAGGTTATAAAAAAGTTAAAAGTGAGTTTAACAAGGAATTGGATAGAAAATCTGAGAGTGAACTGCGTGTAAAACACGGCAATACTCCTAATTCTATTGAGCTTATTTTATATGTAACAGGTATGAGAACTATAAGTCGTATTCTCTCTTTAGATTGTAACCCTTTGAATAAAATTTATTTACGTAATTTTGTTGAAAAAGGCGGATTTTTTATCTCACTTATTATCAGTTTTCATTTTCGAGCAATCGTACAAAATAGTAGTCTTATCAAGTTCGATAAATCACATTATACAACTTACAGCAAATTTATTACTCGCTACAAGGGAGAAAGGAATACAGCTTTAAAAACAGCAGTAATTATTTTATTATCAAAGTTACCTAATAACAAAAGAAAAATATTAATTGGTAAATGTTTCAAAAAAGATGATTACAGAGTAAAAAATGATATTTACAAGGATTTAGAGAATTTAGATAATATTTTAAACCAAGATAAATTTTGTGCAACTGCTAGATTTCATAATGTTTTAAGGAGGGATTATGGTTGGTAAATTGTTCAAAGACTTACTAATTGATAAGTTACGTTTTTATATAAATGATACGGATTTTAGTAATGCTGATAGGTCTGAATTTATTGCAAATATCAAAAATGTTATGTCTTCACATTATCCAGATAACGCATATAGGCTTAATACAAGCAGACAAAGAATAAGCCTTGAATTTACACCTACAAGATATAGGACAAATAAAGGTCAAACCGATACTAACCTTATTATGCCAGAAGAACAAACCTTATTTGAGTTGTTTGAAAATCTCGGATTTTATAACTTGCCAGAAAATATTTACAATAGTTTTATTATAAGTAAAATTCACCTTACAAAGAATTTTTATACACAAAATGCCGTACCACGTTATATTAAAATGTTAAAAAATCGAAAGTATAGAGCAGGTATCAAGCCTATTCAAAATACTTCTAATGTTACAAATACCAGTCTTATTCTGAGCACTTTAAAGAAGGATTATTCGGATAAAAATATAATAGGTAATAAAGTGATTCTATTCTATGACAAAGTACAAGAACTCAAAGACAAAGCTGCACTTAATGAGATTTATTTACGTGAACCTTTACCATTAAAAAACGTGAACATATTACCAAAAGGGGCTTACAGCAATAATCCGCCTTATTTATCTTTAAATAACCTCCACATATTAAGATGTGAATTGCAATATGCGACTTCTGTTAAGTTAAAAAAGATTTCTGACTTTATTTTCGATACAAAAAACAGTCATGATTTAAGACTTGCTACATTATTAAATCTACTAAAAGAGCAAAAGTTATATAGTACATTAGAAAGATTTTACACCAATGAATTACGAAATAATGTATTTTTTGACGAGCCTTTAAACTCAGAGGTTAAATTAAGCAAACATGAAAAATTATTAGCTGAATTAATTAAGGGTAAATCTGCTACAAGGCTGCTTGGGATGTATAAAGGTTCGCCAAAAAATTCCTTATCACGGGTTTTAAAAAAGTTACAAATGGCTGACTCTAGGAATAAATTGTATGTTGAATTATACAGAGAAGTTATTGAAGGAAGAAATTCTTAATTTTACTCCGATTTTTCTAAAATCATTGAATTGCGGGTTACCATTATTACATTAAATATGAAACACCTTTTTACGAGCCTCATAGCGGGCTTAGAATGAATAATTAACTTTTGCTTCGACACTTGATAAATAGTAAATTATAGTAAATTATAGTGAATAATATACATGTGTAACCTAGAGCTTTCTACCTACAGTTTATCTGTACAGTGCTCTAGGTTTTAGCTTTATATATGTCTTTTGTCTTTTTAAAATTATGTTCTTTTAGACTAATTTATTTATATAACTAAAATAATAAGTTACATTCTAATTTGCTACAAAATGAGGAATATGTAGCAGAAAGGGTGTAAAAGAGATGAAGAACTTAGTAGAACCAATAAAAGACAAGAAAGATATTGAGGCTGTTGAACAGTATCTTGCAAAACATAGTCTGCGGAATCAGTTAATATTTGTCTTTACTTGCAATAGCGGTCTTAGAATCTCTGATGTACTTGGATTAAATGTAGAAGACGTCAGAAACAAACAATATGTTGAGGTTATAGAAAAGAAAACGGGTAAGTATAAACGTTTTCCGCTAAATAATAAGTTGAAAAGTCTTATTAAAAAATATCTTGTTGAAAGAGATAAAACATACTCTATTACAAGTGATGAACCGCTTTTTGTTGGTAAGAAACATTGCAGATTAGATAGGTCGCAAGTTTACAGATTTATTAATGATGCTTGTTTAAAAGTAGGACTACAAGGAAATTTTGGAACACATAGCGGACGTAAGAGTTTTGGTTATCACCATTACAAAAAATTTCATGATGTCGCATTGTTGCAAAAAATTTTTAATCACAGTTCACCCTCAATAACAATGCGTTATATCGGCATAGCACAAGAAGAATTAGACGAGTCTTATAAAAATTTTGAACTGTAACAAAAGCTATATGCATCATTAACAAATACAACAGACCATCTATTTTGATGAATAACATTGAAATCCCAGACAAATATTAAATTTTACTCGTCTGGGATTTTTCTTAATTTGTTTTTATGCACGGTTTACTTTTTGAATTTTACGTGGTACTATGCACGTATAGTAGTTTATGCACCCGTATAGATGAAATGGTGCAAAAGGGTTAATGTATATGCAAATAATAACCGAAAACCATTATTCAGAATTTTTAAACTTAGTAAATAACACGAAAAAAGAAATACAAATTATTGTCCCTTTTATCAGTCTTGATATTGTAGAATTACTTTTACAAAAACTTCAAAAAAACAATTTTAAAATTACACTTATTACAAAATTTTGTCGAGAAGATTTTTTATCTGGCGCCAACAGTATAAAAGCATTAGAAGAACTTTCAAAAAATAATGTTGCATTATACGCAATTCAAAATTTACATACAAAACTTTATATATTTGATGATGTTGTTGCTATTCTCGGTTCTGCAAATTTAACTAATAGTGGGCTTTTAAATAATGTCGAATTATCTGTAAAATTTCAAAAAAAAGAAGAAATTAACCAGTTACATGAATATTTTTCTGCTCTATTTAGTTTTGCAAAAAAGTTTCCGGTTACAAAAAAACAAATAGAACAGGAAAACTTATATTTAGAAAATCATCACATTGAAACAAAATTAGATGTTGAAAAATTTCATTATGGTGCAAAGTTAAATACAACAGAATTATCTAATTTGAAAAATTACCATTTTCAAATAATTGATGATTTAAAGCGACTTCCAGATACGGAAATCGCTAAAATATTGGCAACCCTACCTCCTAAGTTAAGAGATATAATACGGCTCAAATTTAACATTGGTGTTAATTCAAATATAAGTTATGGATTTAATAAAATTGGAGAATTACTTGAGTTAAAAGCCAAAAACAATAGAGCTTATCCAAGACAAGCATTAGCTTTAGGGTTATGTAAGCTACGAAATCCTTTGAGATTTAAAATTTTTAAGGAGGATTATATTGGCTAGTGAAAAACAAAATTTTGAAAAGGCTATTGGTTATATAAAGTATGAACTTAACAATTCGAATACTAAAAATCAAGAACATTTAAAACAAGAGTTGTCAAAATTTAGCAAGCAATGGTCTTATACTCAAGAAGAAATTGAAAAAATAGAACCTGCAACAATTAAAAGTATAAAAAAAGATTACATGAATGATATTCTTGGCAAATCTACATATATAAGACCGAAAGGAATTGCTGAGTTATTAGAAAATGATTTTGACTCCTTGATAAAGAGATATGAAATATCGATTAGAGCAAAGGAGAGAAAATGATTTTAGAAAAAGAAATTCAGGTCAAGAGCAGTGATAGGGTTAGAAACCACGGTGAGGTTTTGACGGCTAGACGTGAAGTTGAAGCTATGCTTGACCTTGTTAAAAATGAATCTGAAAGAATTGATAGTCGATTTTTAGAGCCTGCGTGTGGTGACGGAAACTTTCTTGTTGCTATTCTTGAAAGAAAATTGAAAACTGTTGCTTCAAGATACCGCACTAAAAAAGCTGATTTTGAAGTTCAGATGTTATCTGCTCTTGCAAGTATTTATGGAATTGACCTACTTGAAGATAATGTTCAAATTGCAAGGAACAGGATGTTTGAAATTGCTTGTGATTGTTATAAAAGCAGCCTTAAAACTAAGCCCGATGAGCAATTTCAGAACATTATGAAATTCATTCTATCCAAGAATATATTGCAAGGTGATTCTTTGAACGGCATAGACAAGATTGTTTTCACACAATGGACTCTGGTTGGGTATCAATTCAAAAGAGAAGAATTTTCTTTTTCTCAACTTAATCAACAGGCTGAAATATTGAATACCCCTTTGTTTGCATCTTTGACAAACGATAAGGGTGAAGATGTGTTTATTCCTCAACCGATTAATGAATTTCCGTTGACTTTTTATAGGAATTTAGGAGGGCTGGTATGAGTTTTTTAGAAGAGTTGCATAAACCCGATATTTTGGACTGTATTTCTCATTTGAGTTCAGATGAAGTTTTTACACCTCCAAAACTTGTTAATGAGATTTTGGATACTTTGCCACAGGAATTATTTACAAGTCCTAACACAAAATTTTTAGACCCATGTTGTAAAAGTGGTGTGTTCTTGCGTGAAATTGCTAAAAGATTGATTGATGGTTTGGCTGATAGAATACCTGATTTGAATAAAAGGGTTGAACATATTTTTAAAAATCAGTTGTTCGGACTTGCAATAACAGAACTTACTGCGCTACTTTCAAGACGTTCTGTTTATTGTTCAAAAGATGCAAGTTGTAAGTTTTCAGTTGCTCACTTTGATAATCCGGAAGGAAATATTGAGTATAAAAGAACTTATCACTTGTGGTTAAAAGATAAATGTATGATGTGCGGAGCTTCTAAGGCTGAGTATGACAGAGGAGAGGAGCTTGAAACACACGCTTACTCTTTTATCCATACTGACGAGCAAAGAAACTCTACCCTGTTCAAGAGGTTAAAAGATATGAAATTTGATGTAATAATAGGTAATCCGCCTTATCAGTTGAGTGATGGAGGTGCTCAAGCCAGTGCAATTCCTCTTTACCATAAATTTGTACAACAAGCGAAAAAATTAAATCCTAGATATATAACAATGATTATACCTGCTAGATGGTATGCTGGAGGAAGAGGGTTAGATTCATTTAGGTCTGAAATGTTGCAAGATAATAGGATTAGAGTTCTTCACGATTTTATTAACGCTAGTGACTGTTTCCCAGGTGTTGAAATCAAGGGGGGAGTTTGTTATTTTCTTTGGGATAGAGATAATCTTGGTTTATGTGATGTAACAACACATTTTTCTGATGGACATATTTCACAAGCTAAAAGACCATTGTGTGAAAAGAATAGTGACATTTTTATTAGATTAAATGAATCTATTTCTATTCTAAGAAAAGTGCAAGATTTAAAAGAAGCAACTTTTGATACTATAATGAGTTCTCAAAAACCATTTGGTCTGAGAACATTCTTTAAAGGAAATGAAAAAGAATTTCCAGATTGTATTAAAGTTTATGCTAATCAAAATGTTGGCTATATTTCTCGAAATGATATTTTACAAAATATTGCTTGGGTAAAAGAACATAAGATTATTGTTCCAAGAGCTATTGGTTCTGGAGATGCCCAAACTGATATTGTAAAACCCATTTATTCTGAACCAGGTTCTTGTTGCACTGAAACGTACATTGTAATAAGACCATTTGCTTCCAAAAGTCAAGCATACAATGCAATGAGTTATATACAAACAAAATTCTTTCATTTTTTATTAACATTAAGAAAAAATACTATGATGGCACCCAAAATCGTCTATTCATTTATTCCACTTCAAGATTTCAACGAAGAATGGACTGATGAGAAATTGTACAAAAAATATGGTCTCACGCAAGAAGAAATTGATTTTATTGAATCAATGATTAGACCGATGGAGTAAATTATGGCTGAAATTTTATCTAACAATAAAATACCACGCATATATGCTTATACAGAGCCACAATACAAAGAAACTCCGTGGCAAGGTAAAAGGCAGGGTAGAGGTTTAATCAAAGTTGGTTTTACAACAAGACTTTCAGCAATAGAACGTATTGCTGAACAATTTGGAACAAACAAACCTACATCTACGCCTTTTGAAATATTGTTAGATGAAATTGCCATAAGAAACGACATCGAGAAAACATATTTTACCGACCACGAGGTACATAAAGTTCTTGAAAATTTAGGTTGTTACAGATTTCCTAATTCTGAATGGTTTGAATGTACTCTAGAAGAAGTTCAACAAGCAATTTTTGCTGTAAAAAATCACAAAACAAATGTTTCAAAGCGTATTGCAAATTTCAAAATGCGACCGGAGCAGGCTCAAGCGGTAAAAATGACAAGCGAGTATTTTAGAAAATACAGCTATAAGCGAGAGGGTAAAACTCCGCACTTTTTATGGAATGCAAAAATGCGTTTTGGCAAAACTTTCACTTCTTACCAATTAGCAAAAGAAATGAATTGGTCAAAGGTTTTAGTTTTAACATTCAAACCTGCTGTTGAAAACTCTTGGGAAGAAGATTTGAAATCCCATGTGGATTTTCAAGATTGGCAATTTATTTCAAGAAAAGGAACACAATATTCCGAAATCGACCACGACAAACCTTTTGTTTGGTTTGCAAGTTTTCAAGACGTTTTGCAAAAAACAGAAGCCGGTGGAATCAAACCGAGAAATGAAGAAATTCACCTTATTAACTGGGATTGCATAATTCTTGATGAGTATCATTTTGGAGCTTGGCGTGATTCTGCAAAAGATTTGTATGATGCAGAAGACAAAAAAGAACAGGCAAAACAAAACGGCGATGGCTTGGATTACTATGATGAAGAACAAATGCCATTGACTACAGGGGCTTATTTATACTTGTCGGGCACTCCATTTAGAGCCTTAAATAATGGCGACTTTATGGAAGACCAAATTTTCAACTGGACTTATACAGATGAACAAAAAGAAAAAGCTAATTGGGATGAAAAAAATGGACCAAATCCATACTTAGAACTTCCTAAAATGGTTATGATGACTTACAAAATGCCGGATGAAATTAAACAAATAGCTATGGCAGGAGAGTTTGATGAATTTTCTTTGAATGAGTTTTTCTCTGCAAGTGATAGTAACGGAACTCCAAAATTCAAATATAAAAATGAAGTTGTTAATTGGCTAAACTTAATCAGAGGACAATACAAACCGACAACTATTGACGAGTTAAAAATCGGTAAAAAGCCACCAATGCCATATTCTGATTATAGATTGTTAGGAGCATTAAACCATACATTTTGGTTCTTGCCATCAGTTGCAAGTTGCAAAGCTATGGGCGAACTTTTGAAAAATCATCCATTCTATAAAGAATATGATGTAATCGTTTGTGCAGGAAATGATGCCGGCATGGGAGTAGAAGCTCTTAAACCTGTTAGGGAAGCAATTAAAAATGGTTTCAATACAAAAACAATAACTTTATCTTGCGGAAAACTTACAACGGGTGTAACAGTTGCGGAATGGGGCGGAATATTTATGCTGAGAGATACGGCAAGTCCGGAAACATATTTTCAATCAGCATTCAGAGTTCAATCACCTTGGACAGTCAAAAATCCGGATGGGTTAAACCCAAATGAAAAAGCAATTATTAAAGATACTTGCTATGTCTTTGATTTTGCTCCAGACAGAGCATTAAAACAAATCGCAGATTATTCTGCAAGATTAAATGTAAATTCAACAGAAACTCCGGAACAAAAAGTCTCAGAATTTATAAGTTTCTTACCGGTATTATGTTACGATGGTTCGCACATGGATATTATTGATGCCAATGAACTTTTAGACCTTGTGATATCTGGAACAGCATCTTCAATGCTTGCCAGACGTTGGGAAAGTGCAATGCTTGTAAATGTTGATAACTTAACCCTTGGAAAACTATTAGAATCTGATAAGGCTATGGAGGCGTTAGAAAAAATTGAGGGATTTAGAAACCTAAACAAAGAACTTACAACACTTGTAAACAAATCAGAAGCTCTCAAAAAAGTTAAACAAGAGAAAAAAGAATCTTTGAGCAAGGAAGAAAAGAAAGAACTTACAGAACAAGAAAAAGAAATCAAATCTAAACGTAAAGAAATTCAAGAAAAATTGTTGAAATTTGCGACTCGTATTCCTGTATTTATGTATCTTACTGATGATAGAGAACAAACCTTGAAAGATGTAATTACACAGTTAGAGCCGGAATTATTCAAAAAAGTTACAGGTCTAACAATTCCAGATTTTGAATTGCTTGTAAGTATTGGAATTTTCAACGAACAACTAATGAATTCAGCAGTCTTTGCATTCAAGCGATATGAAGATGCAAGTTTGTCTTACACCGGACTTTCTAAACATAAAGAACTTGTTATTGGTGGATTTAATACAAAAGTTTCCAAGCAAGAATTTGAAAACATGTCATAACGTACAATTATTTTTGACGAACTATAAAAGTAAAATTTGAAAGGAAAATTTATGATATTAGAATTTTTATGTAATGCGGCTTTAGAAATGGCAAAAGATTATTGCAACGATTATTCAGAAAATGATGATGATTTTGATGACTACGAAAATGACAGTCTTTTTGATGACGATTCAAGTTTTAATTACGGCTTTAACCAACATGCGGAATTTGTTAATAGTAGTGTTGGTTCAAAACGTGTAGATTACAATTTTAATCAACACGGCGAATATAAACCCTCAAAAATTGGAAATGAAAGAATAAAATATGGTTATAATCAACATGGGGAATTTGTTCCGATACGTATAGGAAATAGAGAAGTCAAATATAATTATAATCAGCATGGAGAATTTGTACCAACTGCTATTGGAGATGAACGTATAGATTACAACTTCAACCAACATGGAGAATACAAACCGTCTAAAATTGGTAACAAAAGAATTGAGTATAACTTCAATCAGCATGGCGAATATAAACCAAGCAGATTACGCTAAGGGACCAAATAATATTTCTATTATTGGGTGTTAATAATTAAAAGATTTCACCTCCATAACGTGAAAACAGTGTCCATGAAAAGTGTACTTTTCGTGGACATTTTGTAATTACATAAAATTAGTGTTTTTATAGTGGTATTTTTAATAAAAAATGTACATGAAAAACACTTAACTTTTTATAGACTTGGCATACTTATAAAATGTACTTTTTGCAATATTGCACATGTTCATTACATCCTTAACTTTAATCAAACCATTTTTGTATAAATCATAGCAACGAATAAAATCTTTAGGAATTTCTGTTTTAGGACGTCCAAATTTTACTCCTCTAGATTTTGCACTTGCAATTCCCTCAAATTGTCTTGTTCTAATATTATTGCGTTCTCGTTCTGCAACATAACCAAGTAATTTCAGAATAATATCCGTAATTTATTTCCCTGTTAAACCATTTTTGTTATTTTTTGTATTTAAAACAGGCATATCAAGAACCTGAATATCCACGCCCAGATTTATTAATGACTCCCATTCTTTACAAATTTGAGAATAATTTCGACCAAACCTATCTATACTTTTAACAACTAATAAATCCCCTTTCCTAAGTTTTGATTTCATTAGTTGATATTTTTCACGTCCTAAAAAACTCTTTCCACTGGCTTTTTCTATAAAAATTTCATCAACCTTAAACCCAGTAAGGGAATCAAGTTGCCTATTTTCGTTTTGTTCACGAGTAGAAACTCTTATATATGCAAATGTTTTACTCATTTTTACCTCTCTTGTTTTATGATTATCTGCCCAAACTCTTATTATTAGCGGAGTACAAAGATTTAATATTTAAAGTGGGGATTTACCCCACTTAACTATGAAATACTGAATTTTCTGTAAGAACTTTGTTTGATAAAAGCGTTATAAAGTTCTAAATATTTCTTTTTGAAAGCGGATGTATTGAAACCATTTCTTACAACATTTGTAAATCTGACTGTAAATGCTCCAACTTGTAATTCTTCAATCCCTGCATCGTCTAAAACTTTTTTAATAAGGTTTTCTTTTTCTTCTTTTAATTCTTTTAACTCTTGTAATTTTGCTTCAAGAGCTTTAATTGTTTTGATTTCGTCTTCTAAATTTGTGTTTGTGTAAATTACGTTTGTCATTTTGACCTCCTTTTGTTATATGTGTTACGTTATCATGATGCATCTAATTAGTAGGAATGTCAACGGTCTTGAGGAATTGTCAACATAAAACTTTACGTTTACGTGAATTATAAAAATATGATGTTATACTAAAAATAGGAGGATAAAATGAGTAATCCAGAAACACCCAAATACATAGCAACAGAAGAACGAAAAGAACAGGCTAGAAGGCTCGTGAAGACGTTTTTAAATGAGAATAATACATCTGTGTACCGCCTAGCAAGAGAGCTTAATAAACGGTATGGTCGTTCAGCATCTGATTCTAATTTACAGAACAAATTAGCAAGGGCATCATTTAAGATAACGGAACTAATGGATATAGCAGAATTATTTGGCTATGAGCTGAAATTTGTTCCTAAAACTCCGATAGAGGGTCATTAAAACAGTTCTATATAAGGCTAACTAGGATACATATATTGTGTCCTGCTCACAATAAACTTATGCTCCATAATGAATTTGAGTGTGTAAGAATAAAAAAGCTATTATTTAAATAATTAATTTTTTATTAAATAATTTTAGACATAGCAATTCCTAGTTGTATAATAATGCTATGAGCGATATATACAATGAAATCTTGTCTGGTTTGACAACAACCTCATATTCTTTAGATGATATTTTACTTAAATTAAAAGTATTGGCACATAAGCTTAAAAATAAAGAGTTAGCCACATTCGTAAATTCTGAACTTAATGGATATAAAAACGAAGTTCCAGCCTATCGAATATATAAGGGTAGCTTAATGGGAACAATTGAAAATATGAAATGCAGAAGAGCTAATGTTACTCTTGCTACGCGTCATTTAAAAAAGCACGGTTTAGAAAAATTGACTCTCTGTGCATTTCCAGAAAAAATTTCAGAGTTAATAGAACTTGCAAAGCAAGAAGAAATTTATAAAACAATTCCTCCAGAATTATATCAAATTTTATCAGAGCCAATTGTGAATGGTTATGTTGTAACTAATGCATACGTACCTATAGGAAAGTCTTTTATCGTAGGAGTATTAAGTACAATAAGGTCAAAACTATTAGATTTAATGTTTGAAATGGAGGATAAATTTAATAGTGCAGAGTTGGAAAATTTGTTTAAAAATCCAACTAAGGAACAGCAAGACACAATAAATCCTGTCATTAATAAGTTCATTCAAAACAATTTTAATTCATATGATGGAAGTACTCAAAATACTAGAATTGAACTGGAAACTGATAAATAGTAGATAAAATAGATGCGATTTTTTCTTTTACTATTGGTAAAGTTGTATTTACTATCAAACCAGATGTAACTTTTTCAAAAATAGACAAACACCATTTTTGAACATTTCTTCCTACTGAATCCATTTTTGAAGTTTCTTTTTTATCTAGTTCTATTGCGGTTTTTAATTCGGAAATATCAGAACTTGGAATATTAACTTCTTTTAAGTGTTCTAAAAGTTTATCAATATCGTTATAATTTACTGTAATTGCATTATTTTGTGTACTGTTCCCAAAAGAATTAAAACTAAAATTTATACCCATATCATATACCTCATAAAAATAGTAACATAAATATTTTTTGAATTAATCATTATAATAAGCATAACCTTGACTTTGTGGCAAGAATGTGGCAAAATAGTGGCAAAAATAAGGAGCTAATATGGCAAAATTTGAACCCAAATACGAGATTACAAATTCAATCGCTAATAATCTTATTCAAATTGAAAGGGTTAAAGAGGGTATTAAAAGTTTACCAATAAATCCCAAACTCCTTACTTCCCTTAGAGAAACGGCTAAAATGACAACTATCCACTATTCTACTCAAATAGAAGGAAACAGGCTTTCTCAAGAAGAAGTATATAATGTACTAAAGAATCCGAACAAAGTAATTTCTAATACAGGAAGAATTAGAGATGAAAAAGGAATCAAAGGATATTATATTGCCTTAGATTATATAGAAAAATTAATTAAAGAAAAAGCAACTATTACAGAAAAACACATAAAGCAAATTCATGCACTTGTTGAAGGTGGGGGAAGTAAAAAGGTAAAACCAACTGAATATCGAGAGGGGCAAAATGTAATAACAGATTCTTTATCTGGGAATATTGTATATATGCCTCCAGAGGCTAAAGATGTTCCAATGTTAATGAAAGAATTTGTAAATTGGATAAATACAACAAATGATATTCCTGTACCAATTAAAGCTGCAATTATCCATTATCAATTTGTTACCATTCACCCATATTTTGATGGTAATGGCAGAACTGCAAGGCTTTTAACTACATTAGCTCTACATAAAGGAGGGTACGACCTAAAAGGGATATATTCTCTAGAAGAATATTATGCAAAAGATTTACAAGGCTACTATGATGCCATAACTATTGGTAAATCGCACAACTACTACTTAGGACGTGCAGAATCAGATATTACAAAATGGATTGAATACTTTGTCAATGGTATGACTATTGCGTTTAATTCTGTTTATAAAAAAGCAGAAGAAAATAAGAATACAAAAGATGAAGTAAAAGTATTAAGAGAGCTCGACTCAAAGCAGCGACAAATTTTGAATTTGTTTGAATCTCAAAAATATATATCAACAAAGGATGTAGCAGAATTTTTTAAATTCGCTCCAAGAACTGCACGTTTATTAGTTTCAGAATGGGTAAATTCTGGTTTTCTTCATTATGAAGGCGAAGGGCGTAAACGCAAATATTTTTTAAATGAAAAGTATGAAAATATCCTATAGGAATTGTATAATATCTATCATTAGATTAGTTAATCCACTTTATAATAGTTTCACCTTGATACCCTTTTACCCAAACAAGCCAAGTATAAGCAATTGCACTTTGTTTGTAAGTCTTGAAATTACCGTTTTTTGCACAGTTTATACGATAACTTGAAATATATATGGGTGGATACTTCGTAAAAAGTTGTTTGCGTTTTTGAGTTTCAAGAAATAAGACTTTTAAGAACATACATACTTTTCTACCTGTATCAACCTTACGCAAAGCCTGTTCAACAAATTCTTGAGCAAATTTATACGGAGGATTTGTTACGATATCGCCATTGTGATATGGTTCTGTATTAGATAAAAATCTTCTACCATTCCATACCCACGATTTATAAGGTCGGTTGATTTCCTTAATTTGCCTTCTCTATCAAAAACACGTGCTAAATGCCCCTCCCCACAAGCACATTCTCAGATATTATTCAAATCTGGTTCAATCTCTAATAATAATTTTGCAGCAATGGGGTTTGTTGCATAGTAGTCATTAGGCTCTCGTTCATTTTTGCTGTGATTACTTGCTCCAAGAATGGTAAATATATCTTCTTTCATTAAATATCCTCATAAATCTAGAAAAGAATTTAATCGGAAGAATTGATATTGACTTAATTTTTAAAAATTAGTAATATGTGAACAATAATACACTCTAAGGATGTTGCTAATGGAGAAAAAGAAAAAAGAGCCTAAAAAGCATCATTATATACAACAATCTTATCTTAAAGGTTTTCAGCATGGAAATAAAAAAGTCCCACAAATTTTTGTCTATACAAAAGAAAATCCACTAAAAGAACCTTATATCTCTGCAATAAAAGATACTGCATGTGAAAAAGATTTTCATAAAATAAAAATAGAAGACTCATATGATAGAACAAAAATTGAAGAATTGTTGTCTATAATTGAAAATAAAGTAATTCAAAATATTCATAAAGTTATTGATAACAAACAGATTTTAGATGAAAACAAAGAACTTCTTGCTATAATGATTCTTTTAATGAGAGCAAGAGTTCCACAGAATATTGACGCATTGAAAAGAAAAAATGAAAGATTCTTAGAACATATTGCAGAGATAATGTTTTCTCAAAATAATATGGGATTATTGGGAACATTTAAAGACCATTTTAAAATAACCGTAAATAATAACTACCCTATTTCCCAAATGCTAAAATCGGTATTAAATGAAAAGTATATTTATCAAATAATGAATATGAATTTTTCTCTAGTAAAAGTTCCAGTTGGTTCATTCTTTCTGTGTTCGGATGCTCCTGTTTCATATTACTGTAAAACCTACTCTGGTCGGGGAGTTGGATTAAGTCAACCAGATTTAGAACTTTTCTTGCCTTTAGATAAAGATTTTGGGTTAATATGTAATAGAAAAAATGTTTCCCCTTATAAGGAATTAAGCAAAGAAGATGTTTCAAGTTTAAACAGGAGAACTGTAATTACATCTGAAAAATATATTTTTTCACCAATAAAAGATGATTGCATAAATGAGTTAATCGAGAAAAATAAAGACTGTTTTTCTGGGGTAAGGTATTTAGATTCGTTTCAAGATGGTTTATTACAGTATTTGGCTTATATTCCAGTAACAGATTAATATGTTTTGCAATTAGTTCAAGTTAAAATTTTCATTATGTAATTATTATGTAATTGCAAAGAAAAAACGTAAGGAAACATAAAAATCATTAAACGAATTAAATAAGCTGGAATATTTAAAAATAGGGCATTTAAGTACGTTTAAGTGATATTATGAAAACTCTAAAAATCTCGTTCGGGACGAAGGGGCCGCAGGTTCAAATCCTGTCATCCCGACCATTTATTATAGTTTTAAAGATGGATAAGAATATTTTAAGAATTTTGGGCAAAAATATTAAAATTGAACGAATAAGAAATGACCTTTCGCAAGAACAACTTGCAGAAAAAGCAGGTGTTTCCACCCGCACGATTAGTCTTATTGAAAATGGACTCCAGCACCCTAAACTATTTTTAATTGTAAAAATTTCCAAAATTCTTAATGTTGATATTAATGTTTTCTTGGGAAATATTCCTAGTGATGTTTGAGTAAAAATTTTTAGTTGATTTCATTTTGATAAAGTTATAATATGTGATATTATAAAATTACTAGCAACTATCAGGAGAAATATATGGAATTAACTGAATTAAGAAAAGAGAACGAGCTGGTTGATTTGTTTTGCTCAATGGCAGAAGTCCCATCACCATCTCTAAAAGAAGAAAAAATGATAGATTGGGTGTACAATTATTGTAAAAGCCACAATCTACAGTGTGAATTAGATGATTTTAAAAATATTTATATAAATGTACCTGCAACAGATTCTACAAAACAACCTTTGCTTTTATCCTCTCACATGGACGTGGTTGGTGATGATTCTCCGGTTATTCCATATTTAGATGGCGATTTAATAAAGGCGAAAGGCAGAACTTTGGGGGCTGACGATAAAGCTGGTGTTGCAAATGCTCTTTATTTTGCAAATGAATTAAATCAAAGAACAGATATCAAACACGGTGGATTGGAAGTCCATTTTACACGTGATGAAGAAAATACAATGCAAGGCATTAAACATACTGATTTTTCCCGTATAAAATCGAAATATGCATTAGTTCTTGATAGTGATGCTTTGGGTCAGTGCTTAATTTCAGGTGCGAGTTATGTACTTGTAGATTTGAAAGTTACCGCACCAAAGGGAGGACACTCCGGTAATGATATTGGCGACCCGACAAGAGAAAATGCGGCAAAACTTATTGCAGATTTAGTTTCTGATATGCCACAAGGTGTATTTTATTCCGAAAATGGTCAAGTTGTAACTTCTTGTAATATCGGTGGAATTACTTCCGGTGATACTTCAATAACTAATGTTATCAATACCGAGGGTTATGTAACTTATTCGATTAGGAGTTCAAACAAGCAAAAGGAAAAAGAACTAATTGCTTTGATGCAAGAAACTGCAGATTTTTTTAATAAGGAATATGAGGGTATTGCAACAGCGGATATCAAATTCACTGAAAAAATGCCAATGTTTGAGAAAAATGAAGATGAATTTATGCCTAACTTGTTTTCAAAAGTTGCGAAACAAATTGGTGTTGAACCTGAAATTTCTTCATTCCATGCGGGAGCTGAAACCCATATTTATGCAAATCGAACAAATGCAAACGGTGAAAAATTCTCCCCATATTTATTAGGACTGGCAACAGTTTGTAATATGCACTCTGCAAGAGAGTATCTTGATTATAAAACAATGATTAAAGGTCAAGAACTGTTGAGAGAATTGTTCTTAGAATTTAATAAATAAATATATGGAAAATTTGATAAAATTAAATTTGGCAAGAAATAGTCTTAAATATATTATTAAATCATACGGGATAAAGCAATTATTTATCCCGTATTTTACGTGTCCTGTTGTTTGGCAATCCATAAGAGAAGTTGGTTGTGCGGTAAAATTTTATCACATAGATGATAAATTTTTGCCAATTACGGAGTTTGGTAAAAAGGATTATATTCTTTATACAAATTATTTTGGTCTGTTTGAAGATAATTGCAAAATTCTAGCGAAAAAGTATAAGAATTTAATTGTAGACAATTCTCAGGGGTTTTATTCTAAAAATTATGGAATTGCAACATTTAACTCTTTGCGAAAATTTTTCAGAGTACAAAATGGAACATATTTATATATTGAAAAAATACTAAACGAACAATTTCCTG